>JADMIO011434986.1_pt1 | contig 38028 bp, 26 predicted proteins | sample 8958161 | NCBI WGS metagenome assembly JADMIO01 (sample SAMN16585339, study PRJNA669376) | soil metagenome | isolation source: Crop rotation soil | place: USA: Cullars Rotation, Alabama | collected 2011 | reverse complement strand
TCCGTTTGCAACAAAAATTATCCGCATCATGTTAGTTGTGCAACAGCCACTCAAGAAAAAGAAAGTACAATCCACTGGCATACGGCAGGCCCAAGAGAGATTGGAATAGCTGTGCATTTTCTTAATTTCTATCTTTTGTTTTCAATGCAATCAAACGAAAGAAAATCCCATTTTCCCGGCACCTTTGCAGCTAACAGAACAGGGTTTATGAAAATGTACGACTGGAGCGATACGATCTTAGCACTGGCAACACCGCCCGGCATAGGCGCATTAGGTATTATCCGCCTCAGCGGCCCCCGGGCCATTGCCATTATTGATTCATTGTTCGCTGGCAAGGATCTTACCGCTGCAAAGTCGCATACGCTGCACGTTGGCTGGCTGCTGCACCATGGTCAGAAACTCGATGAAGTGGTGGTCAGTATTTTTAAAGGACCAAAAAGCTATACCGGTGAAGACGTGGTAGAGATCAGTTGTCATGGGTCGCCCTATATACACCAGCAGGTGATAGATGCCTGCCTGCAATTGGGTGCAAGAATTGCCCGGCCGGGCGAGTTTACCCAGCGGGCATTCTTAAAAGGCAAGCTCGACCTGGCACAGGCAGAAGCCGTGGCAGACGTAATAGCCAGTAATACGGCGGCTTCGCACCAGGCATCGCTCAACCAGATGCGGGGTGGCTTTAGCAATGTATTGCAGGCGCTTCGCGAGGAGCTGATAAAGTTCAGTGCACTGATAGAACTGGAGCTGGATTTTGCCACAGAAGACGTGGAATTTGCCGATCGCAGCCAGCTGCAGCAACTGCTGCATACACTTAGCCATACCACCCATGAACTATTGCAGTCATTTAAGCTGGGCAACGTGATCAAAAATGGCGTGCAGGTGGCTATTATTGGTAAACCCAATGCCGGGAAAAGCACGCTGTTGAATGCCCTGCTAAACGAGGAGCGGGCCATCGTAAGTGATATTGCCGGCACTACCCGCGACACCATCGAAGAAACCCTCAATATTGAAGGCGTGTTATTCCGGTTGATAGATACGGCCGGCATCCGGCACAGCAAGGGAGATACGATAGAAGATATTGGCATCGAAAGAAGCAAGGCCAATGCTGCCAAAGCCGATATCATCCTTCACCTGGTTGACCTGACGGACAATCATACCGACGGCATGGATTGGCTGCAGCCCTATACCGGTAAAACCATCGAGGTCTTCAATAAGCAGGATGCATGGCAGGAAGCCACGGGACAAGCCTCAAGTGGTGGGATGGGCATCTACATTTCGGCAAAGCATGGAAAAGGCGTCGCTGATGTAAAGCGGGCTTTGTTTGATAAAGCCACTGATGGCAAACTGCAAACTGAAAATACGATCGTTACCAACGCCCGTCACTTTGCCGCATTGGAACAGGTGGCTAACAGTCTTCGCGACATACAACAGGGCATCGATGGTCAGATTCCTTCCGACCTGATTGCCCTTGATATCCGCCGCTGCCTGCATTACCTGGGCGAGATCACCGGGACGATTACCAACGAGGACCAGCTTGACTTTATATTTAGTAAGTTCTGTATCGGGAAGTAAATTGCCCAAAACAACCCGATAGAATTTTTATAGTTGATGGCATGAGCCCTGGGCAATTGCCATGATCATAAAGGCAAGATAAATATGCAACGGGTAGTCCAACGGGAGTCGGGACTGTATAGCTGATTTGCTGCCAGGCTTGGGAGAAGAACGGCACAATATTTTAAAGACAAAGAAGAATACGCTGAGGAGGAAAAGAAAGCAGAGGGCAATGCAGGTGCAGGGCTGTCTGTGAAGAATGGATGCTTATGTATGGGGCTCAAGAAAATGCCCAATAGGTAAATCTAATTCACATGGAAATTTCGCTAACCTCTAAAAAGACAAGGGACTACCTGCTAATAGTATCAAAAGGTAGATTGTCAGTTACAGCCGATTTGCTGATGCACGCAACTATGATGTACAGGGAGATCATCAAATACGATCTGAAGAAAGTGCTCCTTGAAGCGACAGGGACGATCTTTCCCCAAAGCCTGTTTGCTTATTCCGACCTCGTCAATTTTTATGTAGTCAATCTGCCTGCCGGGTTAAGGGCTCTAAAGATGGCTGTAGTAATAAAAGAATCTGATCAAAAAATGGCGGGATACTGGGAAACCGTTTGTGCGAACAAAGGATTCCAATTCCAGGTGTTTACCACTTTACCAGCAGCAGAAAGCTGGTTGACCATCAAGGTTGCCTGAAGAGCGGCCTGTCATGGCGTCGACAGTCATGCAGTAATTGTATATTGTTTGAAAAGAAATTCGGCTGTGTCCTGAATCTTCTCCTCCTTGTAAACATCTTCTCCAAGCGTATTTGGGTCTAATACAGTAGATGGTTTGTTTTTAATATCATCTTCATTCATAATTACGACTTTCCCCTCACAGCGGTTTATCAATTCCTCAAGCAGATGCCGGTTGGGCATAGTACTCTTCCACTTTGATGCTATACGTGTTCTATCCAGTGTAGCAAAGGCTGCCAGTTCCGGGCTGTTCATCATCTTTATTCCCTTTTCCAGGGCGGTACCGTTATAACTGAGATGGTGACCTACCTTATAAAAAACGGTTCTGTTCAGTAATTCTTCCACCAGGTGCTTCTTGTTGTCACCTTTTGGTTTCCATTTTTCAATCGCATGCCAGCTATCCCAGCTCCCGAATTCTGCGTCTCCCGGCATTAATATCACTTTTTTGTCATCATTCTGGAATTCAATGGCAAGTGCAAGGCTGGTATTATTGATGTGGCTGTTGAGCCTGAGAGCGAGCGATCCGGCACTGTTCAGCCAGTCATCGTCTATATTTCGCCATGTGTCATTATCATATATACTTCTAACTTTATTGTAAACGCTGCTCTCTGTATCCCCCGTTACACTAAATTCCTCATCCCTGATCACGTATTCATCACTAAATGGAATTTCGGTTTTTGCAATGCTGCCATTGCTGTTGCTTAATGCTGCTTCTGAAAAACTATTATTTCCAAATAATGGATTTTTATCGAAAACATCCCTGCCTGTTTTTCCGTCCTTAAAAATGTAACTTCTTTCAAAGGGCGGACCCAATACATAAAACTTGATCCCGGGAGCTTTCTTATGCTTTTTTATTTCGCCTGGCTTTAAATATTTTGGTTTCACCCCGCCCCGCGCCAATTTATCTTTTATCCAAACCATTCCTGCAAGGGACTTACCTCCTCCTTCGTCCGCAGCGGGCAAGTTGATATCCGCTAAAGTACTGAGGCCGCCAAGAATCGCATTGTTATTAGCGACGATCGCCTTCTGGTAATAAGACCCGTTGTACCTGCTTTCGTCGCTGAAACGGCTTTTCATTTCTGCTAATGAATTGACAAATGCCAATCGCATCTCATCCCGTTTTTTTAATAACTCCGCTGCAGCACCGTCAGGATCTTCCGGGTTTTCCGTCCATGCAAACCACGCTTCATCAAAAGAGATCGTATCAAATATATCCTTGCATTTGGCAAAGCCGTTAACATGATCCTGGTGTTCGTGTGTTACTACCAATAGATCAATTTTATTGTTAACATAGGCGGCCAGGTCCTCAACGTATGGCTTAAACCGGTCGGCATCCCCCGTACAGCATCCACAATCTATCATCATTGTGAATTTTTCTGTCTCAGCAGACAAGAATTTCAAAATAAAGCAATCTCCTGTACCTATGCAGTACATCCGAATGATCACTTTGTCTATCTGTTCATTATTGCTTGTGCCTGCCATAAGATTGATTTTTAATGGTGATGAAGAAAAGCGAAAGGTTCTGCTTGCCGGATTATGCCATTTCCAAAGTAGAGCGCAAATTCATTTGATCTTTCCATCTCATCTCCATGCTGAAAATTGTATTGGGCCCTTGCTCTTTTCGAATCAATAAAAACAGTATCTGTCACGTCATTTTCGTTAAACGTTAATAGCGGTTTGGAAACGGCATATTTAAGTTTTAAAGTGTCAAGGTCAAATATGAGGGTGCATCCGCCGGTAAATTCAAATCCGCCTTCAGTTATAGAAGCAGGATCATCCGGTGTTTCGCGATCGTAATCAGAAGGTTTAAAATATGTAATAGAACCATCGGGTTGAAATATAATCCCGCTCCTTTGAACAATGGAAAAAACTACCTGGTTTATTTGATTGCCGTCAGGGCCGACCCTCGCAACCAATCGCAGGTTTTGAACCTGGAAAGAAGGCCCGTCATATTTCGCAGATTGCCTGATGCCAAAATTGTGATAACCGTCAATAAATGCTAAGCCGGTAAGCCTTGCAAAAAAAGATGAATTGGAAAACTTCATTGTTAATTTGCTGTGTAACCCCTTTTCCCATTTACCTTCTGAGGTTTGTTTCCCGACAATATAATCCCTGGTGGTGTTAAAAATCTCCCTGCGGTTACTCACATATTTTATTTCATCACCATACTCCCTGAGAAATTCATTGATATGGACCAGTAATTGTTCGGCGGATTCATCAATTGTTATTTTGGCCTGGGATGCAAGCTTGCTGGAATGGTCGTAAAAGTTTTCACTTCTCTTTATCCTGATATTTGCTGTCTCAATTATTTTGTTTGGATCAGCTCCCTTATGTACACCAATGTTCAGCAAGGTGTGTCTTAAACTATCTTCACTTAGTGTTTTAATGCCAGCCGGGTAAATGCCGCGGCGACGAAATGAATCAATAAATGCGATTCGGTAATCCCTGCTGTCCGCTGGTACAATATCAACATCTGCCGTTACGATTGCTCTTAAATAGTCTCCAAATGTGAGATCAACAGGCGGGCAGTAGTCGATCGCTCTTATGCACATGCTTAGTACATGCCCTGCAGCCTTGGAAGCTTCAGAAGCCAATCGGTTCACGAGATCAGGATGTAATTCTCCCTGGGGTAAGATGCCGGTGCCATTTGATGCCAGTCGTAATAAATCGGCCACCCTTCGTTTATAAATGATCAGGAACGCATCAAAAACTGCAGCAACGAGTATACTACCTCTTGCATGCGGTTCCATTTCCAGTTTGTAATCGTCCGGGTTGGGTGTTTTGGGCTTCCACTTATTATCTTCACCCACCTCACCCAATGCATCTCTCAAACTTCCATAATTTCCTATGGCAGTTCCGAATTCCTGGGCAAGTTGTCCCAATAAATTTTGTGATTCTAACTGTCCTCTTGTCTTTCCTATCTGGTGCTTCAGTACATCGGGGAAAGTAAAATGCTGAAATAAGGCAACTATATCTGCAAATGCTTCATGAAAAGCAAGAATGTCCGGGTTGGTGGCATCGTTGTAGTTGCGATGCATACCATCAAGAATAGCATGGGTAACTTCATGGGCAATAATATCATGACTCAAACAAGTAAAAACTAATGCATCATGCATAAGCAATGCTTCGTTGGCAGGCGCAGCACCGAAGTAGCCAAACAACAACGCTTTTTTCACCGGGCTGTAATAGGCATTTGCCTCTCTTAATGCATGCGGGTATACCCGTAATCTTTCCACATAAGCGTCTTCAACGGTATTGCCGGTTGTTCGGTTAGTACCCCACAGTATTCGTCTTCCCAGCGCTCTTTCAAAATTCTTAATAGTAGTCATTGCAACTGCATACACCATCTGTTGATGAAATTGGGGATTGCCTTCGCCCGGGTTCACTCCGTCCTGTGCCAGTACATAGGGATCCTGCAAATCAACCGGCTTATAGAATTTTTTTACCGTTGGATCAAAGTCTATTACTTCCAGGTATTCACCGATCGGTCCAGGCTCCAATTCCTCCCATTGAACCTTATAAACAATATCATTTATGCCCGCAGTCTCCACGCTTAGCGAAAGTGAAGGATCAAACGCATATCCACGTAGTTTACGGTAACTCGGTTGGGTTAGTAATCCTTTTTTTCCCATAACATTCGTTTATAGTTGAACATTAAAGTGCAGCTGCAGGGAGCCATCTTGTCAAGGGTTTGCTACTACGAAAGTTATACTCAAAAATTCAGCAAGTCAAGCGTGTAAACACCCTTTTTTGAAAATGCACGCAGATTGACCTTCATCACTCAGTGCAACTTTATGTCCTTAGTGCCTTCGTGGTTTTATAAATTAGTGGTTTTATAAACTAAAGGAGTGGGTTGGTATGCCAGCCGCCTGCTATATGCCTTGTTCGGGGCCGATTCTTTGTCCCTATCCCTATTCCCATTCAAAACGTGCAGAAACATCATCTCCATTGCTGTCTGCATATGCTTGCGAATATCAAAAGGATCAGATATTTTAGAACTTACAACATGCAGGTAATACAAACCATACAAAACAGGATTTATGAGATAAGGGGTGAAAGAGTAATGTTAGACAGAGATCTGGCGGCCCTTTACGAAGTGGAAACCAAAGCCCTTAACCTTGCTGTAAAGCGGAATATCAAACGCTTTCCAAAGGATTTTATGTTTCAGCTTACTAAAGAAGAGTTTGAAAGTTTGAGGTTGCAGATTGAAACCTTAGAAAAGCAACAAAAGCCTTTGAGGTTGCAAATTGAAACCTCAAAAGGTAGAGGCGGTACAAGGTATTTACCTTATGCCTTTACCGAACAGGGCGTTGCCATGCTTAGCGGCATACTAAACAGCGACCGGGCAATACAAATGAATATTGCCATTATGAGGGCTTTTGCAGCAGTACGCCGGATATTATTGCAGCAAACAGATATAAAAGAACAGCTACGGCTGATACAGGAACGCATTACAGAACATGATGTACAACTCAATCAAATTTATGACAGCATAGAAAACCTGTTAGATGAAAAAGCAGCGCAACGAAAATGGGAGAGCAGGGAAAGAATAGGGTTTAAAAAGTAGGAGTGTCCCCACCTGGAGTGGAAGTGTAGGCGATAACCGCTTTGATCACAGGATGATAATTGGCAGTTGACAGCTTTGAACCGTGGGCTTTAATAGTTAGCCCATTTTTTAAATGGTGCGTGTCGGGGTCCGCCGCAACTTGTAAGGATTATCTGCCTTTCTTGACCTGACGGATAATCATACCGCCTGTGTAGCCGCTCTCTTATTTATAGTTCGAGTCCCGAAATCATGTCATTCTACCTGTTCTTATAATCGATAATACATCACCGCTCTTTAGACCATCCGCCAGGTCCTGGATTGTCTTTTTTTCAAATAGTTCTATCAACTGTCGCTTTATTAGTTTGTATTCTGCGTGCATGGGACAGGAATTGGTTTCTGAACATTTAACCAGGCCCAGCACACATTTATCCAGTACTTTATCTTCCTGCATTGCTTTCAATATGGCACGAGCCGGTAATTGTTTTGCTTTTTCAGTCATGTAAAATCCACCATTGGGGCCACTGACAGAACGGATAACCTTATTCCCCTTTCTAAGTTCCTGTAATATTTTGGCTGTAAAGGAGCGGGGAGAATCAATCGCCTTCGAGATCTCGTCTATACCGATCTTATTTTCCTCCGAACCTTTTTGAGCAATATATATCGTAGCCCTCAATGCATATTCTGTTGCCTTGGAAAACATGAAAACCGATTTAGAGCGGAAAGTACATTTTATTTTATTGCTTGTCTCAAAACAGGCTGGAGGTCATTGCCTTCCTGCCTGGTTGCAGCTACGGTTAGGATACAAATACAACAGCCTTGTAGGGGCTAAATGTCGGTAGAAAAGGTTGATTTTGAAATCGTCATTGCCCCGTAGGTGGCAATACCGGTTATTCCGGAGTGTAGATGTTATCTATAACAATTTTTATTTATAAGATAACCGAACGTAAAAGTAATCTGCGCAAAGGAAGCTACTTTTTTGTACTGACCTTAAGCCCCCCTTTGGGGCGTAAAGATTTGTCCAAACGGTAGCTGGTTGCACGCAGCAGGAACGGCGAAGCAATCTATTGTTTCCACATATTGCGACATTGAGTGATTGCTTTACTTCGTTCGCAATGGCCGCCTTTAGATACATTACCTGGTATATCCTAACCTCCTTTACGCATGGATCTTTGTCGTACACCATTTTAATTTCAACGGGTTGATAGGCTATAGTAATACTGCTGCAAGAACAGGTAGATGATACTGTTTTGAACAGCTCATTTTTATCCAACAAGCAATCACTATGATTGTTCAAATAATTAAGGACAAAAATATCCTTAATTATTATATTTGCCAACAAATAACGATTCTATGTCCAAAAAGAATTTCATCAGCTATTTGCTGAATCCTAAAAACTGGTGGCTCCCGTTGCTGGTTATTTTTATAATCAGTATTGCCGGCGTAACAATGATCGGGCTGCATACATATACAGAAGCGCCGCCCATTCCCGCTTATGTTTCAACAAAAAACGAAATTGTTTTTTCCAAAGAAGATATACTGGATGGGCAGGCTGTATTTCAACGATATGCATTGATGGAATATGGCAGCATGTTTGGAGACGGAGCCAACCGCGGACCTGATTATACGGCGGAGGCTTTACATTATGTTGCTCAATACATGAATGAATATCACCAATCATTACTGAATAATGCAACAAATAATGAGCTGCTTAGAAAGGGCGTTGCTGAACAAGTGAAAGCGGAAATAAAAAGCAATCGATACAATAAAAACAATAACACGGTAGCACTTGCTGATGCGCAGGTTTTTGCAGCTGGTAAACTGGTAGATTATTACCATCAAAAATTTACGGATCCATCTGCACAGGGCGCATTTAAACCATCGGGTTATATCACTGACCCGGTTGAAATAAGATCACTGACCGCTTTTTTCTTTTGGGGCGCCTGGGTTTGCGGTGTGGAAAGGCCCGGTGAACATTACAGTTATACGCATAACTGGCCTTATGATCCCGCTGCCGGCAATTCGCCCGGTGCGGCTATTATTTTATGGAGCATTATCGGCTCACTGGGATTGATACTCGGCCTGGGTATTGTGTTGTATTATCATGGCAAACTGGATAAGCTGGATGATGATGTGTACACCAACAAGGCGCAACCTTTTATGACAAGAGGGGACATACAAAGATTCCAACCGGATGCCATCCAGCGATCTACCTACCAATTCTTTTATGTCGCCATTCTTTTGTTTGCCGTACAGGTTTTGGCGGGCATCTTAACGGTTCATGATTTTGTAGGATTGATCCATTTCTTTGGATTTAATATTTCCGAAGCGTTGCCAATTACGGTAACCAGGAGCTGGCATGTACAGCTATCCATCCTATGGATATCAGCCTGCTGGATAGGGGCTTCATTTTTTATGATGTCGCTGGTATCACCCGTACAGCCTAAAAAACAAGTGACACTTATCAATGCTATTTTCTGGCTTACGGTGTTATTAGTGGCCGGTTCCTTCGCCGGGATGTTGCTGGGACCGAAAGGCATTATAGGCAGGCACTGGTATTGGCTGGGCCACCAGGGATGGGAATATGTGGAGCTTGGAAAACTATGGCAGATCATGCTTGGCGTTGTATTTATCATATGGGCCATCACCATTTATCGGGGTATAAAACCTGTAATGAAGGTGAAACAACCATGGGCTTTACCCAACTGGCTGGTATATGCCACTTTCAGCATTATCCTGTTATTGATCTCCGGTTTTATTGCAACGCCCAAAACCAATTTCGTGATCGCAGATTTCTGGCGATGGATGGTGGTACACATGTGGGCCGAAGCATTCTTTGAAGTATTCACCACCGTGCTGATCGGTTACTTTATGGTGATGATGGGACTGGTAAGCAGGCAGGCTGCTATCCGTGTGGTATACCTGGCAACATTGTTATTCCTTGGCTCAGGATTGCTTGGGATATCTCATAACTTTTACTGGAATGCCAAGCCCGTTGGTACCATGGCATTGGGATCAGTGTTCTCTACGTTGCAGGTGGTGCCGCTGGTGCTGCTCACATTAGAAGCATGGCGCTTTAGCAAATTGCCAAAACTATTAGAGACCACCAATCGTGTAAATGGCGATTTGAGCAAGCGGTTTGGATTTTCAGAAGTATTCCTGTTTTTAGTGGCAGTTAATTTCTGGAATTTCTTTGGTGCGGGTGTATTGGGTTTTATCATCAATCTTCCCATTGCCAATTATTATGAGCACGGAACTTACCTGACCGTCAATCATGGTCATGCTGCATTGATGGGTGTGTATGGCAACCTGGCTGTAGCAGCCGTACTATTTTGTTGCCAGCTGTTGTTTAAAACAGAATGGTGGAAACCAAAACTGATCAAAACAGTTTTCTGGTCCATCAATATCGGTTTGCTGTTGATGGTATTGCTTGACCTGTTTCCTGCCGGTATTTACCAGTTTAAAACAGTAACAGAACAAGGATTGTGGTATGCCCGCAGCAGTGCATTTATTGAAAGCAGCACTTTCCAAAACCTCACCTGGCTACGCATTATTGGCGGCGCCATATTTACGGTGGGTGGCGTGGTGCCCATCACCTGGTTTGTCATAAGCAGGAGAAAAGGGTTGAAGAAAGTTCACACTGCTTTAGCTATGAAAGCATCAAACGAGGAAACAATTACAGAAACGCTAGTTCAAGATTAACCAAATGGCATTTTGCGATGAACACAATAATCGATAAGCAACCGCTGGTGTATTCCTGCTCCGGTTGTTCCAGCGCGGCGCAGCTATCCAACTGGCTTGCGGTTATGCTTGACAGGCAGGGTATTGCCGAAATGTCCTGTATTGCAGGTGTTGGAGGCAATGTAAAAAAACTGGTTCGAACAGCACTTTCCAAAAGGCAGATCATTGTGATAGATGGTTGCCCGCTGGCATGTGCCAAAGCATGTTTGCAAAATCATGCTGTAACGCCAAATCTTCATTTTGAACTTACCGCATTGGGTGTACCTAAAAAGCAACATGAAGATTTTGATCCCGGGCAGGCGATCGAAATATTGAGATTTCTCAGGCACGAAATTCACTCCCTTGCGAATGAAAATGGAATGTATTAAGCTGTTGGTGCTGGCGACAGCATTGGGCGCCCATTCAGAATAATTAATTTGATATGATATATGATCGAAAAAATAAAAAGAATACCTGGAAACACAACGCTGCGCTACTGTGTGCTGTGTGGATGAGCACAACAAGCCCTATTGTTTCAGTTGTTTTTATGCATATAACAGCGATGAGAAACTGCTTTATTATAAATCGTCTGTAGATACACGGCACGCAACCATTATTTTGAAGAACCCGCATGTCGCCGGAACTGTTTTGCCGGACAAGCTCAATTGGCACCAGGTAAAGGGCATTCAGTTTGAAGGGATCGTGCTGCCAACGGATCATCCATTGACCGGGAAAGCTGCTGCTTTTTATTACAGGGTAAACCCTGCAGCCATTGCAGTGCCAGGCGAAGTATGCACGATCCGTTTAGATAAGGTAAAGCTTACGGACAACAGCCTGGGGTTTGGCAAAAAGTTTCATTGGGAAAGAGAAGCAACAGCGGAAGAAGTTGTTCTTTAAAAGGACTGTATTAATGCAGTATTATTTACTATTTAAAAAATAAGTTTTATTCCATTATGCATCAGCAATCGCTTCATAAGTTTCATATACCTGTGATGGGGCTATCATACACTATTGATTCGCCTATTAAAGTGGCCAGGTATGGCATATCTTCTGTTATTTCTATTGTGGAAGACAAGCTCATTGAAATGATGCGCAGTCATTATTATCCAACGATAGGCAAAGTATATCAACCCATTACCACACAGGAACCTGATTACCGCACCAAAAGAATTACAGATTATCTGAACCTGGTAAATATGATCGTACAGGAGCAGTTTGAGAAATTAAGGAATGCGGCTTTTGAAAAGGGTTCTGATATCGTTAAGTATTTTGACATGCTTCCTGATAGCAACACCCTGAAAATGTTGTACCACCGGATGACGAAGACTGATAATAAACAGGAAAGGGAAACATTGCAGGAGATCTTACGCGAGGGAATAACGGCCGGCAGTATTGATGTGAATATTATGACCAGGGTGGATAATAATAACTATTCCAGGCAGGGTGAGCTGCTGGCCGATGGCTCCGATGCAGTGGCTGCATTAAGAGGATATATAAAAAGTGATCTTAGGAATTCCGCTATCATTTTTTCTGCCGGCATGAACCCGCGGTTATATAATTATCTGGAAAAATGCGATGCGTTTGATATAAATGAAGATGGAGGGTTTACAAAGCGGATAATTGTAAAAGTCGGTGACTATCGGTCTGCCTTGATACAAGGAAAATATTTGGCTAAGAAAGGTGTGTGGGTAAGTGAGTTCAGGATAGAATCCGGCTTGAATTGTGGCGGCCATGCTTTTGCAACAGAAGGATTTTTGCTGGGCCCGGTGCTGGAAGAATTTAAAGTGAAAAAACAGGAGCTGGTGCGTGCACTTTTCGAACTCTATCATCCTGCACAGCAAAAGCGGACGAAGCGGGCATTGACGAAAGCTCCCGCACTTACCATTTCGGTACAGGGCGGAATTGGCACCTATGAAGAGGCTGAATTCCTGCATCATAATTATGGCATAAAAAGCACGGGTTGGGGGACACCATTTTTGCTGGTGCCGGAAGCCACTACGGTAGATGCTGACACTTTGCAATTGCTGGGTGCAGCAAAAGAAAAAGATGTTGTGTTAAGTAAAAATTCTCCACTGGGCACCCGGTTTTATTATTTGAAAGGAACGAGTGCAGACAAGGAAAAGGCAGAGCGCATTAGGAAAGGAAATCCCGGCAGTCCCTGTACCGAAAAGCACCTTGCTTTTAATACAGAGTTTACAAAAGAACCGATCTGTACTGCGTCAAAAAAATACCAGCAACTTAAGATGGCACAATTGCAATCACTCAACCTGCCGGAGCCGGTGTATAAAAAACAATTGAGTGATGTGCTGGATAAAGAATGTTTGTGTATCGGCCTTAGTAATTCGGCTGCAAAAACGTATAACCAGGTGTTTGTTAAGAAGCTGCCTGCCATAAATATTTGTCCCGGGCCCAACCTGGTGAATTTCTCCAGGGTAGTGTCACTGCAAACGATGACCGATCATATCTATGGGAGGACAAATATTATAACGCGATCAAACAGGCCCCATATGTTTATTGCAGAACTGTATTTATACATTGATTACTTAGTGAATGAACTGCAAAACGAAATGCAGGGAGGCCAATTAGAAGGGAAGAAAAAATATTATGCTTCCTTTTATCAAAATCTCCGGAATGGTATAAGCTATTATCGCAGTTTAACGGCCATCATTGCTGCGGACAGGGAGCAATTTGCGAAGGCACTGGATGATGCCAGCCTGGAACTTGATTTGCTGAATTATCGATACACGTTTAGTGAGAACGGATAGCCAGCGCAGGTTGAAAACCATTTTGGGAACAACCATTGAACCACAAAGGCACAAAGGCACAACGGATCACAAAGAATAATCACCTGGTGCAGCTTCGTGCCCTGGTGCATTTTTGAACCACGAAGACACAGCGACACAAAGGATCACAGCGAGTAATCACGTTGTGCAACTTTGTGCCTTCGCGTCGTTGTGGTTAGCTGGCATTTGTTTGAACCACAACGACACAAAGGATCACAAAGAATAATCACTTAGTGCAGCTTCGTGTCCTGGTGCATTTTTGAACCACGAAGACACAGCGACACAAAGGATCACAGCGAGTAATCACGTTGTGCAACTTTGTGCCTTCGCGTCGTTGTGGTTAGCTGGCATTTGTTTGAACCACAACGACACAAAGGATCACAAAGAATAATCACTTAGTGCAGCTTCGTGTCTTGGTGCCTTTGTGGTTTTCAATGCCAAGGCTGCCCGGCTGGCAATTTGATAGTCGACTAGCCAGGATTACCGGCACCCGAGGTAGCTTCAGACTGGTCCGGGGCAGCCCTGTGGGTGCGACATAGGTTTTTTAGGGATGGTTCGACATCTCTCCGTATTCAACATGTATGTCCTCCGTCTTTAACCTGTAGATATTCCGTATCTATTACGATACAGGATATCTACGGGATATCTACGGGATATCTACAGGATATCTACGGGATATCCCTGGTTCTGCCGTCGATTGGAGAGGGTTGTTCCGGCGATGCCTGGCAGTGAAACTATCGGGTATAACGGTGACGGCATGACGGAGGCGTACCTGGCATGGCAGGCGACTGTGAAACGCCCGAAAGGAAGTGTTTATTGGCTGAGCTGTGCGCACTTTAGCGTGGGTAACGATGATGTGTTGGAGGGGCTGCTGCGGACACAGGGTATGGCGATTATAGGAAGCGGGAGGTTGTAGGGAGCCTATACGGCATAACTTGCAGGCTCAAACGTGCAGGATGGCGGATGTGCATACAAAGGAAACGCGAAGCTACAACATGAGCCGCATCAGGGCGAAGAATACCAAGCCGGAAATGCTGGTTCGCAAGTACATGCATAGTAAAGGCTTTCGATATAAACTGCACGATAAAACCCTGCCCGGTAAACCTGATATTGTGCTCCCCAAATGGCCATGAAGGGTGCAAATACGTGGTGCCCAAAACCAGGGCAGAGTGGTGGCTGGACAAAATTAAAGGCAATATTGCCAATGATACCGAAGCTGTAACTGCATTGCAGGAAGCAGGATGGGGTATGAAGGACATCTACTTTATCAATAATTTTGCACAACTTATCAAACGTGTCTTAAAAGCAACAAGGAAATCCAACTAAGACTTATACTATTGTGCCGGACCATTTTTAATTTTTTAAAATGTATAGGCCAACAGCTAAAGGTTATTTCTCCGGGTGTGGCGGTATGGAAATTGGTATCATGAATGCAGGCGTGCATGTCATTCAATCGCTCGATCTTGACAGTGAGGCAACAGGCTGCATGCTGCTAAACCGGCATTACTTTTCGCATGATATCATCAATGCCGATATCAAAGACAAAACAGTATTGGAACAACCGCATACCGATATTATTGTTGGTACTTATCCCTGTACCAAATATTCACCGATAGCCGATATCCATGGCACCAGGACAGGCGATGATCTATTTCTTCATTTCTTCAGGCATATCGCTATTGAAAGACCCGAAATGTACATTGTTGAAAATGTACCAGGTATGAGAAAGTTTAAAGTGGTAATGGAGGCCATGACAAAACTTCCTGACTATTATGTAAATATTTTTTGTCCCGTGGATGCATCACTTTGGTTGCCTCAGAAAAGGCAGCGTTTGATCCTTATTGGTACAAGAAAACCTTTCAGTATCTCAGCGCCAAAACAATCAACCCGGAAACCCAGGATAAAAGATATCATGGAAAGGGATCCCGAAGTAGATATGCCGGATTATGTTATTAGCCGGATCAATGGTAGATACAGAGATCTACCCATCATAGTTGACCCGGAAGAAGCTACCGCAATAGCTCCTACCTGCGTAGCGCACTATGCAAAGGATCTTGGAACACGTCTTTTAAAAGATCCAGCTGTCAAATATGGATTAAGGCCTTTTTCGGTAAGAGAATATGCAAGATTACAGGGCTTCCCTGATGATTTCTATTTTGAAAATAAGCGGAGTTCGTACCGTTTAATTGGCAATGCCGTTCCCGTGCATATGGGTGAGTGGGTAGGAAAAGAAGCTGTGAAATATTTCAATTGATAGACAGATTAAGATTTTGGTAGGGGATGGTCATGAAATTTTAATTTTTCCATGATAACCAAGAAGCAATATCTTGCTTTGCCGATAGGTCATATAATATCCGAGACTTAGAAAAGCCGCCCTTATAGATGTTGCATTATTACTTGAAAGAAACCATAGATTCCTTCCTTCAAAAGAATACAGAAGAAATCATTGGTGCTATTACGTTATCCAATCAGTTTGATTCGACGAACCTGCAAAACAAATCATGGGAGCAGCAAATACCCATTTTAAAGAAAGCACTGAATGGGCTTCAAGGAACTATATTCTTTGAATTTTCCATCCCTCGAATGGGAAAGCGGGTGGATACAATTGTTATTATCGATAATGTGGTGTTTGTTATTGAATTCAAGGTAGGAGAAAACAAATTTCATCATCACCATCTGGAGCAAGTGTGGGATTATGCTCTTGATCTAAAGAACTTTCACCTGCCCAGCCACAAAGCTATCTTGGCGCCCATATTGGTGGCTACAGAAGCAAAACATTCTTACATAGAAATTGCTACCACTTCTCACGCAGACAATTTGATATGTCCATTAAAAGTTATGAAGGACGATATCGGACTGGCTATTAAAGAAATCTTGTTGTTCTTTAAAGAGGCAGAAAAAATAAATGCTGACCTATATGAGAAGGGCATCTATTCTCCTACTCCCACGATTATTGAAGCTGCCGTTTCGCTATATAACAATCATTCGGTGGAGGAGATTACCAGAAGTGATGCAGCAGCTATCAATCTAACTAAAACAACGGGTGCTATTTCTGACATTATTGATTCGGCTAAAACGCATCAAAGGAAAGTGATCTGTTTTGTAACCGGTGTGCCTGGCGCTGGTAAAACACTAGTGGGTTTAAAAGTAGCAACCACGCACTTGGATAAAGAGAAAGGAAATACCAGTGTGTATTTATCGGGCAATGCGCCGTTAGTGGCCATTTTGCAGGAAGCATTAACTCGAAATAAAGTACAAAGAGATGCTACAGCGGGGAAACGCATCACTAAAAAAGAAGCAAGACAGGCTGTGAAGTCTTTTATTCAAATCATTCATCATTATCGGGATGAATATTTAAGAATAAAGGAAGCGCCGTATGATCATGTGGCCATTTTTGATGAAGCACAAAGGGCATGGAATAAGGAGCAGACCATTAAGTTCATGCAGCAGAAAAAAGGCCAAACTAATTTTAGTTATTCCGAACCAGAGTTTCTCATTTCTTGCTTGGATAGGCATAAAGATTGGGCGGTAGTTATATGCTTGGTAGGTGGCGGACAAGAAATAAATACCGGGGAAGCTGGGATCTCAGAATGGCTACATGCTATTCATCAGCAATTTCCTGACTGGGAAGTATATATTTCTCCGCATCTAACTGATTCGGAGTATGCCGCTATGGATGCGATTAATACTTTGCGACAGCATGCACTTGTACAATTTAAAGAGGAGCTACATCTTGCAGTATCCATGCGTTCTTTTAGAGCAGAAAATCTTTCTTTGTTTGTAAAGCAATTGTTGGATCTGAATATTGAGCAAGCTCAAAAAACACTCACTGCTATTTCAAGTAATTATCCCATTGTGCTAACCCGCGATATAGCTAAAGCAAAAGCATGGTTGAAAGAAAAAGCAAGAGGAAGCGAACGCTATGGACTGGTGGTTTCTTCACAAGCACAAAGGTTAAAGCCATTGGCGATTGATGTAAGATCTCCTATTGATCCGGTACACTGGTTTTTGGACGGGAAGGAAGATGTGCGTTCCTCCTATTATCTGGAAGATGTAGCAACTGAATTTCATGTGCAGGGATTAGAGTTAGATTGGTCTTGTGTTACATGGGATGGTGACTTGCGCTATTCACACAATGAATGGAAGACCTTTGCTTTTAAAGGAAGCAAATGGCAAAACATACACGGTATAGAAAGAAAAAAGTATTTAGTGAATGCCTACCGCGTATTACTTACCAGAGCCCGGCAAGGGATGGTGATTGTTGTGCCTGAAGGTTGCCATGAAGATCATACAAGGAAGGCAGAATATTATGATTCGACATTCCACTATTTAAAGACTTTGGGCATTCAAGCGATATGAATCTATATCAAACTATGTATTTCCCCTTATAAATCCAATATATAACTATGAAAGAGTACTATTTGCATGATGGACAAAATCAACTCGGCCCCTTTAATTTGGAAGAGCTAAAACAAAAAGGCATAACAGCTGATACTTATATCTGGAAAGATGGGTTTGCTGATTGGATTAAAGCAAAAGAAGTAAAAGAAGTAAATGATATTTTAATTTCAACGCCACCTCCCTTCGTAACATCTAATTCTTTCCCGCCCCAATCAATTACTGATTATCATACTGAAATACCTGGTGCAGAAAGAACGGGAAGGTTCTTGGGTAGGAATCTAAAAGTGACATTACTCGTATTGCTAGTTGTTTCGGTGGCAGGCTACTCTTATTACAAGATTAATGCTGCGACTGACAGTGCTTCTACGTCATTCGAGCAAACTATCTACGATAAGGTAAGAGAAAAGACCCCTGAAGAATTAAGGTTGGAACTAGTTCAAAAAGAGCGGGAAAATCCTTCTGAATATATAGAAGGTAAGCTTACAATGCGAGAAAATTTATTGGGTGAAACTGTATTTGAGGGCACCATTAATAATACGGCATCAGTGGCCAGGTTTAAGGATATTAGAATTAGATTTAACTTTTTGTCCAAAACGAACACAATACTGGCAAGCAGAGATTTTGTAGTATATGAATTATTAAATCCCAATCAATCAGTTCGGATCAAAAAAATAAAAACCTATGCACCAAACAATACAGAGAATTTTAGTTATTCGATTGTGAATGCAACTCCTGTTCAATAGGGTTTCACGTCAACACCTGAGGCTTCCCTCATGCCATGCGAGCAACAATTAATGCAAGCTTCCGGCATTTATCAAAATCTTAGAGAGGATATTTCCATTCATTAATTACAAAAAGCTGTTGCCAGGAGTGGCAATAGCTTTTTAACATATAAGCCGGTCTTGCTACAATCAACTTGTACCCGCTCATCCAACTACCATCCCATCACCATTTCGATCATCCTGGATTTAAAGCTGGTATAAGGATAGTATTTGAGCGGAGAACTGGATGCAGAACGTCAATTTTTACCCTTCTTCGTTGCAATGTTTTCACAAGGTTCCTATGGTGGCAGAACCAGCCATTGCACAATCAGGTTTTTAAAAAATGCATGTCACAAATGTGCGCTGCGTACAGGTGGCAATGCTGCATACTTGCGCCAGGTTCCAAAACTTCGCCGAACGAAAATGTTTTAACTTGTACCCACAAAACTTTTATCCTGTGTACCGGCAGATTCAATTATCATAAACACAGGTATATGCAAAAACCTGGAGTGAACACCGTGAATGTATTAAGACGTATCTTCATAACAACCATGTGCTTGTTCCAGCTAACCATGGTAAAGGCCCAACTCTTTAGACCCGACTCAGTAAGAATTGCCCAGAAAAAACCGTTGTTTTTACCCTACCCCGTATTCGGATATGCACCCGAAACAAAATTGCAATTAGGTTTTGGTGCGGTGTACAGTTTTTATATGGATAAGTCGTCGCCTGTTACACGTACTTCTTTTTTATACTCCTACAATATGTTCTCCACAGAAGGGCAAATTCAATTAATGTTACAAGGGAGCTTCTGGACAAAAGGAAATAAGTGGCATCTATTTGCATCGGGTACCTACAGCGATTTTCCCCTCTATTTTTACGGCGTTGGCGCAAACACGCGGGAAGCTGATAAAGACCAGGTAATTGCTAAACGGTTTCGTTTCGTGGCTGGGGCAGAGCGAAAAATTGCGAAGGCACTGTATGTAGGTGGTGGTTTGGGTTTGCAGTCTGACGATTTTACAGATGCGGAAAAAGGCGGCATTTTCGATACAGCTAATTATGTAGGCAAGGAGGGCGGTCAACTTGCTTTAGTTGGCTATGAGGCTATTTACGATACCCGTGATTACGAGAACTATACTACGAAAGGTTCGTATTTGCGAGCTATCGGCTGGACGAGTTTTGCCTATAGCGACTGGCATTATACAGTTATCACTATTGATGGCAGGCACTTCATTCCCATTAAAAAAACGCAGTCTTTGGGCATGCAGGCAGTATTTCAAACTACACAAGGTGCGGATATACCTTTTTATGCCTTGTCGGGATTAGGTGGTTCCAGTTATTTAAGAGGTTATTATAGCTCGCGCTACAACGATCAAAATTTACTAGTGGCCCAGGCTGAATATAAATGGCGGCCATGGGGCAATACCAGGGACAGGGGATTTGTATCTGCTTCCCGCATTGTAACCGCCGCCTTTGTGGGTGCGGGCACTGTTTTTCCCAATGGCGGTTTTAATTGGAAGGATTTCTTTCCCAGCTTTGGCGGCGGCATCCGCTATATGTTCGATCCGTTGGCAAGACTCACGCTGCGGCTTGACGTAGCCATTGGTAATAAACGCCCAAATGAAGCCCGCAGCACAGGTTTATATATTTCTTTTAATGAAGCTTTTTGAATGTGATGGACCATGATCTAACTACTGCCTCTTCTCATAATAAGGCACATCGTGTGAAATGGTTTCTTCCTGGCGCCAGTAAGCAAGTGTAACTACATGGCCGTCCTTTGTTCGCAACGAGCGGCCGGAGACGGCATTGATAGAATTAAAGCTGGTATCGATTGGCCGGTAGTAAACAATACGATCGGATCACCTGTTCCATGTTTTTAATGCTATGCACGCCTTGCCACCAGGTGGGACCGACACAGGATCTCCATTCATTAATTGCAAGAAGCTGTTACCGATGCTGGCAACAGCTTTGTAACATATAAGCCGGTTTTCAAACAATCAGCTTTGTATCCGCTCATCCAACTACCATCCCATCACCATTTTGATCATCCTGGATTTCCAGCTGGTATAAGGATAGTATTTGAGCGGCAATTCGAACAGGGTTGGTCTTTTGATGACACTCTTATAGTGAGAAAAGGATTTGAAGCCGGCTTCGCCGTGGTAACTATCCATGTCCCTTCATTTTCGTTTTAAAGGTAGCTGTCGGCTATAAGCTGTAGGCTGTAAGCTATAAGCCATGCGCTGTGAGCTGTAGGCTATGGTCCATGGTCTATGGTCCATTGTCTATTGGCTTCGGCAACTGCTATTGTCAGGGAATGGTAAAATCATAATAATAAAAGCAAGCAAATACTTTTATTAGGCTGTTGCCTATATACCTTTGCACCAGGAATTTATCTTAAAAAGTTTAGTATATGTACACAACAACTGAAAACATTCTTAATGTGACCTTGCTGGAGCCCCGTCAAAAACACCCGACCATTTTTGTTCGTTTTGATGAACTGGAAGATGGCGCAAGCTTAACCATTAATAATGACCATGACCCTAAACCATTGTATTATCAACTGATGGGTGAAAGGGGTAATATCTTTAACTGGGAATACCAGGAGCAGGGACCGGAGTGGTGGATCGTAAAAATAACAAAACGTCTTACAGGTGAAAAAGATGAAACGCTTGGCGCGCTTGCTGCAAAGGATCTTCGCAAGGCCCAGGTATTTAAGAAATATGGATTGGACTTTTGTTGTGGCGGAAAGAAAACTGTGCAGGAAGCCTGCATTGAAAAAGGGTTGGACGTAACCAAAGTGGAACAGGAGCTACAGCAGGCCGATCAATTACCGGCATTCCGTCCCTTGCCATATGGAGACTGGAGTTTGGATTTCCTGGCTGATTATATTGTGAATACGCACCACAGTTATGTAAGAAAAAATTTGCCCGACATTACAGTCTATGCCAGGAAAGTAATGAAAGTGCACGGCAGTGATCATCCTGAATTATTGCCTATCTGTCAACTGGTTGAAGAGATACATGCAGAATTAACTGCGCACATGATCAAGGAAGAAAGAGTACTATTTCCCTACATTAAAGAACTGGTAGCAGCTAAAAATAATACACAACCTTTGCATGCAGCTCATTTTGGTACCGTACAAAATCCAATCAATATGATGGAGATGGAGCATGAACTGGTTGGACAGAACCTGGATAAGATCAGGCAGCTGTCGCACAACTATCTATTGCCCGAAGATGCTTGTGCCAGCTATAGTTTGCTGTACCGCATGCTGGACGAATTTGAAGAAGACCTGCATTTGCATATTCATCTTGAGAATAACATTTTGTTTCCGAAAGCATTGGAAACAGAAAAACAATTAAATAAATAAGTAATGAAAAGCGTTGGCCCTATCAAGAGGAGCGAGGCCCTTGTCTCGTTTTCTAAAGATCACCATTTTGGTTTGTTATTGGTTTGGAAAATCAGGCAAGGCCTTAGCAACGCCATCGCTCCGGAACGCATCAGCAATTATGTTTTGTTCTTTTTCAGGGAAGACCTGCAGAAGCATTTTAAGGAAGAAGAGGAGCTATTGTTTAGCCAGTTGCCTATCCATGATCCATTAAGAAAGCAGGCTGAGTCAGAGCATTTGTCTATTTATAAACTGGTGGCCGCCATTGAAGAAAAGAAAGACGATTCGTTCCAGCTCCGTCAATTCGCGGGTGAACTGGAAAAGCATATCCGTTTCGAAGAAAGAGAATTGTTCAATCACCTGCAGCATAACATACCGGCAGACGAATTAGAGAAGATCGCCAATCGTTTTTCAAATGATAGTAAAGCAATGGAGGCCAAATGGGAAGACTGTTTTTGGATCGTAAAAAAATAGCATTGATCCTGGCTTAAATCTTAAGGAATGAGAAAAATTTTAGAAATAGTTTTAGCAATAACTTTCTTGTTGGCGTGTAATGCCGGAAACGATAAACAGGAGGATAAAGGCCTTAAACATGAGCATGAACATGAATTGAAGGAAACCGGGCTTGTTTTAAATAATGGTGTTAAATGGAAAGCTGATTCTATAACAATAGCAAATGTTGCCCTGCTGCAAAGCATAGTTTCGCATACAAAAAAAGAAAGACTGGAAGATTATCTTCAATCCGCGACTGCTTTGCAGAAAGGTTTGGATAAGATGGTGAGTGAATGTAAGATGAAAGGTGCAGCTCATGAAGCCCTGCACCATTGGCTTGTGCCACTGATGAAAGAAACGAAAGCCTTGACCCAGGCAAATACTACGGAAAATGCCGCTGCATTATTTTATGAAGTTGAAAAGACAATTTCGTTGTTTTCACAGTACTTTGAATAATGCCTTCGCTAATAGTTGATAGATAACAGGTTGATAGGTTGACAAGTGGTTTGTTAGCCGGTTTCACATTATCACATTTCCACATTATCACATTTCCCATTTCATCATTCACGGTTCACGATTGACGATTCACGACTGATAGTTGATAAGTTGACAAGTTGATAGGTTGATAGGTTGGCAAGTGGTCTGCTACCCGTTTTTCATTATCACATGTTATCATTCAGTGCTCGCTATTCATCTTCTCGATTGACGATTCACGACAGGCTATGGTCCATGGTCTATTGTCCATCGTCTTATCTTTATCTTCTTTCCATCCGAAACGAGCCAATGAAAAATAAAATCGCTCTCTCCATTGCGGCAATTGCTTTGCTGTGCAGCACCGTATTCAGCCAATCAACCAACAACAATTGGCCTGTATTAAAACACTACGACCAGGATCACCTGCTTAATATCGCATTGCCGTTGGGCGGTATAGGAACAGGAACCGTTTCATTAGGCGGACGTGGTGAATTACGTGACTGGGAGATCATGAATAAACCTGGTATTGGCTACAGTACCGTTACCAAAGGAAACAATGCACCATTCTTTGCCATTTATGTGAAATCGGCCAATCCGCCCTCCGTTACCCGTGCGCTGGAGGGTCCGCTGCATCCTTCCGAGTACCAGCATTATGAAGGCCGGCCGGTAAATCAACATGGCTTCCCGAGGTTTGCCAATGCGAGTTTTGATGCGGCTTATCCCGTGGGCATGGTTAACCTTTCGGATCCATCCATGCCAGTCAGTGTAAAGATCACCGGCTTTAATCCATTGGTTCCCGGCGATGCCGATGCCAGCGGTTTGCCGGTGGCCGTACTCACCTACGAGGTCACCAATATTACGTCAAAGCCGATCGAAGTGGCTGTGTGCGGATCGATGCGCAATTTTGTCGGGCGGGATGGCAGTAAATACCATCGCGACTGGAAAGGTGATTTTATCCCGGACGGTGCTAAGAATAACCAGAATGTATTTCGAAAAAGCGGTGCGATCAGCGGCATCTATATGTATTCCGATAGCGTGAGTACAACCGATGCCGCTTTTGGCACGATGGCCCTGCTGACCAGCGAACAACAAGGTGTTAGTTACCGGCGTTCCTCTGAGCCTGACAGTTGGGCAAGGGCTACCCTGGATTTCTGGGACGATTTTAGTGCCGATGGCGAACTGACCGATAAGACCCAACTGCATGACGATGACCCGATGGCTTCGCTGGCAGTAAAAAAAGTAATAGCCGCCGGCGGCAAGCAAAGCTTCCGTTTTTACCTGACATGGAATTTCCCGAACCGCTATGCCTGGGCCAACGAGATCGTCGGTAATTATTACAGCACGAAGTATAGCGATGCATGGGATGCCGCTGAAAAGATCATTCCGCAGTTGCCGGCGCTGGAAAAAAAAACAAAACAATTCCTCGATGCCTTTGTGCAATCCTCGATGCCTGCAACCATAAAGGAAGCGGCCTTGTTCAACCTCAGCACGCTGCGTTCGCAAACGGTATTCCGCGTTAAGGATGGCCACATGATGGGCTGGGAAGGCGTGATGGATGAATTTGGTTCCTGCTATGGTTCCTGCACGCACGTATGGAACTACGAGGTAGCTACGCCGTTCTTATTTGGTGGCCTGGCACAAACTATGCGGGATGTGGAATTTAACTATGCCTCTGCGGCCAGCGGGCTGATGTGCTTCCGGGCCGGTTTGCCGCTGTCGAAAGCATGCAGTGGCAAGGTGGCAGCGGCCGATGGTCAAATGGGCACCATCCTTAAATTCTACCGCGAATGGCAACTGAGCGGAGACGATGCATTCCTGAAAAACAATTGGGAAAAGGTAAAAAATGCATTGTCTTTTGCCTGGGTTAAAGGCGGCTGGGATGGCGATGTGGACGGTGTGATGGAAGGCTGCCAGCACAATACCATGGATGTGGAATATTACGGGCCCAACCCGCAAATGGAATTTTGGTATCTCGGCGCACTGCGTGCTGCCGAAGAGATGGCCAAATACCTGCAGGATGATGCGTTCGCCACCAAATGCCGCGGTTTGTTTGAAGCAGGTAGTGCCTGGACCGATGCGCATTTGTTTAACGGCGAATATTACATACACGAGATCCGCCCGCCTGCAAGCAGCGCTGATATTTTCCCGGGACTACAGGTGGGCATGGGTAGCCACGACCTGTCGAACCCGGATTTCCAGTTGGGAAAGGGCTGCCTGGTAGACCAGTTGGCCGGCCAGTATATGGCGCATATCTGCGGCTTAGGCTACCTGGCGGATAAAGGGCATATTAAGACCACGCTTAAGTCCATCATGAAGTATAATTACGTGAAAGATTTTTCGCCTACGTTCAACAACATGCGTTCGTACGTGATGGGTAAGGAAAGCGGCCTGATCATGGCCAGCTGGCCGCATGGAAGGCTAAAAGTTCCGTTTCCCTATTTTGCGGAATCGATGAGCGGCTTTGAGTATACTGCGGCTGTGGGTATGTTATATGAGTCACAAACGGAGAACGGATTGACATGTATCAAAAGTATTCGCGACCGTTTTGACGGGTACAAGCGAAATCCATATGATGAACCGGAATGCGGGCATCATTATGCGAGGGCCATGGCGAGTTGGGCAGCGGTGCTGGCGACCAGCGGTTTCCATTATTCAGGGGTTACTAAAAGCATGTCCTTTACGTCAAAGCCTGGGACGTATTTCTGGAGTAATGGCTATGCGTGGGGGACCTGTACCATAGCAAACAGGCAAGCTACGCTGGTGGTGATGAGTGGGGAGGTGGCGCTTTCGCGTTTTACGCTTATGGGTTTGGGCTCTGTGAACATGAAGGAGGGTGTGATAAAAGCAGGGGAGACAAAGGCGTTTAAGATTTAATAAGGTGTTCCTGTACCTTTTTTTGCGCAAAAAAAGGTACCCTCCAACGGAGTCCTATGGACAAAAAAGGCGGCCGGAATCGATCCCGAAGTCTCGGGACAAGTTATACAGACCGATTCCGGCGACAGCTGCCATCAAGCTTGGTTGCTACTGTACATGGGCATAATCAAGTGCTTCGGCATTTACCTCTGTGGAACAGTTATAACAAATTGAACCTGGCTGTCCATCTATTCAGCCTTCAAAAGAAGGTCCATCATAACGAAATGCTCCGCTCGTTTTTCCATTCCTGCGCCTCCCTTGTGTTGCTTGCTGTATCTGTTTTTATCTTTAAGCGGCCTTATGTTGCATTCTTCCAGCCGTCAACACCAGGCATTGGCGCTCGAGGCTTTGTTTTCAGCCCGTTTGTGAAGTCTAAGGGTGCTTAAGGGGCAGCCCGGCAGCTCACGAGTGTGCGCATAAAATTGTATTATGCGTATATTCGTATTATGAAAACAAGATTAAATCTTACCATTGATGAGTCGTTACTGGATAAGATAAAACTGTTTGCAGCGGATAAGCAAACAAGTGTATCGGAATTGGTGGAAGATTATTTCAGGAGAATCACGAAGCCCGCCAAACGGAAAAATATCATCAGTATGGTCGAAAAACTTGAGAAGCCAACGATTGGTGCAAAGGTTGATTTAAAGGAAATGTATTACCGGGAACAATCAAAGAAATATGGCTTCTAAGGTTTTTCTTGACGCAAATATTTTACTTGATCTTACGCTTAAACGGGATGGTTATGAAACAGCCAGGCAGATAATAGAACTGGCTGTTAACGGCCAAATCCAGGCATTTATTACGCCATCTATTGTTCATATTACAGGTTATTGGTTAACTAAGGCATACGGACATGCCAAAGCAAAAGAATTGTTGTTAACACTACTGACAGATGTGTATGTGATTGATACCAATCATGCGATCACTGTACATGCATTGCATTCGAAAATAAAAGATATAGAAGATTCATTACAGTATTATAGTGCGCTGCATCACAAAATTGACTACCTGGTCACGCAGGATAAAGACCTGCAAAAGGCATCTATTCCTGCACTCCCCGTTTATTCGCCTGAAGAATTTCTGAGAGAAATTAAATAAAGCGTAAGTGTTCAAATTTATACCTGTAATTGTTGCATCTCAATGTTATTTGATTTGACTGTTTCCGGGAAGATTGTTCCTTTTACCGGCAGCTGTCCTCATCTGCCGAAATCATGTCATTATATGTACTTTTTCTCTTGGAAAGAAAAAGTACCAACCTGTCCGCCGTGGTGGAAACGTTCAAGGGGCTGCAAAGGCGCATGACGGCCGCAGGTTCGTAGAAAAATTAGCAGTATGCAGGCCGTCAACACAAGGCATTGGCGCTCCAGGCTTTGTTTTCAGCCCATTCGTGATAATCAACCAGCAAGCAAAACGTGACATCCTGCGGTTTAGGGGCTGAAAACGCCATTCCGCTGATGCCTTGTTTGCGCTGTTGCAGCCCCGGCTTAGTGCAGGTGAGTTGCATGGTAATGTGAGGCCCGAACACCGTTACACATAGTGATGAGTGGGTGGGTTGAAGTTTCTGTTTTTAGATTGTCGGGCGTGGGGCAGGTAAATGCAGGGGAAGGAGGGTGTTTAAGATTTCGTAAGGTGTTTTTATCCGTACCTTTTTTTGCGCAAAAAAAGGTACCCTCCAACGGAGTCCTATGGACAAAAAAGGCGGCCGGAATCGATATACAGCCCGATTCCGGCGACAGCTGCCATTAAGCTTGGTTGCTACTGTACATCAGCATGGTCAAGTGCTTCGGCATTTACCTCTGTGGAACAGTTATAACAAGTTGAGGCAGGATGATTTGAAGTGTAATCATAAAAACAAAAATGATCCGCCAGCTATTTTTATGGGCTGAAAACGCCATTCCGCTGATGCCTTGTTTGCGCTGCTGCAGCCCCGGCTTAGTGCAGGTGAGTTGCATGATAATGTGAGGCCCGAACACCGTTACAAGGGGCGTGGTTTGTTTGCCTGCATCCGTCCGTCAAAACCCGCGAGGTTCAAACAGCCATTTCAGAAGCCTTAGGTCGGTACAAAGACTGGTTTAAAAGAAGTGTATTATCAAATGAAATATAAGTGTCAGGCCTTGATGCAAAATATTTTGCCTGGCTTTATTTTAACGTGAGTGGATGCTATTGAAACATAGAAGCCTGGCCGAACGTCGTTCAGTCGGGCGGGTTTAGTTTGCACATAATCTCATAACAGCCATACTATGTGATTCATCTATGTGCACTATCTGCCTATGTGGTTCAATTTTGTTCGTTAAGGAATATTTATTGGATTGATTTTAATTTAATGAATCCAAACTCATGTTATTTTACTCCTAAATGGGATGGCTATGAATCCATCTCCAAATGATCGCTGTTCCTATTTCAGTTTCGCGGAGACATGAAACGGAGCAAGGACACGAAACGATGCGAAGTAAATTGACGGAATTATGAATGTGCTGAAAAAGAAGTCTCGTTTTATTTTTTACAGTTTGATCTGTTGCATCGCTTGTTTGTCAACCAGCGGGCAGTCGTCTTTGCTGGAATGCCGGTCAACTGATACGGCTTTGCAGGGAGCGTTTTATCGTGCAAAGGAAATGGCGCTTTCTTACAGGGGCGATCCGAATGATCCCATCGGGCCATGGTATGAAGCAGCACTGCCCGCCAGGAATGCATTTTGTGTACGTGATGTATCACACCAGTGTATTGGCGCTGAAACGCTGGGCATGAGCCAGGAAAACAAAAACATGCTCAGGCATTTTGTGTCCAATATTTCTGCATCGAAAGATTGGTGCACTTATTGGGAAATAAACAAGTTCGGGAAACCTGCACCCGAAGATTATCGCAACGACACCGCCTTCTGGTATAACCTGAACGCCAACTTTGAACTTATTTATACCTGCTGGCGCCTGTACGAGTGGACCGGCGACACCAGCTATATCGCTGATCCTGTATTCCGCAAGTTCTTTGACCGCACCGTAAACGAATACGTAAACAAGTGGTATCTGCAGGAGGAATCTTTATTGAACCGACCGGCCTATCCCAATGCTCCTGCATCTTTTGACATCCATGATAATTTCTATCGTTGCCGGGGGATACCTTCCTATTACGAAGCCGTTGAAGACATGAAGATGAGCGCCGATCTCGTAGCTGCCATTTATCGGGCGTTTACATGTTATGCGGCTATTGCCGATTGGCGTGGTGAGAACAAAACAGCAATGGAGTTTGTGTCAAAAGCAGAGACCTACCGCAAGCATCTCGAAAAACATTGGTGGGATGAAACAGCCGGCGTATACCAGGCTTTTTACACCAACAAAGGCGTATTTGGCAAAGGAGAGGGGGAAACGTTCCTGCTATGGTATGATGCATTGAATGACAGTAGCCGCATCAGGAAAACAATAAATCATCTTACCGATGTGCATTGGAATGTAGAGAACCTGTCTTACCTGCCTTACCAGTTAACCAGGTTTGGGTATGGAGATAAGGCATACCAGTATATCCTGTATTTAACGAATCCATCCACCAAAAGAAGAGAATACCCTGAAGTATCGTTCGGCGTAATGGAAGGCATTGTACAGGGTATTATGGGGGTTGCTCCCGATGCAGCAAACAAACGGATCACCACATTATACAGCCATCACCCCGGTGATGAAGTGGAGATCAGCAACCTGCCTGTATTGGCCACTGCTATTCAACTGAAACATTGGGATAAGGGCAGCAGTTTTACGAATGCCGGCGGCAAGATTGTTACCTGGCGAGCTTGCTTTCACGGGCGTTTGCCTTACCTGCTGGCAGATGGTAAAAAAATAAAGACTATTCAACAAATTGATACCATGGGAAACTGGAAATCGTACGTAGATATCCGGGTGCAGCCAGGGAAAAAGGTTTCGGTAGCCATTCCGTAAAACCTTTGCCGTGGTGTAGACGATTGCTTCGTCATTCCTCCCGCAATGACCGCTTATAGCTTCATCACTTTCCTTGTTGTCTTTTCGTGGTTGTTATTGATGCACTGTAGTACATACATACCTTTTGACCAATGATGGGAGGGGATGGTAAAACTATTGTAGCCTGGTGCTACCCGTATATAATATTCGCCTGCTTTTCTGCCGGCCATATCATACACCATTATGGTAAGGTCCTGCGACTGTCTTGATTGAATTACTATTTTGCCGGTGCTGGTAAAAGGATTCTGGTATCCTGCAACTATGTAAGAAGCTTTTTCATTTTCCGGGTAAGGTACGCAGGCGCCTCTTTTTACGAGGTTGTCATCTATCCATTGTAACCTTGCCTGCAGCCAGTTTTTTAGCGTGTCAATTTCGGCTGCATAGGTAGCTGGTATGGGCTCAGGGTTTGGCCATACATATTGCCCCAGAACGGTCCATTGCTGAAAATGCCGTGCTCTTGCTTCGCTTGTAAGCGCAGTAATAGAATCAACCAGGAAGTTTAGATGGGAGGTACTAAGCGTGGTACTGCGAAATGCCTGCCAGCGACAATACAGGTTGCTTTGAAAAGCAGTATCGGCCAGTAATAAGTTCCACCAATCGGGCACCTGCCAGTAATCTGAAGGGCAAACTGTATTAAATTGATACGACCAACCAGCGGTATTACTGCCATCGCAATAGTTGGCATTCCTGAAAGCAAGATCATAGTCCCATACAGGGCCTGCTTTTATTTTGCCGTCTATGCTGTTACGGTCCTTATAAAAATAACTGCTTAACCTATACGCATCCACGTTGCGGCTTACTTCATTCACCAAAAAATAATCGATAAAACTGCTTTCGTTTGCAAACCTGCGCCAACCGCTTGTTTTATCCTGGTAGGTTGTTGTATGCAATGCATATTCAAAACTATCAACATACCCTTGTATATAGCTTTTTTGCTGGCTGGTTATGTTGGATAGTTTGGGATACACATATGTGAACTGCACCGTGCCGCTGCCGGCTGCATATTTCGAAAACCAGCCATCGGCTTCTTTGTCTATACTAAAAATATAACCCCCGGTAACGGCATCGTCGCTGTTGTCGGCATCGCTCATGGAGCTTATGTTTACGCGACTGGCTTTACGTTTTATTTTTTCCATCAACACATAAATGCCATTATAGCTGCCATTCAATATTACTTCCACATACCTGCAGTTTGCGGCCCAGTGACCCATCTCCCTGCTTATCGTATAAGCAAGAAAATTGTGCATCAAGGTCTTGTCGTTGTAAGGTGCATATAATACCCAGTCGCTTTCGGATGGTAGACCAAGCAGTGATTTATTTTGAGAATTGCCTGAGCTGTTGCGCAACTCTATACTGTACGATTTCATGGGGAATGCCTGCGACGACTGGCCTCTTATTTCGATTCCAATCTTACCGTTGTAATGATTAAAAGGATCGGACATATTATTACGGGCGCCCTCATTCCAGGTTATGCCCATGTCGGCGGTTATTTTTGGATCATTTACAATTTCCTGGCCGTTGGTGTTAATAACGACAATGGGTAAATTGGAAGAAGTGAATTGACAAAAAGCATTACAAGTAAGGGCAAGGGAAACCAAAACAGCAAGCAGGCATTTCATTGGGTAAAGGTAGGCAGGATAGCGATGAGAAGATTGCCTGCCTTGACGTCAGGCAGGCTTTGTCGTTCTGCCGATGACAGGGTTGTTCTATGCCCGTTTCGAGAAGACAAGAAACGGTATAAGATTGCAAACAGAAAATGGTGATGAGCGGGCAGGCTGATGGGAGGTATTTAGATAAAGGTGAGGGGGGTGAGGATGTTTAAAAATTTGATAAGGTTTTTTAATGTTCTATACTTTTTGCAAATGCCGAAGTGTGTCTCAATCAACACGGCATGATGTTGTTTTTATTATATGTACTTTTTCTCTTGGAAAGAAAAAGTACCAAAAAGTTCAAGGGGCTGCAAAGGCGCATGACGGCCGCAGGTTCGTTAAGAAAATAACAGCGTGCCGGCCGTCAACACAAGGCATTGGCGCTCCAGGCTTTGTTTTCAGCCCGCTTGTGAAGTGTAACCGATCAAAACAAAAATGATCCCTCGCTATTTATGGGGCTGAAAACGCCGTTCCGCTGATGCCTTGTTTGCGCTGCTGCAGCCCCGGCTTAGTGCAGGTGAGTTGCATGGTAATGTGAGGCCCGAACACCGTTATGTTGACCTGGGAATGTGTAAGATTGCTTCGTCAGTCAGTGCTAGTTTTCCTGCACTTCCTTGCAATGACCGGTGCTGTTCTATTCCATTTCGTGAAGACATGAAACGGTGCGACATGCTATATGTAATTGAATGGTGATGCGATACGTGAGGACACCCGCCTGTGCATCGGCATCGTGACAAATTTATTTTGCAGTTTTAGCCAGCACTTTCATGATAATTAGTAAAAATTACTTACCTCCAAATAATGCCGGGGAATTGAAGCAATTATTGCTGGTGGACGAATAGCTTGTTGGGGCAATTCGCATTTACTGAGGCAGTTTATCCATTCCACGCAGCGTTCAATTTTCTATAGCCTGGCTGGTGCCCTAGTTTTATGCTGCAAGTAAAACCGGTAAGCGGTTTATCCTCTGGCAACCAATTTTTCTTCACCTTAATCTGAACGTTATGAAAGCTCTTAACGCACTACAATTTATTTTTTGTTGCCTGCTCATCCTATTGAATGTTGGTTGTAGGAAAGCAGATGATTCCATTGGTGTTGATGATGGCCAGGTAAATGTAGATGAGGATCTTAATAGGGTGCATGCAGGTAGCGATAGGATGATAGCGTGGCCTAATAGCAAATGTTCGTTAGGGGTTTGGACATCAACTGTAGGGTATGGCAGGTATGCGCCGAATGGGCCATTACTACTTTCATGGCGAATGATTTCCGGCCCCGATACACCCCAGATCCAAACCATAGAAAATGGTCGCATTGAAGTCAGCCAGCTTAGCATTGGCGTTTATCAATTTGAGGTAAGCTTCGATAAGCGCTATGGAAATTTCAATAAGGATTCTTGTAGAATAGTTGTTGATACCTTATCCAATCCTCCAAAAGAAATCTTTTTTTTAAATCAAAATTGGACAGCAGAAACATCACAATATTCATGGGGCTCATGGATCTACATAAAAGATATTTACGACAAAATTCCCCCGGAAAGTGCATTTAAAATATTCATTCGACAGGGGAGTAATTCCGGTTGGGAAGAATTGCTTCCTGAAGAAATATTCAGTTGGTACCATTACAGTTTCAAGTATAAAGGAGGTGCTGGGTCCACTGACAAAGGTGAAATAACAATTTGGCCGACTGATTATAATTATGCAACTGGCAAGGTTGATATTAAACTGCTTTATTAAAAAAAGGCTGTTACATTAAAGGCAATATCCTAAAGCGAACGCCAATACTTTCCAGCATTATATTCTTTGACGCTGTCCTGGAAAAACAGCTGATGGGAGCATGTTTTCGTATTGGCCTCGGCAGACCAGCCTGAAAAAGGCAGGCTCAGCCTTGGTAATGTGTAAGATTGTTTCGGCTACCGCCTCGCAATGACTGATCAATGCGGCAACCGATCTCTCCATTTGCCATACACCCAGGTGCCTGCCATAGCGCTCAATAGCGTAACAATAGTCACGGTGGCGCCGGTGCCTATCTGTGCATACAAGGGGCCGGGACAGGCGCCCGTTAATGCCCAGCCAAAACCAAAGATGAGACCGCCATAGACCTGTCCTTTGTTGAACTTCTTCTTATGAATATGAATGGGCTCGCCGTAGATGGTTTTGATATTGAATTTTTTGATCAGCCATACGCCGATCATGCCTACTGCAATGGCGGAACCGATCACACCAAACATGTGAAAGCTTTGCAGGCGAAACATTTCCTGTATGCGAAACCAGGAGATGACTTCTGATTTTACCAGTATGATACCAAACAGGATACCTGCAAACAGGTATTTTATATTGAACCAAACAGGATGCTTTAACTCGCTTTCATTCATGCCCATCGTATCCAATGAGCGTACTTCAAAATCTGCGTTTTCTGTAAAAGAAAAAGGTTGTTTCTCTTGTATCGTTTCTGTTGCTGACATGCGATGATGATTAGAAGAATTTTAGAATATAAGGCAGGATCAAATTGGCCATGATAAATCCGCCGGCCATAAAACTCATGGTCGCTACCAGCGATGGCCATTGCAAGGTGCTCAATCCCATAATAGCATGACCGCTTGTGCAACCACCGGCATAGCGGGTGCCAAAGCCTACCAGGAAGCCGCCCACGATCATCAGTGTAAAACCTTTTATGGTCAGCAGATTTTGCCAATTGAAGAGGTCCTTTGGAACAAGCCCATCATAATTGGTAACGCCATACCCGCTTAATTCTGCAGCCAGTTTTGGATTCACCTGTACGGGTTGCGGATCGCTAAAGAATTGTGCTACAAGCATCCCGCCAACGAGTATCCCTGCAACAAAAAACAGGTTCCATAGTTCTTTCTTCCAGTCATACTGAAAGAAAGGAATTTTCATGGGAACACATGCAGCGCATGCATGCCGTAAGGATGAACTGATGCCGAGTGATTTATTGCCGATGATCAATAGCAGTGGTACCATTAGCCCGATCAAAGGGCCGCCGATGTACCAGGGCCAGGGGGAAGTGAAGATGTTTATAAGCATTTACAGGATGTGTTTAAAATGAATGCTAACTATAGCAAAATTACTTTATTGTATGCTGAAGGTCACATAGGTCTTTAGTGAGTTGGCATTGCTGTTAGCTCACAGTTTGTTTTTACTTTTTTTGCTTGCCCAAAAAAAGTAAAGCAAAAAAAGGGCCCGGCGGATTATGTACAGCCAATCCGCCGATCAGCCGTATTGAGCTTTAGTACTACTGTACTTTCAACATAGTAAAGTGCTTCGACATTTACTTAGGTGTGACAACCATAACTGAAATGAGATAGCCGACCCAGCTGTTGACGCTTCAAAATAAAATGTATCCTAATGTTGCTTAAACTAACAGTGTTTCTTATCCGGCAGGTGTCGTCACCTGCCGCAATTGTATTGCATTACAGTGCAGGTTAGCTTACAACAATGTTGTCGGACATACATAATCTGTTATTTCGAATTTTCCTGTTTTCTTTAATGCTTTAAAGCCGCCGGCAACGTTTACCAGCTTGTCGTATCCTCTTGCTCTTAGTATGGAAACAAAGACCATGGAGCGATAGCCGCTGGCGCAATGCACATATGCCGTCTTATTCTTATCTATTTTCAACATGCTGTCGTTGATGTTATCCAGTGGCAGGTTTTGGGCATTTGCCAGGTGCTCACTTTCATATTCGCTTTCCTTGCGTACATCGAGTATAATTGTATCGTTATCGTGTTGCATCAGTTCGCTTAGTTCCTTTGCACTCACAGATGTTATGCTGTCTAACTCCTTACCTGCCTGCTTCCATGATGCAATGCCGCCATCGAGGTAACCAATGGTATAATCATAGCCCACGCGTGCCAGCCGGGTGATCACTTCTTCTTCGCGACCGGGTTCATGAACGATCAATATCTGTTGTTTAATGTCCGGTATCATAGCGCCTACCCATGGAGCAAAGTTTCCATCGATGCCAATGTTGATGGAGTTAGGTATAAAAGCCTTTGCAAAGGTTTGCGGATCTCTTGTATCGAGGATCAATGCGCCTGTTTCATTTACCGCGGTTTCAAATGCATCGGGGCTTAGTGCGATATTGCCACGTTTCATAACTGCATCAATGCTTTCATACCCTTTCTTGTTCAGCATTACATTCAAAGGGAAGTAGGCAGGTGGTGTTGTTAATCCATCCGTCACTTCTTTAATGAATTCTTCCCTGGTCATGTTGCCGCGCAATGCATAGTTCACAGCTTTCTGATGGCCTAAACTGTCAGTGGTTTCCTTGCTCATGTTTTTGCCACAGGCACTACCGGCGCCATGTGCAGGATAAACGATAATGTCATCACTTAAAGGCATGATCTTATTTCTTAAAGAATCATACAACATGCCGGCCAGGTCTTCCTGTGTAAGTTCAGCTCCTTTCTGTGCCAGGTCGGGGCGGCCTACATCGCCAATAAACAATGTGTCACCGGAGAATAATGCGCTGTCGTTTCCATCTTCGTCCTGCATTAAATAACATACGCTTTCCAATGTATGGCCGGGGGTATGCAATACTTTGAATGTGATCTTGCCGACTTTGAATATTTCACCATCTGCAGCAATATGTGCATCAAAATCAGGCCTGGCTGTTGGCCCATATACAATAGTGGCGCCTGTTTTTTTTGCAAGATCTAAATGGCCTGATACAAAGTCTGCATGGAAATGCGTTTCGAAAACGTATTTGATGGTTGCATTAAATCGGTTTGCTTTTTTAATATATGGTGCTACTTCGCGAAGCGGATCGATGACCACTGCCTCACCATCACTTTCAATGTAATATGCCCCTTGTGCCAGGCAACCTGTATAGATCTGTTCAATTGTCATACGCTATCACTTTATGCTATTACAATAATGTTTTTATCAAATTTTGAAATGTAAATTTCCTACTCCTCATTCTTATGAACTATGACATTTGTCACATATCCATTTAAGCACCTGCCATGGGAAAGAATACTTCGCTTATAATGATGTAGGCACCCATGGCCATCACGAACCATCCGAATGCCTTTTTAAGGTTTTGTGAAGGAACGCTGTGACTGAGCCTGTTACCGATAAATATGCCTGTTACAGCTAGCGCAGTTATCACAAGCAATAATTTCCAATCGGTTTCGTGATGTGATAGCGAACTAAAAAAACCAGTTAATGAATTGATGGTAATGATCAGCAGGGAAGTGCCGACTGCCATCTTCATAGGCAGCTTGCTAAAGATAACCAATGCGGGTATGATGAGGAAACCGCCGCCTGCACCTACCAGCCCGGTGATCAATCCTACAAAAGCGCCTTGCAAAAAGAGCATGGGGTAATTGAATGTATGATCGCCGGGAAGCTCCGTTGCTGTTTCATTGTTATTGCCATGTATCATGGACAGCGATGCAAATACCATCAGGATCGCAAACAATACGAGTAATAAAACGGCTTTTGTAACAGTAAAATGTCCTGCGGTAAATACTATTTGTGGTATGGCAGGAACAATAATTTTCCTGGTTGCAAACACGGTGATAACGGCCGGTATGGCAAAAATGAATGCAGTTTTAAAGTTGATCAAACCTTGCCTGAATTTGACCGATGCTCCTACCAGGCTGGTAATACCTACCACAAACAGGGAATAAGCGGTAGCCAGCACCGGGTCAATATGAAAAAGATATACGAGTACAGGCACCGTCAGAATTGAACCGCCACTTCCAATCAATCCAAGCGAAATGCCAATCAGTATTGCAGCCAGGTAACCAACTATTTCCATCAAAAGCCTTTGCTGCAAATATGTATTGCAACATCGAATTACTGCGTGACTTCTATCACACAATTAATGCAGCCATTCTACACTGTTTCGGTTAAGTATGAGGCGTTTATCCTTTTCCATTTTCTTTAATAGCCTCGAGATCACTTCACGGGAAGAGTTAAGATCGTCCGCAATTTGCTGGTGGGTCAGGGGCATATGACTACCCATTTTTTCAGCCTGCCGTTTCAGGTAAAATTCAAGCCGTTCGTCCATATTGCGAAAGGCAACGTGATCGAGTGTCACCAGCAGTTCTTCGAATCTTTTACGGTAAGTGGCCAGCACAAAATTGTTCCAGCCTTTATATTTCAGCATCCACTCATCTGTCAACTGAAAAGGTATGGTAAGTACCTGTGTATCTTTTACCGTCACGGCCATTATTTCGCTCATTTCCTGTTTTGAATCACACACCATGCTAAGCGAACAAGCCTGGCCGCCTTCCAGGTAATAAATAAAAAATTCATCGCCTTCTTCATCTTCCCGGTAGACTTTTAATAAGCCGTCCAGTACCAGGATGGCTGACTTAAAATATTGTCCTTTCCTGATCAATGTGCTTCCGGCAGGAAACAGGTGAGTGGTGCCTTTTACCCCGAGTTCCGAAATAAGTGCCGGTTCGAGGTCGGGGAAGAGCTTGTTCAGTGAAAAAGTTTTCGTTTCCATGAAGTAAAATTATACCTCGATCATTCATTCGCGAACCTGTTCTAGCTGTTGAACCAAAATTTATACTTGGGATGAGGAAAGTCAACCTGTATGCATATTTCAGAGTGGTCGCATTCTTGTCTTGTTACTTTCTTTGCCTTGAGTGGCTGTTGCACAACTAACATGATGCGGATAATTTTTGTTGCAAACGGA
>JADMIO011246889.1_pt1 | contig 38034 bp, 38 predicted proteins | sample 8958161 | NCBI WGS metagenome assembly JADMIO01 (sample SAMN16585339, study PRJNA669376) | soil metagenome | isolation source: Crop rotation soil | place: USA: Cullars Rotation, Alabama | collected 2011 | reverse complement strand
GCGACAACTTGTCCACGTGGAATTCTAAGCTTAGGATCCCAATGTGCTGGAAAGGTGCACGGCTACATCGCCGAGCACCACGGCTACGGGATGAGCGAAAAGAAGACCGAAGATCTGTGCGAAGACTTGGCCGCCACAATGCTGGCGACCACGCTCGGCATCCCCTTCGACGCCGACAAGGCATGGGATGAGCGCGAGCAGCAATACAAGATGAGCGGCGAAATCGTGAAGACGCGCGGTTTCGTTCAGACAGCCGAAGGAGACAAGAACGGACTGTGGACCAGCGTCGTCTCCGCGGTCGTGATGATTCTCAACAAATCCGAATCACCCGAACCGAAGGTCGGATAGTTAGCGAGCCTGCGCAGCAGGCTGGGTTCTGGTGTTCGAACCCACGGTGCTTCGCACCGTCGCTAAATGTGAGCGGGTACACTCACCGCACCGTCGCTAAATGTGAGTGGGTACACTCACCGCACCGTCGCTAAGTCAGCAATCAACCGCTCCGCGGTTGTTGCTGCGTGAGACAGTGAATCGCGCCGAGCCCCCAGATCAATTCGACGCAGTCGATCCCGATCACTTTGTGCTTCGGTAAATGCGACTGGAGAATCTCCAGCGCCTTGCGATCGTTCTTCCTGTCCCGATACGTCGGCACCAGCAGCGCCCCGTTGACGAAATAAAAGTTCACATACGTCGCCGGCAGACGCTGGCCGTCGTATTCGACCGCGCTCGGCATCGGGATTTCAATGATCTCGAAGGGGAATTTCGACACCTGTTTCCGCACATCGCGCAGGATCTTGTAGTTGGCGTCCTTTGGGTCTTCTTCCACCGCGATCACGAGCTTCGTCGGGCTGATAAAACGTGCCAGGTCGTCGATGTGCCCATCCGTGTCGTCCCCCTCGATCCCGCCCGTGAGCCACAGGACTTCCCTTTGGCCGTAGAAATCCTTGAGGTACTGCTCGATCTTCTTCTTCGACAGCTTGGGATTTCGATTCTTGTTGAGCAGGCAGTCGGTGGTCGTTAGCACCGTCCCGGCACCATTGAATTCGACCGATCCGCCTTCCATCACGATCTTGGGATAGAAGACCGGCAGCTCAAATTCCTCGGCGATCCGCGTGGGCACCGCGTCGTCATCGTCATAAGGCGGATACTTCCCGCCCCAGGCGTTGAAGCCCCAATCAACAATGGCCGACTTCCCGCCCTTGATCACGAATGCGGGCCCATGATCCCGGCACCAGCTTTCGTTGGTCTTGATGTAGTGGCAGAACACGTTCCTCGTGGGGCAGCCGTGCTCTTCGAGTTGCTGGCGAACGATCGTCTCCCAATTCTCATTGGGCACATTGATGTGCACGAGCTCGCGCGACTGGATCTCCTTGATAATCCGCGCGAGGTTCTCCGGCACAGTCTGGTATTTGCCGGGAAATGAAATCCCCTCCGGCCGCGGCCAACTGAACCATGTACCCAGGTGCGGGTGCCACTCCGGCGGAAAGGTGTAGCCGAGCTGCGCGGGGGTTTTGGTAAGAACTTTGGGCATCATGTAGGGGCGACACTTGTGTCGCCCTCTTTGGCTTTCGAACCAAGGGCGACACAAGTGTCGCCCCTACAGATCAGACGGCGTCCACAAATCGCTTGGTGAGATTCTCATACGCATCAATCCGCCGATCGCGGAGGAACGGCCAATGCGTCCGGCTGAACTCGACCTTCTCCAGATCGCACGGGACGATCAGCACTTCCTCTTTCGCGACGCTCGCGCGCTTCACGACTTGTCCATTGGGCGCCGCGACGAAGCTCTGCCCCCAGAACTCAATCCCCTCGGCCGACACAGGCTTGCCCTTCGCGTCGAGAATGTGCTCGACGCCGATGCGATTCGGAGCGCACACGTAACATCCGTTGGCAACCGCATGACTGCGTTGCATCAGCTCCCACGAGTCGTGCTGTGCGACGCCGTATTCCGCTTTCTCGCTCGGATGCCAGCCAATGGCGGTGGGGTAGAAGAGGATTTGCGCGCCCTGGATCGCCGTCAGGCGAGCGCCTTCGGGGAACCATTGGTCCCAGCAGATCAGCACGCCGAGCTTGGCGTATTTCGTGCTCCACGTGCGGAAGCCCGTGTCGCCGGGGGTGAAATAGAACTTCTCGTAGTAGAGCGGATCATCCGGGATGTGCATCTTGCGATAGATGCCAAGGATCGATCCATCCGCGTCGATGACAACGGCGGTGTTGTGATAAAGCCCCTGCGTGCGACGCTCGAAGAGGGATGCGATCACCACGGTCTTGTGCTTCTTGGCGAGCTTGCAGAACGCATCGGTGCTGGGTCCGGGGATCGTCTCGGCGAGTTTGAAGAATCGGTGATCTTCGACTTGGCAGAAGTATTGGCTGCCGAACAGTTCCTGTGTGCAGATGACCTGCGCGCCGCTCTTGGCCGCCTGCTCGGCCAAGCGGAGCTGGTTCTTCAGGTTGGTTTTGAAATCCGGTCCACAGGCCATCTGGGTGAGGCCGACGGTGACCGTGTTCGTGTCGCGACGACTCTTCTTCATAGGCGTGATGATAGTCACTGCGCGGCGGCGGGCGAGAGGGCGAGGATAAAACGCTCGACATTCCCCGCGGCGTCGCCGACGCCGGATTTGGATTGCTTGTCGATCTCCGTGAGCAGATCGAGCGCACGCGCGTGGCCTTCCTTGCCAAGCGCTTGCGCGCCGGCGACGAAGCGCTTGAATTCGTCTTTGTATTTCCACTGAAGCTTTGCCGCCGCCGCGGGGCCGGAGTAGATCACGATCGCCGCCTCCGCCAGCCACATCCCGATCCATGTCACCGCCCGGAACTCCGTGCTCGGATCCGCCTGGATCAGTTGCCGCCAGCGCCGAAGCGCCTCGGCGGTGTTCCCGACGGCCATCGCGTTGGTCAAATCCCACATCTCGCGCTCGCGGGTGAAGGCGACGGTCGCGCGCACGGCATCCGCGGTGATCTTCCCGTCATCCGCGCCGATGGCGAGCTTGGCGATCTCAGTATCGAGCCGGCCCATGTCGCGGCCGATCTGCTCGACCAGCAGTTTGGCCGCGTCCGGCGCGAGCGTGACGCGATGCGCACTCTTCGCCTGCTCGATCGCCCATTTGGCCAGGCCGACTTCGCCGGGCGGTTCGCAGGGGACGACCTTGCCGTGTTTTTCGATCAGCTTGTAGATGCGCTGGTTCTTCGGAAGGGAGGCGAGGCGAATCACCAACGTCCCAGAATCTGAAGGCTCGGCGACGTAATCTTCCATCTGCTCGCGGAAGCGCTTGAGTAGCTCATCGCCGTTGCGCACCACCACCAGTTTCCCGCCGCCCCCGAACATGCTGTAGCTGCGCAGCTCATCGAGCACATCGGCGAGCTGAGCCGTCTCGCCGTCGTAGTCGGCGCGTTGAACATCCTTCGGCAGAGATCGCGCAATTGCCGCAAGTTCCTGAAGCTGGAGAAAGGAATCATCTCCCACTAAGGCATAAACCGGCGCGACGGATGAGCTAGCGGACTTGGCCATAATAGATGTTGTAAGCCCCCGATCTTACCCGTCAACGAACCTTTAAGCCTCGGTTTACGTCGTAAATGCCATCGGTTGAATTCGACTGGGCTGATCGACCGATAAAGACTGTGGACAACGGATCTGTCCCTGGTCGGGCTGTGTCGGGTCTTCGGAGAAGGTATGGCAAATCCATTCGGTGCGTTCTGCGAAGATTTCTACGTGAACATGCGACTGGGGTCGCAGCTCAATCTCCCGCATAACCGGGAGACGCTGCTGCACTTCTTCGAGCGCGTGCAGAAACAGTTCCCCGGTCTCACCCGCTTTCGCAAGAACGAGAGCAATGAGCTCAACCTGGAAGAGGACCGCAGCAACGAAAGTTATCGCTGGGTCAGCATCGAGACCAAGCGCATTTCCGCCGGCCATGTGAATCCCTCGAGCATCGAGGAATCGCTCAAGCTGCACACGATGCTGCTGGAGCATTCCCCGCACCTGCTCGGGATTTCGCCGGTCGAGATCGATTACCTCGACGTGCTCTTTGGCTTTGATTTAGGCTTCAGCGGCAACCACGATGAGATCATCGCGGACAGCCTGCTGGCCCGTTCCCCGCTGACGTGCCTGACCGAAGAGGAAGGCGCTCGGCCGGTCGATTTTCAGCCGACGGTCACCGTCGCGTTAAGCGACGACTGCCGGCTACAAGCCAGGATTGACGTCGTCACGCGGACGAACAGCTACCAGGTCCGCACCGGCGATTACTCTGACGACGTCATCAGCGTCTACCTGATCCTCCGCCGCTACTGGGGCGATCGCCCCCGGGAGCCGATGGAGCAGCTCTTCGCCCAAATGGCGCGCCGGGCGGAACAGTTGTGCGATTCGCACATTCTTCCCAAGGTCGTCAAGCCGATCAGCGAAGCGATCGCGTCACGGTCGTGAGATAACCCAAATTCCTGTGCGATCTACTTAGCCCCGCGTCATGACGCGGGGCTAAATGTTGGATCACCACAAAAGGTGGAGCACCGCTTTGCTCGCCCTCCCGAACATTATTCCGTATAATTCGCAATCCGTGATGCTCTCCGCGGCGATCGAGAAAGCGCGGCGACTGGTTGCGGAATTGGAGCGGCAGCAGGCGGAGCTGGAGGCGACGCCCGGCAATTTGCCGCCGGACAAACTCGCCGAGGGGAAACGCATCATTGCGAATACCCTTGAATCGGCCAGAGCGGCGCTGGCGGCACTGGAAGCCGCCGCCAGGATCGCCGAGGATTCATCAACTGAAAATTCGTCATGACCCAGACTGACGCATCCACTACCGAAACTTCCGCACCGATCGACGAAATCGTCGCCACGCCCGACGTTGGCTATCGATGGAAGCACCTGATCACCGCCGTCGTTGCGATCGCGGTGGGGGGGTGGTTTGCCTACGACGGGTGGGTCAATTGGCCGCGCATGAATGTCAACGCCATTCGCGTCGAGAAGGAGCTGGAAGCCGCCCAGCGCGCCAACAACGAGCAGCGGAAAAACGAGCTCGCCACCGAGCTGCGAAAGTACGAAAAGCACAACGACGCCAGCATCCTGATCCAGAAGATCCTCGCCTTTGCCTGCCCGACGTTTGGCCTGTGGTGGGGGATCTGGACCATCCGCGCCACGCGCGGAACCTACCGCCTGGGCGGCGATACACTCCATGTCCCGGGGCATCCACCGGTCACCTTCAACAACATCCGCCGGATTGATAAACGGCGCTGGGACCGCAAGGGGATCGCATATCTCCACTACGAGCACGGCCAGCCACCCGAGCCGGGGGTGCTTAAGCTGGATGACTTCGCGTACCAGCGAAAAGAGACCGACGAGATTCTCGCGCGGATCGAGCACAACGTGCTGGCGTCGCTGGTGACCACGCGCCGATCGTCCTGAGCCTTACTCCCTCTCCCCTTGTGGGAGAGGGCGGGGGTGAGGGGTGAATCGTTCATACTTAGCAGGCGAAATTACGCGTGCTAAGTCTGCACCTTCTCCCCCTCACGCTGACCCTCTCCCACAAGGGGAGAGGGGACCAGACGCAATAAAAAAAGCCCACCCTAAGGGTGGGCTTTGTGCTTTCGGTCCTGTGCACAACAACGCTACGTGTTCTTCACGACCTCGATGATCGCCTGCGTCTTGATCACCATCTGGTTCTCGTCGAACAGATGGAAGCTCTGAACCAGCAGCTCATGACTGCGGCGTTCGATGTCGAGCACGCTCAGGCACGCGCCGCTGTCTTCCTTGGCGGGCGTTTCGGCGCTCATCAGCTCGCGCCGGGCGGCGTAGGTGGCGATCTCGTGCTTGGTCGCATCGTAGAGCGTCTGCGTGAGCTGCTCTTCCTGCGTCGAGATCATGTACTTGATGTTCTCGCCGGACATCATCTCGTGATAGCGTTCGCCGCGACACGGGATGCTCTGGAGCAGTCCGCGATCGGTCAAAGGCTCGTGGTTGGTGACAATGACTTCCGTCAATGTGTTCTTACCAGCGGTGAGGCTGATCACATGCCCGCCTTCGACGAGCCAGATATCGGCGTCGTAGGCGCGGCGGGAGACCTGTTCCGTGCCAAGAATGCGGAATAGCTCCGGGTGGAGTGTGCGTTGATACAGCAGGAGGGTAAGGCCTCCGCTGCGACGTTGCTTGGTTCTGCTGCTCATAGCGTCCATGCGCTTTCTACCCGGAAAACCGGGGATTGTGACAGAAGGCACAAAGTCCTGCTGTCGTTATAAGTTCGGCGGTGACCGAAAGTTTCGCGCCACATTGCAATTCCGATAAGGCCAGCCGATCGTCCTGACCACGGCCAACCTATCCGCCAGCCGAAATGCCGGGCGTTCGCCACGGGGGGCGTAGACAAGCTAGACGTCCGGATTATAGGAAAACCGACGTGATTCGGAACTAAATAATTCCTTCACGCGCCTGCCATCAGACGCATGGTGATGATCATGATGTCGTAACAGGAATGAGTGAAAGCAGTTACGCCGAACCCGCGCGTCAGAAAAAGCATGGCAAAATACGCTCCCGCCACTGTGCGAAACACAAAACTTCGCCAGGAGAACGGCTCGCCACCCCAGTAATGGTATTGAGCGAACACCAGCGACGTGATTAATACCATCGCTAGGTAGCCCCACTTCTTTGGCATCCGCAAGATATCGATCAGCAGCATGTGCAGCACGATCAGCCCGACAAGCCGGAAAACCAGCTCCTCATAGATCCCGGCGCCCATCGAGAGCACCGTCAGTGTGCGCCAATCACCCGGCCCACCCTGGCCAGGCATGAGCGGGAGGTAGTGATACAGATAACGCGCCGCGAAGGTGCCCAGCGCCAGCAGCGGCATCGCCCACGCTGGGCCTTCAATGGCCATGCCGAGCAGTGTGGCGGGCGTCACTTTCCACGCGTCGTTGCGCGCGATGTGCAGCGACAGCAGGATGCCGACCACCGCCAGCGGCGGCATGTAGCGGCCGGTCGCGCCGAACAGGTTAAAAAATTGGTGCATCAGGTTAAACGCGATGATCCGCTGCTCGGTGTGATGAGCCGGATCGACGGCGTAGTGCCGTGTCCCCAGCTCATACAAGATCACCAGCGGCAACAGGAACACCAGCGATGCCAGCGGCATCTCCGAGCGCTTGAGGTAGCTGTTGGGATACTTGCGGGAAGCGACGGGGGCGGCGGGAGAGCTCGCGCTCGGACGCCGGCCCGCCGCGCTGGCGGCACGCGTCATGAAGGCTCCGGGGACGTTTGAGTAATCCGTACCGCACGCACGCCGCGAACATGACCCAGCCGGCCCGCGAACTTTTCCTTCCCCTCCACCAGCACCGGCACCTCGTCATCCACCGCCGGCTTCTCCGTCGTGATCAAATCGCCCACCTGCAGCGTCAGCAAATCGTCCAGTCGCACTTTCGTCTCCGCCAATATCGCACGCAGTTCGACGGCGGCGTCGAGAATGTTCCGCGCGAGATTCTCCTTGTCCTGTGCCGCCTCCGCCGGCGAACGCAGCCGCGGCAGGGGGTTCTGCAAACAATCGATCACCGGCATCGGCAGGCAAAGGCTCATCCGTCCCATGCTCGCGCCCAGGCGAAGATCAAACCGCGCCACGTGGACGATCTCATCATCCGGCATGAGGTGCAGCGAACTGGCACTCGATTCCATCGCTTCCTCGCGCACCGCCAGGTCATACGCCAGCACGCGCGTCCACGTCTCGGCCATCTCCCTCGTCACACGCTCGATGATCTGAAGCGCCAATCCCCGTTCGATTTGCGTCAGCGCCCGGCTGGGGAAATGCGACGTGCTGTCTCCGCCGAGCAGGCGATCGATCATCGGATAGACGATCGGAAGCTCGAGGTCGATGCAAGCCTGCACGCCGGGCGGATCGATGGTGATCACGCTCAGGCACGTCGGCTCATCGAGTGAACGAAGAAATTCGTCGTAGCGCATCGATTCGACGAATGCCATCGCGACTTCAACGTCCCCGCGGAGATGCGCTGAGAGCTGAACCGCGAGCCCCCTCGCGACATCGGCGTGCAGCGAATCCATGGCCCGCGCCCCGTCCGCGCTGGCGCGGGAGCGCTCAAAGTGATAAGGGGCAAGGGGCTGACCCGAAGCGGCAATCAATGCGCGAACCTCCGTGTATCGCTTCTGTCATTATCGGGTTAGGTCCAGAGAATTCTAGAGTGGACGGGACCGCGCACCATTTAGCCGAGTCGCTTGCGACGCGCGTCGCCAGACGCCGCTCACCCCCGTCGCGATGACCCGCGATGCAGGTCCGGCTCCTTATGCTTAGCCCCCGATTTCTTCAGCGCATGCATCGCCTTGGCTTGATCAGCAACCTTGAACACCCCCGTTGTTCGTCCCCCCGGCGCGCCGCTGGTCACGTAAGCATAATTGATGTTGATGTGTTGCTTGCCCAACATCGTCGCCACATCCGCCAGCGCGCCGGGACGATTGGGCAGATCGACGCACAGCACTTCGGTCTCGGTCATCGGCAGGTTCAGCTTCTTCAATACCGCCCGCGCTTCGCTCGCGTTCTCGATAACCATCCGCAGCACCCCGTGCTCCTGCGAATCGACCAGCGTCATCGCCAGCAGGTTGATCTTCTCCGCCGCCAGCGCCCCCGTCACCTGAGCCAACACACCCGGCTTGTTCACCAGGAAGACGCTGAACTGGACCAGGATCTTCACGTCGGCGGGCATGCGACCTCCATCAGTTTGGATTTTGGATTGCGGATTTTGGATTGAGATTCAAATCCAAAATGCGCATTCCAAAATCCAAAATCTCAGAGCGGCTGATCAAAAACCTTCACCGCGTCCTGCTGCGTCGGCTTGATAGTGAGAATGCGATCGAGGCGCGTGATCTTGAGCAGCTCCATCAGCTTCGGCCCGACGCCGCACAGAACCAGTTTGTTGTATTTCAGCCCCGAGAGCTTCTTGTTGAGCGTGAGGATGATCCCGATCGCCTGCGACGAGAGATATTGCACCTTCTCAAAATCCAGCAGCAACTTGCGGCGGTCTTCCTCGTCCACCAGCCGATACAGCTCCTTGCCGATGTCCTCGAGGATGACCGGATCCATCAGCGACGGCGTGCGGAACTCGACGACGGAGTATTTGTCGAAGGGATGAACAGTGAAGTGCGGATTCATGCGTGCACAGAGCGTACCACGCGCGCTAGGCACTCCGAAAGCCCCGGACCCCAATCCCGGCCGCTTTACGAGCGAACGCTGGTCCCCGGAAGCCGCGCCGATTCTGATCGCTTGCTCTTCTTCTGACCATTGGCGCTCTTCCCCGGCGTCGCCTTGGCTCGAGAAGACGCCCCCAGCGCCACCTCCAGCACCTGGTCGATGTTCTCCACGAAGTGAAACTTCAGCGTGTTGCGAACTTCTTCGGGGATGTCGGGCAAATCCTTCTCATTCCGCTTGGGGACGATCACCTGCCGGATCCCCGCCCGTTTGGCCGCCAGCGTCTTTTCCTTCAGGCCGCCGATCGGCAGCACCAAGCCGCGCAACGTGATCTCCCCCGTCATCGCCACATCATGCCGCACCGGACGGTTCATCATCAACGAGGCCAGCGCCGTGAACATCGCAATCCCCGCGCTGGGGCCGTCCTTGGGCACCGCGCCGGCCGGGACGTGAATATGGACATCGCTGTTGGCCAGCAGGTCATTGGCGATCCCCAGTTGCTCCGCGCGCGAGCGCAGCAGCGAATACGCCGCCGACGCCGATTCTTTCATGACCTCGCCGATTTGGCCCGTCAGCGTGATCGCGCCTTTTCCCGGAAAGCGCGATGCCTCGATGAACAAGATCTCCCCGCCGAACGGCGTATATGCCAGACCCGTGGCCACGCCGGGAACGCTGGTTCGCTGCGCCAACTCCGGCTCAAACCGGCGCGGGCCGAGCGTCTTGATGACGAAATCGCGATCGACGGTGACTTTGTCCGTTCGTCCGCCGACCACCTCCGCCGCGATCGCGCGCGCCACCGACCCGATATTCCGCTCCAGGTTTCGCACGCCCGCTTCGCGCGTGTAGCTCTCGATGATCTCTTTCAGCGCTTCGTCCTTGAACTTGATCTGCTTGGTCGTCAGGCCATTTGCCTCAAGCTGGCGCGGGACCAGATAGCTCTTGGCAATGTTGAGCTTGTCGGAGTTCGTGTATCCCGGAATCTCGATCACTTCCATGCGATCGCGCAACGGCCCCGGCACCGTGTCCATCGTGTTGCTCGTCGCGATGAAGAGCACCTTCGAGAGGTCGAACGGCACATCGAGATAGTGATCCGTGAACGTGTGGTTCTGCGCCGGATCGAGTACCTCCAGCAGCGCCGAAGCGGGGTCGCCGCGGAAATCCGCGCCGAGCTTGTCGATCTCATCCAGCATCATCACCGGATTGCGCGTCCCCGCCTTGCGCAGCTCCGCGATGATCCGTCCCGGCATCGATCCGATGTACGTCCGCCGGTGCCCGCGAATATCCGCCTCATCGCGCACCCCGCCCAGCGCCACGCGGATGAACGTCCGTCCCATCGATTCCGCGATGCTCTTACCCAGCGAAGTCTTCCCCACGCCCGGCGGGCCCAGGAAGCACAAGATCGCTCCGCCGCCGTCCGGTTTGAGCTTTCGCACCGCGAGATATTCGATGATCCGCCGCTTGACCTTCTCCAGGTCGAAGTGGTCGCGATCCAGGATCCTCTTCGCATCCGCCAGGTCGAGCTTGTCGTCGGTCACGTTCGACCACGGCAACTCGCTGACGATCTGCAACCATGTCCGAATCACGCCATACTCTGGCGACGCACTGGGAATCGCCTCCAGCCGCTGCAATTCGCGGTTGGCTTCCTTCGCCACGATCTCCGGCAGCTTCGCCGCCTCGAGCCGCTCCTTCAGCTGCTCGATCTCGTTTCCCGTTCCGCCCGGCTCGCCTTCGCCGAGCTCCTTGCGAATCGCCTTGAGCTGCTCCTGCAAGTAGTAGCGCCGCTGGCTCTTGTCGATGTTCTCTTTGACCTGCGACTGAATCTTGGATTGCAATTCCAGCACGTCGAGCTGCGTGGCAATGCGTGCCGCGATCATTCGCAGCCGCTTCTCGACATCCAATTCTTCCAGGAGCAGTTGCTTGTCCGCCGTATCGGCCTGCAGATTCGCCGCCAGAAAGTCCGCCAGCGCCGACGGATTGTTGATGCTGTTCAATACCTGTGCCGCCTCGTCCGGGGTATTCGGCGACAACTCGATCACCCGATTCGCCTGCGTGCGCACAGAATTCACCAGCGCATCCAGATTCGGCCCCTCGGCCGTCTTGTCTTCCAGGATTTCGATCTTCCCAATCGCAAACGGCTCGGTCTGATCCAGCGAATGGAGCTTAAACCGCGCCAGCCCATGCACGATGATCGATTGATTCCCATCCGGCAGCTTGAACAGCTTCAAAATCATGCACGCGCAACCAACCTGGTGCAGATCCTCAAACTTCGGGTCCTCCGTATCCGCATTCCGCTGCGTGATGACGCCGATCACCTTTTCGCCCGGCATCACTTCATCCAGCAACGCCTTGCTCTTGGGCCGACCGACGTTCAGCGGCATCACCGTCCCGGGAAACACAACGATGTTCCGGATCGGCAGGATCGGCAGCGTGTGCGGAATCGTGATGACCTGCCCGTTCGCCCCCGTCCGAAGGGTCGTGCCAACATCCGTGCGCTCGATGATCTGGGTTTCAGGCATTTGGATTCAGTGGCAAGTGTTCAGTGACAAGTGGCAAGTTGTGAGTGGCAAGTTGTGAGTGGCACGTTTGCAATGGACTTCCTTGCCACATTGCCACTCGTCACTCGCCACTATTTTTTTGGTAACTCGATCCACAACAACCCATCGATATACCGCGCCGTGATCTTCTCTTTCACCACGTTGTGCGGCAGCTCCACATCCCGCGAAAACGCCCCGTGATCAATCTCCATCAAATGCACGCGCATCCGCTGGTGCTCATCCGCGGGACAAGGCGGACTCGGACACTGCGGAACCAGCCGCGCCCCCCGGATCGTCAGCCGCTGATCGATCACCGTGATATCGATCTTCTCCTTGTCCACCCCCGCCAGGTCCACGCAAACCCGGTAGTCCCCATCCGTCTCGTACAAATTCACGTTAGGCGACCAAACCTCCGACGGCATAAACCCGTAAAACCCCCGGGTCATCTGCTCCATCATCTTGGCCATCTGAGGATTGATGTTCTGAAAGGGACCCGTAACCGTCACAGGCATGTGCTCGCTCCCAAGCGTAAGGAAAGATCATGATAGAGCGGCAGGGGCGAAAGGGATAGGTTCATTCATTGCCTCCCTTAACAACCCGCTTATGATTGGCGCTTGATCGGGCCCAGCGGGAAAAAGGGCCACTGGTTTCACCTCTACGGGGGACAGCCATGCGGGGTCGTTGTCGTTGCAGCCATCTGATCGTTGATAGGATCACCCTGATCGTCGTCGGGCTGGTGGTCGCCTTCGCGCCGTTGTCCGCCCGGGCGCAGACGGCCGTCTTCGTGCCGTTCGCCTCGCGGCGTGATGTGGCACACGATCCGGTGCGCAACCTGCTTTACATCGCATCAGGCTCGACCGGGACCGTCGCCCGGTACGATCTGGGCACCGGACAATTCCTTACGCCGTTCAACGTCGGCGGGCAGCCCGTGCGGCTGGACATCTCGCCCGACAACGGCCGGCTCGCCGTCGCCGATCAGTTGTCCGTCTCAACGATCAATGGCTACACCTCGAGCGCGGCGGTGATCGATCTCGCCACCGGCGGCATCACCCGCGCTCAGTTCACCAGCACGGGTTCGTTCGCGGATCGCGGCGTCAGCTCCGTGGCCTTCGCCAACGACGGCTCGCTGCTGCTCACCACTTCGTCCGATTCGACCAACGGTTCGCTGCGGCGCTACCCCGCGGGCGGCGGGGCGGTCACGACCCTTCGCTCTGACCTGGGCAACCTCCGTATCGAGCCGAATCTCGCTCATGATCACATCGCCCTGGTGGAAGTCGGATCGTCCGGCGGACGGTTCGGGATCTGGCGCGCCTCCGATGGCTCGTTCGTCCGCTCCGAGAAAGACACCCACCTGAATAACGTCAAGCTACCCGGCGGCGGCACCACCTTCGGCGCGGGTGAGTTCACCAACGGCGTCGCGATCAACCCCGCTGCCTCGCAGATCGCCATCGACGGCAACCTCGACCTCCACCTCTACAACCTCAACCGCAGCCTCCCCCAGCAATACCTCTGGGCCGCAGAACCCGATCCCGCAATCGATCCAACCGACAGCCAGCCCTTCGGCGTCGCTTATTCGCCCGACGGCAAAACGCTGTACGTCGCGTGGGGCATCGACGGCGGCCACTCCGCCGTCTACGCACACGACACCACCACCTTCGCCGTCACCGCGCAGTATCCCATCCCCGTGGGTTTCATCACCGACGGCATCGGCGGCGGTAACCTTCAACCCTCCGACGACGGCACCCGCCTCTTCGCCGTTGTCGCAGGCGGCGTAGAAATCATCACCGTCCCCGAGCCGACGGCCGCGGCCGGAGTCCTGGCATTCGCCTTGGTCGCCGCTTTCCGCCGCGTCAGGCGCTGATTTGTTCGCGAAAAAAGGAGTAGGGCAGAGGCACGAGGGAATAAGGCACGAAGGCACTAAGGCACGAAGTGGTGCAAAAGGCAGCAAGGGTTCAGTGAAGAAAAGATAGGGCGGCAGCTCATCCCCGCTGATCCCTCAATCCCTCGTCCCTCCCTTCGTGCCTTCGCGCCTCCGTGCCTCCCTCCTTCCCGCCTCACGGCGGCGGCATCCCCAGCTCCTCCCACGTCGCCGGCCCATCCGGGCTGTACGTCAGCGCCTGCGGATCGAATTTCTTGAACGTCGCCGCGTGGTTGTCGGCGAAGAGGACATTGTTCCCCTGCAGGTGCATGTTGTATCCGCCGTCCTCCCCCGCAAAGCGCAGGCATTTGATCGCCCCGTCATCCTTATCGATGTCCTCATTGGGGCTCGAGGTGTCGCTGCCGAAGGGCGGCGGGTAATAATCCTGGGCCGAGCACTCGCCCGCCAGGATGTACGTCGTCGATCGCCCGATCCGGCTCAGCGGCATCGACCGCAGCAGCGGCTTCTGCACGCGCATCCACCGCGCCCCCAAAAAATAATTCACCCGCCGCTGCTCATCCGGCCAAGCCGGGCAATGCCAAACCGCCCCGTCCGGCTTGGCCCCCAAAGACCGCTCGATCAACACCGGCCACCCGCCCGGCCCGAACCAGTTGATATCCCCTGGCCGCTGCGTATCGATCGGATACTCATGTCGCCCCGAATAATTAGGCAGCCGCCCGCCGTTGCTGTTGGCGTACTGATGAATCGCCAGCCCAACCTGCCGAAGCTGCGACAGACAGGTGACGGTCAAGGCCGAATCCCGCGCCCGCCGAATCGCCGGCAGCAGTAACGCAATCAGCACGGCGATGATTCCAATCACCACCATCAACTCCACCAGCGTGAAGCCGGACCACCTTGGGTGGATACGGGTTTGGGTGGGACGCATGTTCACCCAAGTATTGAACCCGAATTTGCGGTGCCGTGACAAGGCGGGGCGACATATGGCCTATTGCCGGCGGGGCGAGAAAGGGTCTGGGAACCGTCAAACATTCCTTTCCGTGTCACCTCGCGAGGTTTGTTATTGTATTGTGGCTGCGCGCTTGCAATCATATTCCAGACGCCGGAGGGCGCGCGTAGTTTGAGGGCTGATTCTCCCGGGGTACACCTGGTTGTAGAGGAAAGTGATGCACTTACGAACGGCGTTCGCGCCAGGGCGATGGCGAGCAGCGATAAGTCGCCATGCCACAGGGGCGACGCTTGCCTTCAGTGCCGCGATTGTCTTTTTCTCTGCGACGCATTGCGCCTATGCCGCAGTGGACTGGCAGCAAGCGCAGCATGATGCCCAGCGCACCAGCCGATCCGAGTCCGCGCTCGACCCCGCCAAGCTCGCCCTCGTCTGGAGCGCGCCGGGGTATCATGAACCGCTAATCGTCGGCAACCGCGTCTTTGCCCGCGGGCCGACGGGGGCAGCCTTCGATGTCGACACCGGCGCGGTGCTGTGGCAGAACGCCGCCGAAGCCGGGGGCGGACGCTCGGCCTACGCGAATGGAATGCTCGTTCGCGCTCAGGACCGCACCGTAGGCTCAAACGTCTTCTACGATCTTCGCGTCGTTGACGCCGACACGGGCGTTTTCAAATATTCCGTCCCGCTTCCTGGCGCGAACACCGGCATTGTCATCGCGCCCGACATCACGACCGGACAACCCGTCGCCTATGCCGGCGGGGGGAACAGGGGCAACGTCCTCGCCATTCGCCTTGGCGCGACGTCCGGCACGACGTTGTGGACGTCTGCCAACACACTCGCAGGCGGGGCGCTCAGTATCCTCGGCGACTCGCTCATCACCGCGCAGGTCGATCATTATTACCGCATTGATCGCGCCACCGGCGTCGTCACGTCTTTCAAGAACGGCGCGCTGCAGGGCGGTTTGCCGACCGTCACCGTCGTTGACGCACAGCGAAACCAGTTCTACATCAACGATGGCAGCGGGCTTAACGCGTTCGCCTATAACGGCACGGGCGGGGCGATCACCCAACTCTGGAACAAGACCGGCATCGCGCGCGGTGAAGCCGGCGTCGCCATCGACAGCGACGGGCATCTCTACACGACCAACGACCAGACGCTCTTTGAGATCGACCCGCTCAATGGCGACATCCTCGATTCCGTCAACAACACGCGCTACTCCCGAACCGCCACGCCAGTGGTGAGCGCTAATGGTGTCTTCGCTTACGTCGCTGCCAGCGGGATCCTTGGGCCCGACGTCATCGCCTACAGCCGCAGCACACTCGACCCGCTGATCACCTTATCCGGCGACCGAAATACGCCAGGAACGACGTACAGCGGGCTTGGCGCGCTGGATGATACGCACTTCATTTTCGATCACCCGGACGGGCTTCGCGTCTATCAGGTCGTGCCCGAGCCGACCAGTCTCTGGGTGCTCGTCGCCCCGGCCATACTCTTGCGCCGCCGGCAGCAAGAACGAGAACGGAGACCGAATAAGGGGGACACTCCTGCTTACTGACGGAATAAGGGGGACACTCCTGCTTACTGGTGTCGTAAGGAGGAGTCCCCCTTATTCGGTCCACTCACGTCCCAGTGCGTCAGGGCGGTGGATGACGAATATTCTGGATGTCCGATGTCCCATTTTGGACTTCCCTGGATGTCCTCTTTCGAACTTCTCTGCACTCGCCCCTTTCTGAACGGGAGATCACCCCATCCGACCTTCAGCTCAATGCCGCGTCGGGATTTATACGACGCTGACGCTCGCTTTGTCCTGCTCGTACCTCTGGGCGCTGCAGGCGGGGATGGCCGTGCCGTTCTGGGCCCTTCCGCTGGCGCTGATGTGGATCCCGGCGGGGGTTGCCCTGAGCTTGCGCGGCGTATTCCGCGAAGGCTGGTCAGATGCGGGCTTTCACATCGGGCGGTTTCGCTACTGGGCTCTTGCGTATTGCGTTCCGCTGATCGTCGCGACCTTGACCTACGCCGGAGCCTGGGCGCTGCATCAGGTCCACCTTCATCCTTACCTCCGCCAGCAATCGATGTTCGGCACGTGGCCGTTCAAAATCCACTGGTGGAATCCGGCCGCCGGGACCGCGGGCCTGCTCGCTCAACGCTTCGCGGTCGTCGCGACGTGGGGGATCGCCAGCGGCTTCGTGGGCGCGCTCGGCGAAGAAATAGGTTGGCGCGGTTACCTCCTGCCCAGGCTCATCGAGGCACGCACGCGATTTCCCATCCTCATCAGCGGAATCATCTGGGCGGCGTGGCACATCCCTTGGGTGCTGCTCACTTTTGAGCATCACCGAATGGGGACGGTTGCGTTGTATTCACTCCTGTGCATCGTCGTCGGCGTGTTTATCGGCTGGCTGCGCCTGGCCTCCGGCAGCGTGCTGGTCGCCGCGATGTCGCACGCATCCTACAACGCCTTCTTCCAGAACTTTTTCGACTACAGCTTCGACGGCCCGAACAAATGGTTCTGGGCAGGCGAGGTGGGACTGCTCGCCAGCGTGTTCTTCGCGGTCATTGCGCTGACGCTATACCGTACGAACCGATTGGCAGCCGCCGCTGGGAGGGAAGTGAATGCGGACATTTGCGCATTTCCTCCAATGTCGCGGTGATCGCGTGTTTCGTTGCGGGATAACCCACCGTTTGCGCGGACGGGCGGCGGCGTGCGCATCGCCTGTTTGTCCGAACGCCTCGCCGCCGGACATGACATGCCGTTCGGCAGCACTGGGCAAGGGAGATCGAATGGCAAAGACCCGTATCACGGCGGCGGTGACTTTTGGCTTCATGATGATCGGCGCGGCGGCCGCTGTGCACGCAGCGCCCGCGCCCGCGCCTGCGACAACGCAGGCCGTTGACGGGCAGGCCGTGTTGGCGAACATCCGCGCGCTCCTGGCGCCTTCGGGCGCGGCTCAGTTGCCGATGACTTTTCCGAACGAGCGTCTGCTCGATCAGCCGGACAGCCCGTCGCTCACGGCGGCGATCGATCCCAAGGTGATGCGTCCCGCAGCAGGCGGCGCAGGAGGCGCGGGGGGAGGCGCGGGGCCCGCCGTGATGGTGCGCTCGCTGGCCACGCCGCGAGTGATTGCCCCCTATCGCTTCGCCGTCCCGGCAGCGCCGATGCGCGGGAAGAAGATTCGCATCAGCGGCTGGCTCAAGGCCGAGGGGTTGCAAAACTGGGCGGGCCTGTTTGCGACCGTGATGGGCCCCGACGGCCGCGTCGATGCCCTGGACACGATGTGCGATCACGCCATCTACGGCAGTGCGCCGTGGAAGGAATATTCCAGCGTGGTCCAGGTGCTGGAAGACTCTGAGGCGATCCAGATCGGCGTGGGATTGACCGGCAAGGGGACGGTCTGGGCGGATGGGTTTCAGATCGCCCTGGCGGATGATACTGAACCCTGCACGGACGATCGCAACTGGCATGCTTTCATCGTCGGCCCCAAACCGGGCGTCATCGCGCACGATGAAAAGGTCAGCCGTAACGGACACCCGACGACGCGATTCACCGTGCCGCCCATGGTGCAGCGGTACGGGTACTTCGATAGCGCCGACCGCAACATCGAGCCCTATCTGGGCAAGCGGATTCGCATGACGGCGTGGCTGAAATGCGAGAACGTGACCGGTCCGTCCGGGTTGCAGATGCACGTGAACGGCCCAGGGTTCCGCAAGATCGCCGATGACAACATGCGCGGCAAGCGTCCGCTGCGCGGAACGACCGACTGGCAGAAGTATGAAACGATCGCGGATGTGCCGGCGCAAACGCAATCGATCTACAGCGGGCTGGAGCTGATCGGCGCGGGGACGATCTGGATCGATGACGTGAAGCTGGAAGTCGTAGGGCGATGATCGATCTCGAGGGGACACTCCTGCTTACTGGTGTCGTAAGGAGGAGTGTCCCCCTTATTCCCGTCACGACGATCAAGGCCGGCGTGGCCGAGTTTACGCTGGGTTGCGATTTCTGAACTTTTCAAACAAACCATGCGGACATCAGCAGGTTGAAGGTAAACTCGGCTCGCTGTGTCACAACTGACGATTCAACAGGCGATAGAACTGGGGCTTGGCAACTTCCAGGCGGGCCGAGTTGATGCCGCCGAGTCGGTCTTTCAGCAGATTCTGAGCCACGATCCGAATCAGCCCGATGCGCTGCATCTGCTCGGAATCATTGCCTCTGCTTCGGGAAGGCACCTCATCGCGGCCGAGCTGATCGAACGCGCCATTCAAGTTGCACCTCAGAACGCCACGTTTCATTGCAACCTCGGACAAGTCCTCGTGACCCTCGGGCGCTGGGATGAGGCGATGCAGGCGCTTGAGACGGCGTTGCGGCTCGATCCCAACCATTTCGTCGCACTGAGCAACCTCGGAAATCTATTGACCCTGCAAGGGCGCCTCGATGCCGCGGTCCACTCCCTCCGTCATGCCATTGCGGTGAAGCCACAGTATCTCCAAGCCCATCTCAATCTCGCCGCCGCGATGGAAAAGCAAGCGGATTGGGATGGCGCAATCGAGCAATACCGGGCGATCCTCCGTTTCAAACCCGACTACGTGGAAGCATATAACAATCTGGCAAATGCGTTGGGCCACTGCGCCAAGCTCGATGACTCCCTCGCAGTGCTTCGGCAGGCCATCACGCTTCGCCCCGAATTTGTGACGGCGCACAGCAATCTGCTCTACAGCCTGCACTTTCATCCGGATTACGACCGACAGCGGCTCAAGGAGGAGCATGAGCAATTCAATCTTCGCCACGCCGAGCCGTTGAAAGCGTCGATTCTCCCGCATGGCAACGATCCGAATGCGGATCGCAAGCTGCGTATCGGCCACGTCTCCTGCAACTTTCGCGAGCACTGCCAGATGCTGTTTGCATTTCCGCTGCTCTCGAATCACAACCACGAGACCTTCGAGATTCATTGTTATTCAGACGTCGCCAAGCCCGATGCCTATACCGAACGCTTGAAGCGATACGCAGACGTTTGGCATGACATAACAGCTTTGAGCGATCAAGAGGTGGCCGAGATGATCCGCGGGGATCAGATCGATATTCTCGTGGATCACACGATGCATATGCACGGCGGGCGGCCGTTGCTCTTCGCTCGCAAGCCGGCCCCTATTCAGGTCGCGTGGCTGGCATACCCCGGCAGCACAGGCATGACCGCCGTGGACTATCGTTTGACCGACCCACACCTCGATCCGCCTGGCGAAGGTGATCGTTTTTACGCTGAGACATCCATCCGATTGCCGCATTCATTTTGGTGTTACGATCCCCGCGCGGGCGATCCTGAGGCTGACATTCCTCCGGTGAGCGCTCTGCCGGCTGAATTGAACGGATTCATCACCTTCGGCTGCCTGAATAACTTCAACAAGTTGAATGAGATCACGCTGAGGTTATGGCGCGAAGTGTTAACCCAGGTCGAGAATTCACGTCTCCACTTGCTCGCGCCGCGCGGGAGTTGCCGCGAATGGGTGCTGCACGCTCTTGGCGTTCCAGCCAGGCGCGTCGAATTCATCTCGTTCCAGCCGCGCGCACAGTACTTGCGTGAGTATCAACGGATCGACATCGCGCTGGACACCGTCCCGTATACGGGGCATACAACGAGTCTCGATTCCCTCTGGATGGGTGTGCCGGTCGTGACACTCGCCGGTCAGACCGCTGTGTCGCGGGGCGGCTTGAGCCTGCTGAGCAGCGTAGATGCGACGGAGTTAGTCGCGACTCGTGCGGACGAATTTGTGCGAATTGCCACGACGCTCGCCCAGAATCGTGATCGGCTCACGGACCTGCGGCGTTCACTGCGCGACCGAATGCAGCGATCGCCCCTCATGAACGCCCCACAATTCGCGCGCCATTTCGAGGCCGCGATGTGTCAGATGTGGCAAGTTTGGATTGGAACGGAAAAGGAACGACCCACGCGGGTGCACGACTGAAGGGAACTAAGACGGGAACGCGGATGACGGGAATAAGGGGGACACTCCTGCTTACTGCTCGGCGTCAGGTGCGACGCGCCACGGGCAAGTTGCCCATGCCGCCTCAAAGTGATTCCGCGTCCATCCGCGTTCATCTTCGGTTCCAAACGCATCTTGAATTGCAATCCGTTAAACACAATCAATCCCCGGCAAGAACGTAGATGTTCCGTATACACTACGTAGGCATTCGGCAGCAAAACGCATCAATCTGACGTGGGAAATCGCAGGAAATTGATAGGAAAAACCGCGTTTTTGACGCGTGGCGAGGGGTGGAAAGCTGGGAAATTCGCAAGTCAGCACTAACATTTAGGCCCGCCGCTCGCGGCGGGTGTGGGATCGGCGCATTCTCACCCGACGTTCATGCTTGCGAACGGGCGTAACTCCTGATCGATTGTCGGCCGATGGCGATCGATCGCCGCAACCCCAGGCCGGCCCACAAGTAGGCCGACGCCATACGGCGACGGCCGCCGCGACTTTCACGCGGGGTCCATATCCGGAGACGTCGGCGAGAAACGCTCGCCAGCGTGCGGCGGGCGAGGTTGGATGGGAAATCGGATTTGTGATGTGCAATCGCCGACGCCGATCCCAGACTTCAACTGCGCAAACCCCAATCCAAATCCGCAATCCAAAATCCAAAATCCCCCAAGGCGTCTAAAACCCGGTCGATAATTGACTTCGATTCGAACCCTCAGGAGAATCAGCAGTTGCAGCGACGGATCCTCACCCAAGGCGTTTGCAGGCGTTGGCGTAAGTGCCAGCGCGGCAGGAGATTGTTTCACATGTGGATCAGCCCGACGCGGTTTTCCTTCTCGAAAGTGATCCTGTCCGCCGCCATCGGGGGACTTTTTCTCCCGCTTGCCGGCGGGTGTGATGATTCCCACTCGGCCGACAGGCGCGTGCACCAGGCGCTGGACGAAGCTCGGCTGGCGCATTTTTCCGGGAATGAGGACGCCGCCCAGGCGAAGCTGAAGGAAGCCGCCGCCGAAGCCAACGCCGCCGCCGCCACCAAGGCCCATGCCAAGTCCGTCCTCGCGCAAGCGGAGCTCGATTCGGCACTCGCTCAGATCAGCAATCCGGATACGGGGATCGACGCTTCCTATCGACAGATTTCCAGCCTGCTGTGGGACATCAGCCGGCTCGGGCATGAAATCCGCACGACCAACAATCTGGCCTCGATCTATCACCAGTTCGAGCCCAAGGACGCGCGCACCTCCATTCAATCCAAGCTCGCCGAGGCCAACGGAAGCGCGGAGAAGCCGAACTGGATTGACGGCAAGCCTTCGATTCCGAGCCTGGCTGTCGCGCAGCAAAAGGTCGCGCAGCTCCAGGCGGAGGTGCAGAAGCAGGAAGGCATCATCGCCCAGCTCCAGGCCGCTAAGCAGGCGAAGCAGACCCAGGCCGAGCAAGCCGCCCGCGGATCGGAGAACGCCCCCGGCCGTGCCGGCATCGAGGCGTTCAAGGTCGCGTCAGGCTTGCGAAAAGAAGTTGCCGATCTGCAGAATCAAATCGAAGTCGCGCAAGCCAAGCTCAAGCCGGTCCAGCAGGATCTCGCCTTAGCGCAGGCGGAACAGGCCGCAGTCGCGACGGCGATCGATGAGTTCCAGCGCAAAGGCCAGCAGATCGACGAAGGCTGGAAGAAGGTCGAACAGCAGATCCTCACCCAGAATCACCTGGCGACCGCGATCCTGAGCGGTGGCGCCGGCACCGATGCCAAGAGCAACGACACCATCGCCAAGCGGGCGGCTGAGCTGGGCAAACTCCTGGGCGAGACGAAGGAAAAAGAGAAATCGATCGAGGAACAACTCACCACCGCCGCCACCCATTTCGAAGAAGCTGAAAGCGCAGCCAAGACACTGAAACAGGAATTCGGTTCCTCGATGTCCACGTCGCAGCTCCCGCGCGACAACCCGATGCGCAAGGCGATCGACACGATCGTCGCGGTCTACGACCCCAACGTGTTCCGTCTCGGTCAGGCCAATGCCAAGCTCGCGCTGGCGAATTTCCTGGCATCGAAAGCGCAGACGCTGGAAGAGCGGCAGAAGGTCGTCGATGAGCTTCGCCAGATTCTCAAGGAAGCCGGCTTGGCGCTTCCCAAGGAACTGGACGATGCGGCCATCGCCAAGGACGCCAAGGAAGCCGCCACCGCCGCCGACACGGCATATAACGATGCCAACACCGTCTTCACCGATGTCGCCGAAGCGCCGAGCCTGAGCGAAGCCGAGAAGACCGGCGGAAAAGCCGGACGCGTCTATTCCCTGTACGGCCGGGCGTTGCTCGGTCGAGCGACCGGCGACGCCAAGAGCGCGCAGTATCTCACCGATGCGAAGGGCGCTCGCGATCAGATCCTGCAGGAAGCCAAGACGCCGGTGGCATTCCCCGCAGAACTCGTGGTGCTTGGCTCGTCCGCGACGACGGCGCCGACGAGCGCTCCGTCCGCAGCGCCCGCGCCCGGTGCGGCGCCGACTCCCGCGCCTGCTCCAGGTGAAGCTCCTGCGACAACTCCGGCTGCACCCGGGACGCCCGAGCCGGCCGCGCCTGCTCCTGCGCCGGCACCAGCTCCAGCGGCACCAGCGCCCGCCGAACCGGCGGCGCCTGCTCCGGCCCCCGCGCCGGCTCCCGCGCCCGCGGCTCCGGTCAATCCGCCCCAATAGCCCATCGCGATGTCGTCTGCCGACTCACCCTCGTCGAAAGATGTCGCGTTCGGCGACCTTGGGCGTGAGATCGCCGCCACCCGCCGCGTCCTCGAACGCCTGCCCGAAGCCCATTTCAAGTGGAAGGTTCACGAGAAGTCGATGTGCCTCGGGAACCTCGCGAGGCACGTCGCCAACCTGCCCCAGTGGACGCGCGACACGCTCGAGCGCGATGAGCTCGATCTCGCCACGCCCCCCTCGATGCGCAACGAGCCGCGCGGCTTAGCCGATGTGCTCGAAACCTTCGACAAGAACGCCGCCGCCGTCCACGCTGCGATGGCGAAGTTGGACCCAAGCGCATTGAGCCGCACGTGGACGCTGCGGCAGGGCGATGCGATTCTCTATAGCGCGCCGCGCTCGTTCGTGCTGCGCGTCTGGTGCCTCAATCACCTGGTCCATCACCGCGGTCAGCTCTGCGTTTATCTCCGCCTGCTCAACCTTCCCGTCCCCGCGGTCTACTTCAACTCTGCCGACGAGCCCGACTGGCGATTCGATTGACATGGACACCGGCGATCGAATCCGTCCCGGTCCGATCGTGCGCGACGTCATCATCATCTTCGTTCTCACGTTCTTCGGCGGATGCATGGTTGGGGCGAGCAGTGCATTGAAGGACCGGGACAGCACACAATCGATGTTGCTGGTCGGCATCGCCAACTTCGTGCTCGGAACGATCGGCTTCACGCTCAGCGGCGTGATGGCGCCGCGCGGCAACCGCTGGCTCCATCTCCTCTGGGTGGCGCTGGGGGCGTGGCTGACGGGATTGGTGAATGTCGTCACCGGCCTCCCGCTGATCCAATGGGCCGCCGGCATTGTGGTCGTTCTGGCGATGATGGCGCTGGGCGGCGTGGCGTCAATGGGGTTCAAGCCGGACAAAAGCCGGAGCTGACATGGGAAAACGAAATCCAAAAGTCGATGCGTACATCGCGAAAGCGCAGCCGTTCGCCCGGCCGATCCTGGCGAAGATCCGCGATCTCTTCCATCGCGCCTGTCCGGATGTCGAAGAGACGTTCAAATGGGGCGTGCCGTTCTTCCTGTACAAAGGAACGCTGGGCGGGATGGCGGGATTCAAGAAGCACGCGGGCTGGGGCTTGTGGAAGGCGAAGCTGATCAAGCCACCCAAAGGAGCGAAAGCGCCGTTCATGAACGCCGTCAAGCTCGCCGACGTCTCGGAGCTTCCCTCCGATGCGGCGATGCTCGACATGATGAAGCAGGCGGTGATGTTGAATGAGAGCGGGGCGTCCGTGGAGCGAGCCCCGCGCGCGAAGAAGCCGCCGCTGAGGTGTCCCACCGACCTCGCCGCCGCACTGAAGAAAGACGTCCGCGCCGCTGCCGCGTTCAAGGCCTTCAGTCCAAGCCACCAGCGCGAGTACATCGAGTGGATCATCGGCGCCAAGCAACCGGCCACGCGCCAGCGCCGAATCGCGCAGGCACTGGAGTGGATCGCCAAAGGCAAATCGCGCAACTGGAAATATGAGAAGCGTTGACGTTAACCCCGACGCATCATGTGCCGATAACGCGCATGGACACCACCTGTGCGCAACCCCGGCTTCCTGAAGTATCTGGTCCTCATCGGCCTGCTCTTCGTGGGCTCGATCTGCGGCAGTTTTTGGGAGCTCCGCTACGACCTTGGCGGCAAGATCGCGCAGGGGACCGTCGATCACGTCTCGCGCCAAAAATTCGACGGAGGGAACATCTTCGAGAAGGCACAATATCATTTCGACGATGCGGCCGGGGTTCGTCGCAGCGGCAGCGACCGCGTCGAAGACCTCCGCGCGCTGGAGAAGGGTGAGACCATCGCGATCCAATACCTCCCCAGCCAATCTCGCCTTGCTGAGAATGCGAGCAACTGGCCGTATCTTTTCGTAGGCGTCAGCGGCGTCGCGTTGCTGGTGTTCGTGATGGCGGCTTGCAGGATCTGCGAGAGACGCGCGCCGCATCGTGAAATCGCGCCATTAGCAGTCCGCATGGCGACACGCCTCGACAGGTTTTGATATGATTTCGCGACCCGGAGGTAATCCATGGGGTCGGTCTTCTGTCGTCGCGGGCTTGCATGTCTCGTCGTTTTTCTCGCCGCATCATCGTTCGGTCGCGCTGCCGAGGAATCCAGCTGGACTGTCATCTTCCGCGCCGACGACCCACTCCTCTTCAATCACAACGCCGGCAAGCCGACCGACGCGAACGGCTTTGCCATCAGCACGGCCGCGCTGGACAAGGTTCGCTTCCTCCGCATGAAGCGGATGGATAGCGGGGAATATGTGATCGTAAAAATGGAAGCCGCGATGATCAGCAAGACCGGGTTGATCGAAGGCGATCTGTGGTGGGGCGGGGGCGTGGTGGTTCGGGGGTCTGAAGGTCACCGCAATCGGCTCCTGGGAATCTCGCGGCGGACGTGGCCGACCACTCAGCGCAGCGATCACCTCATTCGTCGCGCGTCGGGAAGAATGGATCGCGGATATCGCGGCTGGGGGTTCAGCAAGATCTCCCAGCCCAATACGCCGGATGGGACCTGGTCCTGGGACGGCAAGCCGATCGACAAGACGATCTTTGAGATCGCCGTCACGTCACAGGCTCTGAACGGCGAGGAGCAGGCGCACTTGCTGAAGCCCGAGGGGCCCAGCGTGCAGGAACTGAACACCGAGGAGAAGGACGAGCCTTCGCCCGCCGAAACCGCCGCCGAGGCGACGCCCGATCCATCCAATCGCACCTCCGCCACCACGCGCATTGCCCGTCAGCAGACTTCGATCCATGCGCTTTACGTCCGCGAGACCGAGACGGGTGCGATGCTCGGCCAGACATCGGAGCTCATACTCACCGCCATGCCCGGGAAGATGAGCGACAGGACACCCGTCACGTTCACCACCGCCGCCGGCAAGGAAATGCACATGGTGCTGGATGATGCGGTCCGCTGGGTTCGCCTCAAGTATCCGCGCTGGGATGCGAGCAAAGTCGAGCTCTCCTTCGAGGATAAATACACGCCCAAGGACGGCGGATCGATCGGAGCAGCCATCGGGACGCTTCTGCTCTCGATGATTGAAGGATTCGAAGTCGATCCGAAGTTCGCCATCACCGGCGATGTCACGGCGGACGGGAAGATTCGCGCCATCGGTGGTGTCGCGGCGAAAATGCGCGGCGCGACCGCGGGCGGATGCACCGTGATGGCGGTTCCGACTGACAACTATCAGCAGGTCTGCGATGCGCTTGTCTGGGAAGGGCCCAAGATCCTCAGCAACATCCAGGTAATCGGCGTCGGGAATCTTCCCGCGGCCGAGGCGGTCGCACGCGTCGATCGCGATGAAAAACTGAAGCAGGCGATCGACCTCTTTGCCGATGTGCAGGCCAAGCTCGCCAAGTCCCCTGACTCCATCCATTACAAGGAGAACATCGACAAGCTCAGTTCGATCGTGGACCTGGCCCCAGATCACTATTCCGCCAAGCTCTTGCTCGCTGTCGCACAGAACAAGCAGCCCCGCAAGCTGTCGGCCACGGCGTCGATGTACTACACGTTCATTTCGATCGGCAACATGGGTCCGACGCTGATCGATCGCGCGAAGAACCCGGCCAAGGGGCAGGTGACGCCGCAGGTCGTGAAGGACGGCCTGCGTCAGCTCGACAAGGTGCGTCGCGTCTCCGCGCCCGAGACGATTCCCTTTGTGAATGCCTGGTCGGACATGATCAAAGCGTGGAACGATCTCGAAACCGGTGTTGGGTCACCGCAGATGCTTCAGGCTAAGGTGAAGCAATTCGAGGACGTGATGGCGAAGCTCAAGACCAATCGCGATTTGATGGAAAAGATGCTGCACGAGGGGATTTAGGTTTTTGAGAATCGCTTCGTGAGGCGCACTTCGTTCCCCGTCTCGTTGTACTGGAGATCATCCACCAATCCCCGGGTCATGAAGATTCCGAAACCGCCGGGTCGCAAGCCCTTGGTTTCGCGAACTTCCATGTGGGCGCACGGATCGTCGGGCTTGGCGGCGTGGGCGAGCTCGGCACGATTAAAGCCGGGGCCGTCGTCGCGGATGATGATCACCACCTTCTCCCCGTCGATGCGGTAGGTCACCGTCACCGGGCGATCGACCTGCTTGCGGTTGCCCCATTCGATGGCGTTGTTTCCCATCTCGCGCACGGCTGTCGTGAGCTCAAAGACCTGGTCCTTGGTCAAACCGGTGAAGAGAAAGAGCGAGGAGAGCATGCGGTTGAGCTCTTCGATGTACTGCGTGTCGCTCTGAAGCTGGAAGTGCACCTCGCCGGCCGCACCGGCGGCTTCAAGCTCGCGTTTCCAGTCAAAGACATGATCGACGGCATGACGGAGCTGATCGATGGTGAAGGGTTTGGTCAGATAAAAATTCGCCCCGACCCGAAGCCCCTTGAGCAGGTCCTCGTGCTGCGTCCGCGCGGTGCAGATGACGATGGGAATGCGGTTGGTCTCGCGATCGAGCTTCAATTCCTGGCAGATGTCGTACCCGTTGCGGCCGGGGAGCATCAGATCGAGCATGATCAGGTCGGGCTGGAGCTCGCGCGCATGGGCGGCGGCGTCGGTGCCGTCATGCAGCACACTGCATTCGAAGCCCATCCCCTTGAGAATGACGGTCAAAAGCTCGGAGAGGATCGTGTCGTCCTCGACGATCAGCGCCTTCCGAGAAGCCATGGGTGGATTGTTCCCGCGCGGCTCAGAACGGTCAAGCCAGAAGATCGAGCGATTTACTCAGCCGCGCGATCGACAGGGGATTTTCAAAGGAGACCGCCGGATCGGAGGCGATTGCCATCGTGGTTGCGGGCGCGGGCAAGGGGGCTTGCGCATGCGCGGCTCCGACCGCCGAATCGATGACCACATAATCATCCAGATTCACCTTGCCGTCGATGTTGAGATCGGCCGTCCAACCGTTGACGACGTAAGCGCTGTCCATCACGAGGTAGTCATCGACATCGAGGTCACCGTCGCGATTGAGGTCGGCGGGGAAGGGAGGCTTGCCGCTCGAGAAGGTGCTTGCGGAGTCGCCGCCGATATGCGATTGCCACTGCGCAAGGGTTCCCTGGAACTCGGACCCCTCATCGATGAAATGATTCTCGCCGAAGTACCTGTTGCCGGACATCGTGAGCTTCCCGGCAAACCCATCGTCCGCGCGCATGACCGCGACGCGACCGGTGCTTACGCCGATCGTGTTGTTCTTGAACGTGACGTCCTGGTTATGCGTCTCGACGGCATTGGTGGCGATGTAGAACCCCGCCTGCCCGGTAAGGCCGACATCGCGCGCAAAGTTGTTCTGGATGATCGTGCGCAAGCTCGACCATGCCGCCAGGGCGGCGTCGTTGGTGTTGGAGATCCGGTTCCGCTGCGCGACGCAGTCGATCGCCTCGTATTCGGCGGGGTTTTGCCGAGTATCGAAAAACTCGGCGCTGGTGTCCTGCCCGATGAGAATTCCCCCGAAGCCGGCGTTACGGATTTCGTTGTCCTGGATCATCGCGCGCTGGCTGCCGCCTTTGACGAAGATCGCGTTCTGCGTCGTGTCGTGGATGTAGTTCTTTTCGAAAAGGAAATCATCGATGTTGACGGCATCGACGCCCTGACCCTGTGTCGCGTCGCGCTTGCCGGAGTTGTAGATCTCGCAATTGCGGATGGTGACGTGATCCGAATCGGGGACGAGCTTGATCACATGGGTGCCGGCGTCGTGAACTTTGAGGGTGTCGAAGAGCAGGTGGTTGCAGCCGTGATAGATGCCGTTGGTATCGTCCTGGCGGGTGGTTTCGGTCTTGATGGTATCGATGTATCCGCCGGTGAGCTCGAGATTGCGTAGCGTGCAGCCGGAGGCTTCGGTGCCGAAGTCGATCGTGACCTCGATCGAGGGATCGTTGGTGGGCGAGGAGATCTTCGCCGCTTCGGTGGCGTAGCCTTGGATGATGAGGTTAGGCCTGGTGACCTTCAGATTGCCGGCGTAAGTGCCGGCGCGAAGATTGATGGTGTCGCCCGACTGGGCGACGGTCAGGGCTTTGGCGACGGTGAGGAACGGCGAGCCGATCGCGCCCGTGCTGGTGTCATGCCCGCTTGGGGAAACGAACCAAGAGGCCGCGAGCAACTGCCGCCGCTCCAGACTTTCCACCAGCGCTAAGAGATGCTTCCGACGCGACATCACTCCGACCCACACAGCGGGACACCCACAGCAGCGCCGATCATACCCTATTCTGATGACCTTCTCATGAACAAAAAAGAACCCCGCTGATCGTCTCGGAATCCCAGGGTGGGGTCCGCGGCAATCAGCGGGTTCTACCGCAAATTCGTGACTGTGAGGGAAGCGCGATCAGCCCTTGAAGTTGCTCTTGATGGTCGTTTTAACCGCGGCCATCCCGCCGGGGATTTGGGTGACGTCCCATGCCTTGGGACCGGTGGCGGGACCATGCCAGGGGAGTCCCCAGAGCTCCTGTAGCTCCATCTTGGTCACATGACCGTCCATGAAGCCGACGTTGATGCCCATACCATGCCGCGCGACGACAATTCGGCCCCAGTCGTTCCCCAACCCGCTGACGGCCGCGAAGGTGTAGAGGTTGGTGGGGATGGCGTCGTTTTCATGCGGCCAGGCGGTTGGCCAGGTACCGTCGCAGATGATGGGGATTTCACCGCTCTTTTTCATGGGCGGGACCCAGAGCTTGGCGAGATCGCCGATTTCTTTTTCGAGCTGACTGTCGTGGCCGCTCCAACTGGCCGGGACGTTGTTAGCGTCGCTGTGATGGCTGCGGAGGCAGTACCCGTTGAAGGTGTAACTGCCTGCGAGATGCCTGGTATTGCCCTTGTCGTCAAAGTAGCGCATAGCGCGCCCGTACGGTCCCCAGCAATTGAAGGCTGCGCCGATCTGGTTCGGGGTTCCCGGGTCGGTGCCGGTGGGAGGGGCCTGCGCGAACATCGGGTTGGAATCAACTGCTTCAGGGCAAAGCCGCACTTTGTCCATCTGCTGGGCCCGGCTCACCTGCTGCATCCACTCGATCTGGAAAGGCGCCGGCGGCAGTCCGCCGTAGTCGTAGTAGGGGGCGAACTTGTACTTGCTCTCGGTGAAGTATTGGATCTCGCCCATGACCAACTGGCGGATGTTGGAAGCGCACTGCACGGTGCGCGCCGCCCTCCGAGCCTTGTTAAGGCTGGGAAGGAGAATCGAGATCAGGACAGCAATGATCCCGATGACCACCAGCAACTCCACGAGGGTGAAGCCGTTCTTTGTATTCCGATTGCGGCTCATGGCCGATCCTCCTGCCGGGGGTCGATGAAATGTTTACGAACATATGTTAGCAAAGGGAAAATGGCCTTACAAGGGGTTTTTATTGTTTTTGTTTCCCGGCCTCGTTTGTGGGGGCATAAGTCGACTGATCTCAGGCTCTTAGAGATCAAGTCATTTCCCGCACATCTGGCCGCGAATTTCGACGGTTGAGGCGCGTTGGTCGATTCGGCGGCAGGCGAAAAATCGTCTGTTCACGGAAGAACCGCCCCGAGCCCGGCAACAGTACGGCCGAAAGCTGCCGACCGACCCGGTGGGTCGTGGTTCGCCGTTAGCTTGAAATTCTGGAGACCCTCTCATGTCACATGTTCTCAAATGGATGCTGCCCACGACGGCGGCACTTGCCCTGGTCCTTGGCTTCTCGAGCCTCACCGCCCGCGCGGCGGAAGAAGGCAAGGACGCCAAGTCCGGAAAAGGAAACATCGCCGGAACTGTCACCGATAAGGACGGCAAAGCTGTCGAAGGCGTCACCGTCAACCTGATGAAGCCCCGCATGCGAGGTGGACAGGGCGGCGGCAATGGCGGCGGTGAGAAGAAGCCCGAAGAGAAGAAGCCCGAAAGCACCGCCGGCCAACATGTGACCCCGCTGGCGGAAGGTGGCGGCGCTGGCGGTCGTCCGGCCCCGGTCGCGACCGCGACCACCGACAAGGACGGAAAGTTCACCATGAACGACGTCGCGGCCGGTGATTACATGGTCGGCGTGCGCGACCAGGACAAGAAGCTCTATGGTCGCGAGCGCGTCACCGTCGAAGACGGCAAGACCGCGACCGTTGACATCAAGTGCACCGACACCCCACCCCAGCGCGGTGGTGGCGGCGGCGGCGGTGGCAACCGCGGCGGCCAAGGCGGCGGTGGCAACGCCGGCGGTGGCGAAAGCAAGTAACCCAGCTTGAAATTGGGTTTGTTCCGACAAATCCATTGGAAGCACACACGAAGTCACGAGGCCCACCATGCCTCGTGACTTCGTGCTTTTTGGAATTGGGTTTGTTTTGCACGCCGCCGAAACCGGTTGCACCGGGTTGCATGGCGTTGCACGTGGTTGCACCCCGTTGCACGCGCGCCGAAATGCGCCCTCCGACTTCGCTTGGCACAATTGCTCTTCGCGGCCTTGCCACTTCAGTGGCAAGGTTCTATCGACACGACTCGCTCAAGCTCTCCATGTTCCAAATTGTTCCGTTGGCTTTGTTTTGCACAATCGCATCCTTCCCGAATCTCAACGGACATATTCGGACATTCCTCGACATCCGCTGCTCATCATCACTTGTCAAAGAACCCGCGCGCGCAAAACTACCGCGCGCGACTTGAGCATTACGGGCCGGGCGGAGAAAGGTTGGCGGAATCTCGGCCGGGCGAGCGAACGCTTAATCCCCCATCGCCATCGCATCCGATGGGCAGGTATCCACGCAGGCATTGCATTCGATGCAGCCTTCGGGTTGGACAGAGGCTTTTTCGTTTGCCAGGGTAATGGTTCCATCGACCGGGCAGGCTTCGACGCAATCGCCGCAACCCGTGCAGTTGTCTTGCTTGACTTGAGCGGGCATGACGCGACCTCTCTGAGTGAATGACTGTGACTTAAGAAGCTTTCCGCGACTCAGCCGCATAATGCTGAGGGTCGGGGGGGGGATGAAGCACATGGCGTGCCTTGCGGTCGATTGAGTCCTCAGGCGCTGGTGAGGGGGGCCGGGGGTTCAGGATTGAGACTGCTCCGAATGGGCGGGTTCTCGTTTGTAAGAATCTCCCCGCATTTGTTGCTGGCGGGCCATATCGAGGGCGGATCCGTGCAGCCAGCGGGGGAGGGTGGTTTCGGAGCAGGTGACCTCGAAGCCGCATTCCGGGCAGCGGTCGCGGGTGGCGCGGAGGTCGTATCCGCAGGCGGGGCAGTGATCGGATTCGAAGCGGCGGTTCCAGCGGACGATGCGAACGTACGCCACCGCCATCACCAGCCCGCCGACGATCACCGTGATCAACCATGCCAGCAGCGCCAGCTCGGTGAGATTGTGCTCGGTGTGGTCTGCCTTGCGATAGGCGTCCAGCGCCGCGTAGAGGATCAGGCACCAGGCGAAGGCGATGAGGATGTCACGAATGTGCCGCATGGGGACTTTCAGCGTCGTCCGACGACCTTGCTGAACTGGGGCATCGAGTCGAGGAACGGCTTTCCCGCGCCTTTGAGTTCGGCCCCATTGCTGAGCGCGGCCGCGACTTGCACGGATGAAATCGCCAGTCCGCACAACGCGCCGGCGAAGAAGATCAGCACGCCGATGATGATGGTGGTGGAGTCGATCTCGGCGTGGCGCTGGGCGGAAGGGTCGCTGTTCTTGATGCCGATGACGAAGACGATGGCGCCGGCGATCATGCCGATGGCCATAGCGGCGATGGCGGCGAGCTTGATGGCGCGGTGCTTTTTGCAGACGCAGTAGCTGACGGTGAGGTATTCGCGGTCCTTCATTCGCCTCAGCAGCCACATCATCCAGAGGATTCGCCCGAAGAGGGGGACCATGGTTCCGATGCCCGGGCCGCTCTCGTCCTGGTTGTAGGCGAAGCGCTTGGTGATTCGGCCTTCGGGCGCGGGGGCGTTGCATCGGATGCAGCGATCGGGGAGGGATGCGCCATCGCGGACGACGAGACGTCCGCCGCGCACGTAGCCACCGGCGGCTTTGGGCGGCTGCGCCGTCGTGTCGTTTTTCATCGCCGCGGGGGCGACGGTGCCTGTGCGTCGCTGCTGGGTCGCGCGTTGCGGATCGGGGGCGAGATCGTAGTCGTCGCTGTGTCGAGGGGTGGGCATCGGTGGTTCGCCGATTTTACCGACCGGACGGGCGATCGCGGCGAAAGAAAAAGCTGGCGGAAAATGCTTTACGAACGTATGTTCGTGCGCCATGACGGTCAGGGTCGCCCAACGCGGTACACTCATTGGCGATGCACAACTTCCCCTGGATGTGGGTCGTCCTCGCGACCTGGGTGGCATGGTTCATCTATTGGAACATCGCCGGATTCTGGACGAACAAGACTCGCTCCACCGAGACGCAACTTCAGCGGCTGTCGCACACGATTCCGCTGGGGCTGGGATATTTCCTGATCTTCCACGCCGCCAGGGACGCATACGTCCATGGACGGATGCTGCATCACCTCGCCTGGAAATGGGTGGGGCTGGGCGTTTTGTTCGCCGGGATGGCGTTCATGATCTGGGCCCGCCTGCACCTGGGCCGCTACTGGAGCGGGTACGTGACACTGAAGGAAGGGCATCGGCTGATTCGCAGCGGTCCTTATGCGCTGGTTCGACATCCGATTTATACCGGCTTCCTGGCCGCGGCGCTGGGAAGCGCGCTGGTGGCGGGGACGGGTGATGCGTTCGCGGGAGTCGCGTGCATGGCGATCGCGTTTTTGCTGAAAATGCCGCGGGAGGAAGCGATCCTCCGACGCGAATTTGGAGAAGAATTCGATCAGTTCAAACGAGGAGTTCCCCGGCTCATCCCGTTCATCAATCTCACATGAGGCGACCCATCATGAGGTACACGCGACCGATTCTCTTTGCGATAGGATTCATGCTTATGGCCACTCAACTACCGGGACAAAGCGCCGCGACCAAGCCTGCAGGGGGCGCGGATTATCCGATCGTCAACACGATCAAGACCGCGATGACGAAGAAGAACCGTCCGTCGTGGAGCAGCACGACCAGCGCGGCGGTTTTGAAAGGCGTCAATACCGGGCACTTCGATCGCCACTACCACGATTGCAATGAATACTGGCTGATCTGCAAAGGCAAGGCGAAGGTCTGGATCGACGGACAGAGCTACTACGTGAAGGATGGCGACATCGTCTGCATCAAGGCGGGGCTGGAACATGACATTCTCGAGCTGTACGAGCCGCTGGTCGGCTATCACTTCGAGGACGCCACGCCCGAAGGTGGACGCACGGGGCACCTGCACAAGACCGATGCGGATGCGAAGGGGCATGAGGTAAAGACGCTTCCGCTTCCCGCTGATTTTCCGAAAGACTAAAAATGATCAACACAAAGCGCCGCACCGCCGCTGCTTGCCTCTTCGCGGGAATTCTCTTGTTCTCGACATGCGCGATCGCTGCAACATCCGAGCCGGCGCGCCAACGTGATGAAGCAGCCGTGAAGGATGCGATCGACGGCTGGTACACCGCGGCGCTGCCGACGCGCGATGCTCGCGTGCAGTGGTGGCGTGACGCGAAGTTCGGCTGCTTTATTCACTGGGGCGTCTATGCGGACCTGGCCGGTGAATACAAAGGGAAGAAGGGCGGCTCGTATTCCGAGCACATCATGCGGCAGATGCAAATCCCGCGCGAGGAATACCTCAAAGACGTGGCCGGGAACTTCGATCCGGAAAAATTCAACGCCGACGAATGGGTGAAGCTGATCAAAGGCGCCGGCATGCGTTATCTGGTGATCACGGCCAAGCACCACGACGGGTTTGCCATGTATCCGTCGAAGGTGAGCAAGTGGAACATCGCCGACGCGACGAAGTTCAAACGCGATCCGATGAAAGAGCTCTCGGAAGCGTGCAAAAAGAACGGCATTCATTTCGGTTTCTATTACTCACATGCGTTTGACTGGGAACACCCCGATGCCCCCGGCAACGACTGGGATTTTCAGAACGGCGGCGGGGACAAGCATCTGTTCGACGAAAAACTTGGGAACAACAAGTACGTGCAGTGGTACGACGTCCATCCGGAGATGGTCGAGCGGACGAAAAAGTACGTCGATGAGAAGGCGATCCCGCAGCTCATCGAATTGATGGACCTGTATCACCCGGAGATTTTCTGGTTTGACGTCGGCGGGAAGCTGCCGGTGTCGGAGCAGTTGCGGATCGTCAAGGCAGTGCGGGCGCACGATCCGAATGTCGTGATCAACGGTCGCGCGGCGCGCGGCATGGGAAAGAACTTCGGCGATTACGTGGACACGGCCGACAATCCTGCCGAGGTGCGCGAGGCCGAGGGGGACTGGGAAGCGATCCCGACGACGAACAGCTCCTACGGCTACAACAAGCTGGACAACAACTACAAGACGCCGGAGTTTTTCATCCAACTGATCGCCAAGATCACCGCCAAGGGCGGGAACACACTGCTCAACATCGGGCCGAAGGGGGATGGGACGATCGACGAGAACGCAACGCGGATTCTGCAGGGCATCGGCAAGTGGTTCGATGTGAACGGCGAAAGCATCCACGGTTGCACGCGCACGCCGCTCGACCGGCAGGCGTGGGGGGACTCGACGGTGAAGGGGGAGACGCTTTACCTGCATGTTTTCCAATGGCCGAGCGATGGGAAACTCGTCGTCGGGAATTTGAAAGGCGAGGTGTCGAGTGCTTACTTGTTAGCCGACACGGCGAAGAAGCCGCTTGCGTCTTCGCGTGTCAATGAGAAGGACCTGTCCATCGCGCTGCCGCCACAAGCGCCCGATGCGACGGATTCCGTCGTCGTTCTGAAAATGAACGGTCCGATCAAGGGCAGCAAGGGTCGAGTTCTCGCTACGAACGTCGCCGAAAATCAATTCCTCGCCTTCGACGGAAAAGCCACCGGCAAGTTCACCTACGGCGACGGCAAAGCCGGTCGCTATTACGCGCAGGGGTTCGATCAATCCGGTGACGCGATCACGTGGCCGATCCGATTGAATGAAGCGGCGTCGTTTGATGTGTCTGTCCGCTGCGCCAACGCCAAGCCTGCGAAGCTGACCGTGGAGGCGGGCGATCAGTCCGTCAGCGGCGACGCGCCGGCGGTGAAGGATTCCAAATCCAACCAGGTGCTAAAACTCGGCGAGCTGAAACTCCCCGCCGGCGAGCGCGAGTTGCGTTTTCATCCCGCCGAGCCCGCGGAATTGAGCCTCTTCGAGGTGATCCTCACACCCAGGCATTGAGCAATTCGCGCATCGTCTTCCGCAGCACGGGATGCACGACATCCGGCGCGATCTCCACCATCGGCTCGATGACAAACCGCCGCTCGTGCATCAGCGGATGCGGCACCTGAAGATGCGGCTCGGCGATGACCTGATCGCCATAGAGCAGCAAGTCCAGATCGATTTCGCGCGGCCCCCATTTCTCCCGCCGCTCCCGGCCGAGTGCCCGCTCGATCTCGAGCAATCGCTGCAACAATTCCCGCGGCGAAAGTTCCGTCTCGACCTGGGCCGCCGCATTCAAAAACGCCGGCGAATCCGCCGGCCCGCCCACGGCGGGGTTCTCGATGAGCGAAGAGACTTTCACCACGCTCACGCCCGGCGTCTGCCGCAGGTGATCGAGAGCCGATTCAATATTCGCGCGCCGATCGCCGAGGTTGGCGCCGAGGGCGATGTAGGCGGTGACAGTCATTGTGCGCCCTCCCTCTCCCCTTGTGGGAGAGGGCGGGGGTGAGGGGTAAGTCGTGAAGACTTCATAGGCGGACGATTGACCTTTGGAGTTTGCACCATTGCCCCTCACCCCTGCCCTCTCCCACAAGGGGAGAGGGAGCAACGCAAATGCAAACTCTACCGCGCCGGCTCATCGACGAGCACTTCGTGCTCGATTCTGTGTTCGGGCGCGTCGTGGAAGCGGGTGCGGAGCTTGATTTGCCCGGGGGCGTGCAGGACCAAATCGGCGATCGCCGCGCCGGTGCGCGGTTCGAAATACATCTGGTCGCCTTCCAGCGGCGTGCCGTCGAGATTGTTGAAATACGTTCGCGGATCGGGATCGCTGTTCCAGCGGACGTCGCCTTTCTGATACTGCATGCGATATCCGCCGGCGGCGAGGGCGTCTTTGAATTCTTTCACGGCGTTGAAGCGTTGGCCGCGGCCATCTAATGCGATGAGCATGTCGGCGAGGATGTCCTGCCGCTCCATCATGGCGGCTTCGTTGGTGGGGCGGAGGGTTTGCGTGTATTCGAGGAAGCGCTGTTGGAAGCCGAGGATGTTGTTGGAGAAGCACTCGTTAAACGCGTCGGTCGCGTCGGTCCCGCCGTGGATGCGGCTGAGGAGGTCGAGGAAGCGCTTGCGATAGGTAGGCTGATTGACCGGGCCGGAGAAGATCAGGAAGTGGCACATCGCCCACGCCTGGTTGTATTGCGTCGCGCCGCGGATGGGTTGTCCGTCGGCGGCGAGGGCCTTGCCCCAGTCTTCCAGAGACATCTTCATCATCGTGTCGAAGCGGATGAGCCGCTTGTGCGCGATGTCCGCGTTGAGCTGCCGCACGCGCCGCGGCGGGACCTGGCCGAGGCTGAAGCTCCGGCCCATGAAAATGCCTTCCTCGAAAACGGTCGCGAGCCCTTCATTCAGCCACGGCGGGAGATCGGGATTGATCGCGCTGTAGGCGAACTGGTGAAACGCTTCGTGCTGGAGCGTGCGACGGAGCGCATCGCGACCCTGGCCTTCGAGGAACGCCGCCAGCGCGTTGCGCTGCGGCATGAATACGCCGCCGGTGTTGGGGACGCGGTTGTTGGTGAACTTGATGTAGTCGATCCGCCGGGTGAAGAGATAAACCTCGAACTTGGCTTTTCGGTCCGGGTTGAAGTCGCTGAGCCGGCGGACGTAATCGTCCTTTCCAGCACAGTGGGATCCGAAGCTTGGAATTCACGTGACTTGAAGTCGCGGC
>JADMIO011204652.1_pt1 | contig 38034 bp, 33 predicted proteins | sample 8958161 | NCBI WGS metagenome assembly JADMIO01 (sample SAMN16585339, study PRJNA669376) | soil metagenome | isolation source: Crop rotation soil | place: USA: Cullars Rotation, Alabama | collected 2011 | reverse complement strand
AGCAGCGTTGCAACTGCTTCCCGCCACACCGATGACCACCAGCCGACGATCTGGTTGACCGAAAAAAAGCTCTGCCACTCGCGGCAAGGCCGAACGCACGCTCGGCACCTGCAAGCGCGTCGCGCGACGGCTTACCACCTGGCGGCCCTCGCACAACACCGCCATGGCGCCGCGTTGCACCGCGGTGTCGATTTGGCCCTGCGTGTCGCGTCCGGGGCCAGGTATGGCCACGAACAAATTGCCCGGCGCGACCCGCCGGCAATCCCACGCGATGCCGTTGACATCCCGATCCAGCGGCCCATCGCCACGTTCAGGTTGGATTAATTTTGCAAACTCAATGAGGCGCATATTCTGTTCCTCCAATCATTGCTAAAGTTTCTTTGGGAACTTTCTCCACCGGAATCGCCAGGTAGCGCGCGGCTCTTTCCGCGATCGCCCGAAACACTGGAACCCCCGTTTCCGCCCCGTAATAACCCCGCTTCGGTTCGTCAAAGACGATCGAAATGCACAACTCCGGATTGTCCGCCGGAAAAAATCCTATGAACGACGAGAAATATTTTCCTCGCACGTATTGACCATTGATCGGCTTCTGCGCCGTCCCCGTTTTGCCTGCCACAGTGTAAAACGGCATCGCCGCTTTGGCTCCGGTGCCATTGGTCGAAACGACCGCCTTCAATGCCTGCACCATGTTATGCGCAGCTTCCTTCGAGATCACTTGTCGCACTGCCGTCGGCTCGTTGCGCAATATCACCGTTCCATTCCGATCCACCAACCGCGATAAGATCATCGGCTTCATCAACACCCCCTCGTTCGCAATCGCGCACATCGCCATCATCGTCTGCAAAGGCGTTGTCGCGACACCCTGCCCCATCGGAATCCGGCTGATCGAAAGCCCATCCCACTTATTCACCGGGCGCACAATTCCCGGCGATTCCGCGGGCAACATAATTCCTGTTTTGCTGCCGAAACCAAAATTGCGAATGTAGCTGTAAAGCCTCTCCGGCCCCATCTGAATGCCGATCTTGGCGGCCCCAATGTTCGAACTCTTGCTGATGATGTGCTCGACCGTCAGCGAGGGGAATTTGTGGTCGTCATGCAACGCCTTCCCTTTGAAATAAAACACGCCGTTGTCACAATCGAACACCGTCTGCAGTCCCACGGTGTGGTCATTCAAAGCGCCCGAAACCACCACCATCTTGAACGTCGAACCCGGCTCCGACATATCCGCGATAAATCGATTGCGTCGCTCCTCCGGGCCGCATGCCCCCGGCAAATTCGGATCAAACGTCGGCAAATTCGCCATCGCCAAGATCTCTCCCGTTTTCGGACGAATCACCGCCGCCGAAACGCTGACCGGCGTGTGTTTCTCGAACGCTTCTTGAATCGCGACCTCGACAATATGCTGCACGCCCGCATCAATCGTGAGAAAAGCATCCAGCCCTTCCTTGGGCGCAACATTTTGATCCCGGCGTGCCACCATCTCGCGACGCTGGCTGTCCGTCTCCGTTTGAATCCAGCCATGCACGCCGTTTAAAACGGAATTTAAAGTCAGCTCCAAACCATCCACGCCCGTGGCCATCAACGCCGGGCCATTCGCCGTGTTCTGGACCGACATTCCCGCGAACCCCACTAAATGCGCCGCCAGCGAGCCATTGGGATAAACCCGTTCCTCATCCGGTTCCGTCATCAACGCGCGCGTCCGGACTCGATAGAAATATTCACGTGCTTTGCGCGGCAGCGCTTTCTCATTCGGCACAAAGTCCAGGTGCGCCATCACATTCGTGATTTGCTGCCAACGCTCCACCTCCACCTTGCGCTTCAAGACAACATACTTGTCCTGAATAACCGCGCCCGCCTTGTTCGTGACAAAACGCGGCTGCAACTTCTCTAACAAATTTGTCGTCGACATCTCCAGCAACGGAGCCAGCGCATTCGCCACCGCCACGTAATTCGTTCCGATCACCGAAGGATCAGCGCAGACTGTCTTCACCGGCTTGCTTGTGGCCAGCAATGTACCCCGCACATCGCGTATATCTCCGCGCCGCGACGCTTTCACATAAGTGCGCTCCCAATATTTGCGCGCCTTTGCCGTCAGCTCCTCGTGCCGTATCACCTGCAATTGGATCAACTGCGCCACCAACGCGCCAAAGCCCGCCATCAGGAAAAATCCCCCGAGCAGCAGGCAATTGCGATGATGATGCTCCACTTGCATCAATTAAATCCCTTCTCAGTAGCAGCCGACGTTAGGAGGCTCTGACTTTCTTTTTTCGCCGCGACAATCTTATCTTCCGACGTCTGTGGAACCGGCTCCCAAAGGCGCACAATTTGATCCAACTGCGGCGGGCCAATTTGCAGCTTGCTCCGCTTCACCCGCAGCTCCAGTCCGGCTGGCGTGCACATCTCCGCGTAATTTCGATCCAAAGTAAGCCGGCGCCGCTTCGCTTCATCCAGGCGCATCTCATATTGCCGAATCTGTTGCGCCAACGCCTGAATCTGGCTCTTTTGCCAAAGATAACCGCTCGCTGCGATGACTCCAAAAAGGCACGCCAACCCCGCCAGAATCAGCGCCGTTGTCGGAACCACTGGCTCGGCTTTCGCTTTTTTTTCTTTTCGCGCCATATCAACTCACTTTCTCAATCACCCGCAATTGCGCGCTCCGCGCCCGCGGATTTTCCACCAATTCCGCATCGCCCGGCATGATCGCCTTCCGCTGCGGTAAACGCCCCAGCGGCGCTTTCGGCGTGCGCAAGGCCGGCACATCCACATCCCCAATCACGTCATAATCCCGCGCCAGCTTGCGTCCAAAATCCTTCACCATCCGATCTTCCAAAGAATGGAACGTGATGACCGCGAGCGCGCCGCCGGGCTTCAACGCCCCCCAGCACGCCTCCAGTCCCGCCGCCAACCGCGGCAGCTCCTGGTTCACTTCCATTCTCAACGCCATAAAAATCTTCGTGGCCGGGTGCGCCTTGCGCCCATGCCGGGGCGATTCGCGCTCGATCAGTTCCGCCAACTGCCGCGTCGTTTCGATTTTCCGAAACCCGCGCTCGCGCTCGATCACCCGCGCCAGGCGCCGTGAATCTCGCTCACCACCCAGCTCCCAAAAAATCCGCGCCAACTCTTCAACGCCCCAACCGTTCACAATGGCCGCCGCCGTCACCGGTTGACGCTGGTCCTGCCGCATATCCAGCGGACCATCCGCCTGGAAGCTGAACCCGCGTTCCGCCCGATCCAACTGCGGCGAACTCACGCCTAAATCCAACAACACCCCGTCCGTACTTCCGCTTCCCACCAACTCACCCACCGCCGCGAAATTTGCGTGATGCAGTTCAAACCGCCCCGCAAACTCCGCCAACCGTTCCCGCGCGGCTTCCATCGCCATCGCGTCCTGGTCGAACGCGACCAAGTACCCGTCCGGCGCGCTCGCCGTCAAAATCCTCGCGGCATGACCGCCGCCGCCCACGGTCCCATCCAGGTACCGCCCGCCCGCCCGCGGCTTCAACGCCGCCAAAACTTCCTCCACTAAAACTGGCCGATGTTCAAAACCAGTCATTCTCCGAGGAGCACAGGCGCCCTCGCCTGTCCCGTTGGGCGCCCCCGCCCAACGCATCTGTCTCTCCATCCAGTTCTCATAAATTCGCAGCAAGCTAAGGCCGCCCGGGGCGTAGAAACCCAATGATCCGCGCCATCCGAGCGGCCCAGCTTTGCTTTTCATGAGTTGGCCTCCCTATTGCCGCAATAGGACGCGGCGCAAAGGGGTTCAGAGCCAACTGTTCGTTCCTCGCCGCTTTGCGCGGCGCAAGTTCCAAATCGGAATCACTCAAATCATTCCTCACCACACGCACCTCATCCAAACTCATCTCCGCCTGCGCCAACGCCCGGCTCGCGGGCCGCGCCCGGCGCCTCAAAAAAGTCCTCCGCTCCTCCGGCGGCTTCTCCAACCGGCTCCGTTCCGGCGAAATCTTCACGCGCTTTTCAAAATCCAATTCCACCTGCGGGGCCTCCTCCCCATTACTCGTAGGAATCGACGTAAGGAGATTCTGACCATCTTTTTGGCCCGACGGTTGCCGATCACCAAACACCGGCAACTGCGCCTCCTTCCTCACTTCATAAGGCGTCGGCTCCGTCGAAACCCCAAAAAAACTTCCACCGCCGGCTAACAATGTTTTCAGGCTCATAGATATTTAGTTAGGTTCATGGACACCACACCGTCCTCCTGTGCCGCCGCAGGATTGTAACGTTCCGGCGCCCAAATCTCGAAGCGCTCCCACATTCCGACCAGGATCGCCTCCTTATCGATGCCCGCCTGCCGGGCCAAATTTTCCGGGACCACTACCCGCCCCGCCTTATCCATAATCAGCTCCCCTGAATTCCGGCTGAAATAACGCATCACAACCGCCGCATTTTCATCTGTCAAAGAAGCCGCGTTCAATTTTCCCATCACGCGGCTGTAAGAATCGGGAGTGAGCACATTGATGAAGACGCCTTGAACTCCGCCCTTCGGCCAAAGCATGGCCATCCATTCCATTTCACCCGATGCCGGACGCCAGCGAGAAGGCACCTGCAAGCGACGCTTGTCATCCAGCCCGTGGGTAAATTGACCCTTGTAGGCGGGGGGCGGGACCAACGGCGCGTTAATGGTTTCCAACTGGGCCATAATAAGAGCAAGCAGCAACCCACTTTGCTCCACTGATGCCCCTCTTCTACCCACTTCACCCCACCAACGTCAATCTATTTTCAACCAAAAACTTATGCACAAGTTATTCACAACAGTTTTAAGTCACTGAAAACGCTTTTGCCAGACGTTTCGAACAATTATTGTATTCTGAACAGCGATGTTGGCGACTGACTTTAATTTCGACCTTCCCCCCGAGCTAATCGCTCAACACCCCGCCCCCACTCGCGACCAATCCCGACTTTTGGTCTTCCGTCGCCCTTCGGGTGCCTTGGAACATCGAAATTTTGTCGATTTACCCGGTTTTCTTCAGGCCGGCGATCTGCTGGTCTTAAACAATTCCAAAGTAATTCCCGCGCGCCTGCGAGGATTCAAACCAAACACCGGCGGCGCCATCGAGTTGCTGCTCCTCGAAGAAAACGCGGCCAACGATTGGTGGGTCATGCTCCGCCCCGCCAAACGTCTTCGCCCCGGAGACACATTTCAAATTAACGAATCCGAAATGCGCGCCACGCTCCTCGAAAAAAATTCCGAAGGCCATTGCCACTTAAAATTCGAAGGCGTCAAAAATATTTTAGACGAAGCCCGCGCCCACGGCGAAATGCCCTTGCCTCCTTACATCCAACGTGCCCCCGGCCGCAGCGCTCCCGAAGACCTCGAACGCTACCAAACGGTATATGCAAAACATGACGGCTCCGTCGCAGCTCCCACCGCCGGCCTGCATTTCACGCCGGAAGTCTTCCAACGCCTTCACGAAAAGCAAATTGAAACCGCATTTGTTACACTTCACGTCGGAGCCGGCACCTTCGCCCCAGTAAAATCCGACCGCATCGAAGACCATCACATGCACGAAGAGCGCTATGAAATCCCCCAGGAAACATTTCAAAAAATCGAAGCCACCCGTGCCACCGGTGGAAGAATCGTTGCCATCGGCACTACCTCATTACGCGTCCTTGAAAGCGCGGCCCTCAACAACTGGAACCCCGGCCCCGCCCGCACCCGCATCTTCATCCACCCACCCTACAACTTCAAAATCGTCAACGCCCTCCTCACCAATTTCCACCTCCCCCAATCCACTTTACTAATGCTAGTCAGCGCCTTCGCCGCCCCCGGCTCACTCGCAGGCCGCGAAAAAATCCTTCACACCTACCACGAAGCCATTCAACACCGCTACCGCTTCTTCAGCTACGGAGACGCCATGCTTATTATATCTGAATGAGTTGCTTGCAATCAACTTCAACTTGAAGTTAAACTTTAATAATGAAGAACGTCACGATGCTAGAGTTTCGAAGGAACGCCGAAGGAATTCTGCGCCGCGTCGCAAAAGGCGAACGTCTCGTGCTTTCGCATCGCGGCAAACCCGCGGCCCGGCTGGAACCATTGACGAACGCCGCGGCGGCGGGCGATTCGGGCACGGATCCATTTTTAACGATCGCACACCGAGCCCAGCCGAGTCCGAAAGGTAAAACGAAGCATTCTGAAATAGATCGCATCCTGTATGGCAGCCACTGACATTTTCATGGATAGCGGCGGCTTCCTCTCTCTATGGGATGCCAGCGACGAACATCACCGCACGGCAACGCGTCTGCACCAAGACCTTGCCCGCAAACATCGTCGCTTCATCACCTCCGAATACATTATCGATGAAACCGCAACCCTTTTACTCGTGCGCCATAGCCACGCCGCCGCCTCAGACTTTCTCAAAACCGTCGAGGCCAGCCCAAGCCTTCAAGTCGAATGGATCGGAACTGATCGATTTTGGGCGGCGGCCACCCTGTTTCAGCGACACTCCGACAAAGAATGGTCCTTCACTGACTGCATCAGCTTCAATCTAATGCGCGAAATGCGAATCCGTGACGCATTCACCACAGACACGCACTTTCGCCAGGCCGGCTTCGTCCCGCTTCTCAGGCCGTGAATTGATTCACTCCGCCGCCGCCAACTTCAACATCGGAATCACCCGCTTCTCAAACTCCGCAGACTTCAACTTCAACGCGTCCTCAAACGGAATCGCGTCCGTCACATCAAATCTTCCAGATGTCGTTCGTCGCAACGTTTCCAAGTGCGCTCCGCATCCAAGCTTTTGTCCAAGGTCATGCGCCAGCGATCGCACGTAGGTTCCTTTTGTGCACGCTACTTTAAACCATCCAATCGGCTCCTCGTATTTCGTGAAGCGATAAGTATAGACGTGAATCAACCGCGCCTTCCGTTCTACTTCGATTCCTTTGCGCGCAAGTTTGTACAATGGCACACCGCCCTGCTTCACCGCCGAAACCATCGGCGGCTCTTGCATGATATCGCCCACGAACGAATCCGCCGCCTCATTCAATTCCTCCAGCGTCATCGGCATCACCGGCAGCGATGCGACCAATTCTCCATCGGCGTCATAACTATCGGTTTCCTCACCAAATTTGATCGAGCCTTCGTACACTTTATCGGACGACATCAGCTTCTCCGACAATTTCGTGCCGCGCCCCAAGAGGATAATCAGCAGCCCGGTCGCATTCGGATCAAGTGTGCCCGCATGCCCTACTTTTTTAATTTCGAACTGATGCCGCAATGCGCCCACCACGTCGTGGGAAGTGGGGCCAGCCGGTTTGTCGATTAATATCGCGCCATCGAGCGCGTCAAATTCCCGAATCATTTATCTCCATTCGCCGAACCATTTTTCTTCGCGATATCCAGCGCCTTGCGAATCGCCGCGATCACTTTGCGCTGCGTCGAGAGCGCCGTGCCTTCAATGCGAGCGCCCGCCGCCGCCGGATGTCCCCCGCCCCCAAACAAAGCCGCAATATCGCTCACATTCACGTTCTCTTTTTTCGATCGCAAACTGATGCGCGTTAAATCCGGGCTCACTTCTTCGAACACGCACGCCACTTCCACCGGGTCCAGCGCGCGAATGTGATCGATCAAACCCTCCGCGTCATCCTTGCCCGATCCTGTGCGCGCAAAATCTTTTTGCTTCAACCAGAAGTAAGCGATCTGGTCATTATGCGTGAGACGAAATTTATTATAGACGTGCCGCAGCAATCGCATCCGCGCGAGCGGAAACGACTGATAAACCTGGTCGCAAATCGTCGCGAGATCAGCGCCGCGTTTCACCAAATCTCCCGCCACATGATAGGTGCTTGGCCGCGTGGTCGGATATTGAAAGGATCCCGTGTCCGTCGAAACCGCAGTGAACAAACAATCCGAAATTTGTTTTGTGATCGGCCAGTTTGCGAAGCGCAGCAATTTGTAAATCAACTCGCCCGACGAAGGTTCACGCGGCGAAATCCAATTTACATCACCGTAACGCGTGTTGCTCTCGTGATGATCAATGTTGATGAGAAGCTTCCGATCCATCACCGCCGGACCCACCGTTCCCAGGCGCTCGAAACTAGCCGCATCCGTCGCGATCACCAAATCAAAACTCCGCCCACTCTTCGGCTTCTCCACCAACTTATCAGGATCCAAAAACCGTAGCTTGTCCGGCACCACATCCTGGTTCCAGCAGCACACTTTCTTTCCCTCTGCCTGGAGCGCGAGCGTCAGCCCCAATTGCGAGCCAATGCAATCGCCATCGGGCCGAATATGGCCGACCACGCAAATTTCCTTCGCGTCTTTAATCGCGTCGAGGATGCGGTCAATGATCTTCGGGCGGGGCTTCATCTGTAGGCTTTTCCTTTTCGATCTCGTCGATGATCGCCAGCACGCGCGTCGCCTGCACCGCCGATTCATCCGCCACGAATTTCAACGTCGGCGTATATTTTAAAATCACTTCGCGCCCCACCAATCCTTGGATGCGTTTGCGATCCTTATGCAAAACATCCAGCGCTTTTTTCCGCTGATCGGCAGAGCCAATAATTCCAACAAACACGGTGGCGGAATGCAAATCGCTGGAAACGCCAACCTCATTGACGGAAATAACGCCCACCTGATCCACCGGGAATTCGCGACGAATCACTTCGCCGATTTGGCGTTTCAAAAGCTCCCGCACCCGTTCCTGTCGCACAGACATAATCAATCTCCTTCAGCGACGATCCGCCGCCGATGCAATATCCTCGATTACAGTTTCTGCGCCACTTTCTCAGTGGTGTAGCACTCGATGCTGTCGCCTGCTTGGAAATCATCGAACCCATCCAGGCGAATGCCGCATTCCATTCCCGCGCGCACCTCATTCACCTCATCCTGGAAGCGCCGCAGCGAAAGCGACACACCCTCGTAAATCAATCCCTTGCGCCGCATCACGCGCATCTTGCCCTTGACCAGGCGTCCGCTCGCGACCACGCAACCAGCCACATTGCCGCCCTTGGACAGCGCGAAAATCTTCCGCACCTCCGCCGCGCCCATGACCACTTCCTTCAGCAACGGATCGAGCAAGCCCGCCATCGCTTCCTTCACCTGGTCGATCAACTCGTAAATAATCGCGTAAAGCTTGATCTGCACCCCTTCGCGCTTCGCAGCATCCGACACGCCATTATCAATGCGCGTATGGAACCCGAGAATAATCGCCTTCGAAGCCGAAGCCAGCGCCACATCCGATTCCGTGATCGTCCCCACCGCGCTGTGAATTACCTCCAAAGCCACCTTCGTCGATTCAATCTTCTTCAACGCTTCGACAATCGCTTCCACGGAACCCTGTGTGTCCGCTTTCACAACTACCTTCAGAGTCTTGCTCGACTCCGAAGCCAGCGTGTCGAACAAATTCTCCAGCGTCACCTTCGGGCGTCGCTCGTTGTCCATCGCGCGCGCTTCCAGCTTCCGCTTCTCCGCCTCAACGCGAGCGTTCTTCTCATTCTCAACCGCGCTGAATTCCAACCCCGCTTCCGGCACGCCATTCAACCCAAGCAAACGCACCGCGACCGACGGAGCTGCTTCCTTCAAGCGTTCGCCCTCTTCATTGATCAGCGCGCGAACCTTCCCGTAATATTGTCCGCAAATCACCACGTCGCCGACGCGCAAAGTTCCCTTGCGCACCAACACCGTCGCCGTCGGCCCGCCCGGCTCCAGACCAGATTCAATGACATTGCCCTTGGCACGGCGATCCGGGTTCGCCTTCAACTCCATGATTTCCGCCTGCAACACCACCAACTCGAGCAATTTATCAATGCCCAGTTTCGTCAGCGCCGAAACATCCTGGAAAATTGTATCGCCACCCCATTCTTCCGTCACAAGACCTTTGTCTTGCAACTGCTGCCGAACCTTCATCGGGTTCGCATTCGGATGATCGATTTTATTGACCGCGACAATGATCGGAACCTTTGCCGCCTGCGCGTGACTCAATGCTTCCAACGTCTGCGGCATCACGCCGTCGTTGGCCGCCACCACGAGAATCACAATGTCCGTCACGTTCGCTCCACGCGCGCGCATCGACGAAAACGCCGCATGGCCCGGCGTATCCAGGAACGTGATCTGTTGCAATTCCTTCGGACGTTCCGGATGCGGAATCGAAATCGTGTAAGCTCCAATATGCTGGGTGATCCCGCCGGCTTCGCCTTCCGCGACGTTCGCTTTGCGAATCTGGTCCAGCAAAGTCGTCTTGCCGTGATCAACGTGCCCCATGATCGTCACCACGGGCGCGCGCGGCTTTAATTCCTCCGGTTTGTCTTCGATGTCCAGCTCAACTTTGCGAACTGGCGCATGCACGACTCCGCCGCCCTTCTCGCGCTTCTCAACTTCGAAAACAAATCCGTATTTCGCGCACAACCGTTGCGCCACCGTCTCATCGATCGACTGATTGACGTTCGCAAAAACGTTCAACTCCATCAAATCCGCGATCAACTGGAACGGCTTCTTCTTAAGCTGATCCGCCAAATCGCGAACCACAATCGGTGGTTTCAGAATAATCCGCGGAGCATCTGGCCCCAACGACGGTTTGGCCGGACCGGCCGGAGCAGCTGATCCCCCCGGACGTTGTTGTTGCCCGCCCTGCTGTGGTCGCTGCTGAAATTGAGTTCCCCCTCCTCCACCGGGACGTTGCCCCTGCTGGCCGAAACCTTGTCGCCCTCCTTGCTGTCCGCCGGAACGTTGCTGAAAACCAGTCTGCCCTGGCCGTCCCTGAAATTGTCCGGGCCGTTGCTGCTGTTGCCCCCCTGGACGCTGCTGAAATCCAGTCTGCCCCGGCCGCTGTTGCTGTTGTGGCGGAGCGCCCTGTCCACCCGGTCGTCCTTGCGCAGGTTGCCCCGGTCGCGAACCTGGCTTGGTCGGCAACTGAATTCTGCCCACCAACGATCCCAACGCGGGAGCCGCTGGAGGCGGCGGCGGAACGGGAGCAGCGGGACGAGGTGGTTCAGGTGCGGCGGCTGGCGCTTCCGCCACAGGCGCCGACTGCTCTGCTTCCGGCTCAATGACAGGTTCAGGCTCCGAAATCTCCGCCGCGATCTCATGCGCAGGCGGCGCCATCGGCGCCACTTCAACCGATTCCGGCGAAGGCGCTGATTCGAAAACTTCCGGCGGAGCCTCAACTGGCTCGGGCTCCAGCGCAACTTCCACAACAGGCTCAGGCGGCGGCGGTGGCGCTTTGATGAAAACGGGCGCCGATACAGGCGCTGGCGCTGGCTCAGGCGCGGCCGCTGGTTTGCCTCCTAACTGTTCCTCAAGATACTCGGCGGTGATCTTGTCGAGCGAACTCGACGGCACCTTGGCGGCAGATATGCCCAATGCCTTCGCCTTGGCGATAACATCCTTGCTCTCGATGCCAAGTTTCTTGGCAATATCGTAAATCCGAACGGGCATAATTTATTTCCGACCAACCTGGCCAACCGTCGCTCATAACGCCAACATACTCACGTTGGTGGTTGCCAGGCTCACAAAAATTCTATTGAGTTCCGCCTCCAGAACGCCGCGCCAATTCAGCGCGAATCGCGGTCACAATCGCTTCGGCTCGCTCCGCCAAACCCGGCATCTCTGCCAGGTCCGTCGCTTCCGCGCTGGCCAATTCATCCAACGTATGGAATCCGCAATGCACCAACACATTCGCCTCTTCCGGCGTAATTCCGGGAATCGCGGCCACCGTCGCAACGGCTTGCGCCACTTTCTCCTCAAAACCCATCGACTGGATCGCTTCGGCGTCAATATCCACATGCCAGCCCGTCAACTTCGACGTCAGCCGCGCATTCTGTCCCCGCTTCCCAATCGCCAGCGACAACTGATCCTCACTCACTAAAATTCGCACCCGCTTATTCGCCTCATCGATTTCAAACGTCTTCAACTTCGCCGGCGCGAGCGCGTTGGTAATATACGTTCGGATATTCGCATCCCACTTGATGATATCCACCTTCTCATTGTTCAACTCACGAACAATATTCTTCACCCTCTGACCACGTAAACCCACGCAAGCTCCCACCGGGTCCACCTTTTCATCCCGCGAATAAACCGCCAGCTTCGTCCGAAAACCAGGCTCCCGCGCGATTCCCTTGATCTCAATCGTCCCATCGTTGATCTCTGAAACTTCCAACTGGAACAGCTTGATCACAAACTGCGGATCAGCCCGCGACAAAATAATCTCCGGCCCGTGCAACGTATTATCCACGGCCTTCACAAAACAACGAATCCGCTCCCCGATCTGATACTCTTCCGTCGGCACTCGCTCACGATTCGGCAACAACGCCTCAAACTTCCCCAAATCAATCGTCACATCCGAGCGATCGAACCGCCGGACCGTTCCGCTAACGATATCGCCCGCCCGATCCTTGAACTCCGAATAAATCAACTGCTTCTCAGCCTTCCGAATCTGCTGCATCAAAGCCTGCTTCGCGTTCTGCGATGCAATCCGCCCAAAATTCGCCGGAGTTACCTCCACTTCAAGCTCTTCGCCAACCACCACATCCGCTTTCAACCGCCGCGCGTCAAAAATCGAAATTTGATCATGCTTCGAAATCACCTTATCGGAAACGATCAGCCTCGCCAAAGCCCTGATATCCCCGGTCTTCGGATCAATCGTTACCCGCAATTCCCGCGCCGGACCGACCGCTTTTTTAGCCGCCGAAACAAGAGCCTCCTCCACCGCTGCCAGCAACGTGGCCCGGGCGATCCCCTTCTCGCGTTCCCAAAAATCCAGGATGGCTAAAAACTCGGCGTTCATACTGCTTTACACACCGATCATCCCCGCATCCGGGGAATAAAAAAGTCGGCAGAGACTCTCCGACGACTTTCAACGCTGGCAACCCAGCAATAAAATCAGTGCGGTGGAAACAATATCCAGCAACCCACCCCTAGTCAAGCCCGCCAATTTCCGCCCTATGTTCAATCCTCAATTCCGGCCACCACCCTTTAATGCGCGGAAAATGATATTTCGCATTCAGGAAGCGTACCCGGCAAAAACAGTTTCCGTGGAAAGTTCCGCAAAGTTTTGACGCAACAACTCATGTTTCGATCGTCAAATCCACATCCAAAACTTGACTTTTCCCCAGTTCTGTTCGGCAAGGTTTAAGCGTTGGGGGGTGTTTTCGAACGGACTCGGGTTTGTAACAGATTTGTAACTTGTACGTACTCAGTCCTTCCGCTTTGATCAACACGCGGCTGGCAAACGCCCTCCCGTTGATGTCAACCAGTTGAGAAATTGGGGGCTCGTCGACGCGTTTCGGGCTCGCGTTTTCCCACTGCTGGAAAAGCTCCACTTCATCCATCGGAGAAGTATCCTCGCCGCACGCTGGAGACCATTGATTATTTCTCTGCCTTCCTGATGGCCGTGTTCAAAAACCTGACAACTCTCTTCCCCAACCGCTTCCCGGCTTGCCTCCAAACCTTCCCAACCATAAAAGAAACCATGCTCGCGCGCATCCTCCCCCTCCTAGCCATCTCCGCCTCATTTCTCTTCACCAACCCAGCCCGCGCTCAAGACGCAAAACCGAACCTCGATCACGCCGAAAAAGTCTTCGTCGGCTACGTTTTCCGCAACCCCACCAAAATCAATTTCAAACTCTACACCCACCTCTGCCAGGCCTTCATCACCGCCAACGAAGACGGCATCATTCGCACCAACTCCAACGTTCCCAGCGGCGCCCTCGTCGCCGACGCACATCAAAACAACGTCAAAGTCCTCATCTCCCTCGGTGGCTGGGGCTGGGACAAACAATTCGCCGCCATCACCGCCAATCCCGAAGCCGAACAACGCTACCTCCGCTCCGTCCTCGAACTCACCGACACCTACGACTACGACGGCCTCGACCTCGATTGGGAATACCCCGACAACGCCAAAGAAATCGAAGGCTTCAACCGCATCTGCGCCCACCTCCGCAAAGAACTCGACGCCATCGGCGCCCGGAAAAATCGCAAAATGTTTTTCACCATGGCCGCCGCCGCCAGCGTCACCACCCTCGAATGGCTCCCCAACGATACCCTTCTCAAAAACCTCGATTGGATCAACGTCATGACCTACGACATGGCCGGCGAATGGACCGATTACGCCGGCCACCACGCCCCCCTCTTCGCCTCCAAAAAACAACCCGGCACACCACGCTCCCTCGAACTCACCATCAGCTACCTCCTCAAAAAAGGCATCCCCGCCGACCGCCTCGCCCTCGGCCTGCCCCTCTACGGCAAAGGCTTCGCCGTCACCGAACCCTACGCCTCCACCAAAGACAAAAAAGGCGCCCGCCCCCCCGGCGGCAACTACAACCGCCTCCTCCAACTCCAAACCGAACGCGGCTGGACCCGCCAGCTCGATGAAGAAACCAAAGCCCCCTGGCTCATCTCCCCCGACGCCACCGGCGTCATCGGCTACGACGACGCCGAATCCCTCGCCCTGAAAACCGAATGGGCCATGAAACTAAACCTCCGCGGCGTCTTCTTCTGGGAAATCGCCGCCGACCGCCTCCCCGACGGCTCCAACCCCCTCCAGGAAGCCTCCCACCAAAAACTCATCCCTAAATAGTAGCAGCCGACGTAAGGAGGCTCATTCTTCCCACAAGCGCTCGCAAAAAACCCCGCACCCATCCAATCAATCCGCTACTCCTCCGTTAGAAATAAACTGTTGAACTAACGACATGGGCCCCTGTCAAATTCCATGATGCGGTTCGCCCTCCTCATCATGATCTCGGTTTTGACTTCCTTCGCCGCCGCCCCGAAAGACGAACTTTTAGCGGCCACCCGGACTCTCGCGGCAAAATCTGTTTACGATTGGTCTACCACAAATCTAACTCCTACGAGTAAGGAACCCTCAAGCAAACCATATGTGCAATACCCACTCGAAGGGCGCTGCGATAAAAGCAGAGTCATCTTTCTTACGCAAAAAGATGCCTCGGTCGAATACCTAATTTCACGCCCACTGACCCAAACCAACTATCTAATCATCCAAGGCGACCGTTCCGCCATCAAACCCGGAAGCGATTTTCGAAGCCGAATCCTCGGCGGCGACGCCAGTCTTGACTGGATAGGATTCCTGACCAACCGTCCAAGTTTTTCAGGCTTCTTGGATCCGCCCCACTTGGAAATCCAAAACCTCATCAACAGCGCGACCTCAATATCAAAAACAGGTGAAACCTTTGAGCTTTCCTTTGCTGAAAACGACGCAGCGAAATTTTTCCAGGAACGCTACAAAGGCAATTCTATGACCGCGCAAGTCTCCGCCACGATTTGGATGACCAATTCTCTCCCCAAAAAATACGAAATCCACATCGACAGAGTTATGACGCAGACCCGCTTTGGCCCGGTCCGACAACACGTCCAGTTCCACACCGCTACAACCATCCTATCCACTCCGCCCATGCCTATAGAAATCCCCCTCCTGGCCCAAATCGCCATGAAAGAAGCGAAAACAAATCGCCCACCAAATTCCGCCATTAAATTAAATCATCCATCACGTTTCAAAATACCTCAGTTTTGACCAAACTTCATCCGCGCCTGCCCAAAAATCTAAACTATCCCTCCAAATAAAGAGTCACCAAAACCATTTCCGCCAAACCAACGATAACCGTTGCCATAACCACCAACCCCAATCTGCGCGCCGCCCTTCGCTCCTCGTCCTCCAAACGCCGCCGCTCCTCCGCCGAAAGGCGCGGCCCAAACAATTTCTTCCACACCCCGGCTATCAATTCCAAAAGCCCCAGCAATCCAATTCCAATCATGGCAACTCTTTCACGATCAAAGGCACGCTCGATGCTTGATCTCAAACTATGCCCACTCAATCCGCAAATTATCGCGCCTTCACTCTGGTTGAACTTATTTGCATTGTCGCGGCTTTGGCAATCGCCGCCATCGTGATCCTCCCGTTTTTTGCAAAATCAAAAAGTCATCCACCGCGAATTCGATGCATCAACAATCTAAAAAACGTCGGCCTCGCCTATCGAATCTTTGCCACTGACAACAGCGAAAAGTTCCCATTTCAGGTTTCTACAAACGACGGTGGAAGCCGCGAACTTTCTTCCGACATCGTCTTCCAATTTCGAACGATCTCCAATGAACTATCAACGCCAAAACTTCTGGTCTGCCGAATATCCGCCAAAGAATCGGCCACCAACTGGACCACTCTCACAAAATCCAACATCAGCTACTTCATAGGAGTCTCTGCGACACAATTAAATCCTAACTCAATCCTCGGCGGAGACGAAGGCTTCTCACTCAAGAACTCCATTCCAACAAACGCCCTCGTCCGTGTTACGAGCAACGACAAACCACAATATCCAAAACAATTTCACTCCGACGGCGACGGCGCAAACATCCTCTTTGCCGACGGCACAGTCCAAACCGTAAAAAACAGCCAATGGCCCGCCCTCCTAAAACGCGACGATACCTTCACCAACTTATTACTGCTTCCTTAAGGCAAAAAAACGCGCGCGTGATTTTCACACCAAATGCGCGAACCACAAACTTCGTCCGCCTTCTTTCCGTCCGAAGAAAATCGGTTGCCCAGAAAACGTTAATCATCCCGCCCGGTAAACACAGCCCTTCCATCCTCAAACTCCACTCGCCAAACGCCGTCCACATCCCCCTCCAAAGAAAACTCCAGCCCAAAACAATCGGGTTTCTCCGTCCGTAGCAAATCGATTCCACACAACGAGTAACTTTCGCTCTTAGCGCCGACGCTCTTAGCATCCTCCCCCTCCAAAATAAATCTCAATGCCTCTCCTTGAAGCATCGGCAAATTTTTCTGAATCTCCCGATACGCTTCTGTCAGCCGCACATCCGGACCCTCCACATCACCAGCAATCCCAATCGAAACATTCTCCACCTCACCAAACCAAAGCAACGATCTCGCGTCAAACGTCAGCGTGCCCACCCCATCAACCACTATCGACTTCTTCGGCTTCCGTGCCTCCTGTCGGTCGCGAAAAATCGAAATAGCAATTCGTCCCAAACCCAAAACCAGCGCGAGCACAAGCCCCACCAAAACAATCACGCCAATATTGATAAACCAAAACAATCTCTGGTCCGACATTGGATGAAGAGCCTATCGTTTTCCGACCCACAACGCCACCACGGCCTGAGACTTCTTCGTTACCTTCGTTCCCTTCTGTTTTTAACTCCGTCTTCCTCGCAAACTCTTGGAGGTCTTCGCGACAAAAAATCTGCGGTTGTCAGCGTCAATCTGCGGTTCGAGCCCCTTTCCCTTCGACCAGAAGCTTCGCCCCTCCCACCAGCAAAACCTCCCGCGCCCGCGCCAACCTCTCCTCCGCCGTCCCCTCCCCCTCGCACAAAAGCTCCCGAACCCGCGGCAACAACCTAAGTGCCGACCGCGCCGCCTCCAACTCCCGCGCCCGCCAAACCTGCCGCGTCTTCTCCTCCTCCAGCGCCATCCGACGCTCTGCCAGCTTCAATTCCCGATCCTCCTTTTGTTCCGCCTTCAACTTCTCAAAAACCACCATTGCTTCCGCCGAAGTCGGCGCCTCCAACGCCGCCGCATACATCCGCTGCCGCATCGCTTCGATCACCCCATCTCGCGATTTTCCGTCCGCGCCCGTTTTTGCCAAAGCCTCCATCGCCTCGCTCGAATCCTCTGCATCCTCCCGCAAATACTCCTCCTTCAATCGCCGCATGAACCGTCCCAGCGATGCCGTTGAAAAATTCACGGTAGGATACATCTTTTCGATCTCACAAGCGACCTCATCCAGCGTGCCCGTATCTGCGATTTCCAACAGAATCTCATGATCCTCTTTTTTGATGCAGACAAACGGACTATCATTTCGCACTTTCATAATTATCCTTTTTCAATTTGTTCACCCGCGAAAATACCAAACGGGATTATATACTTGACAAACGCGAACCATCGCCTATTCTCGCGTTGTGAGAACGAAAGAACCCGAAGGCGACGACTTGAACCTGATCGAATTGGCTCAGAATTATGCGTCCACGCCCGACAAGGCGCGCGAGTGGTTTGAGGGCGTGCGCTGGCCGAAAGGTCCAGTGTGCCCACATTGCGGCGGGAAGGACATAAAGCGGAGTGAGCCGTTGAAAGAGAGTAAGAATCCGGGCCGGGCTGGGCTTTGTCGGTGCCGCGATTGCAAAAAGCAATTCACGGTGACGGTGGGAACGATTTTTGAGGATTCGCATATTCGGCTGGATAAGTGGCTGATGGCGATTTTCCTGATGTGTTCGTCGAAAAAGGGAATGAGCGCGCACCAGCTTCACCGGATGCTCAAGGTGACTTACAAGACGGCGTGGTTCATGGCGCATCGGATTCGCTTCGCGATGGCAGATAGCACCCCTGCCGGCTTGTTGGGCGGAACGGTAGAGGCTGACGAAACCTACGTTGGCGGAAAACCGCGCCACAAGAATAACGACACTTCGCGCAAGCCGCGTGGGCGTCCAATCATGGAAGAATGGAAAAAGACGCCTGTAGCGGCATTGGTGCAACGGGACGGGGCTGTTAAGACGCGAGTGATTGCCAACGTGACAGCGACAACGCTGGGGGCATTCTTGAAGGATAACCTCGCGCCCGATGCCAAGGTGAACACCGATAATTTTGTGGTCTATAAAAACCTGCTGTACGACTGGAAAAAGATTAAGCACGAAATGGTGAACCATTCCGCTAAAGAATACGCGCGGAAGGAAAAGGATGGGAGCGTGTCCCACGTCAACACGGCCGAAAGCTTTTTCAGCCTGATTAAGCGCGGGGTCTATGGGAATTTCCACCACATAAGCGGCGAACATTTGCACCGGTATTGCAGTGAATTTGAATTCCGTTGGAACAATCGCAAGGAGAGTGATGGCAAACGATTTGAAGTCGCTGCGGGGATGATGGAAGGAAAACGGCTGACGTATCGCGATACGGTCTGACTGAGCAGGGCTAACCGCTTGATCAATTGACTGGCAAATTATGGCGAGCCAGTTAGGGTTGAGACGTGGCCACAAAAAAGATTCAGAATCCGGCAGGTAAGAAAGTGGGTCCGCGCAAAAAGGCGCCCAGCCTTTACGGTTTCAAACCGGAAGAAGTAGCGCGGGCTATGTTCAAGGCGAAGCCGATTCGGAAATGAGCGCGTCACCACCACCTATCACGCCAGGCCAGACAATCTACATCACGGTAAACATGCCGATGAATGATTCGTCCGTAAATAAATTGATGGGCGTTTGCCAAAACTTAATCGCTAACGCACAGCCTTCGGAACTATATTTCCTTTTTTCCTCACAAGGCGGGGCGGTCGATTCGGCCATTGTGCTTTACAACTACCTTCGTTCGCTCGCGTGCAAAATCACGATGCACAATATCTCGATGATCGCTTCAAGTGCGACGGTGCTTTTTCACGCGGCAGATGTAAGGTATGCGTCACCTCACAGCACTTTTCATTTCCACGGGCTGACTTGGACTTTTTTCAAAGAAGAAGTCGTCACACGCGCGCGCATCGACGAATTGCGGTCTTTTTTTATCGAAGGGGAGAAAAGAATGGCTGGAATAATCCAAAGTCGTTGCAAACTAACGAAGGAGATGCTGGAGGGGATGTTCAAGCAGGGTGAATCCAAAGACACCACCTTTGCTCTTGAGCATGGAATCATTCAAGAGATTCGTGAGCCGAAGATCCCCGCTGACGGGCTCGCACTTGTCTTTGACCCTAACGCCTGATTCATCAGTGTCGAAAGTGCCAGTATAGACACCGCTTTTTGTGACAATCTGTGTCAGCATACGTTTAACATCGGCTCGAAAAGCTACCTAGTAAAGCCGGGCAAAACCTGAAAACGCAAGTTAATTGATCCAGCCTGTGGGCGATGGTTCAAAAGGAGAATAGATGCCGGTTCAAAAAGCGACAGGTCAAAGCGAGTAGGCTGCGAGCACGTCCGGCCAGGCAATCACTCGTTTGGCAGGGGCGGTGATCCAAAAGCGTTTTTCGGGATGGTGAATGATGAGGACCGTTTTGTGTTGGGTAGAAGCGATTTTCCAAGTGCGTCCCAGGAACTCGACGGTATTGGCCGAACTGACCCGCCTGAAAAGGTGGAGGGCAAAGTGGAGGTTGAGCACTTTTTCCTCGGGGCGGGGCTGGAGTTTGATGCGACCTTCGGACCGCGCGTTTTGCCACGCCTGGTTGGGAGTTAAACCGGTGGTGGCATGCCGATGGTTCTGATTGTAGTAATCGATTTCCCGCTGGAGTAACTCATTGGCATGGTCGTAGTCGCGGACTTTTTCGAAAGCAAAGAGGGTGACGAGACGTTTTTGGAATGTGCCGAAGAGGCGTTCGATTTTGCCTTTAGCCTGGGGAGAAGGGGCCACACGATGGTTCACGCCCAGCGCGCTGAGAGCGCGCTGGAACTGGCTGTGAGTATCGAGGCGGTCGGACGGCGAGACGTGGCCAAAGAGGCTCAGGCCGTCCGTGTAGAAAGTGGCGGGCAGCCCGTGTTGTTCAAAGCAGGGGCGGATCAGGCTGAAGTGGCTCCAGGTCGTGTCGGCATCGAAACGACCGGCCACGATGCGCCGGGAGTGGTCATCGGCGGTGAGGATCAATGTTTGCAATTGCGATCCGGGCCACCATTGGTGCGGCGAGGAATCGTGTTGATAGAGTTCTCCGATGGCCGCGCATTGCCAGCGTCGGCGCGGTTTGGGGCCAGGCGGGTTTTGAGCGATGAGGGTTGGATAATGCTCCTGGATGTAATCGGCGACAGTGGCGCGGGCGCGTTGGAACTGGAAGCGCCGTTCCAATTGCTCGGCGATGAAGGCGTAGTTGAGCGGCCTGGAAAGCGGCAGGATTTCTTTGAGAAAGGTGGTGACACTTTGGGGCCATGACTCCCTGTGGTTGCCGCCCGAGACATTCGGTGTAAACGTTTTTTTGTTTTTCAGCCACCGGGCGCGCAGCCGATAAAGGTGGGCGCGCCCGATCTGCAAACGCTCGCACGCGGTGGCGCGATCCATTTCCCCGGAATTAAAGGCCTTCAGAACTTCGTTCACCAAACTGCTTTCGACGCGATGAGCCAACTGACTTTTTGCATCGCGCAAAGTAGCATGAACGCCTTGGGGGCTCTGCCCCCAAACCCCCGAAGTTTTGCGCTTTGGGAGCAAAAGGTTGATTGAGCGTGAAAAAACCCCGGCCTCATTAAGACCGGGGGCGTCAGGCGTTCACACGCTCAACCTTTTGAGTTCAGAGGCCGCTCGGGTTGCGCTTCCGCAGAGCCCTATCCCGCATGAACCACCGGCCATGATCCCCACGAACGCGGTGGAGCCAACAACAAAGCGAGCCTAAATCGAAGAATTCCCCTTTTGATCCGGCAATTCGTCTCCTTTTGATCCGACCCCAACAGTTAATTGATCCAGCCCATCCCACGATAAATTGCGTCCCTGCTTTCAATCGAAGGAATCGCCTCAGTGAGCATTTGCTTAACAACTTCGGCTTGTTTTGTGGCGGTGCTGTCGTCGTATTTTCTGATGCTCTTTACGATGTCGCCGATGTCGTCATCTCGCAAAAGTTGCGCCTTTCCGGTTTCTTTGCGAATCACCCCCACGCGAGTTGGACCGCTGCAAAAACAATCATTCTCTTTCACTTTCTCAACCGCGTAGATCGCTGTCACAAATCCGCGCCAGAAATCGGGGTAAGCTTGACAGCATTCTTTCAAAACATAATAGCCCAACTCTCCGCCGCTCCCGTAGGCATCAAACTTTCCCTTCATAGCACGGGGCGGGAGGCGAGTGCTGCGGACGTTGTAAACGTAAGGCTGTTTGTTCCAATAAAAAGCAATGGTGAGCGCAAAATCCGCCCTCTTTTCCACGTATTCCGCAAAGGCTTCTGGGGCTGAGTTTGGCCCCATTGTTTCGCGCAAAACAGCTAATGCCTGGCGGATTGCGCGCTCGAATGCGTCCACTATGTCCTGAGCGGCTGTCGGCTGATGCGGTTGAGTTGGATTCTTGACAAACTCCAATGCGCGCCCGGAAAGGTTATCCATTCCAGATTCGGCGGCCAGCACATCAACTTCTCCGATCTGGACGATTGATATTTTTTCCGCGTCCGTCCGCTTGCGGTTGCCGTCCGTCGTTTGGCTGTCCGCCGCGAGAAGGATTGAGTCAGTAGCTTGGATTGCGACTATGACGGTCATAGGTCTCTTTTTCAGCTCGAAATAACTGTCGATCATGTCGCCAATTAACTGATTGGCGATTTCACATTGGAGTAAACGCGAAACCATACTGACTCGGTATCGTAAATCCCAAGTCAAATAATTTTCACGAAATCAACTACGATGAATCAACCGTCAAAAGTGAGTTTCGATCAATAAACACGGGCTCTTTATGCGTTTTGCGCCTTTTGTGTGTCAAGTATATAATCCCGATACCAAAGGGGGTAGGACAACCGCAGTCCTACCCCCCCCCTCGAATCTAAAAAATATTTTCACCGCTCTGCCCAGCAGCCGTTCCTCCCGTCCATGAACCTCTCCAAACGCTTAATTCCGACCTTCAAACGCTTGGCATACGCTTAACAAACGCCTACGAGCGCTCATATACGCATGCCGTACGCTTACTTAAACGCTTACCGTACGCCTAAGGAACGCTTAATGTACGCTTAAACGCCTTTCCAGTACGCATACCAACCATTTTCATGAAACACTAAAGATCACAACATACTGACATTCAATCACTTACATTTTTAAGCCTTTACCTCTTCCGCAGAAATCACCGAAATCTCCCCACCACTCTTCCCCTTCAGTGCGTTACGATCTGATAGAACCGATTACCACCTCCACCAACGGGCGCATCAGAGAAACTCGCCACGCCATTGCCATCCAATTCAGCTTCGCCGATCGAACTCCAGGAATTCAAATCGCTCGAGACTTTGATCGTATAACTTCGCACCGGATCGCCTGAAAAATGCAGAACGGCCATCCCAGACTCCTCATCGACCGTGACGTTCAGGTCAGTGACCGCTGCGGCCGGATGGCCGTAAAGATCGGGCAATCGCCGCGCGCGATATACCCAGTAACCGAGGTAATTCGCATTCGACGAGTTGTAGTCAAAGATCGAGATATCAAACAAGACTTCAGAATCAGTGTCGTGGGTGACTTCCTGAATCCGAGCCATCGAGGCCCTGGGCACATCCGGATCAGGCGGCACATGATTGATGTAGCTAACACTCGCAAAGTTCACGAGCACATGGCTCGTCTTGGGCAGCCATTCCGTATCCCCGGCAAATGATGTGAAGAAAACTTCGGGCGTATGCTGTCCGTATTCCCATACTTGCCGAATCTCCATCGTATCTTCGTCAATTTGATATTCGACCGCGCGACTGTAATTGGCGGAATCGGGGACTTTCTCGTTGAACGGGCTCGCGCGAAAATTTCCATCATCGTAAAGGAGCAGCGTGCCCTGCGGAGTCACCTTCATGGCATGCTGCGCGTAATTCCATTCAAAGGGCTCTCCGACCGGCTTCAAAAGATACTTCTGAAAATCGGGCCCCCAATTTTCGTGCGAGCCCACAATCCATTTAAGCGCGCCATCACGCGAGAATTTGATCACCGCATTCTGCGTCCGCAGCGAAACAATAATCCCATGATCGCGCGGATCTTCCACGATCGCGTTGCCGTGGTGATTATCCCATCCATACGTGTTCTTCACGAAGCTCAGATAAGAAATCCGGCGAGGGTCCAGCATCTCCAGCAAGTTCCATTGGTTCAAGAGCGTCCCATCGGCCATGGAAATTTCCACAATCCGGTCATAATCAACCGCAGCCGTTTCCGTCGGCGCCAGCGGATCAGTGGCGCTCGTGGGAAAATTCTCCACCGTCGCGCTCGCCTCGCTGATGTAGAGAATCGTTCCGTGATCAGTCGGAAATCCTTCGTGCGGGTCGATTCCATACCCGGTCGCCGCCGGAATCGTCCGCACCGTTTCTCCCAATAAATTGACCTCCTTAAACCCGGTGAAGAGCGGATTCAGCAAATTGCCGTTTTCCAATTGCCTCATGTCATGCCCGGCTGCCATCGTGCTGTACCAAACGACCTCGCCGTTGTTGTCAATAATGATCACATAGCCCGCGACCTGATTATTGTTCACGCAACGGAATAAAGTATATCCAGGCTCCATTCGTTCCGGATGCGCCACCAACACGTTGATTTTGGGAAAGGCTGAGGGCAGCGCGCTGGTCACGAATTGCACAGGCGCGCCTGCCACTTCATTTTGAAACCGATCAATCGCCGTAAATCTGATCTGGTAAGTTCGATTGGGCTTAAAGCCGTACAGCGGCGTCTCGTGCAACACCGCATAATCAAAGAAATTTCGGGTCCACGGGCTAATCCCGTCATCCACTGTAACCCTGACCCGCGTCGGAACATCCGTCTCGAACGCCAGCGTCCCCGCCAGCGGCGCAATAGGGGCTTTCGTAAAAGTCGCTGGCACAGTGATCTCCACCGCCTGAATCCAGCTTAAATTTTCAAAGACAACAAACGCGAACGAACAAAAAAGCCAGCCAAACCCGGACCGGACCACACGACGTATCATCTGCATTCTCCATTTCACACCGGCGGAACCGGCTCAAAACCTCCTTCATATTCCAAATCGAACCCAATATAAGCCTGGGCTCCAAAATTTCAGCATTACAAATGCCAAAAATGCCCCTTGGGAATAATTGCCCTCTTAATGAGTTACGATTTGATAAAACTGACTGCCCCCATCATGGACGAAGGCATCAGAGAATTTCGCCACGCCATCGCTGTCCAATTCAGCTTCACCCACCGTGCTCCAGGAATTTAAATCGTTCGAGACTTTGATCGTATAACTTCGCACCGGATCGCCGGAAAAATGAAGAACGGCCATCCCTGACTCCTCATCGACCGTGACGTTCAGGTCAGTCACCGCCACGGCGGGATGGCCGTAAAGATCGGGCAATCGACGCGCTCGATACACCCAATACCCGAGGTAATTCGCATTCGACGAGTTGTAGTCGAAGATCGAGATATCAAATAAAACTTCCGCATCCGTGTCATGGGTGACTTCCTGAATCCGCGCCATGGAGGCCTTGGGCACGTCCGGATCGGGCGGCACATGATTGATGTAACTCACGCTCGCGAAATTCACGAGCACGTGGCTCGTCTTGGGAAGCCATTCAGTGTCCCCGGCAAAAGAGGTGTAGAAAACTTCAGGCGTATGCTGTCCGTATTCCCATACTTGCCGAATTTCCATTGTGTCTTCATCAATTTGGTATTCGACCGCGCGACTGTAATTGGCGGAATCGGGAACCTTGTCGTTGAACGGGCTCGCGCGAAAATCTCCATCGTCGTAAAGGAGCAACGTGCCCTGCGGAGTCACTTTCATGGCGTGTTGAGCGTAGTTCCATTCGAACGGCTCTCCCACCGGTGTTAAAAGATACTTCTGAAAATCGAGTCCCCAATTTTCGTGCGGCCCAACAATCCATTTGAGCGCACCATCGCGGGAAAATTTAACGACCGCATTTTGCGACCGCAGCGAAACAATGATCGAATGATCGCGCGGATCTTCCACGATCGCATTGCCATGGTGATTATCCCATCCGTATGTATTTTTAACGAAGCTCAGATAAGAAATCCGGCGCGGATCCAGCATCTCCAGCAAATTCCATTGATTCACCAGCGCCCCATCGGCCATGGAGATTTCCACAATTCGGTCGTAATCAACCGCAGCCGTTTCCGTGGGCGCCGATGAATCAGTGGCGCTCGTGGGAAAATTCGCCACCGTCGCGCTCGCTTCGCTGATGTAAAGGATCGTTCCATGATCGGTGGGAAATCCTTCATGCGGGTCTATTCCATATCCATTGGGCGCCGGCCAGCTTTGCACCGTTTCTCCCAATAAATTGACTTCATTAAATCCGGTAAAAAGCGGATTGAGCAAATTCCCATCCTCCAATTGCCGAATATCATGGCCAGCGTTCATCGTGCTGTACCAGACGACTTCGCCGTTGTTATCAATAATCATCACGTAACCGATGACCTGGTTGCTGTTCACGCAACGGAACAACGTATATCCCGGCTCCATTCGTTCCGGATGCGCCGTCAGCACATTGATCGTGGGAAAACCTGTGGGGAGTGTGCTGGTGTAATACGGCATCGGCTCGCCAGTCACTTCGTTTTGAAAACGATCAATAGCCGTCACCGTGATCTGGTAAGCGCGATACGGTTTAAAGCCATACAACGGTGTTTGATGAGACGTGGAATATTCAAAGAAATTCCGAGTCCACGGACTAATCCCATCATCAACGTGAACCCTGACCCGCGTTGGAACATCTGTCTGAAAAGTCAGCGTCCCCGCTAACGGCGCTCCAGGCGCTTGTTCAAAAACCGCCGGCTCGGTGAATGCCACCGCATGAGAGCGGTTAAAATGTTCAGAGCCAAAAAGAGCAATCGAACAAGCTGAAACACCCACGCTCGAACGGATAATATTGCGTCTCATTTGAATTCCACCCGTACGCCCCGGCGCCATCGGAGCCAACCTCCTTCATTTTTCAAAATCGAAACCGGTTATTAATTCGGGTGAAAACCCCTTGAGCATTTGAAATGCCAAACGCCCTATGCCGATAATGAGGCCATTTGCGATGCGGCGATTCGCTCAAAAGAGGTCCCTTGCCCTGATTCGGATTCTTTATAGAACGCTTTCCAACTTCCGCTGTCCAATTCGCAAGACTTCTTATGGAAACCGTTCAATCCGCTGAACCACCGGCCATTTCAGAATCTCGCGTCTCAATTAAAAGGCCAAAGACTTCGCCTCCGGCTCCACCCATTCTCTTCGCATGTTTCTTCGGCGTCCTCTGGCCCGCCATCTCCTTAGGCGTCGAACTGGCCACCGGGACGACCTCTCAAATCTGGATCGATCCCGTCCCCACCATCTGGCACATTCTTCTCATCGCCTGGGTTCCGATCTCAAACCTGATTCTCGCTTTCCTGCTCCAATCAAAGCGCGCCATTCCCCGAACGTTTTTCCTCCTGCACGGACTGGCCACCGGCATTTCCATCTTTTATTGGATCGAACTTTTCCCATTCACGATCGCTGGCATCATCTTTTGCTGGACCGTGATCGGCTTGCTTCCGCTTGGCCCAGTCGCCTCCCTGTTTGCCACGCTGCGGCTTCGAAAATACTGTCGGGAAAATCAAATTGTCTCCACTCCTCGCCGCCACGGATCCCTCGCCGCCCTCTCCGCGATGTGCCTCCTCCTCTTGCTGGAAATTCCTACCCTCGTCAGCGCCTTCGGTTTAACTCTTGCCACCAACGGCGCCCCCAGCCAGCGGGCCGCGGGCGAAAAAATTCTCCGTTACGCCGCTCCTGAATCCGAGGTCGTCCGATTCGCTGCCAATGAACGCCCGATGCGTTTCAACTATTATTTAGACTTCGTTCAAAACATCACCGGCCTCCTCGCCCCTGCTCCCGACGACGCTGCCCGCGAGATTTACCGCGCTACCGGCCAAAACCCCGCCCATCTCCACAAGACTCGCTTCGCGTGGGATTCCGCCCGCGCCGGCGCTCGCGTTGGCTCACTCCTTCCCAACGTCGCCCTTGCTGATTCCAAAGCCGAAATCATCGCCAACGCCAACGATGGCTACAGCTATTCCGAGTGGACCATGACCTTCTCGAACAGCGATCCCATTCAACAGGAAGCGCGCTGCGAAGTCTTGCTCCCGCCCGGCGGCGTCGTTTCCCGGCTCACTCTTTGGGTCAACGGCGAAGAGCGCGAAGCCGCCTTTGCGGGCAACGCACAAGTCCGTGAAGCTTACACCAAAGTTGTTGCCACTCGTCGGGACCCGGTCCTCGTCACTGCCGCGGGCCCCGGTCGCATCCTCGTCCAATGCTTCCCCGTGCCTCCCAGCGGCACGATGAAAATTCGCTTTGGCATTACCGCCCCGCTTCTGCCCGAAACCGAAGGCCGCGCTCGCTATACCTTTCCGATCCTCACCGACAAAAACTTCGTCATCGACATCCCAACCACCGCGCGCATCCACGGCGGCGAGATGCTCACCCAAATCCCCGGCTCCCATCAAAACAGCGATCCAAAAGATCCCTACACCGAATCCAACTTCACTCTCCACGACGCTGCGGCTCCATCCTTCGAGGTTGCCGCTCCCGTCAGTGACACCAAACGCTGGCATCGCGACACCCGCGATCTCAAAAATCAATACGTCATCCAATCCGTCCACAAAATTCAGCCCGCGCCCGCCAAACCGATTTTCGTCATCGACGGCTCCGCGGCGCTTCAGGATCAGTCTGACTTTATTTGGAATGCGCTCTCAAGAATTCCCAACGCTCCCATCCTTCTCGCCACCGGCCACAGACCCCAAAAAATCCAGCCCAACAATCTCCGCGATTCACTCTTCACGGGCGGCGCAGACAACGTCATCGCCCTAGAAGCGGCTCTCGATCTTGCCGCGCAACAAAACCTCGACACCATCATCTGGATTCACGGCCCTCAACCGGTCTTGTTGACCCCCATCACACACCTCAACAACGTTTGGAGACACCAACCTAACGTCCGCTTAATTTCCGTCCCGCTCGTCCCTGGAGAAAACGACCTCCTCCGCCAGCTCGGCTATACCACCCAACTCGACACCATTCCAAACCTCGTCAACGCTCTCGATAAAATCAGCGCGCGCCAGCCAGTTTGGATCGCTGATTACGAAACCCACGACACCCTTCCGACCGGCCTCACGTCCCAGGAATCCTCCTCACACCTGCCACGTCTCTGGGCCGCCCGGCAAATCCAGAGCCTCCTCGCCGCCGACAACCAGTTGGAAGCCCTGCAACTCGCCCCACGCTACCAACTCGTCACAGCCATCAGCGGCGCCGTCGTGCTCGAAACCCAAAAACAATTCGACGAAGCCGGACTCAAATCCATCGACCCCAAATCTGCCCCAGCCGTCCCCGAACCAACCACATGGGCATTGCTAATCCTCGGCACGGTCACCCTCTTCCTAAAAAGACGTTTTAAGCAACAAATAAGTTGACCTATTCCATTTGATCAATTACTATCCTTTTGCAGGTCATCAATTGACCGTTGTTTTTTGAAATCTGAATCGTAGAAAATGACCGAGCGGTCGAAGCTGACAAAAATCATCCTCGACTCCTCTGCCCTTCTTCTTTCGTGTATTTAGGGTTTTTCGCGGTCTGGATTCTTCCCTTCTCTCCTGCCTCAACAGCCAAATAAATAGTTTGAGCCAAAAGGCCTTCGAACCCGGGAAAAGCGCGTGAAATCAAAGCCCTCAACCCGGGAAGAACCCGAGACAAACCCGAACATAACCCGGGTTGAACCAGTCCCATCCCGGGAAAACCCGGGAAATTTCCCGGTTCGAAAGCAGAGGAGTCGATGACCAAGCGACAAACGCGTTACAAGATGTTTCGCTTTGTTACGCCAAAAAAAAAAATTGGCGCCGACTAATCTTCCGAGAACAAATACTCCAGATCTGACTTCGTGAGGCTGCGCGCGAAGCCTTCCTCGCCCAATACATCAACGATGGTCTGCGCCTTGCGCTGTTGCAGGTCCCAAATCTTTTCCTCAACCGTGCCCGGCGTGATCAATCGATAGGCGTTGACCGTCCGTGTCTGTCCAATGCGATGCGAGCGATCGATTGCCTGCGCCTCGACCGCCGGATTCCACCACGGATCGTACAACACCACGTAACTCGCCGTCGTCAAATTCAAGCCCGTCCCGGCCGCGCGCAAACTGAGCAGGAAGATCGAAGCATTCGGATCGTTTTGGAATCCGTTCACCGTTTCCTGGCGATCTTTCGTTTCTCCCGTCAAAATATGGGTCGGCATCTGCCGCGTTTTGCATTCTGCTTCGATCAGCTTCAACATCTGAACAAACTGGCTGAAGACCAAAACCTTTTGTCCTTGCGCGAGCAGTGGCTCCAGCAATTCGAACAAGGTCTCCGTCTTCCCGGAAGCCGTATCGTTCCCCACCAATTGCGGATGACAACAAATCTGCCGCAGGCGCGTGAGCGCGGCCAGCACGTGAATCTTTGATTTGCCCAAGCCATGCTGGCTGACGGTTTGCATGATCTGCTCGCGGCTTCGGCGCAATTCGGCCAGATACAACTTCCGCTGATCGTCGCTGAGCACGCAATCGCGGCGTTCCTCGATGCGATCCGGCAAATCTTTCGCGACCTGCTTCTTCAAGCGGCGCAGCATGAGCGGACGCAACTTCGCCGACAGCCGCCGGCGCGCGATGCGCTGCGCGTTCACCGCGTCATCTCCCTTCGGCTCGTAATTATGCGTGAAGTCCGCTTGTGATCCGAGGTAACCGGGCTGCACGAAATCAACGATGCTCCAAAGATCGAGCATACGATTTTCCAAAGGCGTGCCCGTCAAAGCAAGCCGCTGTGAAGCTCGCAATTGCTTCACCGATTGCGTCACTTGCGCGGAAGGATTCTTAATGAACTGCGCCTCGTCCAAAATGATCGCCTGGAAATCGAACTTCTGCAGCGCGGTCAAATCACGGCGCAACAGCGCGTAATTTGTGACGATCAAATCGTGCTCCGGAATTTGTTTGCGAAGATTATGCCGCGCGGCGCCGCTTTCCAGAACCAACACCCGCAGATGCGGCGTGAAACGGTTCGCCTCGCGCCGCCAGTTATGCAGCACCGACGCCGGGCAGATCACCAACGCCGGCCGAGGCCGACCCGCATTCTGTTTCATGAGCCAATCCAGCCACGACAAAGTCTGCAACGTTTTGCCAAGACCCATGTCGTCCGCCAAAACGCCGCCCAATTTGATCTGCGAAAGGTGGCAAAGAAAATCGAATCCATCCTTCTGGTACGGACGCAATTCGGCTTTGATCGAATCCGGCAAATCCGTTGATTTAACGCCCTTGAACTCCTTGACGCGTTCGCGCAGCGCTTTGGCAAACGGCTGCTCCGAAAACTTAGCGATCGTATCTTCATTCAGATGCGTCGCGTGCAAAAGGTCCACTCGTTGCGCGAGCGGGCTCAAACCATCCAGCCCCAAATCCGCGAAAGTTTCGTGCGCGCTCTGCACTGCGGCGGAATCGAGCTCCATCCAACCACTGTCAGGCAGCTTCACAAAGCGGCCGGTGGCGCTCTGCAAACGCTCTAGATCTGCCGGCGAAAGCTTCATCCCTTCCATTTCCCAGCTTGTGGAAACAGAGAACCAATCGATGCCGCTGCCCTGCACAATCAAGCGCGGTTTCAATTGACGCGGCGCGAGGAAAAGTCGGTGGAACGCAGGATTGCCCAAATATTCCGCCTGCTCCGGACGATCCGGCCAAGCGCCCGCGAGCGTGCTCAGGAAAGCTTCGTTCGCGTCGCCGATCCACAAAGCCGGCTCCGGGGTAAACCAATCCAAACGACGCAACCATTCCACCGCTGGCTCCAAACGCGGATCATCTAAAATCTCCGGCTTGCCATTCGGCGCCTTGCGATCACTGGTCACCTGCCACTCATGGCCGTTCCATTGCCACGTGCTTTTGTCGAGGTCGCTGGTCGCGAGCAAACGCAAGCGCACCGTGTCATCGTTCAATTCAAAAACAAATTGCGGCGTCGCGGTATGCGCCTTGCATAGCTGCTCCCAGGTCTTCGAATCACGCCCATGGCTGCGGCTCAAATGAGTGAGTAACCGATGACTCAATTTCCGCACCGGCAAAAGCGGCTTCGAAATCCAGGTGCCTAACAAGTCCTGCGGCGGACTGTTGCGCAGCAAAAACGCGGTGTTGTCGAGCAACGCCAATTGCGGCAAACCGCCAAAAAACTTCGCATCGCTCAACGGACGCGTCTTGCCGTCGGGCATTTGCAATTGTTGCGTGAAAGAAAGCTCATCCGTTTCGTTCGCAAGGTGCGGAGCAAAGGCCAACATCTCGCCGCGAAAATGCACATACCCGGCGCCGGCAAGTTCCAAGCGCGTGCCATGACCCCATCGAGCAAGCCATTGCAATAGATCAATGCCCGTCAAAAGAATCGACTCACCCGTTGGAATGCCATCCGCGTAAATGCGGCTCAACCATTCGATGAATTCCCAATCGTTGGGTGGAAATAATTCATGCTCATGCGCGGCGCGCGTAGTGAGATCGATCATCTCCGCCGGCGTCTTCAACTTCTCGCCCGCTCGCGGACGGAATAGATGAAACTGCACCTTCAGCGCATGTAAATTCGGCTGAGCCTCGAGGGGCGTCACTTGAGTCGTCACGCGCAAACAAGCGCGCGGCGCGTCCAGATGCGCCTGCGCCCGCGGCATCAACCACTCTTCCAACTGCTGAACAAATTTTTGCTCCTGCTCCGCCTGCTCGATTTCCGCGAAGCGCTCCAGGTTCGCATGCGGCAGCAATTCCGTCGGCAGAGGGCGATTATTGCGCAAGAACAGCAAAGCCGTTTCCTCCATGCGCGCCTTCCCCATCGCCCCCATTAAACGCGGCCACCACGTCTGTCCGGGAAAATCTTTGCGGGCCAGTGAAAGCTTCTCGAAATAATCCTCCAACAAAAGCCACGCGCGCTGCGAATCGGCGCAATTGGCAAAGAGGTTCAACAATTCCGAACGCTCCGCCACCGACTGTTTCGTATCTGACAATTCGCGCCTTAAATCCGCAAACTGCCCATACGCTTTGTTAAGAACATTGTGATGCGCGTCGTATTTGGCCGCGGTCGCGGCGCGCGCATGTCCGTTATTTCGTGCTGGTCTGGCCATGGAAAATAAAATCCGTTAGACGCGTCCGATCCATTTTCGATCTTCCCAAACCGCTTTCAGGGAAGTCACGTTGCGCGGGTCGCACACGTTTTTGGCCGCTTTGATCAGCCGGCCCTTTTTCAAATTCTGCCACGCGTCGCTCGCGTTGATGGCCACGTGCTGAAGAATGCTCGGATCGCGATAGCAATCGATCATGCAGCGTGTGCAGCCATCCCGGATCAGCTTGCTCTCATCGAATTCGTAAATGCTGCACATCGGCTTTTCCCAAAAGTGACAGCGATACAAATTCAAATTCCAATCCAGATAAAAATATTTATGCCCGCCCAGGCAGCCAAATTTTTCCTTCTCCTTCCGCAAATGCCTTTGCATCTCGGAAAGGCTTTCCGTCGGATTCACCACCGGGAAACCACTCCGTTCCTTCATCTCCTTGATCTTCTCGAAAACCTGGATCAACTCCTCCGTTTTATAATTCACCAGGCTCGATTCACTGAAACTCAAATAACTCGAAGCCAAACTCGTGAGGGGGTAGCTGAACGTGCAACTCTTGAAACCCATCTCCTCCAAAAACCCCGGCAACTTCTCGTAATCCTCGATCAACTTGCTGGCCGTCACGCTGGCCGTCGTCTGAATCCCCAGTTCGGTAAACATCTCGTTCGCCGCTTTGATTCTCCGACAAACATCCGGCAGCCCGCGATTCTTTTCATGCTTCGCCACCTCATGCGCATCGATCGACATGATCACGCTGCTCAAGCCATCGCTGGCCAACTCCCGCATGTTCTTCTCGGTCCAGAGCGATCCATTCGTGCAAACCATCGGATGAATGCCCGACTCTGCCGCGTAACGGACCATCGCACGCAGATCCTTATGCACCAGCGGCTCCCCGCCCACGAACAACAGGTAGCCGATATGATTCTTCACCGCGATATCGATGACATCCTTCGCCTCTTTCAAGGTCACGCTGCGCCGCGCTTTCGGATCAAACCGATCCACCGCGAAGCCGCAAAAATCGCATTTGGCGTTGCAAATATTGGTGATGGCGAACTGAAGATAGCCAGGGCCGCCATGCTCCAGCACTTCTCCCAGAAGCTTCCAGGCGCTCTTTTTCGGCTTCACCACCGGCGTGGTTGGAAGAGTGGCGCGCCCCGCATCCACAACGGGCTGGTCGGCGATCAAATCAGATTTCTGCATGTCAGGCGTCCGGGCTTGGACTAATACCATTCGAACATCATGTCAGGAATCGAATCGGAGTGGCAATCTTTCTTTAAATCTTTTTGGTTCCCCCCAAAACAAAACGAAATCGATAGCCAATTCTCGAAATAAATTGATCGCACAAAATGGGAACCACTCGAATTTGAAAAATCCAACCGCACTGGCTTGTCACTAAAAAAACTGCCCGACCCCCAAAAAGGATCGAGCAGTTCGAAACGAAGGCTTGGGTATTCCAAGCACACGCTACGTGAACTTAAGCTTTTTGCTTGCGGCGAATGGCGGCAATACTGAGCGCGCCCATGCCGAAAAGAGCGGCGGTCGAACCACCGTCCGGAACGCTCGGCGCGCCGGAGCCGGCCACGATCTGGATCGAAGTTCCACCGACTTTGCTGGCCCCGACAAACGCTTCCAAGGTGACGTTGTAGGTGTTATCGAGGGCCGGGTTGTAACCAGTAAAAGTGCCAAACGGAAAGAAATCAAAGCTCTCAGAATTCCCGAAGGCCGACGGACCTCCCACATTGTCCCCAATAAGCAGAGGATCGAACGAGAAGGTCTGCCCATTCAATACATTTTCGAGAGTCAAGAGGAACGAGTATTGGCTCAACAGATCCTTTTCAGAACGGCCATAAAAGTCCCAATTCCACTGCGAGCGCTGTGTTCCGCCGGGGCCGAGAGGGGTGGTGCCAGTATCAACGTAAAAAGTGTTTACACCGTCATTGGAAGGCGCGGGATTCGCTTTGTACTGTGTCGACGCGAGAGATAAAGTCAACGTATCCGAGTTCGGAAGCCCATCGATCTGCGTCCACGTCGATGTGTCTTGTGGAATTCCCGAGCCGGAGTAGGCGTTAGCCGCAGCTCCCGGAATTGTTCCAAAGCCCGTCGTGGTGGCTGCATTCAATGACAGGGAGGTTGCGATAACGGTCGCGCCAAATGCGCAACCCATTAGGTTTTTGCTTAATTTCATAGCACCTTCTAATTACGATATTTGATTTTTGCTTTTATCTGCGCATGCCGACGGCGCACGCCGCTTCGCTGCACAAGTTTCGAAAACCAATCACAACAAACATTTAAAATGAGCGCAACGAATTGTTCTGAATTTTTTATGTATTTGTTAATAAAATTTAATCTTAACGAGTTTTAATCAAAACCCTATAATGGTCGTTTCTGAGATATCTCGCCCCGCATTCCGGTTGACGCCGCTTAACAGCAAGGCAATTTAAACTAACGCCTGACCGAGTGAAGTTCACCAAAGTGATCCGACGCCGACATTCAACTTTTCATCGTCAACGCTCGCTCATCATCGAGCACGCGCACACCAACGGACGGGCCTTCACTTTGATTGAACTTCTCGTCGTCATCGCCATCATCGCCATTCTCGCCTCCATGCTGTTGCCGGCCCTGAGCAAGGCGAAACAGAAAGCGCAAGGCATCCTCTGTCTCAGCAACAATCGGCAACTCGGCATTGCGTGGCACATGTATCCCAGCGACAACGCTGAAAAATTGGTCCTCAATTACGGCAACAATCCGATCTCGTGGGTTCCAGGCTGGATGACCGCCGGCCCTGGGAACCCGGACAATACAAACACTCTTTTCATGTCGCGCGGACCACTCGCCCCGTACCTCAAAGATGTCGGCGTTTACAAATGTCCGGGCGACCTTAGCTCCGCCACGTTTGGCGCTCGCACCTACCCGCGCGTGCGCACCGCGTCCATGAATGGCTGGATCGGCAATAATCTTGTCCCCTGGCCCGAATATTCCGATGTCGGTTACCGCAATTACGAAAAGATAAGCCATTTCATTTCACCCGTTGGCATTTGGGCTTTGGTGGACGAACGCGAAGACAGCATCGAGGACAGCTTTTGTGGCGCCGTTTCCATGATCCGCGACGAACTCGCCAATACCCCTGCCGCGTATCACAACGGCGCCTGCGGATTCACATTCGCCGATGGCCACGCCGAGATCCATAAATGGCTTGATGGCCGCACCAAACCACCGTTGCGGAAAAACCAACTCATGAACGGAGTGGGCGGTGACCGCAAATTGCAGCCCGGCAACCCGGACATCCGTTGGCTTCAGGCCCGCAGTTCAGAGAAGAAGTGAGAAATTAGAATACGGTCGAGGGTTTATTCACCCCTTTGCACTGGAATTTTCTGTCGAAAAAATATTTTACGGCGCTCATACTCGCGCCATCCGCTCCATTTTTGCCATGAGAGAACACTTTCCTCGCGTCGTGATCGGGATCGCGTCGGCCCTTGCATTTTATTTATCGAATTCAACGACCGTCTTCGCCGCCACGGCCGGCCAGAATCTGGATTGGCCCACTTATCTCGGCGACAAGGAACGAAGCCATTACTCGCCTCTTAAACAGATCAATCGCGATAATGTGGCTCAATTAAAAGTCGCCTGGACTTATGACACGGGCGACAAGGGCGAATACCAGGCCAATAATTTAATTGTCGGCGGCGTGTTGTTTACGCCTTCGCCGACACGCAAATTGATTGCGCTTGATGCGGCCACTGGACGTGAGCTTTGGAAGTGGGATCCGAAATCGGAACGTCCCAATGCGGGAGGCGGTCGCCAGCGTGGAATAGTTTTTTGGCAAAATGAAACCGGCGGCGAACAACGCCTTTTTACCGGCGTTGGAAATCATCTCTACGCGGTCGATCCGAAAACCGGCCAAACTATTCGTAGTTTTGGAGAAAATGGATCGATTCACCTGGGCGCCAATCTTGACGTAGAAGGAACGCCTGGAGTTGGCCTCAACACCCCTGGCGTTATCTACAAAGATTTGCTCATCTTGGGCGGCGTCGGCGGTCCCGGCGCCATTCGCGCCATTGATGTCCGAACCGGCCAACGCCGTTGGATCTTCCATTTGATTCCGCGCCCCGGCGAATTGGGTTACGACACCTGGCCCGCCGAAGCCTACAAAACCGCCACCGGCGTGATGCCGTGGTCCGGTCAATCGCTCGATGAAAAACGCGGCATGGTTTTCGTCGCCACCAAGACGGCTGAGCCGGATTTTTACGGCGGCAATCGGCATGGCATGAACCTTTTCGCGAACAGCGTCGTCGCCCTCGACGCCGCGACCGGCAAACGCCTCTGGCATTATCAAATCGTCCACCACGATTTGCTCGATAAAGATTTGCCCTGTCCGCCGCTGCTTTTGACCGTCACCCATAACGGCAAAAAAGTGGATGTGGTCGCGCAAGGCACCAAGTATGGCCGCCTGTTTGTCTTTGATCGAGTCACCGGCGAGCCGGTTTGGCCAATCGAGGAAAAGCCCGTTCCACAATCCGATCTTCTTGGCGAGCAAGCCTGGCCAACTCAACCAATCCCCAGCAAGCCCGCGCCGTTGATGCGGCAATATTACACGGAAGCGGACGCCTCCAATATTTCACCCGAAGCTTATACGAATACGCTCGCCCGCATCCGCGTTTCACCTAACTTCGGCCCGTTCCCCACGCCCAGCCTTAAGGAAACGGTCATGTTCCCTGGTTACGACGGCGGGATGGAATGGGGCGGTGGCGCCGCTGACCTTGACGGAAATTATTATGTCAACGTCAACGAAATGCCGTGGCTCATGCAAATGATCGAGATCCGCCGCGCGGACGGTTCAGCCGTGCCCGCCGGCGAACGCGACTACATGTCGTTTTGCGCGGCCTGCCACGGCTTGAATCGCGCCGGAAATCTCGCCGGCGGATTTCCTTCATTGCTCGACATCGAGAAGCGCAAAACGCGCGAGCAGATTTCTCTCATCACCAAGCAAGGCGCTGGACGCATGCCTTCCTTCAGCCATTTTTCTGACAGCGCGCGCAACGCCATTTTGGATTATGTGCTTGGCGTGAATCAACCTGCCGCGTCCCGTCGTGAAGGCGAGAACGCCGTCCCGTCAGCCAAACGCAATCCAGACTATGGCTTTGCGGGATTCAATCGCTGGTTGGATGCGGAAGGCTACCCTGCCATCAAACCTCCCTGGGGCACACTGAATGCCGTTGATTTAAATACTGGTGAAATCAAGTGGAAAGTTCCTCTTGGCGAATATCGAGAGCTAACGAGGCGCGGCATTCGGCCTACCGGAACAGAAAACTACGGCGGGCCCGTCGTCACTGCCAGCGGTTTGATTTTCTTTCCAGCACATTGGGATCCTAAGCTTAGAATTCCACGTGGACAAGTTGTCGCG
>JADMIO011135785.1_pt1 | contig 38040 bp, 37 predicted proteins | sample 8958161 | NCBI WGS metagenome assembly JADMIO01 (sample SAMN16585339, study PRJNA669376) | soil metagenome | isolation source: Crop rotation soil | place: USA: Cullars Rotation, Alabama | collected 2011 | reverse complement strand
GGTATGGCGCTGGGAATGAAGTGCTCCTCGCCGCACAAGCCTGTCATTGCGCTGATCGGCGACGGCACCTTCAATTATAATCCAGTAGTCGCCGCAATGGGGTTTTCTCAGGAATACAAGATGCCAACGGTCACTGTCATCATGAATAATGCCGGCTACCTGTCGATGAAGCGAGGCGTCACTGGCCTGTACCCGGAGGGTGCAGCGGTTCGGGACAACAGGTTCTTCGGGACGTCCATATCCCCCAATCCGCGATACGCCCAACTGGCGGCAGCATTCGACGCCTACGGAGAAACCGTCGAGGACCCGGCCGAGATCGAGCCGGCTCTGTGCCGGGCTTTCGCAGCGGAACGTTCCGGGCAAGCCGCGTTATTGGACGTGCGGCTGGCGCCCGAGGCGTGAGCTCATCGGAGCTCTGGCACTAGCCGCGTGAAGATCAGCTGAACGAGAGGAAATGACGAGTGAGGTACGATCGGCTGGACCTTCGCCGATCACTAGTCGACCACCGCAAGCAAGTCGATTTCAATTAAAAAACAGGGATCGGAAAGTCTATTCACCTGAACTGTGGTGCTTGCCGGCCGCCTTTCCGGATTCCAGTAACGGGGGATCCCGGAGTCCTGCATTGCGGCGAGGTACTTGTCCATGTCCAAGACGTAAGTGCGCCGGTGGACAACATTGTCGAAAGTGGCGCCTGCTGCAGCCAACCCCTTCTTCAAGTTCTCCATTACTTGGATGAACTGACCTTTGAAATCTCCGGGTGAGACGCACTTGTAATCTATGTCAGAAGGCGTTTGTCCGGCCACGAATACCAGCTTACTTGGATTCTTTACGGTGATCACGCGAGTAAAATTGGGATGCTTAAATACGCCCTCTGGGTTGAGCCGCTCCGTTTCGCCCGCATGCAATGGGCCGGCGAGCAGCGATGAGCCCCCCAGCAGACACGCCACCAAGCCTAGTCGCGTCATTTTGAACATGGTTTGATCCTCCCTAGTACAGCGAGCTACCCTGGCCCCGGTCTGAGATCGCGGCCCTAAACACGACTCGAGCATGCTTTGCCAGGCCGCCTTTTACAAGCGGAAACGCTTTGACCCCGAAAACTGGCAGAATAAGAAGGTACAGCAGAAATTATGTCGAAGACTCTTATCAGCGGCGGTTATGTGGTTACGGTCGATCGCGCCTAGAGGGTTTCAGCCTAACTTCGCCGCGAGGTAGGACCGGACGAGTTCGCGGGGAGTTGCGGTACTCCCGATCGACGTTGGCGGCAGCGCACATTGCGGACGGCCGGAGGTCGCGCCTGCGATTCCCTAGCCAATTCTCTTGCGCAGTACGGAGGCGGCTTCCTGCACGTAATTTACCTGTAGTCGGGATTGCGAATCGGCAGAATGAACCAGCCCAATTGCTGGACGTTGGAAGGCGCGCTAAGCTGTGGCGATAAAAACGGAGGAGTTCATCGTGAACGAGCGTAGCGCGATCATTATCATCGATCTTCTAAATGGGTTCTTTAAAAAGAACCCAACACTCCCCGATCCACTCGACCCCACGAGACTGTTCGCGACCGTCCGCCGCGTGATCGACGAAGGACGCGCGAGTGGGGTCAACATCGTGTTTATCAAGGATAACTTCCTTCCGGAAGAGATCCCGATCGACAAACACTTCAAGATTTACGGTCCGCACTGCATCATCGGAACGCGCGACGCCGAAGTTGTGGACGAGCTCGCTCCGCAAGCGGGCGACTTTCAAATCCGCAAAAAGCACTATAGCGCGTTCAATTCGACCCGGCTCGATGCCGTGTTGCGTGAGCTTGACGTGAAGAGCATCTACATGACTGGCGCGTGGACAGAAGCTTGTGTACAGCACACAGTTATCGATGCATTCTACCTGAATTATCAGATCAACGTGCTCTCAGACGCGGTCTCCTCACCGCACCGCGACGCGCACGAGTATGCGTTGAATTTTATGCGTCAGTACCACCGCGCCGATATCATCACCAGCGACGAGGCGATCGCCCGATTTAAGGCTGGGGCGGCTTACCGGCCCGAAACACCGGTCGATGACCCATTGCGGCCGTCGTATTCGGACTGGCGGAAGGCGAGCTAAGCTATGATCAAGCGCGCCGGCAATTTGGTGTTCGCCTCCGGCCAGCTCGCAAGCGACGGACGCAATGGCGTCGCACCAGAGGCGCAGATCGACCCGGCGTTTCCGTATTACGGATCGAGCATCAAGAAGCAGACCCGCTACATCCTACAAACTCTGAAGGCAGAGTTCGAGGCAGCAGGCACCTCGATGGAACACGTGGTGAAGGCGCATGTCTTCCATGCCGACTTGCGCAATTTCCACGCCTTCGACGAGGCATGGCATGAGTTTTTTCCGACCAAGCCACCGTGCCGTGCCACAGTTGGAATCGCAGGTCTGTCCGTGCCCGGATGCCTCCTTGAAGTCGATCTCACAGCCACAACACCCTCGGCGCCTGGCCGTGTTTACAACTCTGCGGCGCCACGCGCACCAGTGAATTACTCGGAGGCGATACAAGCGGGTGACTTCGTCTTCGCGGCCGGACTGATGGCGAGCGATTACAAGACCGGCGTTCCCGCGGAAGCGAAAGTCGATCCTGCTTTTCCATATTACGGATCTGACATCAAGAAGCAGACGCGGTACATCTTGCAGAACTTCGAAACCGTTTTTTCGGCCGCCGGCACCTCACTTGCGCACGTGGTCAAGGCTCACGTGTATCTGAAGGATCTATATACGTTCAATGCATTTGATGAGGTCTGGCGCGAGTTCTTCCCGAAGCCGCCACCACGAACGACGGTAGGCGTGCCGGACTTACTTGTGCGTGATGCTCTAGTTGAAGTGGACCTCATAGCCGTCCGCCCGTCGGTAACGTGCGACATTGTGCAAGTACCGGACATCCCAATGCCGCTCGCAAACTATGCCCCAGCAGTGCGGGCGGGAGGGCTAGTGTTTGCGGCCGGAGCACTCGCAACCGATTTCAAAACGGGGGTAGCGCCTGAGGCGCTAATCCATCCTGCGTTCCCCTATTACGGCTCGGCAATCAAGCGGGAAACACGCTTCATCCTCGATAACCTTGTCAGGACTTTCCGGGCAGCCGGAACTTCGCTCGACCGGGTGATTAAGGCGCAGGTGTTCCTCACGGAGATGTCCGACTTCTACGGGTTCGACGAGGTCTGGCAGGAGTTCTTCCCGGAGCCCGTGCCGCGGACAGTGCTGAAGACCACCGGGCTTTTGATTAAAGACAACCTGATCGAGATCGACTTGATTGCCGAGGCTTAATCATGCGTGTGTCTGGAGTGAGCGCGCGCGTAGGAGTATTCGTTGTCAAGGGGACGTCGCGCTCGGATCGGGGGAGAGCCCGCGCGAAGTGGCTACTGACGAGGGCAGTTTTTGGTATTCAAAGCCCGAGATATGCTACCTTCAGCCGCTCGTCGGACAGGAGGTCGGTGCCTGATCCCTCTAACACGATCCGGCCGTTCTCAAGCACATACGCGCGATCCGCGACCCGAAGCACATGCTGAACGTTCTGCTCCACGATCAGGATGGTGAAATTCTCCGCGCGCAGGTCCTGAATCACCTGGAATAGCCTCCCGACATAGATCGGCGCCAATCCCTCCGTCGGCTCATCAAGGAGCAATACGCGCGGCTTCGCCATAAGTGCCCGGCCAATTGCCAGCATTTGCTGCTCGCCCCCGCTGAGCGAGCCGGCTACTTGCGAGCTTCTCTCCGCGAGCACCGGAAGGAGCGTGTAGACGTGCTCCAAAGTCTCCCTTCGCGAATGCCGCGCCACTGCAGAATAGGCCCCGATCTCAAGATTCTCGAGCACCGTCATGTGCGGAAATAGTCGGCGCCGCTCCGGAACAAGCACCAAGCCGCGAAGAACCCGCTCAAATGCGGGCAGCGCCTCCACTCGCGCCTCGCCGATAACTATTGTGCCTGTGCAGCGGGTCCGCAGTCCCGCAAGCGAGAACATGAGCGTGCTTTTCCCAGCAGCGTTGGCTCCGACAAGGCCGACAATTTGGCCAGCCGCCACTGATAACTCGATGTTGTGCAGGACCTGAACGGGCCCGTAGAAGGCGTTCAGCCCCGCCACGCTAAGCAAGGATCATCTCCTCACCGAAATAAGCCTTGATAACTATCGGATCCTTGGCGAGTTGCTCAGGCGGGCCGTCTGCGATCAGTTGCCCGCGATTCAGGACGAGGATCCGGGGCGCAGCGTTCATGATCGCGTGGAGCACGTGCTCCACCCAAATGACCGTGAAGCCCCGCTCGGGCAATTTAGCCACCAGCGCGGTCATACCCCGCACCTCTCCGGCACTGAGGCCGGCCATGATCTCGTCGAACAGCACTAGCTTTGGGCGCAGCGCAAGCGCGCGTGCCACTTCGAGCCGCTTGAGGAGACCGACGGTAAGGAGGCTCACTGGCAAGTCGACATAATCGCCGAGGCCGACATCCGAAAGTACGCTTTCGGCGTGCCGCCGCGCTCCCGCGAGACTGCGCTCGTGCAGAAGCGCGCTCACAGTCACATTCTCTATAACCGAGAGGTGTCGATAAGGTCTGGGGATCTGAAAGGTGCGGCCGATACCTGCCCTGGCCGCGCGATAGGGCTGCCAACCAGCCACGGAGCGGCCTTGGAACAGGATCTCTCCCGAATCTGGCGGAGTAACACCTGCGATCAAGTTGTAGAGCGTGCTCTTCCCAGCGCCGTTCGGCCCAATGAGGCCGACCAACTCGCCTTCGCGCACCGTGAAGCTTACTCCCGCGACCGCGCGAAGGGCGCCAAATGACCGCTTCAAATCATTGACCTGCAGCAGCGCCGTCATCGATCGGCCTTGCGGCGTCGAGCGGCGACACGGGCCAGCGCCCCTGCGACCCCGCCTGGGAAGTAGAGCATGACAATAATTAGGACCGCGCCATAGATCGCCAAGTGCAATCCGGCGGCGAAGCTTCCAAGATGCGCGCGCAGCAGCTCCGACAGCGGAGTTATTGCAATCGACCCAAGCACCGGACCGATCGCCGTGCCCAAACCGCCCAGAGCTGGCAGGAGCGCGAACTGAAATGACAGCTCAACCGAGAGCACATGAGTTGGATCTAGGAACTGAAAATACTGCGCGAAAAGGGAACCGCCGATTGCGGTCAGGAATGCGCTAAGGCACATGGCCCAGGTCCTCGCAAGCAGAAGGTTCACGCCTGCGGCATTAGCAGCGTCCTCGTCGTCTCGGACTGCAAATAGATAAAGGCCGTAGCGAGAGCCCTCCAATATCTTCGTAACGACGTAAACGATGACGAGGTAAGTGAGCAGCAGGATTGCGTAGCTGGTCTTGGTGGCGAAAACCATGTTGGTTACACTAACGACCGGTAGGATCGACAGGCCTTCAGCACCGCCGGTTAGATTGGCCCAGTTGAGCGCTGCAATGCGCACGACCTCTGCCGCCGCCAGCGTCGACAAGATGAAGAAAGGTCCGCGAAGCCGCGCGCAGACCATCGCGAGCACAACTCCGAAGGCCGCGGCAAGAATTGCGCCCAGCCACATGCCTATCCAAGGTGTAATGCCGTAGTGCACACTTAAAATGGTTGACGTATAGGCGCCGAGGCCGAAGAAGGCGGCATGCCCAAAGGAGATCAGCCCCGCATATCCCCCAGCGATGTTCCACGCGAGCGCGAGGCCGGCCCACAAGAACGTCTGAATAAGTACGTCCTGCAGAGTATTCGACAGAGGGATGGTGACGAGCGCGACGGCAATCGCGAGTAGCACCAGTTCAAAGGCCGAGACCGTGCCGCGCGTCGGCATCCAGCACCATATTGTGCTCGGGCGTACAACATCCGCTGGAGAGTTGAGCATGGGCAGGCTCACTCGTTCATACCAAGCGTCGCTTCGCCCCTGCGCCCGAGAAGACCGGCCGGACGGAAAATCATCACGAGAAGGAACAGGATGAAGAAGAACATCTGCCCATAAGCCGGCCCGATATAGTAGCCGCTGAGCGACTGCACGATGCCAATACAAATACCTCCGAGCAGCGCACCTTCGATGCTGCCCATACCCCCAAGTACCACGATCACGAACGCAATCAGCACGAAATTCAACCCAACGCCGGGAAAGACCGAGAATAGCGGCATCATCACGCAAGCGGCGAGACCGACCAATGCTGATCCGGTGCCAAAGGTAATGAGGAAGATGCGGGGTACGGGAATCCCCATGAGCTGCGCGGCTTCTCCGTCCTGCACAGTGGCCCGTATCGCCTTGCCGAGATACGTGGCTTTGAGCACGAAGCGCAGTGCCAGGGTGCTCGCGACGGCGATGGCGAAGCCGATCAGGAGTTCGGCTTTGGCGTAGAACGGTCCGATGGCCACTGATCGGGAACCGAACATAGGTGGTACGTCGTAGAGATCGGCCGTAAATGCCATCAGGGCAAGATTTTGCATTAGGATCGACAGACCCATAGTGGCGAACACCAGCACGGTGTGAGGTTTGTCCAGCCCGGGCCTGATGATCAACCGATGTACAAGGAGGCCGAAAAGAAACATTGCCGGCACCACCACCACAATGGCGACGAACGGGTTGAGCCCGACCACCCGGGTGACTGCCCAGGCGCCGTACATAGCAATCATCAGGAACTCGCCATGCGCGAAGTTCACGATGCGCAAGACGCCGAAGATGAGCGTCAGGCCCATGCTCATGAGCGCATAAATGCTGCCGATGAGAAGTCCTGAATAGATGAGTTGCCCGAGCGTGATCATGTATCCACGCCCGTGCGAGCCAACCGGCTCCGAGCGGCCCCTTCACCCGCTACGACGTCAGATTAGGTGTCCCCTGAACTCCCGCCCCGCCTCAGCGCTCGCTCCATTTCGGCATCGGCACCGATACGATGTCGTGCGTTGCCAAGGTGCGCGGAAACACCTGGTTGTTGCCATCCTTCTGCCACTGCCAGACGCCGATCGCGCTGCGCAGGTTCTGACCCGCATCCTTCAAATCCGGAGCCCAATCGAAGTTTGTAAATTTGATGCCGCCGCCGTTCGCCAGGTGGCCGATAGGGAGGTCGAGCCCGAGTGCAATCTCGCGCACTTCGTCAGGCTGGTAGGTCTTCGCCTTCGGAAGCACCTCCGTGAACAGCGCCCAGGTAGCTGAGAACGCCGAAGAAGCGTGTCCCGCCGGGGGCCGCTTCATTTTATCACCGTAGCGGGTGAAGAACTCCTCGGCCACTGGTACCACGGCTGACGCGAGCGCCTTTGGGTTAACCCTGGCCGCGAAGTCCGAGACCAATATCCCATTGACCATATCCCCGATCGAGTCACGCAAGTCTGGGTTCGAATATCCGGCACTGACGCCAACGAAGGCGCCCACATTGAAGTCAAGTTCTTTAGCTTTGCGCTGGAATAAGATTGCATCGTTTGGAAATGAGATCGCCAGCACGACGTCAGGCGCTAAGTTCTTGAGGCGCTGCACGATGGGTGTCATGTCCGTTGCGGTTTGATCATATCCTTCGTCATAGACGAGGTTGAGCCCCTTTTGCTTAGCGTAGGGACGAATTGCGTCGCCCACCGACTTGCCGAAAGCGCGATTTTCCCACAGGAGCGCCACCCGCAGGTCGGCAGGCGACTTGCCAAGCTTTTTCGATAGTTCTTCAAACGTAACGTCGACGGCCGCTTCGGCGTAGCGCCGTCCTGATGGACCAACTTGAAACGTGTGTTTGAATCCGCGCTTGGTGATGATGTCAGCCGCCCCGGCCGTTTCCCAGTGCACAATCGCGTGCTTCTCCGCCGCTTGGCTCACCGGAACGGCGAGTTGTGAAACTCCTGATCCAAGCGTAATTTTGACTCCCTCCCTTGTGATAAGGCGTTCCGTCTCGCTCACCGCCGCTGTCGGCGTCGGAATATCAGCCAGCAGGAACTCAATCTTCCTGCCATTGACGCCGCCCCGCTCGTTGATCATATCGCGCGCAATTGACATCGCCGTGAAGTTTTCGGTCCCGTTCTTAGTAGCTACCCCGGTCATCGGCTGCAGAACGCCAATCTTGATCGGCTCCTGTGCTGCTGCGGGCGCATGCGGTAGGAGTGCCAGCGCCACCATCGCAGGTGCGGTAAAAAAACGCGTAAGCATGATATCCCCTTGGTGCTTTACGTCGGCCGAAGTCGAATCTAGCCTGAGGTTGCTGCCACAGCAATGGCGCGGGTCGTCTCTCCAGAATGCAATTTTGCGATCTGCACAGCGCCTATGCGTCAACATACGGTGGGCGCTCCCGAGCCAGTGCCTTAGGACGAACTCCGAAAACGAAGATCACTCGCCTTCGAATAGCTTTCGAAGGTATTTCCCAGAATGCGCGGTCGCGCCGCCACAGCCGTTGTGAAAGTTGCCGTCGGTGAGTTCGTTCACCATCGCTTTTAGGAAGGCGAGTGGAAAGTGCAGCAGAAATGACGCTCTGTGGTAATCAGGCCTCGTGAGATCGCTCAAATCGATCACTGACACCCTAACTATTTGGGGAGTCTGGAAGCGCAGAGTCGGCCGTGTTCAGCATTATCGGCAGCGCGATCGCAACAATGACGAAGACGGCACGTTTGTACTTCCGGCCAACTTGAAGGGCGGAGCCGCCCAGGAGTCGTGTCCAAGCTTCTGGCCCAAGCTCTCGCCCAAGAGATCTCCGCGCGCGGCTCGCCGTACGGGAAATGCTGAAGACCATTGGTACGCCGCACAACGTGAGTTGGCCGGGAGGAGAAGTAACGTGCTTTAGTCCATACCTCTGGGCCCGCGTTGAGTATTGAGCCCAGGGACCCGGCGGGGATTTCCGCTTCGTTCATCCGCGGTACGCTCGCTGATCACCGGGATAAATATTGTTTTGGTCCCTGTTGCAGGGGCTTCGCCACTTCCCGGGCAGTTTTGATGAAAAGCTGCGCCAGCGGACTGAGCGTCCTGTTTTTGAGGGTAACGATCCCGATCGACCGTTGCGTCATCGGCAGTTCTACAGCTAGCTGCTTGACGGAAACTTGCTTGGTATAGAATCGCAGCATAGAGGCCGGTACCACAGCTAAAAAAGGACCCGTCGCGGCAAGTCTGGTGCGCATATTGATGGCTTCCGCGTAGACGGTCGCCTTCGGGGCCTCAAGCCCCGCAGCATGAAAAGCGTCAACCACGAGTGCATCGAAGATGGTCCCGGGTGCTGACCAGGTCCATGGCTCCTTCAGCAATTCAGCAAGCTTAATCTTGCGACGGCGAGTCCATGGATTGTCGGCGCCGGCGACCACGACCAAAGGATCTTCGAACAGTGTTTCCTGATGAAGGTCGTCTCTGCCGGAGATTGCGGACAACCGCACGAAGCCTAGCTCGAGGCGGCGTCCGCGCAGTTCCTCATAGACTGCCAGCGCACCGGTCGGCGTGACATGAAAGATAATCCGGGGATATTTCCGCGTCAGCCGGTTGATTACGGCCAGAACGACTCCTTCCGACAGTCCTGAGCTGCTGCCTATTCGCAACTCTCCGGCGGTCGAATCCGCCAGAAACTCGATATCCGCAACGCCTTGCTTCAACTCATCGAATACTGCGATCCCGCGCTTCAGTAGCGCATGGCCGTATTGCGTCGGCTCAATCCCCTGTGGGCTGCGATCGAACAGCGTCACCTGCAGCGTGTGCTCCAGGTCGGAGATGGCGCGAGAGACTGCGGGCTGGGAAATGGCCAGCTGCTTTGCGGCTTTCGCCATGCTGCCCGCCTGCGCCACTGCCATCAGAATATTGAGCTCTCGTAACTTCAGCCTGCGGCCAACGCGATGATCCCAGTGCACTTTCGGACCCGTTAATCGCATAGTTATAGCGGTATCATGACATAGCATTACACGATTATATCCACCCGGTGCTATGGCTTTGTGCCGTTGCTGAGGGAGAGCATCGATGACGAGCGCGACGTCACGCAAAACACACCTCCGCCGAGGCTCGCTTGGCTTTGCCTTTGCTGCCGCCGTAATGGCGGCTTTCCTTGGAGCTCGCGCGTCTACCGCCCAAAACTATCCCACCCTACCGATCAAGGTTGTCATCCCTCTAGCGGCGGGCTCGCCCATTGACGCCATGGCGCGATTGATCGCTCCGGCCCTGTCTGCGCGGCTCGGGCAACCGATCATTATCGAGAACCGGCCTGGCGGCGGGGGCGTTATCGGAACGCGGGAGGTCGCGCGCGCTGCGCCTGACGGATATACCTTATTGTATGTCGGTTTGAACCACGTCTTCACGCCGTCTCTGTCCAAGAACGTGGACTATGACGCGGTCAAAAGCTTCGCACCGATTGCCACCGTTGGAACAGTGTCATGGGTTCTGGTTGTCCCGCCATCGCTGCCCGTGACGTCGATGCAAGAACTCATCACCTACGCGAAGAAACGTCCCGGCAAACTGAATTGGGGCTTCGGCGTCGGAACCGGACCACATCTGTTCGGGGAAATGTTTATGACGGCGACCGGCATCGACGTGGCCAGGATTTCCTATAAGGCGGGTCCACAAGCGATACCTGACATGCTGGGCGGCCGTATCGACCTGAACTTCGGCGTGACTGCAAATCTTCTATCACTCATTCAAGATGGCAAGGTCCGTGCGCTTGCGGTGACGAGCGAGATGCGTGACCGGCATCTGCCCGACGTGCCCACGATGGCGGAGTCTGGTTTCCCCCGGTTGACGCGCGGCGCCTGGTCCGGACTGTTGGCTCCCGCTGCTACCCCGCCGAGCATCGTGGACAGGCTTAATGCGGAGATCAACGCCAGCTTAGCCACGCCAGAGATGAAGGGTAGCCTCACGAAAATGGGATTTGAGCCATATCCCGGTTCGCCATCCGATTTTGCCGCGCTGCTTGCCGACGAAATTGAGGCCTGGACGGTGGCCGGCAATTCGGCCGGCCTCCAGTCCCAATAAGGATGGCCATGAAATCCGACAGCGTCACACCTGATGCTATCCTGGAGTTAGGGCAGGCATTCCGCAGCTCCAAGACCCTGCTCAGTGCCGTGGAGCTCGGCATATTCACCGTCCTTGCCGAAGGACCGCTTGACCTTGCAACACTTATGGAACGGGCGGGCTTACATGAACGAGGCGCCCGTGATTTTCTCGATGCGCTGGTTGCTCTCGGAATGCTGGGTCGCGATGCCGATGGCCATTATGCCAACACGGTAGACACCGACCTCTACCTCGACCGCAACAAACCCACCTACATCGGAGGTCTGTTGGAGACGTTCATCCGGCATTTCTCCATGTGGGACTCGCTCACCACGGCGCTGCGGACCGGACAACCGCAAAGCCACGTGAGCGCGGTCAACAATTTCGGACCGCTCTATGCTGACAAGACTTCGCGTGAGGCCTTTGTAAGCGGAATGACGGTTCGAACCCGGCAGGTCGCGCAAGCGATTGCAGCTAAATTTCCCTGGCCGAACTATAACACTTTGATCGACATCGGAACCGCGGAAGGCTGCTTGCCGGTTATAATTGCGCAGAGTCATCCTCACATGACCGGCGGTGGGTTCGATCTACCTGTCTTGACGTCCTCATTCGACAGCTTCGTCCGAAAGCATGGACTTTCGGAACGACTGCGGTTCTATCCAGGAGACTTCTTCAATGGGTCGCTGCCCACGGCGGACGTTCTGGTCATGGGCCGCGTGCTGCACAATTGGGATCTTCCGACGAAGAAGATGTTGCTCAAAAAGGCGCATGATGCGCTGCCGGCGCACGGCGCATTGATCGTGTACGAGCGGCTGATTGACGACGAAAGACGAGTCAATACGACCGGTTTGCTTTCAAGCTTGCAAATGCTGCTTGCCAGCACGGGTGGATTTGATTTCACGGGTGCGGACTGCATCGGCTGGATGCAGGAATCCGGATTCCGCGACATCCGGGTAGAGTCGCTTACAGCAGACCAATCGATGGTAAGCGGCATCAAATAAATCCGAGGCGGCTCTGCAGTTGGACGAACACGCGGAATAGGAGCTAGGGCGATCCCTGCCGGACAGGAGCTAAACCGCCGTGACCGCCGGCACGCGTTCCGGACCAATCGGTCCGGAAGGGCGCGCGAAGACAAACACGTGTTTAGGCCCGCCTAGCCGCGGCAAGCGGCCGAACTTGCCTCCGGCTGGCCATCGCTGCCGATCACAGAACTACCGCAACTAACCTGTAAACCGACTGTAAACGGCTCGAGAGCCGCCTTGGTCAACAACCCACAACCAATTGAAAGATTGGTGGGCGCACAAGGACTCGAACCTTGGACCCGCTGATTAAGAGTCAGCTGCTCTACCAACTGAGCTATGCGCCCGAATGTTGCGCCTCGAAAGGCGCGCCGTCCCTGTAGCAAAGGGGCTCCAGCCTGTCTACCGAGCGCAGCTATCGGCTGCACCGGGTAGCGGAATGGCCCGAAGCCCGGCGTCTCCCAGGCGCCCGCGACCTTACTGCCGGCCGAAACCTGCCGCCACGTCGCACAAAAACGAAAGCCGCCGGGTGGAGCCCGGCGGCTTCCCGCAGCCAGCGATCTCGGGGAGGCGGGGGGGGGAGGTGGACCGCCGGCCGCTGTGGGAGTTTCTTATTGGTCGCGAGTAAAACGCCATCCGGCGATGACATACAAGTTACATTTTTGTTATGATTACAGAGCGTTAAGGTGGATTCCATGAACAGGAATTCACTTACGCGGGCGCTTCGCCTGGCTCCCAAGCCGGGCTGCCCGTTCAGTCTCAGGCCCCACGCGGGGATCCCGCTCCGCCGAACACAGTAAGGGTGGCGTTACACCCGGTCGGTCGAGTGCACGCGCCGCTCGGCTGCGATCAGCGGCTCGGGCTTTCCCTTCTGCCGCTTGATGAGGAGCTTGTTCAGCGCCCCGAGATAAGCCTTGGCGGAGGCCACCAGCGTATCGGGATCGGCGCCCTTTGCGGTGACGGATTTCCCATTCTCCGACAGGCGCACCGATACTTCCGCCTGCGCGTCGGTGCCCTCGGTCACGGCATGCACCTGATACAGCTCCAAATTGGCCTCGTGCGGCACCAGCGCTTTGATGCAGTTGAAAGTTGCATCCACAGGGCCGTTACCCTCGCATTCCTCGATCGCAATGCCCCCATCCATGTCGAGCTTCATGGTGGCGCGCTGCGGCCCGCGTGTGCCGGCGATCACCGACAGCGAGACGAGCTTGATGCGGTCCTGCGCGGTGGCGATTTCCTCGTCTACCAGCGCCTCGATATCCTCGTCGTAGACGTGCTTTTTGCGATCGGCCAGGGCCTTGAAGCGCACAAAGGCGTCTTCCAACTGGTTGCCGGCAAGCTGATAGCCGAGCTCTTCCAGCTTATGCGTGAAGGCGTGACGACCGGAATGCTTGCCCATCACCAGGGAGGTCTGTTTAACCCCCACGCTCTCCGGCGTCATGATTTCGTAAGTCTGGGTGTGTTTGAGCATGCCATCCTGATGGATCCCGGATTCGTGCGCGAACGCGTTTCGTCCGACGACGGCTTTGTTGTACTGCACCGGAAACGAGGTGACGGCGGAAACCAGCTTTGAGGCGCGAGTCAGCATGCCGGCGTCGATGCCGGTCCAGAACGGCAGCACGTCGTTGCGCACTTTCATCGCCATGACGACTTCTTCCAAAGCCGCGTTGCCGGCGCGCTCGCCGATACCGTTGATGGTGCATTCGATTTGACGGGCGCCGGCGCGCACGCCCGCGAGGGAGTTCGATACTGCCATGCCGAGATCGTCGTGGCAGTGAACCGAGAAGACCGCTTTGTCGGAATTCGGCACGCGCTCACGGATCATGCGGATCAAGGCGAAATATTCCTCCGGGACCGTATAGCCGACGGTGTCCGGGACGTTGATCGTGGTGGCGCCGGCGTTGATTGCCGCCTCCACGCAGCGGAACAGAAATTCGTGTTCGGTGCGCGTGCCATCCTCGCACGACCACTCCACATCGTCGGTGTGGTTGCGCGCGCGGCTGACTGACGAGATTACCATCTCGTAGACCTGCGCCGGCTCCATCTGCAGTTTCCACTTCATATGCACTGGCGAGGTGGAGATGAACGTGTGGATGCGCCCGCGCCGCGCCGGCTTGATGGCCTCCCCGGCGCGATCGATGTCTTTCTGACCGGCGCGCGAGAGCCCGCACACCACGGCATTTTTGGTGCGCGTCGCGATCTCATGGACCGCCTGGAAGTCGCCGTCGGAGGCGATCGGAAAGCCGGCTTCGATGATGTCGACGCCCATGGTGTCGAGAAGTTCAGCCACCTCCAGCTTCTCTTCGTGCGTCATGGTGGCGCCGGGCGACTGCTCGCCGTCGCGCAAGGTGGTGTCGAAGATGACGACGCGGTCCTTCCCGGACTGGGCTGTCGCGCTCATGAATTGAATTCCTTCTCGTCGGTATGCGCCTCTCGTGGGGCGCTGCTGGGGTTCTGTGCTCCGATCCCCTGAGTGCCCAGGCGCGAAAGCCCGGCCGGCCCTCAGGGGCGGGTAAGCAGCAGAAGCGCGCGCAGAATGCGGGCAGCAGCAGGCGCGGCGTTTCCAGCCGTCCCGGCGATCGCGCGTATATTGCGGCGCGTCGACATTTGCCTGCTCTACTCCCGGTCCCAGGGCCGCGTGAAAGCCTGATCCAGCGTCGCCCAAGGATAGCCGCTCTTGTAGCGGAACTGCGTCGCCCTACGCAAGGGCGGGTCGGTCGCGCCGTCCAGCCCAGCGGTGTCGCAGAAAGGCGGTGACGAAATCCGGCATCATGGGGTGAAGGTCGGCCGGGCCGCGCACGATATGGATATCCGAAAGCTCAGGTTCGGCCTCTTGTGCCAAATGGTCAAGAATGCGTGCGCGCAGTTCGGAAGCCGCCGCTTGAGCCCGCAGCAGCTTGATTTGAGCGATGCGCGGCCCGGCAAATACCGTAGTCCAGCCCGGTTCGAGCTCCAGACTGGAGGCATCGATGCCGGTCTCCTCCATCAACTCCCGCCTGACGCTGCCGTCGAGATCGACCATGCCGCCGGCGATGTCATGCGGATCCGGTGTACCGCAGGGGAAATAGACTTTCCCGGCATTCGCCGTATGCGCTCCCATGACACCCAGCACAAAGGCTCCGTCTGACGCCTGCAATGCCGCCATTGCGAAGCTGTTGCGTACGTTCGGATCGGGGAAGCCCCAGTCGCGCCAGGCGATGAAGCTGGCAAAATCGGTTTCCAAATAGGCGCCGCGGAAAGCGCCGCTCTCCAGCGTCCAGTCATGCAGCACGAGAACGCGGCCGTTCCATAATGCCGGCCGCGCGCGCTTAAGTTCGGCAAAGTAAGCGTCAATCTCTGCGCGACGCGTTTCCGCAAACTCCCATCGCTTGGGGGCGAACCGCAGTTCCAGCCGCGTCGTTTCGAGCAGCGAAAGTTCGCTCACGTCACCGGCTCGGGCTGAAAAGTGCGAGAGGGCGAGACCAACTCCTCCTGTGCCTCGATGAGCAATATCTCGCGCGCGCCGGCTTCTGCAGTCCGCCGCAGCACACCGAATAGAGCGGAGGCGGCGCGCGATAACGCCTCGGCTGCGGAATTGCTGCGCAGATAGTGAAAGAAGAACAAGGCAGCAATGGCGTCACCCGCGCCGTCCGCCGAAATCGGCAGCTTCGGCGTCCGCAAACGGAAGCACCCGCCGGCATCGCAGGCGAGCAGATCGATGGCGTCTTCCGGCGTCTCCTCCGTATGGAGTGACGTGACGAGAACCACCGAAGGACCGAGGGCGCGCACGGCCTGCACGGCCATGCGCGCGTCGGTTAGCGTCGCGCTGCTCCGGCCGCTCAACATGTTTAACTCGAATTGATTGGGCGTGACGATGTCGGCGGCCGGTAGCGCATCCTCGCGCATGAATTCCGGAATGCCTGGGCGGACGAAGACGCCGCGGTCAACATCGCCGATGACCGGGTCGCAGCAGTAGCGTGCCGACGGATTGGCAGCCTTGACCCGGGCCACGGCCTCCAAGATAGCCTCTCCAGTGTCTGCGGCACCGACATAGCCGGACAGCACGCCGTCACACGAGCCCAACATTCCGCGCGCCGCGATGCCGTCGATCACCTCCCGGATCATCGCGGCTTCGAACACCGCGCCCTTCCAGCTTCCATAGCCGGTGTGATTGGAGAACTGCACAGTGTGAATCGGCCAAACCTCGCAGCCGAGCCGCTGCAGCGGAAATACCGCAGCAGCGTTGCCGACATGACCGTAGGCGACGTGAGACTGAATGGAGAGTAGATTCATCAAGGTGCAGTCAGGCGCCCGCGTCCCGGCGAGACGATGGGGCGAGAACAAGGTGTGGCGCCGAGTTCGGCAAACTTCGAGGTAACCCGGCAAACGCAGACTACTGCATCGCTCCGGCGGCTTTCTTCACAAACCGATCGTCGAAAGTCTTGCTTAGATCCACCTTGGCATCCGCGACTTCCTTGTCGAACAGAACCAGCATTTCATTGGCATTCTTCATGCCCTGCTCGGGAACGATTCCGGTTTTCGAATACATCGGCGAGGAGGCTTTGAAGGCGCTGAGATAAAGGTTGCGGTCGCCGAGGTAGTATTCCTCCGGGACGGTTTTGACGACCTCCTCGGGCGCCGCCTTCTCCAGCCATTTCAGCGTCTTGTAGAACGCATTGACGATGCGCTGGGTCGTTTCGGGATTCTTCTGGATGAACTCGGTCTTCAGGTAAACGACGGCGGCCGGGTTATTGCCACCGAATATCTTCTGATTGCCTTCCTCGGTACGGCTGTCGGCCAGCACCACGATAGCCTTGTCTTGTTCGAGCTTTGTGGTGACCGGGTCAAGATTGGAGATGGCGTCGATCTCGCCTTTCTGCATGGCGGCAACCGCAGTCATGCTGGCTCCGACGCGAATAAAAGCAGCATCGTCGGGCTTCAATCCCGCTTTCACCATCAGATACATGGCGAAGAAGTTGGTGGAGGATCCGGGTGCAGTGACGCCGATCTTCATGCCCTTGAGATCCGCGAAGGATTTGACGCTCGCGGCTTTGTCCGCCCGCACCGCAAGCGTGATACCGGGGAAGCGTCCGAGTTCGATTACGGCCTTGATGTCCTGGCCTTTTGCCTGCATGCGGATGGTGTGCTCGTAGGCGCCCGCTACCACGTCGACAGAGCCTCCCACCAGCGATTGCAGCGATTGCGCGCCGCCGGCGAAGTCGTTGATGCTGACGTTGAGCCCTTGCTCCTTGAAGTAACCAAGACGTTCGGCAAGCGTCAGCGGCAGGTAATACAACAACCCCTTGCCACCGACGCCCAGGACTAGGTCCTTCTTCTCGGGCGTCTGCGCGACCGCGATACCTGCCGAAGCCAGAACCGCTGCCATTGCGCAAACGAAACCGAGCGATTTGGTCAGACGCATTGATGTCTCCTACGAGCGGGCGCTTGTTGTGTCGCTATCACATCCGCGTCTCGGCCGCGACTGGACGCCAAACCAGCAGCCGCCGCTCCACCAGAGTCACCATGTAGTCGATCAGGATAACGAAAGCGGCCAGTACGAACATACCGGCGAATACCCCGGCGACATCGAAGGTTCCTTCGGCCTGCTGGATCAGGTAGCCGAGACCGGCCGCGGAGCCGAGATATTCGCCCACAACGGCGCCTACCACGGCAAACCCCACGGACGTGTGCAGCGAGGAGAACATCCACGACAGCGCCGAGGGCCAATAGACATGGCGAACCAATTGCCGCTCGCTCATCCCGAGCATGCGGGCATTTGCCAGCACCGTCGGGCTCACTTCCTTGATTCCCTGGTAAACATTGAAGAACACGATGAAGAACACGAGTGTGAAGCCGAGCGCTACCTTGGACCAGATGCCGAGCCCCAGCCACAGCGCGAAGATCGGGGCGAGCACCACGCGCGGCAGCGCGTTGAACATTTTGACATAAGGATCAAATACAGCCGCGACCAGCGGCTTTCGGGCGAACCAGAAGCCGACCATCACGCCTGCCACGGAGCCGATCACAAACGCCAAGGTGGCTTCGAGTAAAGTAATCCAAAGATGCCGCCATATGGTTCCTTCCGTGAACCACTTGACGATGCGGGCGGCGACATCGATCGGGGTGGAAAAAAAGAATGGCGGCAGAATTCGGGTACCAAAAATCGGCACGCTCGTGAGCACATGCCAGAGCGTCAGCCCGATAATGGCAACAAGCACCTGCAAGAGAAGGAGCGTGCTGCGAGACACCATTACCGGCTCCCCGTCTGCTCGTAACCCTTCAGAACTTCCGACTTCAGCATCTGCCAGATCTCGCGATGCAGAGCGTGAAACGCCGGATCGAGCTTCACTTCTGAAATATCGCGGGGACGTGCGAGGGGCACGCTCCATTCTCCCAAAATACCGGCCTCGGGTCCGGCCGACATGATGACCACGCGATCCGACAGCGCGATTGCCTCTTCCAAGTCATGGGTAACAAATAGCACCGCCTTGCGATCCGCACTCCAGAGATCGAGCAGCAGATTTCCCATGATCTGCCGCGTCTGCGCGTCAAGCGGGCCGAACGGTTCGTCCATCAGCAGGATTTTCGGATCGCGGATGAGCACCTGGGCCAGTCCCACCCGCTTGCGCTGACCGCCGGAGAGCATGTGCGGATAGCGTTGCGCAAACGTGCCGAGACCCACACGCGTCAGCAAGGCCTCCGCGCGTTTGGTCGCTTCGTGCCGACGCATGCCGGCCGTTTGCAGCCCGATCGCCACATTGTCGAGTGCGGTTTTCCAGGGGAATAGCGCGTCGGCCTGAAAGAGATAGCCCGCCTGACGGTTGAGCCCGTGCAGCCCGGAACCCAAGATTTCGACGCGGCCCTCACTCGCAGCATAGAGTCCTGCGGCAACATTGAGCAGCGTCGACTTTCCGCAACCAGTAGGACCAACGATGGCAACGAATTCACCGTCGGCAACCGCGAGCGATGCGTTCCGCACAGCTGTGAAGACCCCATCGTCCGCGAGCCGAAAGGCTACCGTGACGTTGTCAAGCAAGACGGCCGGCGCGCCGCCGGCACGCGCGTTGTCCGTGGCTCTTTCCTGCTGCACCGCGTCCCCGTCCCCGTTCTCGCGCGAATCTACCGGCCTTGCTCGCGGTTGCAAAGCGGCGGCGTCCGTTCGACCATGCGCACATGGATGATGCGCCTGCGGCAATTTCGCTCAAGAACGTCACCGTTGCGTTCGAGGGCCGCAAGGCCGCACTCGACGATCTCTCGCTAACGGTGCGCCGCCGAGAGTTTGTCGCCATTGTCGGGCCGTCCGGGTCCGGGAAGACAACGCTGCTGCGCCTTATCAACCGGCTCGCGCAGCCGGACAACGGCACGGTTCACGTCGAAGGCGCAGACGTGCGTTCAGTCAATCCGATCGCGTTACGCCGCCGCATCGGCTACGTGTTCCAGAATGTCGGCCTGTTTCCGCATATGAACGTGGCCGAGAATATCGGTATCACGCCGAAACTGCTGGGCCAGGATCAGCAAACAATCGCGGCGCGTGTCGACGAATTACTGGGTCTGGTGCGGCTCGACAGCAAGGACTATCGGCACCGCTTTCCGCATCAACTATCGGGCGGTCAGCGTCAGCGCGTGGGGGTGGCGCGTGCGCTCGCCGCCAAACCCAAGATCGTGTTGATGGATGAGCCTCTTGGCGCCCTCGATCCGCTCACACGCGATGCTCTGGGACAGGATTACCGCCGCCTGCACGACGAACTCGGCCTCACGACCGTGATGATCACGCACGATATGCTTGAGGCCGTCCTGCTCGCCGACCGTGTTGCCGTCATCCAGGACGGAAAGGTAATCGCCGATGGGACAGCGCAGTCGCTGATGGCCGAGGATCAGCCCGACTACGTTCACGAATTGATGCGTACGCCGCGACGGCAAGCGGAGCGCCTGCGCGTTCTTCTGGACCGGCCGAGACCCTCGTGATTTCCTCCGATCCGCGCATCGCCGACGCGCTGGCGCGCCTGCCGGATTATCTCGGCAGCCATGTCTTGGTGAGCATCACGGCCTTGGCGCTTGGGCTTGCCGTCAGTCTGCCGGTCGCCTTGCTGTCGGTGCGCCGACCGCGGCTGCGCGGTTGGTCGTTGGCTGCCACCAGCCTGATCCAAACCATTCCGGGCCTCGCGCTGCTGGCGCTGTTTTATCCCGTGCTGCTGGCGCTGGCGGCAGTCTCGGAGCGCCTCACCGGGGTGAGCTTTTCCGCGCTCGGATTTCTACCGTCGGTGCTGGCCCTGGCGCTTTACAGCATGCTCCCAGTGCTGCGGAACACTGTAACCGGCCTCACCGGCATCGATCCTGCTATCAGGGAAGCCGCCCAGGGCGTCGGCATGACGCCGCGACAGTCGCTGTTCATGGTGGAACTGCCGCTTGCTCTGCCCGTCATCATGGCCGGCATCCGAACCGCCGCTGTCTGGGTGATCGGGATGGCGACGCTCTCTACGCCGGTGGGCCAGACCAGCCTAGGCAATTACATCTTCTCCGGCTTGCAGACGCAGAACTGGGTCTTTGTGCTGTTCGGCTGCGTCGCGGCGGCGGCGCTGGCGATGATCGTGGATCAGTTGCTGGCCCTGATGCAGAGCGGCGTTGCTCAGCGGCGGCCTAAACGCCTCGCGTTCTCAGCAATTGCGCTCGCCGCTTTGGTGACCGCGGCCCTGGCGCCGCGCTTCGCGCAATCTTCCGCAACCTACGTCGTGGGTGCAAAGACCTTTACCGAACAATATATTTTGGCCGCCTTGATCGAACAGCGACTTCATGCGGCCGGCCTCACAGCGACGCGCCGCGACGGCCTCGGCTCAAGTGTGGTCTTTAACGCTCTGGCTGCTGGCGAGATCGACGCCTATGTGGATTACTCCGGCACGCTCTGGGCCAACCAGATGCATCGCGACGATGTGCGGCCGCGTGAGGAAGTATTATCCGAAATGACCAAATGGCTGCAGGAGCGACATCAGATAAAGGTGCTGGGGGAGCTCGGATTCGAAAACGCCTATGCGTTGGCGATGCCAAGGCGACGCGCGGAAGCGCTCGGCATTCGCTCGATCGCGGATCTGGCGCGGCATGCCCCATCGCTGTCGATCGCCGGCGATTACGAATTCTTCGATCGCCCGGAATGGCGCGCCATCCTTCATGCCTATGGTTTGCAATTCCGCACGCAACGCCAGATGCAGGCGGAGTTCATGTACCCGGCAGCGGCTAGCGGTGAAGTGGACGTTATCGCTGCCTATACCAGCGACGGCCGCGTGGCCAAATACGATCTGCTGATCTTGGACGATCCCAAACGGGCAATACCGCCGTACGATTCAATGCTGCTGCTCTCGCCCCGCAGAGCCAATGACAGCCTCTTGGCGGAAGCCTTGCGGCCACTGATCAAGGCGCTCGACGTTACGCTGATGCGTGAGGCCGATTTGCGCGCGCTCGACCGCAATGCTTCTCCGGATACCGTTGCCCGCTGGCTATCCCAGGAGATTGCGCGCCGCACGGCGGCGCAGTAGCCGATCAATTCCTCGATCCACCAGCGCCCGCTGTTTGATCCCAAAAGGGTTGGCGCCGTGAACCGTTCTTCTTGCAAGAAACACCGTGGATCAATTGCGGCTCTTGTCTACCAGTGCGCGCTGTTTGATCCCAAAAGGGTTCGCGCCGCGAACCCGTCTTCTCGCAAGAAAACACCCTGGATCAATTGCGGCTCTTGTCCACCAGCGCCCGCTGTTTGATCCACGGCATCATCTCGCGCAGCTTGGCGCCGACCTTTTCGATGTCGTGCTCCGCCAGTTTGGCACGGGTCGCCTTGAATGATGTTTGGTTGACCCGGTTCTCCAGCATCCAATCGCGGGTGAAGCGTCCGGACTGGATGTCATTCAGCACGCGCTTCATCTCGGCCTTGGTCTCTGCATTCACGATGCGGGGACCAGTGACATATTCACCGTATTCGGCCGTGTTGGAGATCGAATAGTTCATGTTGGCGATGCCGCCCTCATAGATCAAGTCGACAATGAGTTTCACTTCGTGAACGCATTCGAAATAGGCCATTTCCGGTGCATAGCCGGCTTCGACAAGCGTCTCGTAGCCGGCCTTCATGAGTTCGACCAAGCCGCCGCATAGCACGGACTGTTCGCCGAACAGATCTGTCTCGCATTCTTCCTTGAATGTCGTCTCGATGATGCCGGCGCGGCCGCCGCCGATCGCCGATGCATAGGAAAGGCCGAGATCGTGCGCATTGCCGGATGCGTCCTGATGGATGGCGACAAGGCAGGGCACGCCGGCACCGCGCTGATATTCCGAGCGCACGGTATGCCCGGGCCCCTTCGGCGCGATCATCAGCACGTCGAGATCCGGACGCGGCTCGATCAGATTGAAATGCACGTTGAGGCCGTGCGCGAACATCAGTGCTGCGCCCTGCTTCATGTTGGACGCGAGATGATCGCGATAGATGTCGGCTTGGAGTTCGTCCGGGGTGAGCATCATCATGACGTCGGCCCATTTCGCGGCTTCCGCCACTTCCATAACTTTGAGCTTCTCACCTTCGGCCTTTTTCACGCCGGCCGAACTTTTGCGCAGCCCCACCGCCACATCCTTGACGCCGGAATCCCGCAGGTTCAGCGCATGGGCATGCCCTTGGCTACCGTAGCCGATGACGGCGACCTTCTTACCCTTGATCAGGTTCAGGTCGGCGTCGCGGTCGTAGTAAACGCGCATGATTTCTTTCTCTCCGATGGATCGACGAATTGGCCGAGCGGCATCAAACCGCGACAGGAATTCCGAGCAGTGCCGCGAGCTGTCCCCGCACTTCCGCTAGGACATCAGCCGGCACCCGACCAGCTTTGTTGAATGCCCGTATAGCTGGATCGACTACTTTGATCTGATCCACAAGCACAAAGCCGCTAAGGAGTCCAATGGGCGGCACTGCCACAGTAAATGGCCAATCCCGCTGCTTTCGCGTGATAGGACATACAATAAGCACCGAGGATGCCGCATTGTAGTCGCGGCTGCTGAGGACCAGGGCCGGTCGCCTCCCTGCCTGCTCTCGACCGACCGGCGAACCGAAATCCACCCATAAGACATCGCCGGTGTCAGGAACGTTTCCGGCGGTTAGCGGCATCCGGCCTCCTCATGTCCTCGTCAGCAGGGGCAATATCGCTCCAGTCATCATCCGGCCAGGGCGTTTCGACGGCCGACCAATCCTCGAACGGCGGTGGCTTATCCCCCGGTTTAATCCGCGCCAGCAAATCCTCTAAACGGTAGTGCGGAATTTTCCGGTCCGGCACCGTTTCCATGACCAGACGAGTGCCATCGCGATCGATGCCAACTTCGCTGCCCGGCCTCAGCGCAAGCTCTTCAGCCACTTGCTTAGGCAATCGAACTGCGAGGCTATTGCCCCATCTGGCGACTTTCGCTTTCATTGCGGCTCCGGATATACAATGTATATCCCAGCGCTCACTGTGTCCAGGGCCTACATCCCCTCTGGGCCGCGGCTGATTCCCACAATTCCGGTGCGGGAAACTTCGATAAGGCCGAGCGGCAGCATCAGGGCAATGAACTGATCGATCTTCTGCGTCGCTCCGGTGATCTCGAAAATGAAGCTTTCGGTCGTGGCGTCGATTACCCGGGCGCGGAAGGCATCGGCCAGACGCAGCGCCTCGACGCGATGCTCACCCTTGCCGCGCACTTTCACCATCGCCAGCTCGCGTTCGATCGAGGGCCCGGCCACCGTCATGTCGACAACGCGATGCACCGGCACGAGCCGGTCGAGTTGGTTTTTGATCTGCTCGATAACCATCGGAGTGCCGCGCGTCACTATGGTGATGCGGGACACGTGTTTCTCATGCTCGGTCTCTGAGACCGTCAGCGAATCGATATTGTAGCCGCGGCCGGAAAACAGGCCGATGACGCGCGCCAGCACGCCCGGTTCGTTATCCACCAGGACTGAAAGCGTGTGACTCTCGACCGTCTCGTTCTTGGCCATAATATCTCGTGATCAAAATCTCTTCGGCGCGACTTGTTAGCTCGGGATGAGCGTGGTTACACCAGCATCTTGCCTTCTTCCGTCACGGCGTCCTCGACGCGCTGACCGGCATTGCCCAGCAGCATCTCGTTATGCGCGCGCCCCGACGGAATCATCGGGAAGCAATTCTCCGCCGGATCCACGACGCAATCGAATATCACGGGCTGGTCGATTTCGATCATTTCCCTGATGGCGTCATCGAGATCGCCGGGCCGGGTGCAACGGATTCCGTGCGCGTGATATGCATCGGCAAGCTTGACGAAGTCCGGTAGCGCTTCGGAATAGCTCTCCGCATAACGGCCGCCGTGCAGCAACTCCTGCCACTGCCGCACCATTCCCATATATTGGTTGTTGATGATAAATATCTTGATCGGCAGCCGATACTGCGCCGCTGTCGACATTTCCTGCATCGTCATCAGCACGGAAGCTTCCCCGGCGATGTCGATCACCAGCGAATCCGGATGTGCCATCTGCACGCCGACCGCGGCCGGAAGGCCGTAGCCCATGGTGCCCAGCCCCCCTGAGGTCATCCAGCGGTTTGGCTCCTCGAAATTGTAGAACTGTGCGGCCCACATCTGGTGCTGGCCCACTTCCGTGGTGATGTAGGTATCCCGGTCCTTGGTCAGCTCGTAAAGCCGCTGGATAGCGTATTGCGGCTTGATGATCTCATTCGAACTGTTGAAAGCGAGACAATTTGTGCCGCGCCACTTGTTGATCTGATCCCACCATTTGTTGACCGCAGTCTTGCTGGTCGAGGCGGCCTCGGCGCGCCACAAGCGGACCATGTCCTCAAGCACATGGGCGCAGTCTCCCACAATGCCGAGATCGATCTTCACGTTCTTGTTGATCGAGGAAGGGTCGATATCGATATGAATTTTTTTCGAGTCAGGCGAGAAAGCGTCGAGTCGTCCCGTGATCCGGTCGTCGAAACGCGCGCCGACGCAGATCATGAGGTCGCAGCCATGCATCGACATGTTGGCCTCGACGGTCCCGTGCATGCCGAGCATCCCAAGCCATTGCGGATCGGAGGCGGGATAGGCGCCGAGCCCCATCAAGGTCGACGTGATCGGAAAGCGCGTCAGCCGCACCAGCTCGCGCAGCAGATCGCTTGCAGCGCGACCGGAATTGATCACGCCGCCGCCGGTATAAAACAGCGGCCGCTTTGCGGATTTCATCAGCTCGATTGCGGACTTGATCTTATCAAGATCGCCCTTGAGCTTGGGCCGATAAGTTTTGTGCTGGACGTTTTTAGGTCCCTGATAGGTGCCGGTGGCGAACTGAATGTCCTTCGGTATGTCGACGACGACCGGCCCGGGCCGTCCGCTGCCCGCCACATAGAACGCCTCGTGCAGCACGCGCGACAGATCGTTGATGTTTTTCACCAGATAATTGTGTTTGGTGCAGGGCCGGGTGATGCCGACGGTGTCGCATTCCTGGAATGCATCGTTGCCGATCAGGTGCGTCGGCACTTGGCCGGTGATGCAGACGAGGGGAATGGAATCCATCAGCGCATCGGTGAGGCCGGTCACTGCATTGGTGGCGCCGGGTCCGGACGTCACCAGCACGCAACCGACTTTTCCCGTGGAGCGCGCATAGCCCTCCGCCGCATGCACCGCACCCTGTTCATGGCGCACCAGAATGTGCTGAACCTTGTCCTGTTGGAACAGCGCGTCATAGATCGGTAGCACGGCCCCGCCCGGGTAACCGAACAGGTGCTTGACGCCTTGGTCGGCGAGCGCTTCCACCACCATTTCGGCGCCGGTCATATCTTTGCTCATCGTCCGCTCCACTTGTCCCTGCTTGCGCCACGCAACCAATAAAAAAGGGGCCCGAAGAGCCCCTGAACGCACCGCCTCATCTCGCGGGTGGCCTAGCCACCCCCGGCGGTGCGTCTTCCTACTACGAGAATAACGGATTGGCGCACGGCGCGGCTCCAGGTGAAATCGAGTTTTGCATATAAGCCGCACCGGCGGAGGGGGTCAAGCGACAAAACCTTCTGCGGCCCCCCTGGGTATCCAGCGGAGGGACGGTCAGTGCTCGGTGCCGGCCTGCAAAACCTCACCCCAGCCCAGACATTCGGCAAGGCCGCGGCCCATAATCCATTGCAAATCGTCAGGCGAGAGAAAATCCAGTTCCTCGGTGAAATGGGTGACGCTCTGCGGATAGGAGCAATGCTTCAGCATCCGCGAGAGATCGCTTCCCCAGAAGCAACGTCGCGCCCCAAACGCCTGAATGATGCGGCGAAGCGGTTCCTTGAGGTTGCGAAACGGGTAAGGCTGGGTCGAGTAGCACGGCAGCGCCGAGACTTTGACGAACACGTTGGGATGGCGTGCCAGCGCCGTCAGCCGTTCGGCTGCGGCGGCCGCCTCGTGATCGATCGTCTCGCGCGCAAAGCCCATATGGTCCACGATCAACCGCAGCCCGGGATACCGCTCGGCAATCGCGGAGAGCACCGGGAGTCGCTCCGGCGCGTGCAGCATCACTGGGATGCCGAACTCCTCAGCCGCGGGCCAGAACCAATCGGCCGTACCGTCGGTGAGCGCCGGCCGGGTATCAGGCCGATGGAACGTCAGCCGCACACCCAGCATGCCGGCCTGGCTCTTCCAGCGCTTCAGTTTGCTGCGGTCGGGCCGCGCCAAGGCAATGCGTCCCATCACCGCGAACCGGCTCGGATACTTTTGCGCGGCATCGAGCGCCAAATCGTTGCGCTCACCTTCGAGCGAGGGCGGCACGAGAACCGCGGCATCGACTCCGGCCTCGTCCATCCATCCGAGCAGTTTGTCGGCGCCGAGCGGCTCCGGCAAATGCGCGCGTTCTTCCATCCCCGGAGCCCAGGGCCGCTCCGGTGTATCGGCGGCCCAGATATGCACCTGCGAGTCGATGATCTTCACCAACAACTCCTGTAACGGCGGAACGCCACCGAGTTGGGCTCCCGCATATCACGTGCTCGCATTGAACCTGGACTGTTCCAGCAGCTGTGCAAGACGAGGCGCAGCTTCTTCGGGCGGCACCCAGATCCAGCCGGGCATCTGGTTGCGAAACCAAGTGTGCTGGCGTTTGGAATAATGGCGGGTATCCTTTTTCGACTGCTCGATCGCGTCGGCCAGCGTCATTTCGCCCGCGAGATGACGGCGCAGCCACGGAACGCCATGCGCCTTCATGGCCGGCAGCGCCGGATCCAAGCGACGCGCGTCGAGCGCACGCACTTCTTCCAGGACGCCCGCTGCAATCATCTGGTCGAAACGTAAGTCAATGCGGTGATAAAGCTCGGCACGACCAGGAGATAAGAACACCTGCGCGGCCTTCTCGGGATCGATCAGGGGCGGCATCCCGTTTTGGTGCCATAGTGAGAGTGGCCGGCCGGTTGCTTGCAGCACTTCCAGAGCCCGCACGATGCGCACGCCATCGCCGGGCATCAGCCGTGCTGCCGAGGCGGCATCCTTTTGCTCAAGCAGCTTGTGCAACGCTTCCGGCCCTTCTTGCGCGAGGCGATCTCGTACGGCAGTGCGAATGTCAGCGGGGATTGGCGGGACCGCGGCAAGACCACGGGTCAGTGCCTTGAAGTAAAGGCCGGTACCGCCCACAAAGATCGGCAGCTGTCCTGCAGCCGCTGATTGATCCAGAACGGCGGCCGCATCCTGCAGCCAGCGGCCGACGGAATAGTTTTCCCCTGCGTCCACATGCCCATACAACTGGTGCGGAGCCAGAGCCTCCTCCTCGGCTCGCGGCCGCGCCGTGATGATCCTGAGGTCGCGGTAAACCTGCATCGAGTCGGCATTAATGACGACTGCCGGTTGCCGTTGAGCCAGCGCGAGCGCCAGCGCCGACTTGCCGCTCGCCGTGGCCCCTGCGATAAGCACCGCCCGTCTGACGCGGGTGTCGTTCACCGGCAAGGTTTTATCTGGCGACTGTTCCATGACCCATGTTGCGAGCCTGATCTCCGAGCCCGCGGCGCCGGTGATCGACCCCGCCATGGTTCGCCTTGCCGCGGCGAGACTGCCGCAGCCGAACACGCATCAGTGGCTCGATCCCGGCATCGCCGTGGACATCTCCTTTATCCCAGAGCCGGGAATGAACAACCGTCAGATCGCGGAGTGCCTGCGTAAAGCTTTCGCCGATACCGTGGACGTGGTGGTGCAGCCGATCGCCAAGCGACGCAAGATGCTTTTCCTCGCCGACATGGATTCCACCATGATCGCGCAGGAATGTATCGATGAACTCGCGGATTTTGCCGGGTTGAAGGAGCACGTCGCGGTTATCACGGAACGGGCCATGCGGGGGGAAATTGCCTTCGAACCGGCACTGCGCGAGCGCGTCTCGCTCCTCAAAGGCTTGCCGTCGGCGATAGTGGAAAAAGTAATCGGTGAACGCGTGACGCTGACGCCAGGGGCCCGCACTCTGGTGGGAACGATGCGTGCGAATGGCGCCTATACCTGCCTTGTGTCGGGTGGCTTCACGCTGTTCACCGGGCCGATTGCAAAGACAATCGGCTTCGACGAAAACCGCGCAAACGTTTTGTTGATCCACCCTGATGGAAGCTTCAGCGGCGAAGTGGCAGAGCCGATACTTGGACGTGAGGCGAAGCTCGCAACGATGAGGGAATTGACGCAGACGCTGCGGCTGACAAATGAGGAGACGCTGGCGGTGGGCGACGGCGCCAACGATCTTCCGATGATTCAGGCCGCGGGGCTTGGCGTAGCCTATCACGCCAAACCGGTCGTGGCCGAAAGCGCCGCGGCGCGCATCGACCATGGCGATCTCACAGCGCTACTGTACCTGCAGGGTTATCGCCGTGAGGAGTTTATAGAAAACTAGCAGGTCGAGGCCGCGCCAAAGCGCGACCTCGATGATCCTACTGCAAGCTCACCGCGACGAACCGCAGTTCGCCGTCGGTGCCGGCGACCAGCAGCAGCGCCGATTTCTTGCCTTCCTTCTGCAGCTGCTCAATGCGGCGCTGCACGTCGGCGGCGCTCGCCACCTGTTCCTGGGCGACTTCCACGATCACGTCACCCGGAACGAGACGTTTCTCCGCTGCATTTGAACCCTGCTCGACGCCGGTGATGACGACGCCTTTCACCGCCTCCTTCACCTTGTAGCGCGTGCGCAAGTCCGCTGTGAGGTCGGAGAGATCGAGGCCCAAGGTTTTCTTCACCACGGAGGGCTCGTCCGGCGCGCCCGGCTTTGCGGCGGCTTGAACAGCCTTTTCGCCATCCTCAAGCCGGCCAAGCCTGACCGTTTTGGTCTCTTCCTTGCCTTTGCGGACGATCACAACTTCGACATCCTTGCCTACCGGTGTGTCGGCGACGATGCGCGGCAGGTCGCGCATTTCTTTGATGTCACGACCGTCGAATTTGACGATAACGTCGCCCGGTTCGATGCCGCCCGGTTTGGCTGGACCTTTGTCGTCGACGCCGGCGATCAAAGCACCGCGAGCGGGCTTTACCCCCAGGCTTTCAGCCAAATCGTCCGTCATTTGTTGAATGCGCACGCCAAGCCAGCCGCGGCGGGTTTCGCCGAACTGCTGCAGTTGATCGATGACTGCAACGACAGTTTTCGCAGGCACCGCGAAACCAATGCCGATCGACCCACCCGACGGTGAGATAATGGCGGTGTTGACGCCTATCACTTCGCCTTCAAGATTGAAGAGCGGTCCGCCGGAATTGCCGCGGTTAATGGCGGCATCGGTCTGAATGTAATTGTCGTAGGGGCCGGAATTGATGTCGCGGTTGCGTGCCGAGACGATACCGGCGGTGACCGAGCCTCCGAGGCTGAAGGGATTGCCGATCGCCACCACCCATTCGCCCAGCCGCAGCTTGTCGGAATCTCCGAACTTCACCGCCTTCAGCGGCTTGTCGCTCTTCACCTTCAGCAACGCCAGGTCGGTTTTTTGATCTTTGCCGATCAGTTCAGCCCGCAATTTGCTGCCGTCAGTAAAAATCACGTTGATCTCGTCGGCTTCGGAAATCACGTGGTTGTTGGTCACGACGATACCCGAGGGATCAATGACGAAACCGGAGCCGAGTGAATTCACCCGGCGCGGGGTCCGTTCGCGGTTCTGGTTCTCGCCTTGCTGCGGACCGCGGCGGTTTTTGAAGAACTCGTCAAAGAACTCCTCGAAGGGGGATCCGGGTGGCAACTGCGGCATGGGCGTCGCGGCGCGCGCCTCGACCTTCTGCGAGGTGGAGATATTGACCACCGCTTCAATGACCGCTTCCGCCACATCGGCGATGTTGTCGGGTCCGCGGGCAAGGGCCGGCGCGGTGGAGTAAGGCAGTCCTACAAGGACCGCGGTGGCGGTCGCGAACAGAAGCCGGCGCAATCGAGATGATACCTCAAGGCTGCCGATCATGGACGTGTTTCTCCGAGGACAGGGCATTTGCGGCGACACTGCACCCATGCAGGGGAGGGTGCAAGGCGGCGATTGCGCCGCGGTCTGGGCTGAGATTAGGGCGGAATAGCGTCGCGGACGCGAATGTGGCGGTCTGCAATCGGGACCGTCCTAACCCCGGCGGAGCGCAGACGCTCCGATCCTCAGCCCCGTACGATCCAGATCAGCACAATCCCGATCACGGCGGAGACGATGCCGACGATCCGCAACGTGCCGTCCGGCGTCTCCAGAGCGCTTGTCATGGCGCGCTTGGCGCTACCCGGGAAGGCGGCGAAAACGAGCCCCTCCAAAGCGAACACCAAGCCCAGCGCGATCAGGAAATCGGACATGCGCGCGGCTGTGTGGCGGTTCAGCGGGGGGCTGGTTGCTGCGTATTATCCGTCGAACGGGTTGCCTCGGGCGGGCGGGCGGTTTCGCCCGGCTTGCTGCTTTCTCCCGCCCGGGCCTTGCCGTTGGGATCGCCGAAATACCGGAAGAACTCGGTGTCGGGCCGCAACAGCATGCGAGTGTCGTTATGCCGGATGGAGGCCTCATAGGCTTGCATCGAGCGATAGAAGGAGAAGAAGTCGGGATCCTTGCCGAACGCTTCGGCAAAGATGCGGTTGCGTTCGGCGTCACCCTCGCCGCGGGTTTGCTCCGCCTTGGAAGTGGCGTCGGCGATCAGGATGGTGACTTCGCGATCGGCGCGCGAGCGGATTTCCGCCGCGCGCTGCGCGCCTTGCGCCCGGAACTCAGCTGCCTCACGCTGACGTTCGGTTTGCATGCGCTGATAAACAGCCTGGCTGTTCTCCTCCGGCAGATCGGCGCGACGGATGCGGACGTCCACAATCTGGATACCGAACGCATTGGCTTCGCGGTCGAGCAGTTCGCGAATGCGACTCATCAAGGATGAGCGTTCGTCGCGCACGACATGGATGAAGGTTACTTCGCCGAGCACCCGGCGGAGCGCCGAGTTCAGCAAGTTGGCGAGCTGCGCATTGGCGATCGGGACGGTGCCCAGCGCCTGATAAAACCGCAGCGGATTTTCGATCCGATAGCGCGCGAAGGCATCGACCACGAGCCGCTTCTGGTCGGACGGATTCACTTCCTGCGCCGGCGCTTCCAGGTCGAGGATGCGCTTATCGATCGTGATCACGGTGTCGATCAGCGGAATCTTCGCGTGCAGACCCGGCTCGGTGATGGTCCGCACCGGCTCGCCGAGGCGAACCACGATCGCCTGATGGGTCTGATAGACGCTGAACAGCGAGCCATATGCGAGCAGCAAGACCGCGATGGCGAGGACGGCAAGGACGCCACCGGCAAGACCGAACCTCATGGCTGGGCTCCCTGCGGCCGACGGGTAAATTCGTTCAGGGGCAGGATGGGAACGACGCCGCCTCCGCCGGTGCCGGCGCCATCAACGATGATCTTGTCAGTGCCGCCGAACAGTCGTTCCATCGTCTCGAGATAGAGCCGCTGGCGCGTCACGTCGGGAGCTTTCTTATACTCATCATAAACTTTCACGAATCGGGAGCTTTGACCCTGCGCCTCGGCGACCGTCTGCTCGCGGTAGGCCTCCGCTCCTTGGGTGATCTGGGCGACGCGTCCGCGCGCTTCGGGCACCACCCGGTTGGCATAAGTTTGCGCCTCGTTCTGCGCGCGCTCGAGATCGGCGCGGGCACGCTGTACATCGCGGAACGCGTCGATCACTTGCTGCGGCGGGTCGACTTTCTGCATCTGTACTTGCTGGATCTGCACGCCGGCGCCGTATTCGTCGAGCGTTTTCTGCATCAATTCCTGAACCGCGAACTCGATATTCTGACGCGCGCCGGTGAGGACTGGCTGGATCTGAGAACGGCCGATGACTTCGCGCATCGCGCTTTCAGCCACCGCCTTCACGGTCCCGTCCGGGTTCTGAATGTTGAACAGATAATTGCCGACGCCGTTTGGCTTGATCAGCCAGAACACGGAAAAATCCACGTCGACGATGTTTTCGTCGCCCGTCAGCATGAGGCTTTCCTCGGGCACGTCGCGGATCTGGGTGCCACGACGGGCGTCCTCGACGGTCCGCATACCGATATCGGTTTTGATCCGCCGCAGCGCCTTGGGCGTGAGCGCAGTCTCGATCGGGTAGGGCAGGTGGTAATTGAGTCCGGGCTGCACTTCGCGCACGTATTTGCCGAACCGAAGGATCACGCCTACCTCATCGGGTTCGACGCGAAAAAATCCGGAGAAGCCCCACACGACCAGCAACGCGAGCGCAATCAGCGCGACGCCCCGGCCGCTCAACCCACCGCCCGGCAGAACGCTTTTCAGCTTATCCTGGCCGCGGCGTAGAAATTCCTCCAGATCCGGGGACGTCGGGCCGGACGATTGCGGTCCGGATCCCCAGGGCCCCTTCGGGCCCGAACCCCAGGGTCCACCGCCCTGATTACTCCACGGCATCAAAACTCTCCTGCCTCGGCGCACGCAGCCGCCGCGTACAACTATTCTTCGCTGGCGTTATAGGGGAGCGCAGTCCCCCTTACAACGCGCGTTCGTGCCGCGCTTGACAACGATAGAGGCCGCACGGGTTGGCCAACAGCGGTTCAGCGGCCGCTGCGCTTATACGTGATGTAGGTGAATGCCGCGTCGTCTTGCGGCCCAGGCTCATGCGGTTCTCTCGCCACTTTGCACCAGGTTTGCGGGTCTATGGGCGGGAAGAAGGTGTCGCCGTCCGGATGCGCATGTACCAAAGTGAGTTCGATGCAGTCCGCCACCGGCATCGTCTGCAAGAAGATTTCCGTCCCACCGATGACCACGATTGTGTTGTTCCCACACCGCAGCGCGTCACCGCGCGCCGCCGAAAGCGAACTCCCAATGCTCGGCGCTACCACGACGCCCCGCGCCGCATAACCAGGCTGCCGACTTACGACGATATTGGTGCGGCCCTTCAGCGGCTTGCCGATCGACTCGTAGGTCTTACGGCCCATCACTACGGGTTTGCCTATGCTAATCGCGCGAAACCGCTGCAGATCGGATTTCAACCGCCAGGGCAGCTTGTTATCGCGGCCGATCACACCGTTCTCGGCCACTGCGACGAGCAAAACAATCCGGACCTGCGCGTCACCTCGCTCCTGTTTGCCGGTTCCCGTCGTCGACACCGCGCTCACACAGCTATCGGCGCTTTGATGTGCGGATGAGGGTTGTACTGCTCTATGCTGAAGTCTTCGTAGCGGAAAGAGAATATGTCGGTTACGTCGGGATTAATCCGCAGCACCGGAAGTTCCCGCGGCGCCCTGAGCAGCTGCAGGCGCGCTTGCTCCAGATGATTGTTGTAAAGGTGCGCGTCGCCCAGAGTGTGAATGAACTCGCCTGCTCTCAAAGATGTCACCTGCGCCATCATATGCGTCAGCAGTGCGTAAGAGGCGATGTTGAACGGAACGCCCAGAAACACATCCGCGGAACGTTGATACAGCTGGCACGATAGCCGTCCCTCGGCGACATAGAACTGAAACAAACAGTGGCAAGGCGGCAGCGCCATGCGTTCGACATCGGCGGGATTCCATGCGCTTACGATAAGCCGGCGGGAATCCGGGTTTCGCCGGATGGCATCGACGACATTGGTGACCTGATCGATGGTGCCGCCATCGGGCGCCGGCCATGAGCGCCATTGATGACCATAAATCGGCCCGAGCTCACCGCGCGCGTCCGCCCACTCGTTCCAGATCGTGACGTCGTGCCGGTTGAGATATTCGACGTTGGTGTCCCCCCGCAGGAACCAAAGAAGTTCATGCACGATGGATTTGACGTGCAGCTTCTTGGTCGTCAGCAGTGGAAACCCCTCGGCGAGATCGAAGCGCATCTGATGCCCGAATACCGACAGAGTGCCGGTGCCGGTACGGTCGTGCTTCTCTACGCCGTGCGTGAGCACGCGTTCCAGCAGGTCAAGGTATTGGCGCATCGATTTGAGCCCGACTCAGCGGCAGTATAGCCCAAGCGGGGCCGACCGCATGCCGCGACAGCGCAGAATGAGCGAGATCCGCTGGCGCCAAGCTGGCGACGAGCTACTGCGTCACCCCTGACGCCTTGATAATCGGCGTCCAGCGGTCGATCTCACTCTTGACCAACTGAGTGAGCGCCTCGGGCGTTCGCCGGTTCTTGTCAGGAAGATCGCTGCCGAGATCGAGCAGGCGCTTGCGCACGCCCTCGTCGTCGAGCGCTTTGTCTAAGGCCGCGCTGAGCTTGTCGATGACAGGCTTCGGCGTTCCTTTGGGCGCGAACAGAGCGTTCCAGGCAGACGCCTGAAATTCGGGAAGCCCAGCCTCTTTGCTGGTCGGCACGTCGGGAAGCGCTGGGTTGCGCTCGGCGGTTCCAATGGCATAGGCCTTGATCGTCCCCGCTTGAATCTGCGGCACCACATTGACGATCTGGTCGCACATATAATCGACCTGTCCGGCTACCAGCGCGTTCAGCGCGGGCCCCGTACCCTGATACGGAATGCTGGTCGGCTTCACGTTCAGAATGTGGTTGAGCAACAGGCAGGTGGTGAAGGACACCGATCCAACACCGGCATGCGCCATGTTGAGCTTGTCGGCATTGGCTTTGACGTGCGCGACAAATTCTTGAAGGTTCTTCGGTGGAAAATCCTTGCGCCCGAGGATCAGAACCGGCGTGCCGGCCGCCAAGCCAATCGGCTCGAAGTCATTGGCCGGATGATACTGAAGGTTCGGATAAAGCGCGACAGATGCCGCATGCGTTCCCATGTGGCCCATGATGATGGTGTAGCCGTCCGGGGTGGCGCGTTTCGCGCGGGTCGAAGCCGTGGTGCCACCCGCGCCGAGTGCATTCTCGATCACCATCGTCTGCCCAAGCGTCCGCGCCATATGTTCGCTGACGATCCGGGCGACGATGTCGGTGGGGCCGCCGGCTGCAAACGGCACGATGACCGTGATCGGACGGCTTGGATAATCGGCCTGTGACGCGGCCGGGCTGGCCAGGCCGGCAAATGCGAGAAGACCGGCGGCAGCGCCGGCCAAGAAGCTACGCCGCAACATGACGCTCCCTCCTGGTGGTACCCGAATTCCCCCGCAACTGCTGACGTTAATTCGTGGCAGCTGCGGAGGTTCGGGTTGTTCTTGTACTATTCCGTAAACACGACTTCGCGCTTCTGCCGGATCGCCGGCAGAATGGCGATAATGAGCAGGATCGCCGCGACAAAGAGAAGTCCGCCGGAGATCGGCCGAGTCACAAAGACCGACGGGTCGCCGCGGGCGATCAACATGGCGCGCCGCAGATTCTCTTCCATCAGCGGCCCGAGCACATAGCCGAGCAGCATCGGCGCGGGCTCGAAATCGTGCTTCACCAGCCAGTATCCAACGAGGCCGAACACCGCCGTCATAAACACATCGAACGGAGCGTTGTTCACCGAATAGATGCCGATGCAGCAGAAGATGACGATCATCGGGAACAGATGCCGGTAAGGCACCCGCAAGAGCCGCACCCATACGCCGACCAGGGGCAGGTTGATGACGACCAGCATCAGATTGCCCAGCCACATCGAGGCGATCATGCCCCAGAACAGCTGCGGCTGTTTCGCCATCACCTGCGGGCCGGGCACGATGCCATGGATCGTCATGGCGCCGACCATCAGGGCCATCACGGCGTTGGGCGGAATGCCAAGCGTGAGCAGCGGGATGAACGAGGTCTGAGCCGCGGCATTGTTGGCGCTTTCCGGCGCCGCGACACCTTCGATGGCGCCGCGGCCGAAACGCTGCGGCGTTTTGGAGACGCGCTTCTCGAACGTGTAAGCCGCGAACGACGCGATGATGGCGCCGCCGCCCGGCAGGATGCCGAGAATAGACCCGAGTATCGTGCCGCGGCCGATCGCGCCCGCCGACGCCTTCAGATCGGCAACGGTCGGCATCAGGCCGGTGACCTTGGCCTGAATGATTTCACGACTGCCCGGCTGCTCGAGATTGCGCAAGATCTCGCCGAAGCCGAACACGCCCATGGCGACGACGACGAAGCCGATTCCGTCCGCAAGTTCCGGGAAGCCGAAACTCATACGCTCGGCGCCGGTTTCCAGGTCCGAGCCGATCATGGACAGCAACAGACCCATCAGGATCATGGCGACCGCCTTGATCACCGAGCCCTTGGCGAGCACGACGGCAAAGACGAGGCCGAGCACCATCAGCGAAAAATATTCCGCCGGACCGAACAGCAGGGCAATGCTGGTTAGCGGTGCCCCGAGCGCTGCGACCAACACGGTCGAAACGCAGCCGGCGAAGAACGATCCCATCGCGGCGATGGCGAGCGCCGGACCGGCGCGGCCGTTCTTCGCCATCTGGTGCCCGTCGAGCGCGGTCACCACGGAGGACGATTCACCCGGAATGTTGATCAGGATCGACGTGGTCGATCCGCCATATTGCGCGCCGTAATAGATACCGGCGAGCATGATCAGCGCGCCGACCGGCGGCAGACCGAAGGTGATCGGCAGCAGCATCGCGATGGTAGCGAGCGAGCCGATGCCGGGCAACACACCGATCAAGGTGCCGACCAGCGTCCCGATCAAACAAAGCAGGAGGTTCATCGGCGTCAGGGCTACGCCGAAACCCATCGCGAGATTGGAGAGAAGATCATACATGAGAGCGCTCGACGATCAGAACCGGGGCCAAAGCTGAAACGGAAGATTGAGTCCGTAAGGAAACAGCACCGAGCAGAATGCCGTCAGCACCACTGCCCAGAGGATCGTCTCCTTCCAGTGGAAGTCCTCGGCGGCGAGCGCGCAGGTTACCACGCAGAGGAAGCTCGCAATCACGAGCCCAAGTGATCGGATCGTGAAAGCAAAAATCAATATTGCCCCGATGATAAAAACGGGACCCCGCACCCGATACCGTTCGATCCGGGGACCGTGTGTGAAAAGCCCCATTGCTGCAATCAGCAAACCGAGACCGCCGAGGATGTAGGCGAACAGCCGCGGCGCCGTGCCGGGGCCGAATGCAAAACCGCGCATTCCCGGCAGATCACGTGCCGCCCACAACGCAAAGCCGGCAAGTGCCGCCAGCACCAAGCCTCCCCAGAAATCTTGCGGATTACGCACCCAGCCGCGCGCTTCGTCGACCGGCTTCACACTCTCGGACATCGTTATTTTCCCTAGCCCTTCGACCCCAGGGTCGCCCTGACCCTTACCTAGCACAATGCAGCCATTCGCCAATAGCGGTCGACGATGAACTCGCGGGATTTCACACCCAACCTGCGAGTCCGATCAACCCGGCGACACCGAACATCCAGAGTGGATTCCATTTCGTGAGATATGCAACGAAGGCGGTGGCGAACGTGAGCACCACAGCAAGCCAGTTGTGGTCCGCGGCACGCGCGAGCACGTAGGCGCTCGCCGCAATCAGTCCGATCGACACCGGTACGAGGCCTGCTTGGATGATGCTGCGCCAACGTGCGGCATGAAAGCGTTCCCAGGTGCGCGCGATGAAATAGGCAAAGACACATGTCGGTCCGCACATCGCTGCGGTAGCGACGACGGCGCCTGCAAGACCGGCGGCCTGGTAGCCAATCAGCGTGACGATGATCACGTTAGGGCCTGGGGTGACCTGCGCGATCGCAAACAGATCGGTGAATTGCCGGTCCGTCATCCATCGCATGACGTCCACCGCGAGCCTGTGCATCTCCGGAACTGCTCTTTCCAGCACATTGGGATCCTAAGCTTAGAATTCCACGTGGACAAGTTGTCGCG
>JADMIO010647438.1_pt1 | contig 38043 bp, 28 predicted proteins | sample 8958161 | NCBI WGS metagenome assembly JADMIO01 (sample SAMN16585339, study PRJNA669376) | soil metagenome | isolation source: Crop rotation soil | place: USA: Cullars Rotation, Alabama | collected 2011 | reverse complement strand
CGCGGCGGCTCACCACCGGGGATTGCGCGCGGTTGAGATGGTCACCTTGCTTCAGAGTGAAGCGCGTTTCCTTGCTGAACGCAGTCGCCTTTGCCTTTTTGCCGGAAGCGGGCGCATCGTCCTTCCAACCACCCAGTGGCAGTACATTCGCGCGGGCGGCATATTCATCCCATTTTGCGGCGAGCGCTTTGAAGCGGGTCGGCTCACGGCTGGAAAGATCGTGCTGCTCGGTGCGGTCTGCCTTCACGTCATAGAGTCGCCAGGGCTGATTGGCCACGGCCACCAATTTCCATCGCCCGTCGAGCACCGCACGGTTTTCTTCGTGTTCCCAAAAAATCGGATTGGCGCGATTCACGGATTTGCCGGCCAGGGCGGGACGAAGGCTTGTGCCTTCGAGCGGCGTAATGGATTTGCCGTTGAATTCCTTCGGATACTGCGCACCCGCCACATCCACACAGGTTGCCATGATATCAATAACGTGACCGGGCTGCGGTTCGAACTTCCCGTTGCGTGATTGCGGAATTCCTTTCGGCCAATGGGCAATAAGCGGCGTCGCGATGCCGCCTTCGTCCGTGTAATGTTTATAACGAACGAAGGGAGTGTTGTTCAACGTGGCCCAGCTTTGGCCGACGTACACCGTGGATTTCGCATCGCCCGGATTTTCACCTTCCAACCGGCCATTCACGCCGCTCTCTGCATTACCGCCGTTGTCGCTCATGAACAAAATCAGCGTGTTGTCCAGTTCGCCGCGCTCGCGCAAGCCATCCACCAACGCGCCAACCGCCTTGTCCATTCGCTCCAAGACCGCGGCGTAGATGGCCATGATATGGTCATACCGATCCTGCTGTTCAGCCGTCAGGTTGTCCCATGCCGGAACGGCATCAAGCCGGGGCGATAGCGGCCACGATTTATCAATCAGTCCCATGGCTAGTTGGCGTTGATAGCGGGCTTCGCGCAATTTGTCCCAGCCAGCCTTGAACTTGCCGCGCCATCGCGCGATGTCCTCCGGCGGTGCTTGCAATGGAAAATGCGGTGCATTGTTGGCGACATACAAAAAGAACGGTTGCTTCGATGCGCGCGCTTCATCCACAAACTTCAAACCAAATTCCGCCCAGAGATCGGAGGAATACCAATATTTCGGCAGTCGGCTGTCATTGTTTTCAATTTTCTCGCCGTTGAGGAACAGTTGCGCACGCGGCGAGTCCGGAAAATAGAATCCGCCTGCGGCAGCGTGCAGTGCGCGATCAAATCCCCGCCCCGTCGGCGTGACGCCAAAATTCTGTCCCACATGCCATTTACCCGTCATGGCCGTGAAATAACCGGCACGTTTCAGCACTTCGGCAATGGTCACGCACCGGTCATTGAGTCGCCCGCTGTAACCGGGCAGGACCTTGCCATTATCGTCGAGATGCTCCTCCGTCATGTGGCCAACGCCGGCTTGATGCGGATATAGGCCCGTCAACAAGGCCGCGCGCGTGGGGCAGCAACGTGCGGTATTGTGGAACTGGGTAAATCGCACGCCATTACCGGCAAGCTTGTCGAGATTGGGCGTTGAGATTTCGCCGCCGTAGCAGCCAAGATCAGAAAAGCCCATATCATCCACGAGAATCACCACGATATTGGGCCGATCAGCGCCCCGCACTGGTAGTCCAGTCAGGTTTAAACATGCGACTACAAACAGGAGACAGATGACACGAGTTTTTGAGGACAGGAACATGGTGTTTATAGAATAGAGAACCAATCAAGGTTGGCAAACGGATAACTCATACAGACGAACGTCTTGCGTCTTGGGTCCTCAGTCCTGAGTCCCCAAGCCCCAGCGTTACTGCAAACGCGGAGTCCGATTTTATGTCGCTCCTCCAGAGCCAAAATTCATTGATGGCGGATGCGCGGCTGGGAGAATCGCGCTTCGGGCTTGCCATCCCAAAGGCTACAAGGCGAAAGTGGCAATCGCCCGGTGCTTGCCGACGTAAACCACTATGACTTACAAATGGGTTGCGCATGATAAAGTCGCATTCAGGTAAGATCAAAACCGCGGTTCAGCTCGTCCTGGGTGCGGCCATGATTTGCACGGCGATGCGGGCGACTTGCGCCGATGAAAGTCCAGCGAAGCCTCCCGGCGTGGTCATTGATTACAGCCCTGCGTCGTCCGGACGTTATATCGGTTCGCCAAGTATTTCCATTTTGGCGGACGGAACGCACCTTGCATCTCACGACTTTTTCGGGCCAAAGAGCAATGCGCGTGATTGTGCAACCACGGTGGTGTTCCGATCCAACGATCGTGGGGCAACCTGGAAAAAGGTGGCCGAGCTCGAATGTCTTTTTTGGGCCAATCTGTTTACTAACCGGGACTCGGTGTATTTGATTGGCACGGACAAGGAATATGGTCAAATCGTCATCCGCCGTTCCACCGATGGCGGCCAGACCTGGACTGCTGCGAATGATTCGCATTCTGGCCGATTGACGCCCGAAGGCCAGTGGCATACCGCGCCCATGCCGGTGGTTTACCAAAATGGCAGATTGTGGCGGGCGTTTGAGAATGCGGACGGAGGCACTGAGTGGGGGAAGCGATTCAAAGCCGGCATGCTTTCCGCGCCCGAAGGAGCTGATCTACTAAAGGCTTCTTCATGGACGTTCAGCAACTTTTTGCCACGAAATGCAGATTGGCTCGAAGGCCGATTCCGCGGCTGGCTGGAGGGTAACGCCGTGCTCACGCCAGAAGGGCAGATCGTGGATATCCTTCGGGTGGACACAGTCGGCCTTCCCGAAAAAGCGGCCATGGTGCAGATCAGCCCGGATGGTCGCACAGCTTCGTTTTCCGAGAAGGAAGGCTTCTTCGACCTGCCCGGCGGCGCCAAGAAATTCTCCATCCGGCGCGACCCGCTGGACGGCGCGTATTGGACGCTCGCATCCATTGTAACGAACCGCGATGACCTGACCAATTCCCCGGCATTGCGTCCTGCGGATGTGCGGAACACGCTCGCGCTCCTTCGGAGCAAGGACTTGAAGCACTGGGAAATTCGGGCGGTGATTCTCCATCACCCGGAAGTTCGTTTCCATGGGTTTCAATATGCGGACTGGCAATTCGACGGTCCCGATATCGCCGCCGTGGTTCGGACCGCCTACGACGATGCCCAAACCGGAGCCCACAATAAACACGACGCCAATTTCCTCACGTTCAATCGCATTTCAGCCTTCCGCGACTTGAAATCGCACTGAAATTCGAAGCCCTGACGATGGGGCCATTCGTGTCTACACTCTCAAGCTTCAAGTGGCGCGCCCTACCCTACAGCCATTTGGCGCGCTCATTTTCAGAGCGCGACGATTCAGGGATTGATGGTGAGGCCGATGAGCGTGGTGACACCAGGGCCGACGGCAAAACTGTCGCCGCCACCAAGACCGTTGACGATGAGGTTGTCACGGTCCACTTCCGCATTCAGAATACGCATATGCGCAGCGAGGCCGGAAATTTCGACGACCCCTGCGTTGGCGGTTAGCGAGATCGTTTCGGAAGAAGCGGTGCCGTTGATGGTGATCGTGTCGGCGGCGGTGTCGCCGGCGCCGCTGCTGGTGGCCAGGTCGGCGAAGACACTCGTCAGTTCGGTGCCACTCAGGTCGTTTATGGTAAAGGTATCAGCGCCGCCTCTGGGATTGAACACCAGGATTTCGCACCCGGCGATGTCCAGTGAGAATGGCGCTGGAATGAGACGATCGAAACGGACGCGCGTGCCATTGGCAGTCACGCTATAGGTTTCGGCACCGTTGCCGGCAAACACCTCCACGACGTCAAGGTCGTCGCCGCCTTCGTTGAGGTCGGTGTCGTCGCCAGGGTTCCAAATCAAACGGTCGTTGCCCGCTTCGCCGAAGCATTGATCGTCCGCATCACCGCCGGTCAAGGTATCGTTGTCCGCGCCGCCCAGCAGTAAGTCCGAGCCCCCCTTGCCCAGGAGCGAATCGTTTCCCGGACCGCCCGTCAACGTGTCGTTACCCGATCCGCCAGTCAGAGTGTCATCGCCTTCCTCGCCGAACAACTCAGCCTTGGGCAGCATGCCAGACGCTTCGTTGAGGGTAAGTTGGTCGTTTCCGCCCCGCCCGAAGATCCGGATGAGCAGCGTGTTCGCAACGGTGGGAGTGCCGTCGGCAACGGGAACTGCGCCGTTGTTGACGAGCAACCCACCCGCGGCGTTTCGGCTCACGATGATGGTGTTGTCCAGGTCGTCGCCGACAATCGTCAGGATACCAGTTAACAACTCGAAGGAGGCTGAAATCACTTCGGTCATTTGTTTGACCCGGAAAAAGACATTGCTCCCGGCAGCCACGGGGAACGTTGCGGAAAGAAATGCACCGCTGCCGGTGAGAACGGGGCCGGCATTGGACCATCCCACGAGCGTGCTGCTCGATTCCACCTGATACCGCACGGAATTGGAGGCGAACCAACTGACGACCACGGTCTCGTTGATGGGCGTAATTGTGACCCTCAGGTTGGAATCAATGGCGTCGGCGGCATTGGCCGCCCGTTGGGAGGAGACCAAAAAGCTTAGGAGCGCGCCGAAGAGACAAAGATGGAGGGATTTTGTTTTCATAAGTTATCGGATTACGGCTCCGTGACTCGCAGAAGGAGCGAAAGATTGATTGATTTTGCCATGTTCATTCGAAGCCCAAAGGTGGGGCATCCCTTCCCGAAGCAAAATGGGACTTCAGCCCCACTGGGAAATCTGCAGCGACCAGGCTGATCTAGAACAAGTGGATATCCCTACCCGAAAGAAGCGGGCGGAATCTGAAAGACGGCGGATCCAGCGGAGTGATTTACCGCTGTTTTGTCAGTGGTTGATTAAGAAATGGTAGCGCGTACGGGAATCGAACCCGTCTTTCAGCCTTGAGAGGGCCGTGTCCTAACCGATAGACGAACACGCCACGCCGATACAGAAACTTATATTATGACCGCCAGGGCGTGTCAATTCCGCAAACGCTCTGGATGCAAGACTCAGGACTGTGGACTTAGTAAGCCGCTTGCGCGCCTTTGATGGAGCGCTTCTTCATCCACGGCATCAGGCCGCGCAAACGCGTGCCCACTTTTTCGATGGAGTGATTTTCACCCTTCTTCATCAGCGCATTGTAGCGTTTGTAGCCGCCTTTGTATTCAGAAATCCAGCCCCTGGCGAATTTGCCGGATTGGATGTCTTTCAACGCGGTCTTCATCCGCTTCTTCACGCTGGCGTCAATGATCTTCGGCCCGACAGAGACATCACCCCACTTGGCAGTTTCGGAAATTGAAAAGCGCATGCCACTGATGCCCGCTTCGTTCATCAAGTCCACGATGAGCTTCAGCTCGTGCAGGCATTCGAAGTAGGCCATCTCGGGCTGGTAACCGGCCTCGACGAGTGTTTCGTAACCCGCCTGGATGAGCGCGCTCGCGCCGCCGCACAGCACGGTTTGTTCGCCGAACAAATCGGTTTCGGTTTCCTCCTTGAATGAGGTCTGGATGACTCCGGCGCGCGTGCCACCGATACCCTTGGCCCAGGCCAGCGCTGTCGCCTTGGCCTTGCCGCTCGGGTTCTGATAAACGGCGATGAGCGCCGGCACGCCTTTGCCTTCGAGATATTGCCGGCGGACGATGTGACCCGGGCCTTTCGGCGCAACGAGTATCACATCCACGTTTTTCGGCGGCACTACCGTCTTGAAATGAATCGAAAAGCCGTGCGAGAACAACAGCGTCTTGCCCTTGCTCAGGTTGGGCGCGATGTCCTTTTCATACACGCGGGACTGCTTCGTATCGGGAATGGCAACGAAAATCACGTCGGCGCGCCGGACTGCCTCTCCCGTCGGATAAACCTTGAAGCCTTTTTCCTTCGCGACCGGGATGGATTTGCTGCCCTCGTAGAGGCCAATGATGACATTGCAGCCACTGTCCTTGAGATTGAGCGCGTGGGCATGGCCTTGTGAGCCGAAACCCAACACCGCGAGCGTTTTGCCCTTCAGGGCACCGAGGTTTGCATCTTTGTCCGAATAAACTTTTGCAGGCATATACTATTTACGATTTTAGATTTACGATTTACGAGACGGAGTGTGGTTTTTGGCCCCTCCTGATACCACCAGGCGTTATTTCCGTGCCATGGCGACTTTCCCGGTGCGAGTCAAATCCAGGACGCCGAACGGCTTCATTAATTCGATGAATTTTTCCACTTTGCTTTCGTTGCCGGTGATTTCAATCGTCAGCGCCTTGGGCTGCACATCCACAATCTTGGCGCGGAAGATGTCCGTGACTTGCATCACTTCGGCGCGCGTTTTGGCATCCACGGAAACTTTGACCAACACCAGTTCGCGGTCCACGTATTCGCCCTCGCGAAAATCCTGCACCTTGATGGCATCGGGCAGCTTTTTGAGCTGCTTGACGATCTGCTCGACAGTCGCGTCATCGCCGCGAGTGACGACCGTCATGCGCGAGGCGGTGGCGTCATGAGTGGGCGCAACGTTCAACGAATCAATATTGTAACCGCGCCCGCTGAACAAGCCGGCCACGCGCGTGAGCACGCCAAACTTGTTCTCCACCAGAATTGAAATCGTGTGTCGCATAAGCCCCGGTTTGCAGGGGACGCGCAAGCTAGCAACCCGCGATTATTGGGTCAATCTGCAAAAATGTAACAAACCTCAACTTTACTATTTGGCAGTAGTGGATTACAGCTGAGAAAGGATAGCACTTGGAACCCAAATGAAGTCGCCGATTCTTCTGCTTGCGGCCATACTTTCAATCTCATTGTCATTTTCAAGGTCCGCTGACGCTGACGCATTGGACAATTGGACGACCAATCAGGTCAGCACAAATTGGTTTGGTCTCTCGCATGTAGCCTACGGAAACGGTCGCTACGTCGCTGCGGGTTCCTGGTCGGATTACGGCGCCATTCTAAGCTCGGAAGACGGCTTCAACTGGACGCTCCGGGCTACAGGCACAAACTCGGGGATCGGAATCGTCAATTCCCTGCAATATCAGAACGGCCGATTTCTCATAACCGGATCTCCATTTGGAAACTCCTGGGGATTTTCCACAAACGGAATCAATTGGACCATCCGGCTATTTGGAGGTTTTGATAATATCCGGGGAATGGCCTACGGGGCGGGAAGATACGTTCTGGCTCTAAATGATAATGGAGGAAGTTCGAAGAATATGTATTATTCCGATGACGGCGTAAATGTGCACGAAACGATGGAATTTCCCACTGACGAGGTACGAGGCGTTCTGGACGTGGCCTATGGCAGCGGGATTTTCGCCGCTGTCGCGAAGGGAGGATATATCTATCTTTCCAGTGGCGATATTATGCAACGACTGGACTTCCCTGATGTCCCAGGAGGAGATACCATCACTTTCGCCATTGGTCGTTTCTTTGTCCCGTCCAATGCCGGAACCAATTATGTTTCCGTTGACGGCGTCACCTGGCGGGCCGTGGGGACCGGTCTGACGAACAAATTGGGCAAAATCACCTTCGCCAATGGGACCTTCTACGCTCGCGCCGATAACTACCTCGCCACCTCCCGAGATGGCACAAACTGGACCCAGCATTCGAGTTCGCCGCTTCCCGGCAACGGTGGCATTGCAACGGACGGAAGGCGGTTTGTAAACGTTGGAAGAGGACCCACAATCGGCTGTTGTTCATATCCAGCCAGCTTCATCTACGTTTCGGGCCCTTTGGTGGAAATTGGCATTACGAATGGACCTCAGCAGGTCATTCTTTCTGGTCTGACTGGGAGAACGTATAGAATCGAATTTGCTCCATCGCTCCAAAGCGGAACCAATGCATGGCAACCGCTTCCAAACCTGATTTTATCGAACAGCCCCTCCTTTATTTCGGATCCAACTGAGGGCATCACGCAACGTTTTTACCGGGCGGTTCTGCTACCTTGATTCTATCGACTCAATAGAAGGGATTATTCGCCTTCTCTTCCCCGACCGTCGTCAATGGCCCGTGGCCCGGACAAATGAGCGTTTCGGCGGGCAGGGTAAGAATTTGCTCGCGAACTTTCTGTTTCGCCAGTGGACCGTGGTTGGGCGCGCCGCCCATCGAGCCGGCAAAAATGGCGTCACCCACCATCGCCACCGCGGGGGCGTCATCCGACCAGTTGCCAATGACGTACGTCACGCCGTCCTCCGCGTGGCCGGGGGTTTCACGATTGGTGACGCGCAGACTGCCAAGCATGATAAAATCGTTGCGCCGGTTCTTGTGTTGCGGCAGCGCGCCTTTCGCATCGGTGTGCAAATGGATTTTCGGGTATTTTGACTTCACCGCTTCCATTCCCGCGATGTGGTCGTGATGGCTGTGCGTGATGAAAAGGTGCTTGAGCTGGACCTGGTTTTCGTCAATCAGCCTGAAAGCTGGTGCGGGGTCCCAGCCTGTGTCAAACAATGCGCCCTCCCGCGTGACTTCGTCCCACGCCAGGTAACAATGAACCATCATGCCATCACCGGTAGTGCTGATCTGCCGAAATTCACACCACGTGCCCAGGTTCTTTTTTGACGGCAGCCAGCCATTCGCAATGCCTTGCAGCTTGCCGGCATCTAATTCCACCAATTGCCCAAGCGCGGCGAAGTCGGGTCGTTTGACAACCTGCCCGGAATCCTCCAACGCTCCCAGTTCCGCTTCGCTGAGACCGGCGGCTTTGGCAGTCTCGGCCGGAGAAACTTTGGCCATCATGCGTGCCTTGCGGATAATATCGCCCAAATGATCTTCAAGAGTCATGTGGCAACGGTACCGGGGGCAAAGACTGAAGTTCAAGCTTTTCAGAGGGATAACAGAAGAAACAAAAGCGATTTCCGGGAATTCTGTCGACGAGTTGCTACAGACCGTACCTCAGGGTCTGAACCAGTTGCAGGCAAGCAGCGGCCAAGACTTTGGCATGTGCACCATCAACGCGCGCACTTTGTGATGATCGACTCGCACGTCGAACGCATGGGCACAAAAGATTACAACGCCGCCATAACGACGCCCCGACTTAGGCTTCCCAATGATACAATGGGCGTTTGGGGGAAATCCTTAAACCGGAGTGTGCCCGTCCCTGGGCACAGCAAGGTAATGCGGAGTACAAGCCACGAAACATTCAACGTGCTCGGGCGTACTCCAGTTGCTGCGCCCGAGACGGGCGCACTCCGGTCAGGGATTCAATGCGCAAACTTGTTCGGCGCGAACGGGGATTTGGTATTCAGATGGCTAAGACATTACTGAACCACCTTAGGTCTTGTCCCGCGATCCATATCGTCGAAGCACTTCTTTCACAGCTTCAGTGCCGCCAGTTTTGTCCGGCAATTTCGCGCCGGCTTGCAGTAACAAATCGACGGTACCCGCATAATCGCCGGTTTCGCGATGCCAGCCATGCTCGGAGCCGTAAATGGCCCAGCCCAATGGCGTGCCATGGAAATCAGCATCCTTCAACTCCAGCGGCGGATGATGGCGCAATATCTCACGCGCCATCTGTGAGTTGCCGTGGAAGCCGGCCCAGTGCAAAGGTGTGGCGCGATGTTGTCCAAGCGAGTCCACGGCCAAGCCGGCGGTGAGCATCAGACGGGTGGCGGTGAGATTGTTGTTCCGCGCGGCAAGGGCGACGTGACGCTCGTAACCATGGGAAAGGCCGGTAACGAGCCGAGGGTGGCCCGCCACGAGCGAATTCACCGTGGCTTCATCCCCTGCCCAGCAAGCGGCGATTAGTTTTACATCCTCGGGACTGCGACTCATTAGCAATTGGTACACGTCGTCGTGGCCAAATTCCTTCGCGACCTCGTGCGGCGAGACATACCAACCCAGCGTCCATTGATAGATGGTCCCGCCAGCTTTGTGATTGATCTTCGGGAAGAATTCATCCGTGACCCGTAGGTGAATGCTCTCAGGATCGGCGTCGAGATGCTTGCGGACGAGAGATGCATCACCCAAGGCGGCGGCAAGCAACAGGTCCGTTTTACAACCGCGTTGAACGAGAAACCGGGCGACTTCCTGCCGCTCGCGAATCATCCATTGCGCCGGCGTGGATTCATGGTCCAAGTCGCGCGCGTCAATGTCCGCGCCGTTATCGAGCAGAAACGCGGCAATCTCGATCGTGCTGGCAAAATGAAGCGGCGTTTGCCCGTCGCCGCCGCGCTGATGGACGAGCTGCGGGTCGGCGGAGACGAGTTCGCGGAGCTTTGCCAGCATCCCCAGGCGGGCCGCCGCGTGAGCGTCCACCTTGGCGCCTCGTTCGATGGCGTGGGCAGCCACGTCGGGCGCAGCGTTATGCAGCAATCCAAATCCGCCGGCCCACCAGCGGCTTTTGGCATTGATGTCCGCGCCCGCCTCAAGCAGGACGTCCAGCATTTCGCGGCTGCGCACGTTGGCGATTACGGGTGAATCAAACGGACCGATGGGTTCGTTGATCAACTTTTTGAATTGCGGAAAACGCGCAAGTAGCTTGCGCAACCAAGTGGCGTCATCCGCATGGAACGCCTGCTTCAGCAATTCGAGCGGCTCGCCCGTCTCCAGCAGGATGGATTCAACGTGGTCCTTGAGCTTCACCCAACTGGCGAATCCGTATTCCCGAGCGATGACCAATTGCGCGTCGTGCAGACGGAATTCTTCTTTGTTTGCGGTGAGGCCAGGATAGGTGGCACGGACACGTTCCATGGCCGCGGGTTCACCGGCGTGGAATTGTTTGCGGAGGTCTTTGGCCTGGTGCTTGAGTTGTTCAAGACTGGGCCGCGAAGGCAGCGACTTTGACATATAACCTTTCTGCTATCGCCTGTGGTCCGCGGGCAGGCAGCATCAAGGTTTTGGTTGCACCGACAATTGGCAGGTAGGCTCAGCCTTTTCCGCGGACCCGGTTGCGTCCTGAACGCAACCCCAGTCAGCCAGAAAGATTGCAGGTTGTCAAATGGCGTAACAAGGACTGCCGCAATTGTGGCAGGAATTAAGATTGCGGGAACGCCGGGGGCACGCAACAATCACAAAGTGAGATAGCCACGGAACACGTTTTGCTGAAAACGGACCTTAATTATGAACAACCTTGAATACTCGCAGTCGGTCCCAGTGATGGAACTGGACGAAAATTCACGCGGCAAATTTGTCGCCCGCGCCTACAACCATTTGTTTGGCGCGATCTGCGCGTTCATTCTCATCGAAGTCCTGCTTTTCAAATCCGGCATGGCGGCGTCCATCGCGCGCGCTTTGACCGGCGCTCCCTGGTTACTGGTGCTCGGCGGCTTCATTGTAGTGTCATGGATCGCGCGAGGCATTGCCCACCGCGCTCAATCCCTGGCGATGCAATACGTGGCGCTGGCCGCCTTCGTCGTAGGCGAAGCCATCATCTTCGTGCCGTTGCTATACTTGGCGGAAAGCCGGGCACCGGGTGCGATTACCAGTGCGGCGCTGGTGACGTTTCTGGCCTTTGTCGGCCTGTCGCTGATTGCGTTCATCACGCGCAAGGATTTTTCGTTTCTGCGCGGCATTATTTGCTGGGGCGGTGTGATTGCCCTCGTCGCGATTGTCGGCGGCGTGATTTTCGGATTCCAACTCGGCACCTTTTTCAGCGTGGCGATGGTGGGTCTGGCTGGGGCGTCAATCCTCTATGATACCTCGAACATTTTGCATCACTACCCACAGAACCGGTATGTGGCCGCGGCGCTGGAACTGTTCGCTTCGGTGGCGTTGATGCTGTGGTACGTGCTGCGCCTGTTCATGTCGCGGCGCTAGAACAAAACTCTTTCCACAAGCCCGGCCTCACGCCGGGCTTTTTTTGTGCATTCGTAGCGCAGGTTTTCAACAACTACCCGTTACCAGACAAAAAGGCCAGGCGACCGCGGCTGGCTTTGTTCCGTATTTAATGGCATTTTCCCACTCTTGCAAATCCTGGGCCGGAACTGAGCGGACTTTTTCAATCAACTTTTCCATGTCAATTTTGCCGTCCGGCTTTTTGAAATCCCTATCAATCTCCGTCGATAGTTTCTCACGAAATTTTTCGTCGGTCTTCAGGTCAGCAATGCGTTTCGACAGCATCGTCAATTTACCGGAAATCGGCGAGGCAGCTTTTTCAACGACGCTCTGCATTTCCTGGATCACGCGATCCACCGCCTTCTCGCTTCCGGAAGCATTGTCCAGGGCAACATAGCGGGGCGCAGCCATCTTCTCCTCAACTGCGGGGGATGAGGTCAGAAGCGCTGTTGAACAACAAATCCAAACGATTATTGTTTTCATATATTTTCCAGTGCGGAGGCACTTTCCGTTCTCACCGCGTCTCGTTTCGCCAGAACCAGGGTCATTACAAATACTCCCGTCAGAACTGCGCCTGCGAGCAGAAACATCACCTGAAACAACACTGCCATTCCCAGTTCGTGATAGATGGAAAACACCTCCTGGGTCGCGAGTCTTGGGAAGTACAGGAAACCAATTGCCCCGAAACAAAGCGAGGCACAGCAGGCCAGCATGGCCAGCCAGCCGATAACGATGGATTTGCGGCTATGGCCGGCTCCGGTTTCCTTTTCGTCCGGCAGCAGTAACTTGATGATCAGCGCTAGACATGCACCCGCGGCAACGAAGAAATAATTAATGGCCGTCTTTGTCTCTGCTAGGCCTATTTTTATCGCCTCCTGTCGGTCCAAGGCAAAGGCATTGGTCGATGCTTGCTGACTGCTGGTAACGACCAACAGTGCATTCGTGATTGTGTTAAGTGCCTTGGTTTGCGGTGCATTGATTGAAGAAATCTGTATGAGAAGGGCCACAACAACGATCAGGGCCAGGATACCAATCAAGATCACCGCTGATTGCAACGATTTGACCTTTGTCTTCATGGTATCTGCGCATCAATGAGTCCGATTGCGCGTTGAGATGAATATTACGATCCAGTCGATTCTGACTCCGCATATCTCACATCTCAAGCCAATTCAATGAGCAAGAGTCGCCAACAAGACCGCCAGTTCCTCGTCCCCGCCATTGAACCCAAATAATGTCAAAATAACCCTTGACGTATGTCCTTTTAGGATTATAGTGTCCGCATGACATTCGATAAAAGAATGAGCGGCGGTGAAAGGGGAAGGGTTCCCCAAAGGAGCGGTGTGGATTGGCCACTACCGAAAGGTCATCTATCCCCAGGGTGCAACTCTTCGACTCCTTGGTTATGGCATTACGCAGCCACTCCCGGACTTTCAACCCATCAACCCCGGCGAACGGCCTATAGCCTGAAGCCCAAACACGAACAAGCCATGCTCGAATCAAGATGGGTCGGGTTAAATCGTGCTAAATCGTGCTAAATCGTGTTATATCGTGCTAATCAAGATTGAAAAATTTTATCCCGAATAACCCGAATAACACGATGAACCGTATTAGCGAATCGGTAGGATATGCGACGCTCTCACCCCTCTCCCCGTTGAGGGAGAGGGAACTTTCGGCGGTCGTGCCGCTCTGTGCTCGCAAGTTTACCTGGAGTGCGAGTGGCGTCGGACCCGGGACTGTGGACTCAAGACTCAGGACTTTCCGCATCCATTACATCGAAATTACAGGGGATTACATCGGATTACATCGGATTACACGAAATTACAAAATCCATTACCTCAGAAAGGCCCTCTTTATTGGTCCATTACACTGATTACACAGATTACATCCAAAAAAGATTTTTATTTATGCGTAATGTAATGAACTGAAGCCCCTCATCCATCCCATTCCCTGGCCCGCAAGACTCAGGACCTCTCATCCCTGACTGGCCAAGGGCTTGCTGAACTCAAGCGACGGCGAATCGGCGGGCTGCTTATCCCGATTCAATGCAATCGTGTCCAATCTAAAAAAGTGACAATCATCCGCCCAGTTCAAGCTTCGCTCGCGCTCGCCTTCTTCATATTTGGCCTGGCTTTGATTTCGGCAAAGGCAGCAGACCAGCCAGCCCGCAAACCCATCCGCCTGGCCATCGCCGGATTCACCACTCCCACGGACAATCCGAAGCTTCAGCAACAAAGCGCGATGCTGGTGGATTTGCTGACGGCCAAGCTGTCCCAACCCGGTTGCCGAGGTCATCCCGATCAAAAACTGGCTCAAGCCCGAACGTCTCAAGCCAAATTTTCTACCGCATCCGATTGCGGTGGTCACGCTGGACATGGACGAAGAGCAGTTATGGGTTGGCGGATTTGGCTTTGTGGCCATGGTGGACCTTCAATCCAAACGCGTCGCGAAACTGTACGACTTCGACGACCGCGAGATCCACCTTCGCTGCGTGAAGATGGATGGACCCAGTGTGTGGGTGGGAGTGGATAATCAATTATTCCGAATTCCCAGAAATGGACCGATTATCGAGAACGCCTCACGATGATGCTCGCAACGCCTTCGCTTCAATGCGATACGCACCACGTTTGTCCGAGTCGCTGGACCAGACGATTTGTTTCCCCACCAAGATGACGTTTCCCGCGGCATCGGCCAGCACATCACAATTGTCACCATCCAAACGAATTTGCTGGCCGCTGAACTCCCTAAGACCTCGCGATTCACGCTGCCAGCCTGGGCTGCTGGCGCTTTGGCGCTCGGTTCACCAGGGCGTCCTGCACCGCGTGGGCGAGCCGGTTTTCAGGAGCACGCGATTCTTCGTGGGATGCGCCCCACTCCGTATGCAACTGGTCGCGGCGCGTTGCACGGGCGCGCCAGTTCAAACAGTGATTCACGACAATGCGATACAGCCACGAGGAGAATTTGGCTTCCGCCCGAAACGCCGACAACTGCTGGTGGGGGCGAATGAAGGTCTCCTGCGTGAGGTCTTCGGCGTCGGCCGCCGAACCGGACATGCGATAAGCCAGCGTGTAAATCATTCGTTGATACCGCCGGACCAGGGCTTCGAACGCCTCGTGGTCGCCCTGCAGACTCCGTTCGATTTCGCCCTGCTCGTCGTCCGTCACGGTTTCTTTTTACCCAGTAGGACAACCCGGGCGAGCAAATCCTTTGAAAAATATTTTGGCGAAGGAGGCCAGCCATCCGGCCCGCAATGGTGGCTAACGATTTGCTTAAAATCGCAGGCGGCAGGTTGGCGCGGAGGAATGCCCATTTTCGGAGCAAAAAGTGTCCAGATTCGTTTTGTGAAAGACGACAGCGGAATCAAAATCCCCGCGCCGTTGATTCTTCTGAGTCTTCTGGCCGCGAGCTGTTGCATTTCTGCGGGGGGTTCGGATGCTTTTGCCTCAACCAACAGCAACTCCAATGGGGCGGCTGGCGGATCGCCAACCTCAACGGAACCACGCGTTCTCGTAAGCATTGGAAAGCTAGAAAACCTCGGTATCAATGATCGGTATCCCTATTTTCGAACGGCCTTGCTCACATCTCTGGAACGTGCATTTCAGGGAACACGATTTGCGCTCCTTCGGACAAACCTTGATGGCGCGGGGACAGGAGATTCGTCGCAATCCCCTCGCCCCGTCGTCCTGGTGGCGAATGGAATCTACCAAACGTTTCGCGAAGGAAATCCAAAGATTGAATTGACCTTACGGGTTCGGGAAATCGGCGGAAGCCAGCGGTTCTATTCTCTTAAGGAATCACCCGGCCGCGAATTGAATGAAAAGATCGCAAGCGTTCTGACTGGAGCTGTCAGTGAGTTGCAGAGTATTCCGTCGCCACCTCGTAAGACCGAGGCGTTGACCCAACTGGCCCGAGGCAAGCAACGTGCGCGGATGCGCGAAGGAGCCGAACCAACCGATTTTGGCGGTTACCTGCTACGGCAGCCTGCCCAGGAAGAGAAACTGCAGGTCAGCAATGCTTCAGAAGCCATTGAGGCATTTGAATCGGCATTGCTGCTGAATCCTGATTGTGCCGAAGCGAAGGTGTGCCTGGCGATGTGTTTGGTCGCCGTCGGCAAGGTGGATTCGGCGCGCGATCACCTCAGTGAAGTCATTGCGGGATGCACCAACGTCGCAATGGTCGTTGCGGCGCGCCGTCAATTAGCGCTTAGTCATACTTCACTGGAGGACAAGTCTCCGATTGAAAACGACCTGCATGCGCTCGACTTGCTTTTGGCGCTCGACCGCGACGCGACACAGCCCGACGACCATCTTTGGATTTTGGGACACGCATTGAGGAGCGTGTGCCGGTTGAAGCAGGCCGGCCGATTGGGCAGCGACGTGGCGCTTGAATTGTACGACAATTGGTATCGCGCAAGTTGCATGTCGGCCGACAACGCCACGGCAAACACGGGAGATCTATTCTGGGCCGGTAGCGCCCTTCAACAATTCAAGGAATTTGATCGTTATTTTGATTTTGACCAGGAGTTGACCGAAGCGCACTTGAACTACCTCCTGCCTCAAGTCGCCCAATCGCATCCACGGTTGGCAACTTATCTTTGGTCCTCCTATGCGCTATGGCATCGCGAGGTTGAACCGTCAGCGCGGACCAATTTTGTCAACCGGCTGATGGAGTCGCTGAAAATCTGCCGCAATAATCCGGAGAGCATCAAGTTACCCGGCTCATTTTACACCGGCTACTTCTATCGCTTGCTCGAATGGGCGGTGAGTCACGAAGAATTTCAAGTGGGCGAAATCCTTGGAGAAATCCGGCAGGAAGACATCACTCGGCACAAACCGTCTGACGAATACCTCCAGGCCTTCTGGTCCATGCCCACTAACGAACTTGCCAAAACGCATTGCTATGTCGGGTATTGCAATCGCGCGCTTGGGAATTGGAAGAAAGCCGTCGCAGCCTTCGCTGAGGCGCAAAAGATGATGGATACACTGGTCATGGAACGAGAGGGTCCTTGGGGTGCAATCAATACGCGAATCCGCGCGCAAGCCTTGTTGGATGAGTGCAATGGACATCTTGCGCCACAAACTGCATCGGTTACGCCCGACACACTGACCAATGCACCGGTGACGTTCACTCTCGGTGAACCCGTGCTCAAACTCGGACGATTCATCGCCTTCGCGTGCGATGGTGACCGAGTCTGGCTAACCGATGGAACGGTACCCTTTGTTTACAATACTACCGACCAGAGTCTAACGGACCTCGTTTTACCAACCAAAACGGATCAGGGAATCAGTTGCATTCAGGCGGACAGTAAAAATCTATGGTGGGGCACGAGGGGAGGCGGGGTGGTGCAAATGGACAAGCAAACCCGCCAATGCAAAGTCTACAATGAGAAAAATGGCCTTCCCTCCGGACAAATCACTTCGCTTGCTTTGAGTGCCGACAAGCTTTGGATTGGCTTTGGGTTAACGAATGCCAGCAACGTCGGTTACCTCGATTTGAAGACGTATCAGTTTGTCGGCCTGCCGACTGAGCCCGAAGCGCCGCGTGGTTTCGTTGAGGCCCTGACTCCGACGCCAAACGGCGACCTTTGGCTTCTCTCTGCCTCCGGCCTGCGATATTTATCACTTTCGCAAACGCACTGGAGTGTGTCCTCCAATCGGTTCCTGTCGGGATGGAGATGCTTGGCCGCAAATACCAACTATGTGGCAATAGGAGGTAACAGCGCGGCAGGCGGCCTGATAATTCATGATGTTGCCAACCGGCAAGTCAAGGAAGTGGACCTGCGGGCGGTGCTAAAGCCAGGCTCCGCCTGCACGTCTCAGCCGTGCACGTTCGATATCTACTCCCTCGCCGCGACCAGTGAACACTTATGGGCCGGGGGCGGAGGATTCATTTTGCTGGTTGACTTGAAATCGGGCCGGGTGGAAAAGATTTGCGACTTTGACGACCGTCGCGAAAACAACGTGCAGCAATTGGAAACTGATGGCGATTCGCTGTGGGTCGCGATCCGAAATAAATTGTACCGACTGCCGCTTGCGGGGGTTAACGTGGTTCAAGGTAGCCGCGAAACACTGGGGTTGCCACGCTGACCGCAACTAAACGCACACCGCTACCGCTTTCGCATGTGACCCAGCGTGGTATCGTTTTCGCCCATCAAGCTTCGCGCTTCGCCAATTAGATAATCCCACTGGAGCGCCGGACCTGGATCGGTCTTGTTGGTCTGGACGTGATAGTGACCCATCACGCCCTGGTATTTTTGCAGGTCCTCATCGTCGAGCTTGCGAGGGATGAGTTGACCCTGCGCATCACGCGGGTAATCGCATTTGATCTTTGGAAACACCGTGCATAGCGTGGCGGTCAGGTGTGCAAGTGCGCGATACTGTTCCGGCGTGTAATCGTATTGAGTTAATTCCTTGTCCTGGACGACGCCCTTAACCGCCTCGTTGCGCGCGGGACGGCCAACAAAATTCGGCGTGCGAATGCCACCGTCACCGAGGCGCTTCGGAATCGTGATGCGAACCTTGCCGTCGGAATCCTTCTCGTACCATTGCGCGAGCGGGCTGTTGTCTTCGTCCCTGCTGTAGGCGCCCATGTTGGCGACTTCGATACCGACGGAGCGGCTGTTGGAAGTGGTCGCATGCCACGCGCGCTCCTTGAGGTCCAACGTCTGGTAAATCGTGCCGTCGAGATCGAGCATGAAGTGGACGCTCAGGTCGCGATGATCGTGGAGGACATTGAAACATTGCCGGCTCACACCACAGACGTCGAAGTGAATGACGAACTGGTCCACGACGCGCTGTAACGTCGGCAAATCCCAGCCGCCGCCGCGCACACGCTCAATCTCTTCCTCCGTCAGACCATTCTTGCGCATGTTATAGCGGTTCGGCGTGGTGAGGGCTTTTACTTCTTCACTTGAAACCTTCCAATCGGCGTTAGTCAATGGGGCAAAGCGCCGTTCGACGCGATACGCATCATAACCACCGGGGTCAGTCCAAAGCACCACCGGCGTGCCCGTGTGGACGTATTTGCCGGCGACGACGATTTCGTCACCAGTGCGTGGCACGAACGTCCCGACCCTCGGCGCGGTGGCGCAGCCGGTCATGCATAGGGAAGCTAGTAGCGCAAGAGACCAACCGGCCGAAGCTTTTGAAAGATACATAAACTGGTTGTCAGAAATTTGCGCCGGAACGCACTTGCGGGTCAAGCGCAAGTGGCTCCGCTGGCTCTGTCGGCCGATTCGGGAAAGGCCACAAAATCCTTGCAGCCCTGCGCAACTCACCGTTGACTCTGCCCATGTCCAGTTCATCCGGCCTCGCCTCCAATGCACCTGATGTTGAGGCCGACATCGCCCAAAGCCGCCTCTACAACGACGACCTCGCGCCCGTTCCACCGTCGAAACGCAAATGGGGCCTCCTCAGTTTCGCGGCGCTTTGGATTTCCATGTCCGCGTGCATTCCCACCTACATGCTCGCCTCGGGGCTCGTTGATCCCAAGATTGGAATGAATTGGTCCCAAGCCATCCTCACGATTTTTTTCGCCAACCTCATCGTGCTCGTTCCCATGGTGCTCAATGCGCACGCTGGCACGAAGTACGGCATCCCCTTCCCCGTCTATTGTCGCGCATCGTTCGGCACGAAGGGTGCAAACATTCCGGCACTGTTGCGCGCGCTCGTCGCCTGCGGCTGGTTCGGCATCCAAAGCTGGATTGGTGGCAGCGCCATTTACAAAATCCTCGGCGTCTTCGTTCCCTCCATGATGACCGGCCAGCCCATGCCGGTGTTGGACATCACGCCCGCCCAATTCATGTGCTTCCTGTTTTTCTGGGGAATCAACATGGTGGTCATCCGCCTTGGAATTGATTGCATCCGCTGGTTGCTGAACATCAAAGCGCCGCTGCTCATTCTGCTGGGGCTGATCCTGCTCGCCTGGGCACATCGCGAAGCAGGCGGATTCGGGCCGATTCTCTCGCAACCCTCGGCCTTCGATGCGGGCCAGCCGAAGGCCGGACAATTCTGGGTCCATTTTTTCCCATCGCTCACCGGAATGATTGGTTTCTGGGCCACCCTTTCGCTGAACATTCCCGACTTTTCGCGTTACGCAAAATCGCAGCGCGACCAGGTCATCGGCCAGGCGCTCGGCCTGCCAGCGACCATGGCCCTTTACTCCTTCATCGGTGTGGCGGTCACCTCGGCAACGACCATTATCTTCGGGACCACCATCTGGGACCCGGTGGATGTTCTGACGCGATTCAAGAACCCCGCCGTGCTTGTTCTCGCGATGGTTGCCCTCTGTATTGCCACGCTGGCGACTAACATCGCTGCCAATGTCGTCAGCCCGGCCAATGATTTCGCGCATCTCGCCCCGCGGAAAATCACCTTCCGCATCGGCGGCTATCTCACCGGCATCATTGGCGTGCTGATGATGCCGTGGAAATTGTTGGCGAATCCCGAGAGCTACATCTTTGACTGGCTCATCGGTTACAGCGCGCTGCTCGGCCCGATTGGCGGCATTCTCATCGCAGACTATTTCGTCTACCGCCGATGCGAGTTGAATGTCGCCGCTCTTTACCAGGAGAAAGGCGAATACCAATTTACCGATGGCTTCAGCTTTGTGGCAATTATTGCCTTTGTGCTTGGAGCGCTGCCCAGTCTTCCCGGCTTCCTTGTGCAAGTGAAACGCATTCCGGCTGATGCCGTGCCTCCATTTCTCGTGAACCTGTTCCACTACGCATGGTTCATTGGTTTCGCGATTGCTTTTGCCTCCTACCTTGCCGGAAGAAAGTTTGCGACGCGAAAACAGGTTGCTACACGATGAGTTCATAATAAATCAATGGCACCTCGCGATACGTAACCCGACCCACTTCCCGAAAGCCGCATTTGCGATAAAACTCCCCTGCTCCAGCTTCCGCATCGTAGGCATCCAGAAAGATGGCATCTCCCGGCCAGAGTTTTACTACCTCAACCGCGCCAGCCACACAAAGCCGGCCGATACCCTGCCTTTGCAATTCCGGTGATACGGCCATGGAAGTCAGGTAGATAGGCCGTTCGCAATCAGTGAAGTATTTCCGGTCAATGGCCCACGGCTTTTTGGTCGCCAACGTCAGCGTGCCGACGATTTCTTTTTCGCGCCGCATGACATAAACCCTCGCATTGCGCATGTCGAACAACACGCCTCGCTCGGTGCAGTTACCCGACCAATGCCCCCGGCCATATTTCGCCGTCAGGTGCTCGGCAACCGCGCAACGAAGGGCCGAAATCGCCGGCGCGTCCTTTGTCCGGGCCATCTCGAATTTGGTTACCATGTTCAAGCGAATTTTAGCAGACTGGAGGCGCGACCATATTTTGACCTTTAAGAAATGTCCAGTTTCACCCACCATCCGGCCCGAACTGGTAGCGAACTGAAAACGATCCTCGTTTGATTTATGAAGACACCGACACTGCCGCCGTTTAAACACAAGCCCGCCAAATACACCGGCCCCTCGGCCGCCGAAGTGCTCGCGCAGCGCCGGCAGTTCATGAACCCCGGAATTTTCCTCTACTACAAGGAACCCATCATGTTCGTGGAGGGAAAGATGCAATACATCTGGGACGACCAGGGAAAACGTTACCTTGATGGACTCGGCGGCATCGTGACCATCAGCGTCGGGCACTGCCACCCGCATGTCGTCGCGGCGGCGACGAAGCAGAATGAAACCTTGCAACATTCGACGACCATCTATCTGCATCCAAACGTCGGGGCGTTCGCCGAAAAGCTGGCGTCGAAATTGCCCGGTGAACTCAAGGTCTGTTACTTCGTCAATTCCGGCTCCGAAGCGAACGACCTCGCGCTGCTCATGGCCCGCGCTTCCACCGGCAACTACGACGTCATCGCGCTCCGCAATGCGTACCACGGCGGGAACGCCTCCGGCATGGCGGTGACCGCGCACAGCACCTGGAAATACAACGTGCCGCATAGTTTTGGCGTGCACCACGCCGTGGCGCCGTATCCCTATCGCGGGCCTTACGGCTACGAGGACGCGGACGCCGGGAAAAAATACGCGGACGATGTGAAGAGCCTGATTGACTACGCCACGCCGGGCAAGGTCGCTGCCTTCATCGCGGAATCCATCCAGGGCGTCGGCGGTTTTGTCGAATTTCCGCCGGGTTACCTCAAGCAGACTTATGAGCACATCCGTGCCGCAGGCGGTGTCTGCATTGCCGATGAAGTTCAGACTGGTTTTGGCCGCACGGGAACGCATTTCTGGGGATTCGAAACGCAGGACGTCATTCCCGATATCGTTACGATGGCGAAAGGAATCGGCAACGGCTGCCCGCTCGCGGCCGTCGTCACCACTCAGAAAATTGCCCAATCTCTCATGGGCAAGGTCCATTTCAACACATTCGGCGGAAACCCCGTCGTCAGTGCCATTGGCAAGGCCGTGCTCGAAGTCATTGAAAAAGAAAAACTGCAGGAGAACGCGCTCAAACAAGGCACGCGCATCAAAACCGGATTGGAGAAATTGAAGTCGAAACACCAAGTCATCGGCGACGTGCGCGGCAAGGGCCTGATGCTCGGCGTCGAGATGGTCAAGGACCGCAAGACCAAGGAGCCCGCCAAGGCTGAATGCGCCGCCGTTTTGGAACATGCGCGCGAGATGGGCTTGTTGCTGGGCAAAGGCGGCTTGTGGGGACAAACCGTCCGGTTTGCGCCCCCCATGTGCATTACCTCCGCCGACGCGGATTTCATTGTGGACGTCTTCGACGCCGCGTTTTCGAAACTGTAAGCGTGGCATTTGCGTTCATTTCATTCATTACATCGTTCATAAATTAAAATCTTTTTTGGATGTAATCTGTGTAATCAGTGTAATGAACCAATAAGAATGGGTCTTTCGAGGTAATGGATTTTGTAATTTCGTGTAATCCGATGTAATCCCCTGTAATCTCGATGTAATGGATGCGGAAAGTCCTGAGTCTCGAGTCCACAGTCCCGAGTCCGACGCCACCCGCACTCCAGGTAAACTTGCGATCACAGAGCGGAGCAGAGGGGAACCCAGAGCCGCACGATTGCCGAAAGCTCCCTCTCCCCTCAACGGGGAGAGGGCCGGGGTGAGGGGTGAGAGCGTGTATCCTACCGATCCACCAACGCGGTTCATCGTGTTATTCGGGTTATTCGGGATAAAATTTTTCAATCTTGATTAGCACGATATAACACGATTTAGCACGATTTACCGCGACGTATCTTGATTCGAGCAGGGCTCGATCGTGTTTGGGTTTGATGCCATGGGGCGTTCGCCACGGGTTGGCCGGTTGAAAGTCCGCGAATGGCCGCGTAAAGCCGTAACCACGGAGATTTCACTGAACGGTTGGTTTTCGCGTGGCCCTGACTCCCTCGCCCATCGGATAGGAGCGCGTCAGCCTGCACTCCCCGGGCTTTGCGACGCAGTGGGCCTTTCGGCTCAACGGACCAAGCCGCACCGCTCCCTTGGGGAATCCTCCCCTTTTCACCGCTGCGCATTCTTTTATTGAATGTCATGAGGACACTATAATCCTTTTAGGACCGCTGTCAAGGCCCTTTATGACATTTATTTGCCATCGAATTTCAGTTCGATTTCAAATCCGGTGGCGATGCTTTTGCCGACGCCTTTACTGTGTTCTCACCCCTCACCCTTACCCTCTCCCCAAGGAGAGAGGGAATCGCAACGAACAGCCTCTGGTATTCAAGTGGCCACAGGTCTGTTTAAACCGCTCTAAAGTCCGGAAGACTTCGCAATTCGAGAGTGACGGTCTATAGTTCGATGTTCAATGTTGGAAGTTGAATGTCGAATGTTTCGGACGCCCAATTAATCCGATACCTCCTCCACCAGCACCGCCCCTTTTCGCGCGCCTTTGCCGGCTTTGATTTCCGGCACCAGAAACATTGTACCAATGAGGATCAGCGCAAAACAAAACCAGCCGAAAAGATTGAGGGAAACGCCGGTGACGAGGTAAAACGCCGCCAGGGGCGCCACGACACCACGCACGCCGGTGAAAAACGTATGCACGCTCATGTAATCGGCTACGCGCTGCGGCGGTGCAAATTTCGTCACCCACAAACTCCAGGCCACGTCCGCCCCGGCATTGGAAATCCCGAAAAGAACGGCGGCGGTTACCAGCCACGTCAGGCTGCCGCCCACGAAAAACGACAGTGCTCCCAGCGCAAAACCGATGTTCAGCGTGATGCGCAACACAAAAAAGTTCATGCGGTCAAACAGGTAGCCCCAGAGCGGGCTGAGCAGCAGGCGGGCGATGTTTGGGATGACTCCATTCAATAACGCAATTTGCGCGGGCGTAAGCGCCTGGCCATTCAGCATGGCGCCATGCTTGGGATTGGCGAGATATTCCACGCGCAGCGGCACCATCATCAAGGTCGCGAATCCCAGGAACATCCATGAGACCAGCGTAATCCGGAACACGCGATCAACGCGCGCATAACGCAAGGCGCGAAACGGATGCGTTCCCTCCGACGCCGTGAGTGGACGCGAGGGAATCCGCTCCAGGCAAAAGGCCGCAAACGCAAACGCCGCCGCGAACACCACCAGCAACCATCGAAAGGATGAGAGATGCGCTGAAAGCATCCGCCCCGCCAGTTCGCTGAAGATCGCCGCTGTGGCGATGCGAATCATAAATGTTCGTGAGAAAAGCTTGCCCCGCTCCCGTTCGCCATAGTTCTCCTGATAGATTTGCGTTAACAGCGGGATGGCGACTGACGAGGTGGTCATCGCCAGGATTGAACCGAATACGAACACCCATTGCGTTGGAACTGCCGCCATCACCAGGAAGGTGGCTGAGCCCAGTGCGGCGAGCCGTGAGGCAGCTAGTGACACTGGCCACCGCAGCGACTCAACCTGCGTCACAATCCACGGCGCCAGCATCAACCCCGCACTTCCCCCGGCAGCTACCAGTGCCTTCGCGAACGGCCCCGCTTCATAGACGCGCACCGCAATGAGCAACAGGAAAGTAGCGCCCGCAGTTTCAAGGATTCCCGCCGAAAGCGCACGCCAACGCTCGTATCGATATGTAAGGGTACGGTTGGCGTCTGACATCACGCGAATTTAGACAGCAAGACAGGAACGATAAAGTATTTCCCGAAATCACTTCGCCGATCGCTTCATTCGTTGCCGACAAAGTTCGCGCTGCTCCGAAGAAATTGAAGCAAGTGAGAGTCACTCTTCGATGACCTCCGGCAAGGCAAGACGATGTCGCACCAGCGCGCTTATGAAATCGAGATCTTTTTCGCGTCCGGCGACCAGCTTCGATACCGCAAGATCGTGGACTTCCAAACAGAGGCCGGTACCGCCACCGGTATTTTCGTTGTGAAGGGCAATGAGCCGATTTTTCCAGCCGTCCGGCAACGTAGCTGTTTCCTCAGCGACTCCGTGCGCATAATAACCAAACGTGCGATGAAATGGAGAACCTTCCCAATACTCCCGTCGATCAAATCGGCATCATTTGGATCCCGAAGCGAAAAGAGATCTGCTTCAATGGAGACAAGGAGTTCTGGCGGAGGATTTGAGAATTGGCCAAGAATCGATTGGCTGCCGATAATGATAAATTGTTCCGCGCCGGTGATTCCCGTGGCGGCGCGAATGATATGCTCAAGCTGTTGCCGTTGCATGTCGGCGAAATTGCGATTTAATTTCCCAAACCTCTTCGGGGGTAAGGACGCCTGCAAATGGGGAATTCTGCCGGAGACGCCTCCCTTCGTCCGTTTCGGCAATCAAAACTGATTCGATTTCGTTCACGGGCCGGCTCAAGAGTTCGTTCCATTCGGCATAACAACGCAGCAACGAGGGCGAGTTTCGATTCTGTCTCGACCATCGCTCCAGATTCTCGCTCGCAAGTTGAAGCCATTCGGGATGCTGCGATAGACCAGCAGCTACGCGTCGCGCTAATTCCAGGCTGACCTGGTCGTGAGTTTTGTGACTCATGTCAAAGGTTAGCATCACCTCTGGTGTTCAAGCGAGCCAGAACTGCTCATCAACCCAACCGCGCCTCCTCCAAATCCAGTTCGTGTTCGAGCTTGTGAAGCAGCTCCTTGCTCAATTTGTTTTCGCGATGCATGGCAATGAGGTGCCTTCGTTCAGCTTCCACCGCGGCGCGGCGCAAGCGGCGGCTTTCGATGGAGCGTTGATGGTTTGGACTCCAGCCCAGCGTGTCGGCCAGGTCATCGCCCAGGTGATTCAGGCGGTCCTGATACATTGATTCCACGGCTCCGACCGCATCAGGCGTGAAGCGTTCCTCGACGATGATTGCCTTGAGTCGCGCCAGTGCCGCGCGGCTGGCCGCCTTGCGGGCTTCGCGTTCCTGGTGCTCATCGCTGTGGCCCGTTTGCACCTTTAACTTGCGGATGAGCCAGGGAAGTGAAAGCCCCTGCCCCACGAGCGTCATCAGGATGATGCAGAACGTGAAGAAAAGGACCAGGTCGCGCTCGGGGAATGGTTTCCCATTCGGCAAAACGTGCGGAACCGCCAGTGCCGCCGCGAGCGAAACCACCCCGCGCATGCCGCACCATCCCACCACCGCGATGTTGCGCATGGACGGTATGGGGTCGCGCGCCCGCAGACTGGGAATGAGCAGACGCGGCAGGATGGCACTTGGAAACACCCAGATGAGGCGCGTGACAATGACCACCAGTCCCAGCAGCACCCCATCGCGCAAAAGCAGCCACCAGGAGTGTTCGTGCAGATTATGAACAATGCCGGACATTTGCAGGCCAATGAGCATGAAGACAAAGCCGTTCAGGAGAAAAATAAGCGTTTGCCAGAACGCAACCGCCGTGAGTCGCGTGGAGGCTGATAACAATTCCGGGCTGCGCGCGCCCAGCCAGATACCGGCGGTGACCGTGGCCAGCACGCCCGAGACGTGCAGGCGTTCCGCGCCCACATACGCCGCGTACGGTGCAACCAGCGACAGCACGATGTCAATCAAGTCGTCGCGAATCCATCGCAACAGGTAATAAAAGACCCGCGCGACCACCAGGCCGATGACAATTCCGCCCGCAGCGACCACAAGGAAACCGCCACCGGCACTGGCCGCTTGCCAGTAGGAAAATACGCCCGTGGCGACTGCCACGAGCGCGAACTTGTAGGCAATGAGTCCGGTCGCGTCATTCACCAGGCTTTCACCTTCGAGGATGGCGACCATTTGTTTGGGAAGACGAAGTCGTTGCGCGATGGCTGACGCCGCAACTGCGTCGGGCGGCGAAACAATCGCGCCCAACACAAACCCCACCGAAAGCGGTATTGATGGTACGAGTGCATGTACGGCGAACGCCACTGCAGTAGCGGTGAATAGAACCAACCCAACCGCCAGCATGCTGATGGCGCGGATGTTCATGCAAAAATCCCTCCAGGAAGTAAACCATGCTTGCGCGTACAACAGCGGCGGCAGCACGATGAGGAACACGTACTCGGGTTTCAGTTCGACCGGAGGCAATCCTGGAATCAAACTCACCGCCAGCCCCCCGAGCACGAGGACGATTGGCTCAGGCACTTGCAACCGTTTTGCCAGCAGGCCAAAGCCCGCCAGCGAAATCAGCAACAGGATGAGTAATTCCACCGCTTCCACGCGGGAAAAAGTAGTGGAAGAAAATCAGTTCTGCACGCCCGGAGTGCGAGGACGGAGGATATGAGGAATTCCAACCTTTATCTTTTTCGCCGCCGACCGCCGAAATTCCGACGCGAGTGAGAGGATGGAATCTGTGGACGCGCCGATGATGCTCTGAAATTGCCGCTCCGCGATTGCGGCCGCGACGGCTGCGATTTGGCATCGCGCGACAAAGCTGGGGGGCGGTTCGAACGGGATTTGAAATTGCGCGACTGTTGACGCGGGCGTGATTCCTGACGAGCCTGCGGCCGCTGGGGCTGACGCTGTTGTGGACGGAACCGATCTTCCCGTTCCGTTCTTTTCTCCCCCGCCAATCGAAAATCCACCTGCTTCTTGAAACTGTCCACTTTCGCAATTTGCACCGGCACTTTGTCACCAAGACGAATCACGCGGCGCGTCCGCCGGCCCGTCAATTGCCCGGTTGCTTCGTTGAACTCGTAAAAATCATCCTGCACACTGGAGAGATGCACCAATCCACTCATCGCGAGACCGGGCACGTCCACAAAAAACCCGAAATTGCGCACGTCAATGACCAATGCTTCATAGACCGGTGGGTTCGCGGATTGTAATTGCGCCCTAAGAAAGGCGTACATTTTGACGTCCTTGCTGTCGCGTTCGGCGTCGGCCGAGTTGCGTTCCGTGTCGGAAATATGCTCGGCAGTGTCCTTGAGCGAATGCGTTGGCCCGTGGCCGCTTTGAAACAAGGCCCGATGCACCACCAGGTCCGCATAGCGCCGGATGGGCGAGGTGAAGTGCGCGTATTTCGCCTTGGCCAGGCCGTAATGGCCAAGCGGTTCGACGGCATATCGCGCCCGCATCAGCGAACGAAGAAATCCAATTTTCAACGCCGCGCCGATGGGAATGGAGTCCAATTTCTCCAGGAGCTTTTGAACCTCGGAACGATTGCTCAGGTTGCCACAGGGAATGTGATGGCTGAGCACTTCCTCCTGATATTCCTGCAACCGCCGCTCGTCGGGATCTTCGTGCACGCGATAAATTGCGGGCTGATGTTTGCTCATCAACTGCGTCGCCACGGCTTCATTGGCCAGCAACATATATTCTTCGATCAACTGGTGCGAAACGTCGTGCTCGACTTTCTCGATGCGTTCGACCCGCCCACGCTCGTCCAGTCGGATTTTGGTTTCCGGGAAATCCAGCGCGAGGGAGCCGGCCTTGAATCGGAGCCGGCGAATCTTTTGGGCCAGTTCGTTGGCGTCATGCAGCATGCGCTCAATCGAATCAACCGGGGGACGTTGAAGGATGGCGAACACCTCCTTGTAGGTAAAGCGGCGCTGCGAATGAATCACCGCCGGATAGAATCGCGTGCTCAATACGCGACCTTCATTCGAAACGAGGAACTCCACACATTTGGTCAGGCGATCCACGTTGGGCTTAAGCGAGCACAATTCATTGCTCAGCGCCTCGGGCAGCATCGGAATCACGCGGTCCACGAGGTACGTGGAATTGCCGCGTTGGCGGGCTTCCACATCCAGGGCGCTGCCCGGCTTCACATAATGCGAGACGTCGGCAATGTGAACCCAGAGCTTCCATTGCTCGCGGGAAATTCGCTGCAAACAAATTGCATCGTCGAAATCCTTGGCATCGTCGGGGTCAATCGTAACCACTTGTTGCGCGCGACAATCTTCGCGTCCGGTGAGGTCCTCCGGCAAAACCTGGTTGCCAATGGCCCGCGCCTCGGCGAGAACATTCTTCGGGAAGTGCAGCGGCAGTTGGTATTGCCGCAGCACCGAAAGCATATCCACGCCTTCCGCATCCGGTGCGCCCAGCACCTCGATGATTTCGCCCTCGGGATTGGTGTGGCGCGTCTCCCACTCCTGTAAGTCGACCACGACTTTGTCACCGACGTGCGCGGGACGGCCCACATCGCGCGGCTCGGGCACGTAGATGTCGTGCGGCATGCGTGGATCATCGGGAATCACGTAAAGAAATTGCCGCCCGCGCTGCAGCGTGCCGACGATTTGGGTTCGCTTCCGCTCGAGGATGCGAATCACGGTACCGGTCGCCTGCTCGATACGATCGGGCCGCAGGCCTTTGGACTTCACGTCGCGCCGCACGAGCACCCGGTCACCGTGGAGCGCGGTGGAGGTAGCGTTCTCAGGTATCATGATCTCCTTCAAACCGGCGTCGTCCGGCTGCAGGAATCCCTTCCCCTGGCGATTGATTTGGATGCGTCCCGGGATGAGGTCCGCTTCGCGCGATGTGATGTAGCGGTTGCCCTTCGTCCGCGCAATCCGCCCCGATTGTTCCAAACCGCGCAATACCCCTTGCAATTCCTGCTGCCGATTCGACGGCAGCCGAAGCAAACGCAGCAGTTCCGGCACGTTGGCCGGGAAATAATCCTTCTGTCCCAATAAATTCAATATCTGTTCTTCCATAGGTTGATTCTTCGCCTCGGCGAAGCTCGTCGGATAACTATGACCGAATCCCATGACAATACCAGCGCCGTTCCTGGGAGCGCCGGAACAGAGAATTGGTCCTTGATTTAGATTGTGGCGATCGATCGCATTGACGCTGGGGGAAATTCCCCCTCTCCCCAGGGGAGAGGGAACAGCGACGGCGAATTTCTGGTCGCTTGGATGTCTCTGTGACCAATCTTGACGCAAAACGCAAAACGCAAGACGCTCCCGGCATGAAGCACATTCTGGCGCTCGACCAGGGCACCACCAGTTCGCGCGCCATCATCTTCAATCACGCCGGGGAAGTCGTCACTCTGGCCCAACAGGAGTTCCGGCAGATCTTTCCCAAGCCTGGCTGGGTCGAACATAATGCGGAAGAAATCTGGGCCACGCAATTGCACGTCGCGACGCAGGCATTGCGCCAGGCCAACCTCGGCGCCGGTGACATCGCCGCCATTGGTATCACTAATCAACGCGAAACCACCGTGGTGTGGGACCGTGCTTCCGGCAAACCCATTTGCAATGCCATTGTCTGGCAGGACCGCCGCACCGCTGCGGCCTGCGACCGCCTCCAATCACGTGGGCAGGCAACCATGATTCGCCGCAAGACCGGTCTCGTGTTGGATGCGTATTTTTCCGCCACCAAGCTGCAATGGATTCTTCAGCACGTTCCCAACGCCCTGACTCGCGCGAAAGCCGGCGAACTGGCTTTCGGCACGATTGATTCCTGGCTCGCCTGGAATCTCACCGCCGGGCGCAACCACGTCACCGATGCGAGCAACGCATCGCGCACGATGCTCTTCAACATCCACAACGGGACTTGGGATGATGATTTGTTGCGCCTCTTCAACGTACCGCGTGCCATCCTTCCGGAAGTGCGTTCGTCAAGCGAGGTGCACGGCGAGAGCCATCTTTTTGGCAATGCTATTCCCGTGGCGGGAATCGCGGGCGACCAACAGGCCGCCTTGTTCGGACAAATTTGCACGCGGCCCGGCATGGTGAAAAACACTTATGGCACCGGCTGTTTCATGTTGATGAATACCGGCGACAAACCCATTACCTCCAAAAACAAACTGCTTACGACAGTCGCGTGGCGGATCGGGGGACGGACGGAATATGCGCTGGAAGGCAGCATCTTCATTGCTGGCGCGGTCGTGCAATGGTTGCGCGATGGTCTGGGTCTCATCAAATCCGCAGGCGAAATCGAGGCGCTTGCCGCGCAAGTGACGGACACCGGCGGCGTCTATCTCGTGCCAGCTTTTGCCGGGCTGGGCGCGCCCCATTGGGACGCTTACGCGCGGGGCTTGATTGGCGGATTGACGCGCGGCACCACGCGCGCACACATCGCTCGCGCGGCATTGGAAGGCATTGCCTACCAGGTTGCGGACGTGCTTCGCGCCATGGAAAAGGACGCGAAACTTCGGTTGAAGGAATTGCGCGTGGACGGCGGCGCGTGTGGAAACAACCTGCTCATGCAATTTCAAGCGGACATGCTTGGCGTGCCATTGGTGCGACCGCGCGTGGGCGAAACTACCGCGCTTGGCGCCGCATACCTCGCGGGTCTGGCGGTGGGTTTCTGGAAAGACCAACGAGAAATCGCTGCTCAACAACAGGTGGATCGGCGGTTTGTTCCAACAATGAAACCCGCGCTTCGCAAAAAGCTTTCAGCCGGATGGCAACGGGCCTTGACGCGTTCACAGAAATGGACGGAAGCTTGAACGGTCTAAATTTCAACGTTGGAACACATTCTCACCCCTCACCCTTGCCCTCTCCCCGTTGAGGGGAGAGGGAATTGCCACCGAATCGTTTTGGATTGCTCGAACGCGAGTTCGCCACGCGCGATTATGGTTTGCCGTCTCGAGACTGCTGCTCAATTTGATCAACTAAAAGGTTTGACTGTCGTCGTCACAATTAATGTTCGATTCTGAAGGAGTGTCCAACTGCCGTTCCCTCTCCCCTCAACGGGGAGAGGGTAAGGGTGAGGGGTGAGAACCACAACGCGGTCCCAGGATCAAAAACTCGCGGAAGAACCTTCAATTGCGCCGCGATGAATTTGCCTTCTCGGTGACCAACACCCATCGCGCCGCGTCGGCGATAACATGACCGCTGGTGCCAGTGGTGCGAATGCGGAGACTGGCACCGGTGCCGGCGTTGAAATTCGTGGTCAGAAGATGGACCCATTTCCCGCCGTTCCGCGTTTGGTCCAGCTTAAATGTGTTCGTGCCCGCGGGATGAATGACGTCCACCGGCACATTGGTCGCGCGATTGGGATGAGCGCTCCAACGAAGATAGACCTCGTAGGTGCCGGCTTTGGAAAGCTCTGGTGTAAACGTCGCCATATTTTCGCCCTTGTCCGCGTTATCGTCATGCGCATAATTCGCGCCCCAATAACCCCGGGTGGCCGTGCCCGTCGCCCATGAACCGGTCAGCGTTGCCGCCGGGTCCATGTTGTCCACGATGATGCCCGTAGCCGTTTCCCGCTTGTTTTCCCAGGTCAGGATTTGTTTGTCCGCCAACAACCGGCTCGCCAGTTTCGCATAGCTGACTCGTTGGACAGAAATTCGCTCATCAATGGCAAATGCCGCCGCCGTGGCCGCCGATTGCGCCGCCATCATGAACACCGGCTCCATGCGCGTGGACCCGAATGCGATGTGGCTCGCCGAGATCGCAAAGGGAACCTGCAGGTTTTCACATTCGCCCGCCCGTGGAACGATGGAGCGATAAGAAATCGGGTACGGCCGGGGCACGCCTACTTGCACGTCGCCTTCGTTCACCACGAAACCTCCTTTGACGATGCGCTGGCAATTGTGCGAATCCATGTTGTACGATCCGAGGCAGATCGAATCGGTTGGGACGCGCGTGCCCTGGCAATCCGCCTGCGTCATTACGTAATCGCTGACCATGCGGCGTGCTTCGCGGACGTAGATCTGCGGCGAGTAACCGCCGGAATCAGTCCACTCGTCCTTGCACGGCCCCCAACTGGCCATCGCCGTCCGCAGGGCAGCCGGTGAACGGGGGCTGGTGGCCAGATAATGTATCATCCCCTGAATGTATTCACGATGCTCGCGGTCCATTTGCGCGCGAGCCGCATAAGTGTTCGTGGGATACGTCCAATTTTCACCGATGAAATCAGTGGAGAACGCGCCGTTATTGTTCATGTCGGTCTTGCCGTTGGGCATGGACGAAACATTGAAAAAGGACTGGATGGTAAGTTTGTCGCCGGCCGCGATGCGGGCATCGAGCAACCGGCCGAGCAATTCATAGCGTGCTGGGTCGTACCTGGGAGGCACGACGTGCGGCAATCGGTTCGTTGGATTCTGCGTGAAACACATCCGGTAGTTGAACGCCTGGATAAGGTGGTCGCCTTCGCCAATCCTGCCGCCGTCACCGGGCTGCACAAAGGGCAGCAAGCCGCTCCCGGGTTTACCGGGGACAACATAGGGGTCCACTTTTACCGTGAACTGGTGCTTCGCCGAGCTGGGGCGAATGCCATTCAACGATTCCCCATAAACGTTCGTTCCCTCGCGGCCAAACGTGAAGCTCACACCCGCCAAGGCGAGCAGATCGCCCTCATACGTCGCGTCAATGAACATCTTCGCGCGATAAATCGTGCCGTCTTCCATTGTAATTTCCGTGATGCGCGCGCCGGTTTTCTTCCCGGACGCGAGGCGCTGATTGAAGCGGGGCTTGACGCCAATTTCATCGAGCCAGTCGCGATAAACTTTCAATGCGACATGGGGTTCGAAATTGAATCGTTCCGCCTGGTGATAGTGTCTGCCAATGCGCTGATAGAATTCCCGCGAGACGCCGCCAATGGAATCGATGTTACCCACGTCGGTGGCGCCTAAGCCTCCGGAAGTCAGCCCGCCAAGATGATTGTCGAATACCGCCAAAGAAACGGTCTTACCCATGCGCGAGGCTTGAATGGCAGCGGCTACGCCGCCCGAGGTGCCGCCATAAATGCAAATATCGCTTTCGACGACGGCAGCGCCGCAGGCCATGCATATCAGGCCAAGATAAAGTGCGGATAATCGACTAATCGCGGCAATCACGTGTGGCTATTCTGTCACGCGTCCCAGCCAAAGGCCATTACACGAAGGTGTAAGGCAGGTCAGTTACCTTTCCGCAATACGGTGTCGCGCTGTGACCAGTCGGGGTTGGTGTTCGGATAATCCAGGTTGAAATTCAGGCCGCGGCTCTCGGGCCGCAGCGAGGCACAGCGCACGATGAGTTCGGCGACGGTGGCGATGTTGCGCAATTCGAGCAGGTCGCTCGTGACGGTGAAATTCCAGTAGTAGTCGTGGATTTCCTCCTGCAGGTTGGCGATGCGCTTGAGCGCGCGCTCCAATCGCTTGTTCGTTCGCACGATGCCCACGTAGTCCCACATGCAACGACGGATCTCGTCCCAATTGTGCGAGACAACCACCATTTCGTCGGGGTTGTGAGCATTGCCCGATTGCCATCCGGGAATCTTGAAATCCGCCGGCGCTGATGGAGCCGAGCCCACTTTCAATGCCGCGCGGTGGGCGCAAACCAGCGCCTCCAAAAGCGAATTGCTCGCGAGCCGGTTCGCGCCGTGCAGCCCCGTGCAGGCCACTTCACCAACCGCGTAAAGGCCGGAGATTTCCGTTTCGCCATCCACATTGGTTACTACCCCACCGCATTGATAATGCGCGGCGGGAACGACGGGAATGGCCTCGCGCGATATGTCCACGCCGAAGCGCAGACACATTTCGTAAATATTGGGAAAGCGGTCGCGCAGGAATTCCTTCGGCTTATGAGTGATGTCAAGCAGCACGTGGTCCGCGCCGCTCTTTTTCATTTCGCTGTCAATGGCCCGGGCAACAATGTCGCGCGGGGCCAGGGATTTCAGCGGATGATAGGCATCCATGAATTCCACCCCGTCAATCGTCTTGAGCACGCCGCCTTCCCCGCGCACGGCTTCAGAAATAAGAAATGATTTCGCCCTGGGATGATAAAGACACGTGGGATGAAACTGGATGAATTCCATGTTAGCCACCGCCGCGCCCGCACGATACGCCATCGCCACGCCGTCTCCGGTGGCAATATCGGGATTTGTCGTATAAAGATAAACCTTTCCGCAACCACCGGTGGCCAGCAGCGTGACGGTCGCGGCGAAGGTTTCCACCTGGCCGGTTTTTTTGTCGAGGACGTAGGCGCCGAGACAATTATTTGCACCCACATAGCCGAGCTTCTGGCTCGTGATGAGATCAATCACGAGATGGTTTTCAAAAATCCGGATGTTCGGCTGGCGGGAAATGGCGTTCAGCAACGCGCGTTCGATTTCGCGACCCGTGACGTCCTTGGCGTGAAGGATGCGTCGCTTGGAATGCCCCCCCTCGCGCCCCAAATCCAGTTCGCGTTCGCCATGCGATGCCGGATTTTCGCGCTCGGAGAACTGCATGCCCAGTTCAATGAGTTCCGCGATGCGCGCCGGTCCTTCTTCGACGATGGTGCGGACGACCTTCTCTTTGCAGAGGCCCGCGCCGGCTTCGAGCGTGTCGCGCACGTGCAATTCGAACGAGTCCTCCTTGCTGGTGACCGCAGCGATGCCGCCCTGCGCGTAGTTGGTATTGGACTCGGCGCGGTCCTTTTTCGTGACGATGGCCACGCGCCCGCGTGGGGCGACCTTCAACGCAAAGCACAACCCGGCAATCCCGCTGCCGAGGACAAGGAAGTCAAATTGTTGCATCTGAGTTCGGACGGAAGATGCACGAAAGGCTCAAAGTCTAAAGCCTAAAGTCCAAGGTCACAGTGATAATGAAAACCACGCATTGCGCGTGAGAATTCTCCACGTGCTGCGCCTCAAAACTTTTCGCTTTCTCCCAAACTGCGGAATTCTTTCAGAAATTCACACTTTCCTTTGGCTGGCCCGCACGATGCTAACGACGAATTGACGGTCACAGCGCCGTTGGCAGAGAAAAATTCAATCGCGGAGGCAGTATGAATGACGAAACGAATTCCGCCAGTTCAAACCCAGAACTTCCAACACCCATCGAGCCCGCTCCCCCGATGAAGCGTTCGCCGTGGTACTGGCTCAAACGCCTGCTCGCGTGCAACCCGTTTTTTCTGGGCAGCGCTGCGCTGCTGCTCTTCGGGATGTACCGCATCTCGATTGACCCCAACTTTCTGCCCGGCGAGGTGGGTCAGCTCGTTTTCAATTTCACGGCGCTGCAATTCTACGAACTGCTGCTGGTGGGCACAGCGATTGTGCTGGCGCGGCGCTTTATTTGGTACGACTCGATGCTACTCGTCGGCCTTGAAAATTTACTGGTTCTCGTGCCGTTCATGCTCATCAGCCAGGCAGCGTTGATTGAACAGAAGACCGTGTGGCTGCTTTGCGGAGTTACCATGGTGTTGGTGGTGGGTCGAACGGGCGCGGCGCGGCAATGGATATCGGTCCTCAAGCCGTCGCCGCGTCTGTTCGCTTCCGGCATGGCCGCGCTAGTGGTCAATGCCGCCTTACCCATCATCTTCCGACATTTTCAAGAAACGAAAACCCGCGCCGGTTATGACGACAGCCCGGCACGCGACATGAATGAAGCGAGCTGGCTCTTGTTGCTGCCAATGCTTTGCGCGCTGGCGAACCTGCTGCCTCGCCCGCGCGAAGACGGGAAACTGCTGGTGCAACGCCGGTGGTTTCCCGTCGGCTTGTTTCTCGCCTGGGTCCTCGGCACGGGCGTGCACCTCTACGCCTTGGGATACATCTACGAATTCCCGTTGCGGCCCGATTTAGTTGCGCCGGTCTTATGGATGCTCGCATGGACGATTTACGTACGCCTGTCGGATTTTGTGCCCGAACCCAAGGCCGCGCTCCGAATAATCACTCTGCTTTTACCGCTCCCGGTGACTCTCGTTTCCCTGGAAGCCGTCGGGAGCAACGTTTTCTTTGCCTTAAGCGCGTTGAATGTCGTGGCGTTCGGGCTGGTCTATTGGCGGCAACGTGACAATCGCCTGGCGCTGCACCTGACACTGGTCTCACTTGCCGCAGCGGTCGCTGCGTTGCCGGTGGAAGTCGTGCATCCGGTGGTTGGACAATTCGACCGCTCGAAATTCATCGGCTCAGCCGTGGTGATTTACCTGATTGTGTGCTGCGGACTTTCCCGACATCCGAAGGTGGCCATCCTGGGAATGTTTGCGGCCGGTTTTGCCGGTGGAATGCTACGAGGCTATCACAACGACACGATGCATTGGGCGCTGCAAGCAGGGCTGGTGTATTTCCTGTTGCACAGCTTGCGCTGGCACGATTACGAACACGAGGGAGCGACGACGGTAAGGACGCTGGCGGCCCTCATTTGGATCTTGCAAACATTCGTATGGGTAAGCGGACATCAAGTACCGTTCGTATTTCCAATAATGGCCGGCGGCATCGTGCTTGCGGCCTATTGTTTCGTTGGATTTGTCCTAAGGAATTGGTGCCCGGCGATGTTGCCCATCGCCGCAGCGCTGGTGATGGTGAGCAGCCCATCAGTATATGCGGCCATGAAACTACAAACGACGCCTGCCGGCGTGATTGCCATCGGTGCAAGCTTTCTTCTGTTCGCGATCGGCACCGCTGTGGCGTTGACCAAACATCGCTGGCACCACAATGGATAAAGTCCGACAGATTTTGGAGTACGCCGGCGTGCCGCCGTTTTCGGACAGGGGAAGATGTCAATCATCCCCGGCCATACGACGAATCCACCTCACGGTTGCAGCGCGCGCACTTTGAAGAACTTATTCTGAGACATGCTGAAGGGGTCAAACCAAACGGTCTCGGGGAAGCCACCCGGAATATTTGTAATGACGGTCATAAAGTTCACGTTCGTACCGGCCGAGAGTTCATAAGTATATTGCGGCGCGCTGGGCCAGCTTACACGCATGTAGGATGAGCCGAACAATCCCCACCGAGAAAGGTCCGGATCGCCGAGAATATCCGAGCCCAACGGGTTCGTTCCCATCAATTGCTCGCGCGCGTTGGAAAAACCATCGCCGTCCGGGTCGTCCTTTGGTCCATAAGCCAGCGAACCGAGGCGGGTCGTTTCCCAAGTGTCATCGAGCCCGTCGTGGTCGGCATCAGTGATTTGTGTTCCGCGAATAATCAGGCTGACATTTCGCGCACTACCAACCCCCCCGGGGAATTCGTCCGAGAAGGAAACCGTCCAGTCACCGGCGCTGCTCTCCAGGAAATCATGCGTCGTCCAATACGTCCAATCGTCCGGCCCGGGAACACTCTTTCCAGCACATTGGGATCCTAAGCTTAGAATTCCACGTGGACAAGTTGTCGCG
>JADMIO010987936.1_pt1 | contig 38045 bp, 33 predicted proteins | sample 8958161 | NCBI WGS metagenome assembly JADMIO01 (sample SAMN16585339, study PRJNA669376) | soil metagenome | isolation source: Crop rotation soil | place: USA: Cullars Rotation, Alabama | collected 2011 | reverse complement strand
GGTTGCCGCGTTCACCGCCTCCGCCGCAGAGAAGCAGCAGCCCGCAACGCAAGCGGCGCGGCCCGCGCCGAAACCGAAATACGGAGCGTTCGCGCTGTCGCCTATCCTCGCGGGCCTCGGTTCGGGCTATGAGTGGCCGGACCGCAAGAGCGCCGAAAACGCCGCGATGAATTCCTGCAAAGGGATTTCGCCGGCGGCGACCGACTGCAAGATTATCCTGTGGTTCTACAATACCTGCGGCGCGGTCGCGATGGCGCCGGACGGCACTTATGGCGTCGCCTACGACCAGAACCAGAAGGCCGCGAACAAGGCCGCGATCAAATACTGCAAGCAGTTTGGCGGCAAGAACGGCTGCACCGTGCACAAGTCGATCTGCACGGGCGTCGACGGCAAGGGAAAGTCGACCACGCCGAAGGTGAAGAAGAAGAAACCCTAGACCGCGGCGACGAGGCCGTTCTGCGCGTGACCGCTCATGCGACGCGCGGCAAGCGGCGCTTCCATCGCGAAGCAGAGGCCCAACGGTCCGCTCTCCCATTTGCAGGCGCCGCGCATCTGCGCGACCAGCGAATGGATGAGCTGCAGACCGAGCCGGCCGTCAACCTTCGGGTCGAAGCCTTCCGGAAAACCGACGCCGTCGTCCGCGCAGGTGAAGATCATCGCGTCGTCGTCGAGGCGACGGCAGCAAAGTTCGATCTTCAAGGCGACGCCGGTGGGGTGGGCGTATTTCACCGCGTTGGTCAGAAGTTCGGCCGCCAGCATGCCGAACGGCAAGCCCATGTCGGACGGCGCCTCGATCGACGTGTCGAGCGAGAAATCAAAGGCGATCTCACGGCCGCCAGAAATCGCGCCTTTCATTGCGTCGCAGACTTCCCGCAGATAACTCGCGACGTTGAACTGGTCGCTCTTCTTCGACGCCAGCAAACGGTGAAGCCGCCCGATCATCTCGATGCGGGCCGCGATGTCGACAAGGACAGCCCTCGCGTCCGCCGTATTTTTCAGGCGCGAGGCCTTCAGGCGCACAAAGCCGCTCAAGGCGGTCAGATTGTTGGAAATCCGGTGGTTCGCTTCGGCGGCAAGGAGCATCGGCAAAATCCTGTGCGGCTCGGTCTCAGCGTGGGCCTCATGGGACGCCCGGGCAATCCTTATCGCGCGCTCATTCAGGGGTCCTTCGGCCATGCCCGCCGGCGCCGCAACGGACGGGAACCCAGGTCCTTACGCCATGTTTGCATGGTGCAAAAAAGGCAGTTTTTAAGATAAGGGCACGTTTTCCCCCTCTTGACGTGCTTACTGTTTATGAGTAAGAAATGGCCTTGGGTTTAGGGTGAGGACGATGTCTGCAAAACGCATGGAACGCCTGCAGGTCATGCTGACCGACGGCGAGCTGGAGGCGCTGGACGACTGGCGCTTTTCGCACCGCATGCCGAGCCGCGCTTCGGCGATCCGGGAGCTTTTGAAACGGGGGCTCACGGCGGAAGGGTTCAACCTTTCGGAAGCGCAATCGCGCTCGAAAGACTACGGCGTCACCGCGGCGGCTTCAAAATCGGCGAAGAAGGCGACGAACGGCGCTGCGAGAGGACGCACCAAGTCCTCCGCCTAGCCGGATCGACCGACCAACAGTTCAGAACGTTTGCAAAGCGCCGGCATAGCCGGCGTTGACCTTGGGGATAGGGCATGCGTGAGGCGGTAAGCATCGAACGCTACGTTCAGCTCATCAATGAGAAGGTGCGCGAGCATCCGTTGTACCGGCGCGGAATGGAGGCGACGCTGTCGCTGGAAGGTCCGGAAGCCGGACGGCTTGTCTTCACGGGCGCGGGCGAAGGCGAGGGCAACGGGAAAGCGGCGTTCGCCTGGGCGCAGGTGCAAGTCGATCTTGCCTATAAACCGGAGGATGACAGCGGCGGTTACACGTTCCCCGGCGGTTCCTTCGGAGACCTCTCCCCGGCGTGAGCCGGCCACGCGCACCGCTAGGACGCTGACCTCAAAACCGTAACGGACATTGCGGACGGACCGGCGCTGTCAGTACCTTGCGGCCCATGCGCACGATCCGCCTTCTCGCTTACGATAACGCCAACCTCCTCGACATTACGGGGCCGGCGCAGGTGTTCGCCAGCGCCTCGCAATACGCGATGCGCCTCGGAGAGCGCGACGCTCCTTCCTACGGCGTTGAGATCGTCAGCCTTGCCGGCGGCACGGTCCGCACGTCGGCGGACGTCGTGATCGAAACCGCGCGCGCGTTGGTGTCGCCTGTCGACACCTTTCTTGTCGCCGGCGGCTTCGGCGCTGAATCGGCGCAAGGGGAAAAGGCGCTCCTCGACTACATTCGCGCCGAGGCCCCGATGGCGAGACGCGCGGGCTCCGTCTGCACCGGCGCTTTCGTTCTCGCCGCGACCGGTCTTCTCGACGGCAGGCGGGCGACAACGCACTGGGCCTGGCGCGATGCGTTCACCGCCGCCTTCCCGAAAGTGTCGCTCGAACCCGACGCCGTTTACGTCGAGGACGGCAAATACTGGACGTCGGCGGGCGTTCTCGCCGGCGTCGACATGGCGATGGCGATGGTTGAACGCGATCTCGGCCTCAAAATGGCCGACTACACCGCCCGCGCGCTCGTCGCCGAGTCCCGCCGGGCGCGCGGCGAGCCGCAGATCAGCGCCCGTCTCGACGCGCAAGCGATCGAAGGCGCACGCATCCGCCGGCTGATGGAATGGATCGCGAATAATCCGGGCGAAGATCTTTCAGCGGTTGCGCTCGCGGGTCGCGCCTGCATGAGCATCAGGAGTCTGCAACGTCACTTTGCAGCGGAAGCGCGCGAAACGCCGGCGGCTTTCGTCGAGCGCACGCGCGTTGAATCCGCGCGGCGCCTCCTTGTGACTTCGGACGCCAAGCTCGACGCCGTCGCAGCGCAGGCGGGCTTTACGTCGCTATCCGCAATGCAGCGCGCCTTCCTGCGCGTAATCGGTCTGCCGCCGAGCCAGTATCGCCAGCGCATGGCGGCGCATTCCTAACGCCCCCTCGCCGCCCTTGTCGCAATTCGCCGTGACTTTGACGCCGTGATCGCGAAACGCGCGCGCTAAGAATGCATCACAACGAGGCTCGCAAGGAAAGGCGCTTGTGGCTCAAGACGTGGATCGAAGAACCGTGCTCGCGGCATCGCTCCTTGCCGGCGCCGGCGCCATGACGAACGCGAAAGCCGCTGACGCGCCGATCCAGAAGCTGACGCCGCCGAAGGGCGCGATTCCCGTCGCGTTCCTTCTCGACGAAGGCGCGACGATGATCGACTTCGCGGGCCCCTGGGAGGCGTTCCAGGACGCAGGCGTCGCGGGCGTGCCTGGTTTCGATCTCTTCACCGTCGCGCCGACAAAGAAGAGCATTCACTCATCGGCAGGCATGGAGATCGTGCCGAAATTTTCGCTTGCCGACGCGCCGCAACCGACGGTCGTCGTCATTCCGGCGCAGTCGAGCGGCCGCCAGGCGGGGCCGCAGACCTCGCCAAAGGTGGAATGGCTGAAAAAGGTCGCGCCTGGGGCTGATGTCGTGATGTCCGTCTGCACCGGCGCCTTCCTCCTCGCGCGCACCGGCCTTCTCGACGGCCTCAGCGCGACGACGCATCACGATTTCTTCGACGACTTCGCGAAGGCGTTTCCGAAAGTGACGCTGATGCGCGGGCGACGCTTTGTCGACAACGGCAAGTTCGTCACCGCCGGCGGGCTCACCTCAGGCGTGGACGGCGCTCTCCATGTCGTCGCGCGCTATTACGGCGTCGAGGCGGCGAAAGTCAGCGCCGCCTACATGGAGCATCACGGCGACGGCTGGCTCTCCGGCGTGCAGGAGCTCTGATCCACCCGAGGTTGAATCAGATTCTTCTTAAGCGAATATTTTTTCGGGGCCGGAACTCAACGGCGCATCTCTGACGTTTCGCTCAAAGCAGACGGCTAAAGATCTCGTCAGACCAGACCTTTTGCCTCCTGCGAAGCGCGCGAGCGCAAGCTTCGGCATTGCGCTCGCTCGTTATTCAACATGGCGCTCTCTTACGGGCGGGCGCACCTGCCGGTGAGAATGCGATGCAAGATCCTCTGGCGAATTTCGTTCTATCGACAGCGAAAACCCTTCGCGACGGCCGATCGAGACGCCTGCATCGCCGAAGGGTTGAGGAGATTGTCGGGAGGGTCGCAGAGCGCCTCGACGCCCGTTACGGCGACGCCGCGGCGGCGCATTGCGTCACTCGCCTGACGGCCTGCGTCGGACAGGCTCCCGGCGTTCGCCGCTACATCTGGAGCCGCGTCTGGATGAAGGTGCACAAAAAAACGCTGCTGCAGGTTCTGCCGGTTGTCGCTTCGCGCAGCGTTGAGCGTGCGCCGCCGCCGCAGGTTTGATTTTCTGCGAAGCCCGCACGCGCCTAGCTTTCACTCTGGAGAGGCGTCGACCGCCCAAGATGGTTAGGAGCGGCGCAAGACGATAAGGCCGATCGTCGCCAGCGCAACGCTCGCGGCCAACATGTAGCCGCCGAAAAATGTCGGATCGATATAGAGCACTCCCACGGCTCCGTGAGCGGGGACTAGAAGCGACAGGGTCGCCGCGCCACGCCAGGATTGAAAACGTGTCGCGGTTGCGGCCCAGATTAGCGCCGTTACGCCCCAGCTAACGGACGCCTGCAACCACAACAGGCAAATGGCAAGGTGCTCTTGGCGGCCAAGCGCTTCACCCCAGCTGCTCGCCATCGGCAAACCCATCGCGTGAATGCCAGCCGTCGCGAGGAGGAGCGCTGCAGCGGCGAGGAGGATCATCCGGCCCATGGTCAGAGTATACAGCTTAACGGGCCGCATTCCGAGCAGCGCTCTCAGTGCTAGCTCTTGCAACAATCCCGGCGATCTAACTGGACTGGCGGACACGGCGTGTCCGCATAGGAGCAGAACACGCAGCAATCGCCGTGCTTGGGCTTGAGCCGCGTTCCACAAGCCGGGCAGTCATCGAAGTAGGCGCCGCATCAGCGGGCATCGTCTCCCGCGAGCGTTCGCTGCAGGCGGGGCAGCTGAGCACGGATTATCACAGTCGGCGTCATTCTCGGCTCATAACTTTTCGCGTCGTCGCGGCCCGGGCCGAAGCGCCATCAAAGCGCCAATATCGGCAAACGTCCAGACGTTGCTCGGTTTCAACTGTCTGCTGCAGGCGTGAATTCAAGAAATTTACTCCGTATGCAGAACGATATTGTCGCAAATAGTTAACCCTGCACAGCCTTTAAACAAGCCAGTTAACCATAAAGTGGGGATAGTTATCCCCACCCCTTCAGACGGCCTTATCATAGCGCTTGTCCCGTCGTGGCTTTGAGAGAGCGTTCTCCCCTCCGCTCCCAGCCGCGAACAACGGGAGCCGGCGGGAGGATCGTTTGCACACGGACGGTCCTCCCCAACCGGAAATTGGTAAGGAGTGAGAAGAGCCCGTGAGTACGTTATCCGCCGAACATGTCGATGGCGATCGAGAGCGCCGCAGCAAGGATGTAGAGGCCGAACAGCTTCGACAGGAGATCGCCCTTCATTCGGTGCGCGAGACGCGCGCCCGCTGGCGCCGCGAGCGCGGACATCAGCGCCATCGCCGCAAACGCCGGGAGGTTTACGTAGCCGAGCGACAATGGCGGCAGGTCGTGATGGCCGAAACCCGAGAGCGCAAAGCCGGCGGCGCCTGGCAGCGCGACGGCGACGCCGAAGCCGGAGGCGGTCGCCACCGCCTGATGAATGGAGCGGCCGGACCACGTCATCACCATGACGCCGACCGCGCCGCCGCCGAGCCCCATCAGCGACGAGAAAAGGCCGGTGCCGACGCCGATCGGAATATGGATGCGCTTTTCCGTAAGGTCAGGCCGATCCTCCGTTTGCCCGCGTTTGCCAAAGAGCCGGCGGAAACCGATATAGCCGGCGCCCACGGCGAACACCGCCGCAAGCGCTTCGCCGGGAACGTAGCGAGACGCGAGCCCGCCGATGGCGGCGCCAATCGCGATCCACGGGCCCCACGCCTTCACGATGCGCATGTCGACCTGCCCCGCGCGATGATGCGCGCTCAGAGAGGCGAGCGACGTTGCGATGATGACGGCGAGCGACGTTCCGATCGCCGTTTTGAGGCTCGGCTCTTCCGCGATGCCGTAAGACTGGAAGACGGCATAGAGCGCCGGCACGGTGACGATGCCGCCGCCGATGCCGAAAAGTCCGCCGCAAAAACCCGAGGCGATCCCTGCCGCGATGACCGCGACGATAAGCCAGGCGTGATCGGCGATGAAGCTCATGCGATCGCGAGCGCGGCGGCCTCAACGGCCTCGAGCGCGCGCTCGATCACATCGGCTGGTGTCGCGCTTCCCTGCTCGGAAAGCAGGCGCCGCCAGGCGCGCGCGCCGGGTTGTCCATGAAAGAGGCCGAGCATATGGCGCGTAATGTGGTGAGGTCTGACGCCCTCCTTCGCCATGCGATGGACGTAGGAGATCATCGCACGCGCCGTTTCGGAGCGGGTGAGCGGGCGCGTGTTGTCGCCGAAGAGTCTGCGGTCGACATCGGCGAGGAGGTAAGGATCGTCGTAAGCGGCGCGGCCGAGCATGACGCCATCGAAGCTTTTGAGATGCCGCTCCGACTCGTCGAGCGACTTGATGCCGCCATTCAGAATAATCCGGAGATCCGGACGAGCGCGCGTCAACTTTTCCGCAATTTCGGGCTGCAGCGGAGGAATCTCGCGGTTCTCCTTCGGAGAGAGTCCCTCAAGCCAGGCCTTCCGCGCGTGGACGATGAAGACCTCGCAGCCGGTCTTCGCCACGGTCTCGATGAACGCAGGCAGGCTCTCCTCCGGGTCCTGCTCGTCGACCCCGATGCGGCATTTGACGGTGACGGGGATCTTCACGGCGGCGCGCATCGCGGCGACGCAATCCGCGACAAGCGCCGGCCTCTTCATGAGGCAGGCGCCGAAAGCGCCCGACTGCACGCGGTCCGAGGGGCAGCCGACATTGAGGTTCGCCTCGTCATAACCCCACCCCTCGCCGAGGCGCGCGGATTTCACGAGGAGCTCAGGGTCGCTGCCGCCGAGCTGCAAGGCGACGGGATGTTCCGACGGATCGAAGTCGAGATGGCGCCGGGCGTCGCCGCGCACGAGCGCTTCCGCGGTGATCATCTCCGTATAAAGACGAGCGCGCTTCGTCAGCAGCCGGTGAAAATACCGGCAGTGGCGGTCGGTGCCGTCCATCATCGGCGCGACGCAGAAGCGGTAGGCGCTGTACATCGAAGCGCCGGTAGCGCGGGGCGCTCGCCCGGTCAATCGCTGCTAGCTCGTGACCGTCACGCGGATGTCGCCATGGCGCGACAGCACATTCGCCGCAACCTCAGTCCCGACGCGGCGGAGCGCGACATCCACCTTCGAGCCGCCGAGGGACAGGTTGCGCAACACGACCTCGCCGAGGAAATGCGGCAAGGACGGGCGGTCGAAGACGACGCCGCGGTTCTCAACGTCGAACCGCAAACCGAGCGAGCTTGCGAGCAGCGACAACGGCGCCGTCGCCGCCCAGGCCTGCGGCGAACACGCGACGGGATAAAAGGTCGGGCCGCGGCTCCGCTGCCTGACGAAGCCGCAGAACAGCTCCGGCAGGCGGCGCAGCTCGATATAGATCGAGGCGTCGAAGAGGCCGCCGAAGATCCGCGCCGCCGCCCGGCTGTAACCGTAGCGCGCGAAACCCTCCGCGATCATCGCATTGTCATGCGGCCACACAGATCCGTTGTGATAGCTCATCGGATTGTACCGGGCCTCGCCCGCAGCGACCGTCCTGACGCCCCATCCGCAGAAGGAGGAGCGATCCATCAGCGTTCGGACAAGGCGCTCAGCCCGCTCCGGAAGCGCGATCCCGGTGTACAGCGCATGGCCGGCGTTCGAGGTTCTGACGCGGCAGGCGTGTCCCGTCCCGCAAATCGCGACGATGTAGGTGCCGAGCTCCTCGTCCCAGAAAACTTCGTCAAACCGTTGCCGGAGTTTTCGCGCCTCAAGGTCGAGCTTGTCCGCGCGCTCCTCGAAGCCGAGCCGCCTCGCGATGTCGGCGCCGGCGCGCTTCGCGGCGTAGGCATAAGCCTGCACTTCCACGAGCGCGATCGGGCCTTCCGCGAGCGTTCCGTCGGCATGAAAGATCGAGTCCTGACTGTCCTTCCAGCCCTGATTGGTGAGGCCCTTGTGTGCGCGGCCGCCATACTTGACGAAACCGTCACCTTCCGGGTCCCCATAAGTCGACATCCAGTTGAGCGCCGCCTCGATGTTCTCCCAGTAACGCTTGATGAAGCCGATATCGCCGGTGCGCTCCAAAAAAGCGCCGGCGAGCATCACGAAGAGCGGAGTCGAGTCGACGCTTCCGTAATACCGCTTGAACGGCACTTCGCCGAGTTCGGCCATCTCACCCTGGCGGATCTCATGGAGGATCTTTCCGGGCTCCGCGGCGGCGGCTTCGTTGACCTCGGTCGCCTGGTTCGCCGCGAGATATCCGATGACGCCGCGCGCGATGTGGGGGTCCATCCACAAGGTCTGCAGCGCCGTGATGATCGCGTCGCGACCAAATACGGTGCTGAACCAAGGAATGCCGGCGTAAGGGTAAGGCCCTTCCGCCGTTTCGGTTGTCAGCATGTAGAGGTCGGAGACTGCGCGGCGCGCGGCCTCGTTGAAGATTTCGTTCGAGGTGATGACCGCTGCGGCGCGCGAGGAAATAGTGCGGAGCGCGCGCCGCGCATCGCGCAGCGAAAAAAAGAAGTCTCGCGCGGCGCCCGTTTTCGCCTCGGCGCCGTCGCAGCGGATTTCGATGTAAATAATTGCGCCCTCGCGCGGACCAAGTTCGAGATCGTAAATCGCCCGCGTCGCATCGAGGCGCGTCGGCGCAGGCTCAAAATTAAGCGAAGTCTCGCGCCGCTTCCCATCGAGGCCGGCATAAGCGAGCGTCGCACGCCCTCCGGTGACTTGCGGTCGCTGGATTTTCCCGCGCTGCTCCCGCTTCGACCCGCGCACTTCGAAGAGGTCCGCAAAGTCCGCCGCGAAATCGAGGCGCAACAAGATGCGCCGTGTTTGCTCGTCAAAATTGCGGACCGTGAGTCGCTCGAAGCAGGCGCCCTTCCACAGGAACTTCGCGCGGCGGATGTGGATAAGATCGTGGCGAAACACGATTGCGCCGTCGGCGCAGAGGTCGGGATTGGTGAGGTCGCAGGTCAGCGTTGCATTGTCGTCGCGCAACGTCGAACTCAGAAGGATCGGCGGCGCGCCGGCGATCGACAGCAAGAAATGCGACAGATGCCGGGTGTCGCGATGATAGAGCCCCTCGGGGCTCGACTCGCCCGCAAGCACGTCGCCCGTCTGATTGAAAACCGCGAAGGTGTCGGCGTGTTTCAGCGTCTTCGTTCGGCGCTCGACAAGCGACGCGACTGCCGGAATTTCGAACTCGCCAACGGGCGTGCTCTCCCGCTCCACGCCCGGCAGGGTTTCGGTATCGCTCATCCCTACGCCTTGCATTTCCCCAGCCTAAATCGCCGCGATTTGCGCACGCCGCCAGCCGACGCGCGGCCGCTTTTCTTCCTGCGCCGCGAGCCGGTAGAGCCCGACATAGTCTTCAGCCATGCGCTCGACGGTAAATCGCTGCTCGAAGCAATGACGAACTCTTGCGCGTTTAAGCGAGTCGAGCCGGGCTACGGCTTCGACCGCCGCATCAACACTGTCGACGATGTATCCGGAGACGCCATCGTCAACGACCTCCGGCACAGAACCGCAGGCGAATGCAATAACGGGAGTTCCACACGACATCGCTTCAATGAGAACGAGGCCGAAAGGCTCCGGCCAATCGATGGGAAAAAGAAGAGCGGAAGCGCCGGCGAGAAACGGCGCCTTTTCGCGCTCGTTGATCTCGCCAATGAATTCGACATTCGCGTTTGCGTCGACCATCGGCTTGATGACCGTGCGCCAGTACTCTTCGTCGACTCGATCCACCTTCGCGGCAATCTTCAATGGGAGGCCGGTGCGGACCGCGATTTCAATGGCGCGATCAGGCCGCTTTTCAGGAGAGATGCGTCCGAGAAACGCAAGGTAGCCGCCCGGAGCCTCACTGTAGGGAAGCAGGTCTCGCGGCAGGCCGTGATGCACCGTGCTCACCCAGTTAACCGGGGGCATCGGGCGACGCTGGTCATCGGAGATCGAGACCAGCGGGATTTCCGGAAACGCTTCATAGAACGGCGCAAGGTCCGGCAGATCGAGACGGCCGTGCAGCGTCGTCAGCGTGCGGCGCGCGTATTGTCGGATGATCGGGAAGTGCATCAGGTCGATGTGAAAGTGGAGCACGTCGAATTCGTTCGCGCGCCGGCTCACCTCATCGAGCATCATGAATTGATAGGGCATTGTGTCCTTGACCGCGGGATCAAGGCGAAGCGCAATCTCGCAGAACGACGAAAGGTCCGCAGCCGTGACGGAATCGCCGCTTGCGAACAGCGTTACGTCATGCCCTTGCCTCACCAATTCTTCCGTAAGGTAAGAAACGACGCGCTCGGTGCCGCCATAAAGCTTCGGAGGCACGCTTTCAGCGAGCGGCGCTATCTGGGCGATTCTCATTCTTTCGTCTCCCGCGGCGGAGGGCCGCCTGAGAGAACACGCGGGAGGCGAGGTGATTGCGCGGAGAAGGCCAAATTTTGGCCGTCTTCGGGCAGGCGTTACAAATTTGTTGGGAAGGAACTCCTATTCTCATCGTGCGGCCGCTTAAGAGAGGCCGACGTATGAAGGAGGCCTTAACGAGCTGCCGCGCCACATGTGTCGCGCCCACTACAAGCGGCGCGGATCGTCGTGATTGCGCCACGGAAGGGCGAATTTGGCTTGCTTCCAAGGCCTTATGTCCCCACTTTCCGCCCGAATTCAGTGGCGTCGTCGGGAGGCTAGCGGCGTATGAAGGGACTGCGTGCGCCGAAGGTATTGTTCATGAGATCTGTAGGTGAAATCGAAGGGACGGCCTCCCGTCCAAAGGGCAGGCGCCGGCTGACGCTTGCTCTCGCAGCGTTCGGCGTTCTCGCCGCGCTCGGAATTGGCATGTTCCTCATGAAGCCGAAAACCCCGACCAAGGCGGCGGGCGATGAAAAGGGCGAGCAGGCGAACAATCAGCTCGTCACCGCGATCGCCGTCACGACGCGCGAATTCGCGCGCACCGCCCCGGTTTCCGGCGAAGCGCGGCCCTATCGCGACATCAGGGTTTTCGCGCCGATGGCGGGCGTGCGCATTATGGAAGTGATGGCGGAGATCGGCGACGCCGTCGAAGAAGGCCAGCCCCTCGCACGGCTCGATACTCAGATCGTCAACGCCCAGGTGCAACAGGCTGAAGCCGAGGTACGGCAGGCGACGATCGAGCAGAAGCGCACGGCAGAGGAATGGAACCGTATCGATCCGATTGCGGACGAAGCGGCCCTTTCGCAGGAAGAGATAGCGACGCGGCGCGCCGCAGCGGATGCCGCCAAGGCGAGGCTCGCTTCGCAGAAGGCGGCCCTCGCGCAGATTCAGGGACGCGCTCAGGGCGGCTTTGTGCGCGCTCCAGCGTCCGGTCTTGTAATCGAGCGCAACGCCAGAGTCGGCGAGATGGCCGACAGCCAGGCGCTGTTCCGTATTGTGGGCGATCGCCGTCTTGAAGTTGCGGCCGCCGTATCTGAGCACGATATTCTCGCGCTTCATCCAGGTCAGGTCGCGACGTTTACAACGAGCGACGGCGAAACGGTCAAGGCGACATTGCGCGTCGCGCCCGTGGCCGTCGACTCAAGAGCGCGAACCGGCGAAGCGCTATTTGATTTGCCGGCCGAGGCTGACATTCGCGCCGGGATGTACCTGCGCGGCGAAGTCATCGTTGAAAAAATCAACGCGCTAGCCGTTCCCGTCGCGGCGATCAGTTATGCGACCGGAACGCCGAGCGTGTTTGTCATTGAGGAAGGCAAGGCTCATCTGCGTCCCGTGACGCTCGGCACGCGGACGGGCGATTATTTCGCGGTCCTTTCCGGTTTGAAGGAGGGCGAGACTGTCGCCGCTGGTGGCGGCGCATTCCTGCTCGATGGCGATTCTGTGCGCACAACCGCTCCGGGCGCCGACTCGTCCGCGACTGCGGCCGCCGGAAATAGCGGCTAAGCGGGGGTTACCATGCGCAACATTTCCGCTTGGGCGATCAAGAACCCGATCCCCCCAATCGTTCTCTTTCTGGCGCTCTCGGTTGCCGGACTGACGGCCTATTTCCGATTGCCGGTAAACCAGATTCCAAACATTGACTTCGGCGTCATTGAAGTGACCGTCACGCAGGCGGGGGCTTCACCAAGTGAGTTGGAAGTTCAAGTCACTCAGCAAGTTGAGGCTGCGCTTACCGGCGTCACCGGTGTCGACAAGATTGTGTCGACGGTGCGCCAAGGCGTCTCCGAGACGGATGTCGAGTTGCAGATCGGTGCGGACGTGACGCGGGCGGTCGACGACGCCCGCGACGCGATGGCGCGCATTCGCGGCGACCTCCCGCAAGATATCGACGAACCACAGGTGAGCCGCTTCGACGCGTCCGGCGAACCTGTCGCTTACTTCGCCGTCGAAAACCCCGCAATGAACGCGCAGGATCTTTCCTACTACGTAGACCGATCCCTGACGCGCGAACTTCTCGCAATCAAAGGCGTCGCCGCCGTTCAACGTCTCGGCGGCGTCGACCGAGAGATCCGCGTCGCCCTCGACCCGGGCCGCCTTGAAGCTTTCGGCATCACGGCCGACGAGGTGAGCCGCCAGCTCCGCCAGTCGAATGTCGACCTTCCAGGCGGGCGCGCAGAAATCGGCGGGCAGGCGCAAACCATCCGCACGCTCGGCGGCGCCGAGAGTGTGGAATCGCTTGCGATGCGGTTGATCACGCTTCCCGATGGCCGCTCGGCCAGACTGCGCGATCTCGGCGATGTCAGCGACACCGCGAGCGAGCCGACGCAATTGCTGCGCTTTAATGAATCCCCCGCGATCGGCGTTTTCGTACAACGCGCCAAGGGCACTAGCGAAGTCGACGTGACGGACCGCGTCATCGAGAAGGTGAACGAGCTTAACGAAAAGGGACCGGTCCACTTCAAGCTGATCTTCACGCCCGTCGATTTCATCAAAGGCTTGCATCACGGCTCGATGGAGGCCCTCGCCGAAGGCGCCTTCCTCGCAGTTCTTGTCGTATTCCTGTTCCTGCGTGACTGGCGCGCGACACTAATTTCCGCGGTGGCCATTCCGCTCGCGACAATTCCGGCTTTTGCTGCCCTCCTGCCGCTGAATTTCACGCTCAACATTATGACGTTGATTGCGCTCGCGCTCGTCGCAGGGGTGCTCGTCGACGACGCGATTGTGGAGATCGAAAACATCTCGAGACACATGGCGATGGGCAAAAAGCCGTATCAGGCGGCGCTTGAGGCCGCCGACGAGATCGGTCTTGCGGTCGTCGCGACTTCCGCCACGATTATCGCCGTCTTTCTCCCGGTTTCGTTCATGGGCGGTCAAACCGGCGTCTGGTTCCGCGAGTTCGGCATCACGGTCGCAGTCGCCGTGTTCTTCTCGCTCCTTGTCGCACGCCTTATCACACCGATGATGGCCGCCTATTTCCTGAAAGGCATTCACCACGGGAAGAGATCGCGATTCCAGGACGGCTATGAAAAGGCGCTGAAGTTTTCGCTGAAGCACCCGGTGGCGCCGATTGTCGCCGGTATTATTTCCTTTGTCGCCGCAATCGCCGCGATGACGCAGATGCCGGCGACATTCATTCCCCGCATGGATAACGGCGCGCTCAACCTGCAAGCGGAGTTTCCGCCGGGCACAACGCTCGCGCAAGCAGACAAGGTGCTTTCGGCGGTTGCGGAGAAAAGTAAGTCGGTTCCTGAGATTGCATCAGTCTTTACGTCCGCCAACAGCGCGAACGGAGCTGTGTCGACCGGCTCCATCAACTACCAGCTAACGCCGCGCGAAAAACGCAAGCGCTCAGACTATGAGGTCCAGCAGGCGATGCGCCCCCTGCTCGCTTCGATCCCCGACGTGAGACTTTCGTTCCAGAATTTTCAGGGCGGCAGCCGCGGCGCCGACATCGACCTGGAATTGACGGGGGACGATCCGAACAAGGTGACGGAAGCCGCGGAAGCACTCGTCGTCGCGATGCGCAAGAACCTGCCGCAACTTACCGAGGTCCGCGCGTCAACGAGCGTGAAGCGCCCTGAGCTGCAGATTACCCCGAAGCCGGAAGAGGCCGCGCGTCTCGGCGTTACAGCAGCTTCTCTTGCGGGAGCCCTTCGCATCGCAACCAGCGGCGACGTTGACCGCAACCTTGCAAAGTTCGACGCCGAAGATCGCCAGGTGCCGATCCGCGTCCGCCTCAGGGATGAAGCTCGCGCCGACATCGACGTCATCAGAAATCTGCGCGTCCCGACCGCAGGTGGCGGATCTGTGCGCCTTGATGCGGTCGCTGACATTACGACCGGCGTCGGGGTGTCCGAGATTGAGCGTCGCGACCGCCAGCGCAGCGTTACGCTGCTTGCAAACCTTGTGAGCGGGCAACCAGCCGAAGCTCTCAAAGCGATTGAAGGGCTCCCGGAAGCGAAGAACCTGCCTAGCGGCGTAACGCTCGGCCGAAGCGGCGATAGCGAAGCGTTGGCCGATAGCACGAGCGCCTTCGCGACAACGATGTTCTGGGGATTGCTTCTCGTTTATCTCGTCCTGGTCCTGCTTTTCCGCGACTTCTTCCAGCCGCTGACGATCATGACGGGCCTTCCTCTTTGCCTTGCCGGCGCCGTGATTGGGCTTGCGGTGACACAACAGCCAATTTCGCTCTTCGTCTTCATCGGCATCGTCATGCTCGTCGGCATCGTGACGAAGAACTCGATCCTGCTTGTCGACTTTGCAGTCGAGCAGCGCAATCGCGGCGTACCACTGAAGGAGGCTCTCTACGATGCCGGCATCAAGCGCGCCCGTCCGATCATTATGACGACGCTCGCAATGAGCGCCGGCATGTTGCCGGTCGCGGCCGGGTTCGGTGCAGACGGCAGCTTGCGGCAAGGCATGGGTGTCGCGGTTATCGGGGGCCTGCTCTTTTCGACTTTCCTTAGCCTGCTGTTCGTTCCTGCAGCTGCAGTCTGGGTCGACCGGCTCGAGCGCCTCGTTATGCGGATCCTGCGCCTGAAGCAGCACGCGGCGGAGCCGCCCCTCGAGCCGGTTCGCGCGGCCGCCGAGTAGAATCGGCAATCCGCCTGCGGACTGCGAGTGCGATCGCCTTCCTGAGCGCGACGCCGTACCAAGGCGCGAATCGACTTAAGGATTGCGTTCGTGCTTCTGCTCTTTCTCCTGTTTCTTCTGACGGCGTTCCTCTACGCCTCAGTCGGATTTGGCGGTGGATCGACTTACAACGCGCTTCTCGTACTTCACGGGACGGATTATCGGATCCTCCCGGCGATTGCGCTCGTCTGCAACATTGTTGTTGTCATCGGCGGTGTTTGGCGGTTCGGCAGAAACGGACACATCCAGCTAGAGCGGATTGCGCCGTGGATTGTGACGTCCATTCCTGCTGCATGGATCGGCGGACGAATTCCAGTTTCGGAAGCGCTCTTCGTCGGACTGCTCGGATTATCGTTGACGGCCGCCGGATTGCGTATGCTGCTCCAGCGCCGTGCTCCTGAAGTGACAGAGCCGCGGCTTCAACCCGCTTGGCTCGCTGCGATTGTGGGCGCAGCCCTCGGCTTCCTTTCCGGCATTGTCGGCATTGGCGGCGGAATTTTTCTTGCCCCCATTCTGCATTTGATGCGCTGGGACAAGGCTCGCTCGATCGCCGGCGCTTGCAGCCTGTTCATCCTGGTCAATTCCATCTCGGGGCTCACCGGACAGCTGATGAAGCTCGGCGATCTTGCACTTCTCAGCTCATTTTCGGCCCATTGGCCGCTCCTGCCGGCGGTTCTCATTGGCGGGCAGATCGGGTCTCACCTAGGGTCAACGCGGCTGTCTGAGCCCTTGCTGCGGCGCCTCACCGCCGTGCTTGTGCTTTATGTCGCGGTTCGGTTGCTGCTACGCTGGCTGCAGATTGTGAACCTCTGACAGATTTGATGGGCCAGCCGAAAGTCGCCTTACCGCTCCTGCATCAGCATGCGCTGCGTGCGCTGGTCGATCCGTTCGGCCGGTCTATTTCTTACCTTCGCGTCTCCGTTACAGATCGCTGCAATTTGCGCTGCTCCTACTGCATGCCGGAACGCATGCAGTTCCTTTCGCATTCGCAAGTCTTGCCTCTGCGCGATCTCGAGCGACTTATTCGCGCCTTCATTCGCCGGGGCGTGCGAAAGGTACGGCTCACCGGCGGTGAGCCCCTCGCTCGGAAGGGAATTGATTCACTGATCGCGCGCATTGGCGGTGACGTGCGCGCAGGAAAGCTTGATGAACTGACTCTGACGACAAACGGCACTCAACTTGCGGCTCACGCGCGCAGTCTCTTTGAGGCTGGCGTGCGGCGGGTCAATGTTTCCCTCGATACGCTCAGGCCGGAGGTTTTCGAGAGGATAGCGCGCCGCCCAGCCCTCGAATCGGTGTGTGAAGGCGTCGATGCCGCCCAATCAGCTGGGCTCGGCGTCAAGATCAATACGGTCGCTTTGAAAGACGTGAACGTCGATGAGATCCCGACGATCATCGAATGGGCGCATGCACGCGGAATCGACGTCTCCGTGATCGAAGTGATGCCGCTCGGCGATATCGGCGAGGATCGGCTCGACCAATATGTGCCGCTTACCGTCGTGCGAGAGCGACTTGACGCGCGATGGACGCTGACGCCAATTGCTTACCGTACGGGAGGCCCTTCGCGCTATTTCAAGGTCGAAGAAACAGGCGGCCGTCTCGGCTTCATCACTCCCTTGACGCAGAACTTCTGCGAAGGCTGCAACCGCGTGCGGCTCACCTGCACCGGCAAACTCTTCCTGTGCCTCGGCCAGAGCGAAGCCGCGGACTTTGCTCCGCTGCTCCGGGCCGGGACGGACGACGACGCCCTCGACGACGCCCTCGATGAGGCGATCTCACGCAAGCCGCGCGGCCATGATTTCCGGATCGAGAAGCGTTGCTCCGCGCCATCTCTTGCGCGCCACATGTCGGTGACGGGAGGTTAGGCAGTGGCGACGCGCATCCTCTTCTTTGGCGCACTAAGAGAATGGGCCGGCGGAGCCGAGAAACTTATCGAGACTCCGGCGCGCCTTTCCGTTGCCGAACTCATCGATTTTATCTCTGACGACGACGCTGAGCTCCGAGCGGCGCTTTCGGCTCCGTCCGTGCGGATTGCGGTCGATCAATCGATCGTCGACCGCTATCATACGATCGCCAAGGCTCGGGAGGTCGCGTTCATGCCGGCCTTCAGCGGCGGTTGACGCCATGCCCTCAAAGACGATGATCCGCGTTTCGACTGGTGTCCTCGACGCTTCCGCGGAAGCGCGTTCATTCAGTGAATCACACCTCGGATCCGGAGCGATCGTTACGTTTACGGGACATGTCCGCGGCGATGGCGGCGTCATGACGCTGACGCTCGAGCATTATCCCGGCTTCACCGAAGCGGCGATGACCGAGATGGCGAAAACCGCGGCAGCGCGATGGGCACTCGACGGCCTCATCGTCGTCCACCGCGTCGGCGTGCTGGCGCCCGGCGAGGCGATTGTCTTCGTCGCGGCGGCAGCAATGCACCGGCGCACGGCGTTCGAGGCCGTCGATTTCATGATGGACTATCTGAAATCCGCAGCGCCTCTGTGGAAGAAGGAAACTTCCGCCGCGGGAGAATGGTGGATCGAACCGCGCGCCGAGGACTATGCCGACATGAAGCGCTGGGGCAGAAGTTGATGCACGGCGTCGACGAAAACCTTTCGTTCAAGCCGGTCAGGATTGCGATCCTCACCGTTTCGGACACGCGCACTCCTGAAACCGATTCCTCAGGCGATGCGCTTCGCGCGCGGGTCGAAACGGCCGGTCACGCCGTCGCCGATCGCGCGCTCGTTCGCGATGACGCGATCGCGATCAAAGCCCAGGGCAACAGGTGGATCGACGATCCTGCGATCGACGTCATCATAACAACGGGCGGCACGGGGCTCACCGGGCGCGATGTCACCGTTGAAGCGCTGCGGCCGCTCTTCGATAAAGAGATCGAAGGCTTCGCCGTCGTGTTTCATCAGGTGAGCTACAAAACGGTAGGGCTTGCGACGCTGCAGTCACGCGCCTGCGCCGGCCTCGCGCGCAGCAAGTTCCTATTCCTGCTTCCTGGGTCGACCGGCGCCGTAAAGGACGCTTGGGATAACATTATCAAGTACGAACTCGACGCGCGCTACCGGCCGTGCAACCTCGTCGAACTCATGCCGCGGCTGATGGAGCGATAAATGGGCACGGAAAAGTCCGTTTCGCATTTCGATCCCTTCGGAAGACCCCGCATGGTCGACGTTTCCGAGAAGGCCCCAACATTAAGGGCGGCGACAGCGACAGGCTTCGTCCGCATGAATACCGAAGCGCTTGAAACGGTGAAGGGGCGCACCGGCAGGAAGGGTGACGCGGCGTCAGTCGCAGAGCTCGCCGGCGTGATGGCGGCGAAGCGCACGGCGGACCTTATCCCGCTCTGTCACCCCTTGGCGTTGACGGGTGTAGATGTTCAATTGTCCGTAGATGAGAGCGCCGGCGGCGTCCGCATTACTGCGCGCGTCAATACGACCGGACCCACGGGCGTCGAAATGGAAGCGCTGACGGCCGTCTCGGTGGCGTGTCTCACGCTCTACGACATGCTGAAGAGCGTCGATCGCGCTATGGTCATGGAAGGCATCGCGCTCGTTGAAAAAACTGGCGGCGCTTCCGGCGATTTCAGGCGCTCCTAACCATGCGGCGGATGGTTTCCGTTCAGGAAGCGAAGGAGGCGATCCGCAGCGCGCTCTCGCTGCTTGCTGCGGAACCTGTCTCCCTCGGAACAGCGATTGGCAGGACGCTCGCGGCGCCAGTCATCGCACAGATAACGCAACCTCCGTTCAATTCCTCTGCGATGGATGGCTATGCAGTGCGCCTCACCGACGTTCGCGCCGCAGGCTCCGTGCTCAAGCTTGCAGGCGTCTCAGCCGCCGGCGCTGGATATCATCAGCCGCTTCGACCGGACGAAGCTGTGCGCATTTTTACCGGCGCGCCTGTTCCGGACGGCGCTGATCACATCCTCATTCAGGAGGAAGCAGAAGCGGGCGGCGGTCGGGTCGTCGTGAAAGTCGAACAGCAGCCGACACTCTTTGTGCGCGCTGCGGGAATCGACTTCAGGGAAGGCGCAACGCTCGTTCGCGAAGGTGAGCAGCTCTCTGCGACCATGCTCGCTCTCGCGGCCGCTGCAAATGTCCCCGATTTCTCGGTGAGAAGAAGGCCTCACATCGCGATCATCGCGAATGGCGATGAACTCGTCATGCCGGGAGCAAAGCCTGGCCGCGATCACGTCATCTCCTCCATTCAGTTTGCACTCTCGCCCCTCTTGGAAGCATGGGGCGCAACGGCGTCCTTTCTCGGGATCGCGCGTGACGCCAAAAACGACATCCGGAAAATCGCTGAGAAGGCGGACGCCGATATCATCGTTCCCGTCGGCGGCGCTTCTGTCGGCGATCACGACTTCATGCGCGAGGTTTTCGCGGAGCTGGGTTACGAGCCCATCTTTCAGGGTGTGACCGTAAGGCCCGGAAAACCGACATGGTTCAGCATAAAGGGGGCGGGCGCCGTTCTCGGCCTTCCGGGCAATCCTGCGTCAGCCCTGGTGACAGCGAGGCTTTTCCTGAAACCAGCGATCGAACGATTGCTCGGCATGGACGCTGACGACACGCTGCTGAGAGCGCGCGCCTCAAAGGCTGTTCCCGCCAACGGTCCGCGCGAGACCTACTTCCGGGCGCATGTCAAAGAGGACGCCGATGGTGTGAGGCGCGCCACGGTCTTCGACCTGCAGGACAGTTCCCTCCTCTCCGTGATGGCGCGGTCGAACGCGCTTGTGCGGCGGGAGACTGGCGCGCCTGCCGCCGCCGCCGGCGATGTTGTCGAGTACGTGCTACTCTAGCGCGCGATACGTCCGAACAACCGCAGGCGGCTGACGCCGCCATCAGGGAAAATGTTGAGCCGAACGAAACGAACAGGTTCGTGCGATTTGATTTCCGCGTTGAACTGATGCTCGCTATCCGCACTTAACTTCTGCTCCGGAAGGATGATCGGCCATTCACCAGCCTGCGCGATCAGCTTCTTGTCTTTGCCGGTCGCAGACGTTGCCTGAATGGAACATCGGTCGGGATAGTTGCCCTTGAAGTGCGCAGTATCGACAAGGATGCGCTCGATCACTCCCGGATGAGCGAGTTCGACGATCGCCCAGTCATGTCCGGGAGTCCTCCGCCGCCGCGTTTCCCAGCCATCGCCCATGTTCGCGCCGCGACCGGGCGCAATCATATTCCTCACGGCGCCGTAGTGTTCGTCATTCGCGCCAACGCCTCGCCCGCCCCACTCCATCGCAGCAAGATCGATGACTTGGTCGCTGCGGATCGTTGACCAGTCGACATGGATGCGCCCGAAAACGCGAAGGCGCGCGACACCGCCGTCAGGAAAAATGTTGAGGCGCACATGCGTGAAGACACCGTCATTGTCGATGTCGACAAAGTGCTGGTGGTCGCCTTTGAGATCTGTGCGTCCGACGAGCGGCGTCCAGCCGGCTCTCTCTCCCGGAACGCCTTCGCTTGAATTGCAGGCATCGATCGACGCGGCGGGCGGATAATTGCCGGTGAAAAATCGCGTATCGATCTCGACGCCTTCGATGCGTCCGGGCCGGCCAAGCTTGACAATGCAATGATCGTAACCGGGAACGCGCTTCCTGCGACTTTCCCAGCCGTCCATCCACTTGCCGTGGTCGTCATACTTGCCAGGAATGAATGCGGGCTCCGACGGAGAAATCAGCCGCGACTTGTCCGCAAAGAAGTCGTCAGTTGCGAAGGTCGCCTCGGCGCCGAGCCGGGGCTGGGCGAGATCTGTCAATTTGGTGAAGTCTTTCGTCATTTTTCCGCCTTCGCCATCGCCGCCAGTCTTATGCTCGCGATGCGATGAATCTGTTCGAGCGCCGCCGCAAATTCCTCGTTGGGTTCGTTTTCAATACGCTGTCGGAAAGCGTTGAGGATCGCCCCCCGGTCGAGACCGCTGACGGCGATAATGAATGGAAAGCCGAATTTCTCATTGTAACGCTGGTTCAGCGACTGAAACTCCGCAAACTCCGTTGTCGAGCACTGATCGAGGCCGGCGCCCTTCTGTTCCGTCTTCGAGTGAGCAGCCATCTCGGCGACGCGCACGCGGCCTGCAAGCTCCGGATGAGCGCGCACCAGCGCCATCTGCTTCTCGCGGCTCGCGCCACCGACAACGTCGCGCATCGCCGCCCTCATCGCATCGAGTTCGTCAACATCGCCGCGACGCGCTTGATCGCAAACAGCTTCAGCGACCCATCGCGATGCTTCATAGACCCCGCCATAAGCGCCGAGAAACGCATCACGCGAAATGGAACTCGGCGGCGGATTGAGTCGTGTCATGGCGCCGGATGCGCCGCCTGCCAGTGCCGGGCGATATCGATACGCCGGCAGAGCCAGACATCAGGTCTGTCAGCGATATAGCGCACAAAGCGCTCAAGCGCCGCAAACCTTCCCGGCCTTCCGACAATGCGCCCATGAAGACCGACGGACATCATCTTCGGTGCGGTCTCTCCCTCGGCGTAAAGGACGTCGAATGTCTCGCGCAAATAGGTGAAGAACTGCTCGCCGGAATTGAAGCCCTGCGGCGTTGCAAAGCGCATGTCGTTGGCGTCGAGTGTATACGGGATAACGAGATGGTTCTTCGCGCCAAGCTTCGTCCAGAACGGCAGGTCGTCGCTGTAATCGTCAGCGTCGTAGAGAAAGCCGCCATGCTCGACCACAAGCCGGCGCGTGTTCGGGCTCGTGCGCCCAGTATACCATCCGAGCGGCGTCTCGCCGGTCAGCTCCTTGAGGATGTCGACCGCCTCGGCGATGTGCGCACGTTCCACGTCTTCAGGAACATTCTGGTAGTTGATCCATTTGAGACCGTGCGAACAGATTTCGTGGCCCGCGGCCTGGAATTCTTCCGCCATACAGGGATTGCGTTCGAGCGCCGAAGCGACGGCGAAGACAGTCACTGGAATCTTGAAATCGCGGAAGAGCTTCAATAGTCGCCACACGCCCGCGCGCGACCCGTATTCGTAGATCGACTCCATGCTCATGTGGCGCGCGCCTTTGACCTCCGGCGCATTGATGATCTCGGAGAGGAATGTCTCGGCTCCGGGATCGCCATGGAGGATCGAGTTCTCGCCGCCCTCCTCGTAATTCACGACGAACTGCACGGCGACCTTTGCGCCGCCCGGCCATTTCGCATGCGGCGGCGCGCCCTTGTAGCCGGCGAGATCCCGTGGATAAGGCGTCGTCTTTTTCGAGGTCATTCGCTTTCGCCGCCCCTGATTCGGCGCGTTACTGTTATGGCAAGCCCCTGTATTTGTGTCTAGAATTGCCGTTCAATTCCGAACGCGGCGTCGCTTGAAAATGGCCGGACTGACAACGCACGTGCTCGACCTCGCCCATGGCCGCCCGGCCTCCGGCGTGGCGGTCACTCTTTATACTCGCGACAAGGACGGCGTCCTCACGCCGATCGCCAAGGCGCGTACGAATGATGACGGGCGCTGCGCCGGCCCGCTGCTTGATGCAAGCGCGATAAAGGCCGGCCGTTACCAGCTCGAATTCCACGTCGGCGACTACTACCGCGCGCTCGGCTTGAAGGTGACCGAGCCCGCATTTCTGGACGTCGTTCCAATTGTCTTCGGCATCGCTGACGCAGCGGCCCATTACCACGTGCCGTTGCTCATTTCGCCCTATGGCTACAGCACTTATCGCGGGAGTTAGTCGTTGACGGACACTGTCCGGTTTCTCCTCGACGGCGAGATCGTTGAAGCAAGCGGCATCGATCCGACGACGACTGTGCTGCAGTATTTGCGCCGTCACATCCGCCGCGTCGGAACGAAGGAAGGGTGCGCCGAAGGCGATTGCGGCGCCTGCACTGTCGCCGTCGGCTCGCTCAAGGGAAGCGAGATCGAGTACAGAGCGATCAACGCCTGCATCGCTTTTCTGCCAACGCTTGATGGCCGCGAGCTTGTGACGGTCGAGAGCCTTGCCGAAGGTGGCGCGCTTCATCCCGTTCAACGGGCGATGGTCGAGTGCCACGGCTCGCAATGCGGTTTTTGCACGCCGGGCTTCGTCATGTCCCTCTTCGTTCACTATGAGAACGAAGCGCCGACCGACCACAAGTCGCTCTGCGATGCAGTGGCGGGCAATCTCTGCCGCTGCACGGGGTATGGTCCAATCCTCGCCGCCGGGCGCCAGATGAATGAATTGCCGCGCGCGATGATGCGGAGCTCAGCGCAAGACACAATTGCGAAGCTGAAAACAATTCGCCGAACGAAAGACGTCGCGCTTTCCTATCATTGCGATCGCGCTGGCGTCGATATGCGCTACTTCGCGCCGAAAAGCCTCTCTGTCTTGCTCAAGCTGCGCGCGCAGTATCCGAAGGCGACACTCGTCTCCGGCGCAACCGATGTCGGTCTGTGGGTGACAAAGCAACATCGCACGCTTGAGGCGGTTATCGCCCTTAATGAAGTGCGCGAGCTTGCGACGATCAGCGAGGATGAATCCGGCCTCAATATCGGCGCGACTGTTGCTTATTCCGACGCCCATTCGGCGCTCTCGCGCTGGCATCCTGATTTCGGCGAGGTTGTACGGCGGCTCGGGTCAACGCAGATCAGGAACAGGGGCACGATCGGCGGCAACATCGCGAACGGCTCGCCGATCGGAGACACGATGCCTCTTCTCATTGCAGGCGGCGCATGGCTTGTCCTTCGCAGCTTGCGGGGCGAACGTGCGCTGCCGCTCCAAAGCTTCTTTCTCGCTTATCAAAGGCAAGATCTGCAGCCGGACGAAATCATTGAGCGGATACATTTACCTCGACTTCACGCCGGCGTTTACTTCCGGGCCTACAAGATCTCAAAACGTTTCGATCAGGACATTTCTGCACTCTGCGGCGCCTTTGCGCTGGAAATAGTTGATGGCCGCGTCGATGCGGCGCGCGTCGCGTTCGGAGGCATGGCCGCAACGCCGAAGCGCGCATCGTCGTGCGAAGCCGCTCTCGCGGGAAAGGCCTGGACGCTAGAAACCGTTGAGAATGCGGCGGCTGCGCTCGAGAGGGACTTCTCGCCCATTTCCGACATGCGCGCGAGCGCCGGCTATCGCATGGCGGCCGCGAAGAATCTCCTGAAGAAAGCCTTCCTCGAGTGGGAAGGCGCGCATGAGACGCGCGCCCTCGAGGCGGTCCATGGATGAGAAGATAGCAGTCCGGCAATTCAAAGGGCGCATCAAAGGCGATGTGCGCGAGGCGATCGCCCATGACAGCGCCGAAAAGCACGTTGCCGGCGCCGCCCATTACACCGATGACCTTGCGGAGCCGGCGAACGTCGTCCACGTCTACATCGCAATGAGCGCCGTTGCGCGCGCCAGACTAAAGCGCCTCGATCTCAGGGCGGTTCGTCGCGCGCATGGAGTCGTTTCGGCGCTCGGCGCCGACGATATTCCGGGCGTCAACGACTACAGCCCGATCGCCGGCGACGATCCGGTGTTTGCGAAAGGCGAAGTCTTCTACGCCGGACAGCCGCTGTTCGCTGTCGCCGCGGAGAGTCTCGACGTGGCGCGCGCAGCGGCCGCCCTCGCGATTGTCGAGTATGATGAGACAAAGCCGCTGGTGACGATTGCGGATGCGCGCGCCGCCAATAGCCACATCGACCGCGCGGAACCGATGCTCCTCGGCAACGCAAGCGCCGCACTCAACGGCGCCGCGCATCGCATCCGCGGCAAGCGCAGCATCGGCGGGCAAGATCATTTCTATCTTGAGGGACAAACAGCGCTCGCAATCCCGAAGGAAGACGGCGATGTTCTGGTCTATTCCTCAACGCAGAACCCGACCGAGGGCCAGCACGTTATCGCACGCGTACTCGGCGTTCCGCTTAACGCGGTTACGGTCGAAGTGCGCCGGATGGGGGGCGGCTTCGGCGGCAAGGAAACGCAGCCTTCGCTCTTCGCCGCCGTTGCTGCACTCGTCGCGAAGAAGACCGGACGCGCCGCGAAGGTGACACTCGACCGCGATGACGACATGATCATGACGGGCAAGCGCCACGACTTCGAAGTCGAATACGACATCGGCTTCGATGGCGAGGGTGTGATCGAAGGCGCGAAAATTATGCTGGAGTCGCGCTGCGGCTATTCACTCGATCTCTCCGCGGCCATCAACGATCGCGCGATGTTCCATTCGGACAACGCCTATTACCTGAAGAATGCAGAAATTGTCTCGCACCGCTATCTGACGCATACCGTTTCGAACACCGCGTTTCGTGGATTCGGCGGGCCGCAGGGAATGATGGCGATCGAATGCGCGATGGACGAGGCCGCGTTGATGCTTGGTGTCGATCCCTTCGACTTGCGCCTCAAAAACATCTACGCGCTGCCGGATCGCGCCGACACGCCTTATGGCCAGCAAGTCGAAGACTGCATTGCGCGCGAAATCATGGAGGAGCTTGCGGAGAAATCCGCCTATCGCCAGCGCCGCGCCGAGATTTTCGAGTTCAACAAGAAGAGTCCCGTCCTGAAGAAGGGCATTTCCTTGACGCCGGTGAAGTTCGGCATCTCCTTCACGACGACGTTTCTCAACCAGGCCGGCGCCCTCATTCACATCTACACGGACGGCAGCATCTTCCTCAATCATGGCGGGACCGAGATGGGCCAGGGCCTGATGGTGAAGGTCGCGCAGGTCGTCGCGCATGAATTCCAAGTCGACCTTGATCGCATCAAGATCAGCGCAACGACGACCGACAAGGTTCCGAACACATCCGCGACGGCGGCGTCCTCCGGCTCCGACTTGAACGGCATGGCGGCGCGCGCGGCAGCGCAGACGATCAAGAAGCGCCTCGCGGCCTTCGCCGCGGAAACCTATGGTTGCAAGCCCGAAGACGTCGCCTTTCACAACAATCAGGTGATCGCGGGCGCGGCGCAGATCGGTTTTCCGGCGCTCGTGAAGGCTGCTTACCTCGCACGCGTCTCGCTGTCGGCCGCGGGCTACTACCGCACGCCGAAGATTCACTACGACAAGAAGCGGCAGAACGGGCGGCCGTTTTTCTATTACGCCTATGGCGCCGCGGCGAGCGAAGTCATCATCGATACCCTCACAGGCGAAAATCGCGTGTTGCGCGTCGACATCCTTCATGATGTGGGCAGAACGCTTAATCCGGCGATCGATCTCGGCCAGATCGAAGGCGGCTTCATCCAAGGTCTCGGTTGGCTGACGACCGAAGAACTAGTCTTCGACGATAAAGGCGTCCTTAAAACGCATGCGCCGTCGACCTACAAGATCCCGACGGCAAGCGACCGCCCTGAAATCATGAACATCTACATTTGGGATCGAACGGAGAATCTCGAAGATACGATCCACAAGTCGAAAGCCGTGGGAGAACCGCCGCTAATGCTGGCGATCTCCGCATTTTCGGCGCTGGGCTGGGCCGTCGCCGCCGCGGCCGACTACAAGGTTGCGCCGCGTCTCAATGCGCCCGCGACCGCCGAAGAAATCCTGCGCGCCGTCGACGACGCGCGTCGCCGCGCCGCCGGAGCGTGAGCCTTGACTCATTGGCTCCAACTCGCGGCGGAGGCGATCGAACGCGATGAACCGACTGTCCTTGTGACCGTGTGCGGCGTTGAAGGATCGGCGCCTCGCGACGCCGGCGCTAGGATGCTCGTCACTGCAACGAAATCTTACGGCACGATCGGCGGCGGTAATCTGGAGTTCAATGCGAGCGCGCATGCAAGAAAAATGATCGCTGGCCCTTCAGAGATCGAGTTCGAAGACCTGCCCTTAGGCCCTGCACTCGCACAATGTTGTGGCGGACGCGTTCGGATCGGCTACGAAAGACTCCGGAGGGAGGATCTCGACTGGCTTGATCCCGCCCGCAAGCTCATTGAAGAGAATGCGCCCGTCATCGTTGAACGCGATTTGGCGCCAGGTGGAGCGCGGCGTCTCGCCGAGGCAGCGAGTGCGGCGCGCGCCGTTGAGTTTCTCGACAGGAATGGACGCACAATCACCTCGGCGATGCCGCCCCTTGAGCAATGCGCGTTTCTCCGCGAGCGCATCGAAGACGAGCAAGCGCCGGTTTTCGTGTTCGGCGCCGGACATGTCGGTACGGCGATCATAGGAATTCTGGCGACAATGCCGGCGAGCGTCACTTGGATCGACCGCCGCGCTGAGTCCTTTCCTCAAACAGCCCCCGCTAATGTAAGGATCTGGCTCAGCGAAGCGGAAATCAGCGCCGTCGCGATGGCGCCGGCGGCCGCCTACTACCTCATTCTCACGCACAGCCACGACCTCGACTACAGGCTCGTGCAAGCGATCCTGAAGCGCGGCGACGCCGCTTATTGCGGCCTGATCGGGTCGGCGACGAAGCGAGCCCGCTTCGAGCGGCGGTTGCGGCGTACCGGGCTTGGCGATGCAGACCTCAGCCGCCTCAGCTGTCCAATCGGCGCAAACGGCCTTAAGGCGAAGGCTCCGGCGAGCATTGCGCTTTCGACGGTGCACGAAATATTTCTCCTCCATGAGGAGCGGCTGAGGGGCGGCGCGACTTGGAAGTAGATGTCCTGAGCTGGTCCAGTCTCGCGGTGCGCTGGCTGCACCTTGTCGCCGGCGTCTCGTGGATTGGCGCCTCTTTCTATTTCGTCTGGCTCGACAATTCGTTGCGCGAGGCGCCCGGAATGCGCGCCGGAGTGAAAGGCGAGCTTTGGGCGGTCCATGGCGGCGGCTTCTATCACAACGAGAAATTCGTCGTCGCGCCGCCGGAGCTTCCCCAGCAATTGCATTGGTTTAAATGGGAAGCCTACACGACCTGGCTCTCGGGCTTCGCGCTGTTGATCCTTGTCTATTACATCGGCGCGAACCCTTACCTCATCGATCGCACCAAAGTTGATTTCACGCAGGCAAGCGCCATTGCGGCGGGTCTTGGAGTTCTCGCGGGCGGCTGGATCATCTATGACGCGCTTTGCCGATCGCCCTTGGGCAAGGATCAGCGCATCTTTGGCGCGACCTGGTTTGCACTTCTGATTGCGGCGACGTACGGGCTCACCCGCATTTTCACCGACAAAGGCGCGTTCATTCATGTCGGCGCGCTTATCGGCACGGTAATGGTCGCGAATGTTTTTATTGTGATTATCCCGAACCAGAAGAAGGCAGTCGCGGCGATGATCGCCGGCAAGACGCCCGACCCAGCTTTAGGCGACGCCGCGAAGCAGCGCTCGGTGCATAACAACTACATGACGCTGCCCGTGTTGCTGATCATGATCTCGGGACATTATCCGCAACTCGTCGGGCATCGATGCAATTGGCTGCTGCTCGCCGGTTTCGCCGCAGCGTCAGTAATGGCGCGACATTTCTTCAACTTGAAACACCGGGGCCACGAGCAACGCGCGTTCATTGTCGGCGCCGGCGCGCTCTTTCTTGTCACGATCTTTGTCGCGTCAATAAAACCGGCGGCCGCGACGGCTGAGCATGCCGGTCTTCAGGTCACCGACACTGCCGTCGCCGCAATTGCGACAAGGCATTGTGTTTCCTGTCACGCCGCTGCGCCGACGCATCCCGGTATCGCGGCGCCGCCTCTAGGCCTTACTCTCGAAACCCTTGACGATGTTCGCGCGCACTCGAGGGAAATTCGAGCGCAGGCAGTCGAAACGGAGACGATGCCGCTCGGAAATGAAACGGGAATGACGCCGGCGGAGCGTGCGACGCTCGGCGCCTGGCTCGATGAACAGCAGGGATCGCCGCAATGAGGGCTCAACGAATTCTGAACGCGGCGCCTCTCACGGCTGAGAGCTTCGCGGCTTTTGGCGATGTCATCGATGCTGCAGGCGCGAAAAATTTCTATCCCATCAATCAGGGTTTCACGACACGGTTTCATGATCTCGCGATGATCGACGTCAATGATGGCGGCGGCGAAACCTGCGTCAGCATCTTCCGCTCAAAGCCCATCCCGGCGCCTGTTGTGATCCGCCTGATGGAGCGGCACCCGCTCGGCAGCCAGGCTTTCATTCCGCTCGAAAGCCGACCCTATCTTGTCGTGGTCGCGAACCCCGGAAAATTTGACGTTGCGAATGTGCGGGCTTTTCGCGCGCGCCGTGATCAAGGGGTGAACTATGCGAAGGGCGTCTGGCACCACTTCCTGCTGGCTCTAGAGCTTCCGAGCGATTTTCTCGTCGTTGATCGCAAGGGACCAGGCGACAATCTCGACGAGGTGACGCTCTCAGGCGCCGATCAGATTCTTATTAGTGAGGCAGTCGTCTGACGGATTGACTCGTTTGTTCTCTTTATGTTCTCATGGAAGCCTGCTAAGCGCGACCTCGCGCAAGAGACGAAGCCATGGGTCAAAAATCGTCGAAAAGCCTTGAAAAATCAACCTACTATGACCTTCCAACAGTGCTGGGGGCCAAAGGTCTTCCACTAATTCTAGGCAAATCCATTACCCGCCTTGACGATGCACAAATCGATCCAGCGCTTCTCATCACTCCGGGCGTCCATGACATCATGGGTGCATCATATCTGGATTATCCCGCTGCCTTGTTCTTTGCATTTCGACAGGCGGCGCGCGCCCAGCCGTCGAAACCCATACTCATCTGTGAGTCCGAGAGTTTGGGCATCGATCTCGGGTTTATTTATGCGCCAAGCCTAGCCTGGTTAGGCATTGACCTTTCACGCCTAATCATTGTCCGTACAAAGACTGAGCGCGAACTGTTGTGGAGCGCCGAGGAAGCGCTGGGGTGCGGCGCACTCCGCGCCGTTATTATCTGCCTGCCTGCACTCCGTAGCAAATACACATTCACGGCAAGCCGCCGTCTACAATTAAGGTCTCTCATCAGCAAAACGCCAGCCTATGTGGTGAGAGCGAGCAATGATCGGGGCGCAACTTCAGCTGAAACTTTATGGCGCATTGGGAGCGCACCTTCTACTTCGCGCTATTCGTCAAAACGCATTTTAGGAATCAAGCGCTGGCATGCGGCGCTTGAGCGGGCGCGAATATCGCGGCCAAAAGAGTGGGTTGTGGATTGGGATTATGAAACGGATCATATCGATATGGCTTCCTCGATGGGAGACGGATCACTTCTTTCGCGCGCATCGTAAGAGTGACGCAGCCGGCGCTGATAAACGTCTCCCCTTTGCACTCACGGAGACTGGGCCGGGCGGTGAGCGCCTTATGGCGCTCACTTCATGCGCCGCCCGTTTGGGACTATCGGCTGGCAGCCTCCTAACCGACGCTCGCGCGCTTGTTCCTGAGTTGCAAACCGCTACGCGTGAAGCCGAAGCTGCGCGCGCCGATCTTCTAAAGCTTGTTCGATGGTGCGAGCGCTATACGCCTTATGCCGCAGTAGACATGCCGAATGGGATCTTTCTCGATGTAACAGGAAGCGTGCATCTTTTCGGCGGCGAACAGCAGGTGCTTGAAGACATTAAGGCTCGATTCTCAACTTTTTTCCTGCAGACGCGCCTTGCTTGTGCGGACAATGCCGGAGCTGCGTGGGCGATGGCGCGTTATAGCGGCGCGCCTTCAATTGTCGTCGCCAAAGATGGTCAAAGGGGGGCGCTCGCGACGCTTCCTGTAACCGCGCTTAGAATTGAAGAAGAAATTGCCGACAAGCTTTACAAGCTTGGTTTTAAAAGCATCAGCCAGCTTTATGATATGCCGCGCGGGCCACTTGCTGCGAGATTTGGAAAACAGCTTCTAATAAAACTTGATCAGGCTCTCGGACATATAAACGAAACGATTTCGCCGCTTACGCCGCCTTTTCATTACTCGGTTCGACTTGCTTCCCTTGAACCAATTTCCTTGCTTGAGCACATTGAAGTCGCTGTGAGACAGCTTGCCGAAAAACTTGCGTCTCAATTGGAGGCCGGAGGGCGCGGCGCAAAACTTTTTATCCTGAAGCTCTTCGGAGTTGATTCATCCGTCCGTGTTATCGAAGTCAATGCTGCAAAACTTTGCTATCGTGCGGAGAGAATTTCCGCGCTCTTTCATGAGCGTATTAAATCACTCGAACCCTCTTACAATTCCGAAGTCGGGATCGATGTCCTCGTCCTTGAAGCCCACTCGGTCGAAAATCTGCAATATGCGCAGAAAGGGTTCGACCAAGATGAACATAATGACGAACTCTCGTTTCTTCTCGATAGACTAACTGCGCGGCTCGGAAGGAATGCCATCCGCCGGCTAGATCCTGTCGAAAGTCACATACCCGAGCTGGCTCAGCAACCCACGCACATTGCGAATGTAAGAAGCCTGGCGCGCTTTACGAAAATACCAAGACCGCTTTTGCTCCTCCCAAAACCTGAGCCTGTAGAGGTAGTTGCTGAAATTCCCGACGGCCCCCCCGCCCGCCTTACATGGCGCAAGGTCTCCCGACGCATAGCCGCCGCCGACGGACCAGAGCGCATCGCGTGTGAGTGGTGGAAAGAAGACAGACCAACACGCGACTATTTTCATGTCGAGGATGAATCACATCGTCGCTACTGGCTATTTCGCGAAGGGCTCTATGGCGAATCTGTCACCCCGCGCTGGTTCCTGCATGGACTTTTCCCATGAACTCCTATGCTGAACTCACCGCCATCAGCAATTTTTCCTTTTTAAGGGGCGCGTCCTATCCGAATGAACTTATCTGCCAAGCAGCGGCTTTAGGGCTTTCCGCTATCGCTCTCGCCGACTGGAATTCGCTTGCGGGAATTGTCCGTGCGCACATGCAGGCGAAAGAGCTAGGGATCAAGTTCATCCCGGGAACGCGACTGGTTCTGGAGGACGGGTTCACCGCCGTTTGCCTTCCCATCAATCTCACCGCCTATGGTCGACTCTCAAAACTGCTTACCATTGGCAACCTTCGCGCCGAAAAAGGCTCATGCATTTTACATCTCGATGACCTGTTGGATCATGGAGATGACCAAATTCTTATCGTTCTGCCGCCCTTATCGTGGGATGAGCGTTTCGTTCAATCTCTGCGGACCTTGCGGCATGCGTTTCGAGGAAACGTCTACCTTGGCGCGACGCGGCGTTATCATGCGCAGGAAGTAAAGCGGCTAGCCGATCTTGAAGCTTTAGCAGCACAAGAGTGTACGCCAGTGGTCGCTGCAGGCGACGTTCTTTTTCATACGCCTGAACGCCGTCCTTTGCAGGATATCCTTTCCTGCATTCGTGAAAAAACGACTATTCACAATGCGGGCTTCCTCATTGAGGCAAATGCCGAGAGACACTTAAAGTCGCCGCGTGAAATGCTTCGGCTTTTTGCAGGCCACGATCATGCAGTGGCGCGCACGCTCGAAATTGCAGGCCGTTGCAACTTTTCTCTCGACGAACTCAGTCCTAAATACCCAGATGAATATTGCGCGCCATACGCCACCCCTATGGAAGCAGTGGAGGATCTCGCTTGGAAGGGCGCCGCGAAACGTTACCCCAATGGCATTCCCGAAGAAATTCGCTCTCTCGTTACATACGAACTGAAGCTGATCGCCGAACTTAAATACGCGCCATATTTCCTCACCGTCTATGACATTGTGCGTTTCGCAAGAAGCGAGAACATTCTCTGCCAGGGACGTGGGAGCGCAGCAAACTCAGCCGTCTGTTATTGTCTCGAAATCACTTCTGTAGATCCTACATTAATTGGACATCTTTTCGAACGTTTCATCTCTGTTGAGAGGAATGAGCCGCCCGACATCGATGTTGATTTCGAGCATGAGCGCCGTGAGGAAGTAATCCAGTATATCTACGGGAAGTATGGTCGCGAACATGCAGCGATTTCGGCGACGGTACAGTGCTATAGGTCGAGAGGCGCAATCCGCGATGTCGGCAAAGCTTTGGGACTCTCGCAGGATGCTATTGGAGCGCTTTCAAAGACCGTCTGGGGGTGGTCCGAGCGCGGCGTCGACCCCGCGCATGCGAAGGAGCTTGGGCTTGACCCTAGAGACCGGACGCTCGCTCTCGCTCTTAAGCTTTCCTCTGAATTGCAGGGGTTTCCACGGCATTTGAGTCAGCATCCGGGGGGCTTTGTAATAACCCGCGGCCGACTTGATGAAGTCGTCCCCATCGCCAACGGAGCAATGGAGAACCGTACTTTTGTTGAATGGGACAAAGACGATCTTGACGCGATGGGGTTGCTGAAAATCGATGTTCTCGGTCTCGGCATGCTCACCTGCATCCGCAAGGCGTTCGAGCTTTTGGAACGACATTATGGCGTCAAGCACACACTTGCTTCAATCCCTCAGGAGGATTCGCGCGTCTATGAGATGATCGATAGCGCCGATACTTATGGCGTCTTCCAGATCGAAAGCCGCGCGCAGATGTCGATGTTGCCGCGTCTTCGTCCGAAAAACTTTTATGACCTTGTGATCGAGGTCGCGATCGTCCGGCCAGGCCCCATTCAAGGCGATATGGTGCATCCTTACCTGAGGCGAAGGCAAGGCTTGGAAAAGGTCGACTATCCGTCCGAAGCCTTGCGCAAAGTTCTTGAGAAGACTCATGGAATTCCGCTTTTCCAAGAACAAGCGATGCAGATCGCCATTATAGGCGCGGGCTTCACTCCTGGAGAGGCCGACCATCTCCGCCGGGCTATGGCTACCTTCCGACGTTTGGGAACAATCGCAAATTTTAGGGAACGTTTCCTGATAGGAATGGCAGCGAATGGTTACGCTTCCGAATTCGCCGACCGCTGCTGGGCGCAGATAGAAGGCTTTGGCGAATACGGCTTTCCTGAAAGCCACGCTGCGAGCTTTGCTCTTCTCGTCTATGTCTCAGCGTGGATTAAATGTCATTACCCGGACGTATTTACGTGCGCGATCATCAACAGCCAACCCATGGGGTTTTATTCTTCTGCGCAGCTCGCCCGCGACCTTTATCAGCCATATGTCGAGAAATTTGAGGAATGGGGTTACGAGGTCCGTCCTGCCGATATCAATCATAGCGATTGGCACTGCACATTGGAGAAAATCGAAGGAGCATCTTTTCATGCGTTGCGCTTAGGCTTTCGATTGGGAAAGGGGCTCAATGAGATTGAAATATCGAGCATTATCGCGGCGCGGGGAGATGGTTTTCGAAACATTCGTGATCTCTATCGTCGTTCGGGCCTTGCTGTTTCGACGCTTAAAACTCTTGCCGATATGGACGCCTTCGGTTCGTTGGGCTTAAGCCGCCGCGAAGCGTTATGGGAAATCGCAGCGCTTGAAGGCGCTAACGGCGCTCGTGCAGCTATCGAGGATTTGCCGCTCTTTGCGCGAGCCGCTCCTGGAACCCTGCAAAAAGAGCCGACTGTAACTCTGGCGCGCATGCGCCTTGGGGAGGAAGTTTTGCGCGACCTCGACGCAACTGGCCTTTCTCTAAAAAGCGATGTCGTCGGTCTCCTAAGAGATCAGTATACGCCACAAGGATGCGTCCCCGCTCGTAATCTCAAGACCATCCAAAATGGCGCCCGCGTAAGGGTGATCGGCATTGTAACCATCCGCCAACGACCGGGCACGGCGAGTGGGGTTGTGTTTTCGACTCTCGAAGATGAAACTGGTGCGATCCAACTCATCATCTGGCCAAAAGTATTCGAAAAGTACCGACGCATAGCCATGCGAGCACCACTAATCGCCGTTGAAGGAAAGTTGCAGAATCACCAAGGCGTTATCCATATAGTCGCCGAAAGGCTTTTCGATCGCAGCGCAGATCTATCCTTATTAAGCGACCCTCGCCTTAACCCCTCTCCTCCACTAGCCCATGCACATGAATCGAATGGGCACGAATTGAACCTCCGTATAGCGAATAAACTTCGTACCCTTGAGGTCGCTCAGCATTCCGTCGAAATACTGCCGAAGGGCCGAAATTTTCGATAATTTCCCCCCACGCCGCGATTGGTTTGACAATAAGTGCGCCAACCAGTTGTCGTTGAACTCATTCGCCGCCATGATCGGGGCGATCTTCGCTCGGCCAAATCCTTCCCACTACCGCAACTGTCGCAATGCCTGACTTTCGATACAAGGCGTTCATCAGCTACAGCTCAAGCGACCGCGCTGAGGCTGAGCGCCTGCACCGGAAACTCGAAAGCTTCCAAACACCCAAAGCGCTGATCGACGCCGCGAACGTCCCCCTCGAGCGGCGCTTGCAGCCGATTTTCAAAGACCGCGAAGAGTTCGCCGCCGGCGCAAATCTGAGATCGACGATCGAGGCTGCGCTTGCTTCCTCGGAGTTCCTTATCGTCGTCTGCTCGCCTGATGCGGCGAAATCGTCCTGGGTCAACAAAGAGATCGCCTACTTCCGGAAGCGACGCGATCCGGCGAAAGTGCTCTGCTACATCAGCGCGGCAACGCCGCCGGACGCAGTATCTGACGAACAATGGTTGCCGCTCGCCCTCCGCCTCGAGACCACGGTGGACGGCGAACCCTCAGGTGGCCTCATCGATCAACCGCTTGCCGCCGATGCGCGCGACCGCGGCGATGGCGAGCGCCTCGCCCAGCTGAAGACCATTGCTGCAATGCTGCATGTCGGGCTCGATGACCTCGTTCGCCGCGACGCCCAGCGGCGCGCGCGCAATCGCCGGATGATTGTCGGTGGATCGGTATCGGTATCCCTTATAACAAGCGCACTCGCTGCGGCGGCGCTCGTCTCGCGACAACAGGCGATAGAAAATGAGCAGCGCGCCGAGCGCGAAGCCTTAAAGGCGACGCGCACAACCGAATTCATGGTCCGTCTCTTCGAAGTGAACGACCCGGGCGAAGCGCGCGGCCGCGAAATCACAGCAAAGGAGATTCTCGACCGGGGCGTCGTCTCGATCGAAAAGGATCTCGTTGATGAACCCGAAGTCCGCTCGACGCTGATGCATACGATGGGCCGCGTCTATACGGGGCTCGGTCTCTATGGCGAGGCCGCCAAGCTCCTAGGCAAAGCGCGCGACGAACAGCTCGCGATTGGCGCCGATCCGAAGGACGTGTTCGCGACCGAGAACGCCTATGCTCGCGCGCTTTACGAAAAAGGCGAGATCGAGAAGTCGGTGGAAGTCTATTCACGCCTCATCAAGGAAGCGGACGTTGACATGGAGAAAGGCGGTTGGCGCGTCGAATATGCGCGCGCTTTCGTCGGCGCCGGCGAGGCCGTGCTTTACGCCAGGACGGAGGACGAAGCCGAACCATATTACCAGCGCGCACGCGATCTCCTTTCCGCGCACGGACTCTCAAGGAGTGAGGAAGCAGCTGAAGCTGCGCAGGGCCTTGCCGGCGTCAAAATGTATCAGGAAAAATACGCGGCTTCCGAGACCCTCTATACGGAGGCGCGCGAAACGCTGGTGGCGCTGAAAGGCGACGACTTCTTTGGCGTCGCTCTTGTCGATAACGACCTTGGCAATCTCTATTACTTCAAGCAGGACTTCACCGCATCGCGCGACGCGCTTCGCAGAGGTCTTCGCCTTTTCATTAAGGTGCTCGGCGAATCTCATCCGGACACGATCATTGCCTCCAACAATGTCGCGCGGCTTGAGCTTGAAACCGGCGAGATCGCCGCAGCGCGCAAGCGTATGACGCGCGTCGTTGCGCTGACGCGCGAGGTCCACCGCGACGGCCTCGCAGATTTCGCCTTCATCGCGAACAATATGGGGCTCGCGGACCTCGAGAGTGGAAACGTCGACGAGGCGACCGACGCCTTTCGTGAAGCGCTGGCGCTTGCGCCAGATCGCAGCAACCGCCTCTTCCCTGAGATCAGCTTCAATCTCGGCCGCGCTCTCTGCGAGAGAGGCAATGCAGCGGAGGGACTTCGGCACATTGAGGCCGGCCGCGCCGCTCTTCCGGACCATTATAAGGAGGGCAATTGGCGCTACGGACTTGCAGACGAATTCGAGAGCAGGTGCAGAGCAGCCGCAGGCGATAAAAAGCTTGCGGCCGGCCTTGCGGTGTCCGGTGCGCAGGAACTAGAGGCATCGCTGGGAGCGTCGCATTACTTTGCGAAACGCGCCGCTGCGTCGGCGGCCCGTGCTACGAAATAGCGGCGCCTACTCGCCCCTGCGGCGACTCCGCAAGAGTTGATCCTTCCCGAACAGCGCTCCGATACCCGCGAGGAACAGCCACGCCGCCGCCGGCAGCGGCACGTCGCCAACATCGAGAAGTTCGCCGTCGCGAAACTTGAAAAGATAGTAGCCGTTGGCGACGTCATTCGTGTTGAAGTCCTGACCGCCGACGCTCGATCCGTCATTGATGCGGTTGCAGGCGAGCGCAGTCGCAGGCGCTGCAGAAGAGCAGACCGAGGAGCCGCTCGACGTGTCGTCAGACCCGAGATAGGCGCCAGGCGTTCCCGCGCCGGGAAGCAACACCGTCTTGCCGTTGTAGCTGACGCCGGCCTGCGCGCCAGTCGCAGGATCATCCCACGACAGGATCTCGTAGTTGAAGATCAGATCGAAATTGCCGCCGCCCTGATTGACAATGCCAAGCTGAAATATGTTGGGCGGGCTCGTCGACGAGGCGCCGTCCGCGACCGTCGTCCATGTCAGCCAGAAGGAGTCGAAGCCGATCACCGACGTATTCGTATAGCCGAAGCTCAGTGATTGCAGGTCGATCACCTGCCCGTCGGCGAAAAACGGAGCGAACGCGGGAAGGCCGAGCGCCGAAAGGGCCGTCGTCGGATCACTCGATACGGCCCCACCAAAGCTGACGATGCCGTTCTCTTGCACGGAAAGGCTGTCGTAGGTCGTGCCGCCAATGTTGATCGAAAACGGCGAAAACGTGGTTGCATCGCACGAGCCGCCGAAGGTCGGCTCAAAAGCCGACGGATCGAAGACGCCGATGTCGACATCAACCGCGCCGTCATTGGCGACGGGCCCATAGAACTGTTCGACGGAGCTTTCCAGCACAGTGGGATCCGAAGCTTGGAATTCACGTGACTTGAAGTCGCG
>JADMIO010549004.1_pt1 | contig 38055 bp, 36 predicted proteins | sample 8958161 | NCBI WGS metagenome assembly JADMIO01 (sample SAMN16585339, study PRJNA669376) | soil metagenome | isolation source: Crop rotation soil | place: USA: Cullars Rotation, Alabama | collected 2011 | reverse complement strand
CGCGACAACTTGTCCACGTGGAATTCTAAGCTTAGGATCCCAATGTGCTGGAAAGACCGAAATCGCGCGCAAGATCATCCGCGTCAACGACCCGCTCGAGGTCAACGGCTACGTGTTTCACCAGAACACCTTCGGCCCGGCCGAAAGCCTGTCGATCTGGGATCCCAGCGGCAAGCTTGTCTGGGACGGCCCGGTGCTGCTTGACGGCGAGCTAGCTGGCTTGCCGCAGGGATTCCTGACTATCCCGGGGTCGCAACTGGGCCTGCTCGTGGTCCTCAACAAGGCGACGGACGGCACGGCGCTGCTGGCTTTGACCGGTATTTCGTCCGACACGCTGGCCAATGGCGGCAACGTGTGCTTCCTGCAGGTCGTCGGCCTGGGCTCGACCACGACTCCCGGCCAGACGTGTGGCTACACGATCGGCTGGGCGCAGGCCAGCGCCTATACCGGCATGGTCATCAAGCGCGACCCCGGCCAGGGCTTCATCTGGATCGCCTACCTGTCGCTCATCCTGGGCCTCTCCCTGACCTTCTATTTCCCGCGCCGGCGCGTGTGGGCCCGCCTCGACGGGGATCGGCTCGAGCTGGCCATGTCGGCTGATCGGTACGTCGATGTCGACCGGGAGTTCGAGAAGCTCAAGGACGAGCTGTCGGTGCGACTCCGTAACCGGCCCGAGTCCCGTTTGCAACCGACATTGGGTGGGGGCCAGCCGTAGACTCGGGTCGAGCCGTGCGATGTCGGCTGCGAGCGTGCGCGGAGCGACGGAGGGACCTCAGAATGGTGCTCGACTTGGACAAGGGCGTGGGAGTAACGAGCGGCCATGCGGCTGACGGCGCGGCCAACGGCAGCGGCCGGACTGCGCCGCGCGGCGGTGGTGGCGCCGCCCCGGCAACGGGCAGCGGCATGACGCCGCGCCAGGTCGCCACTTCGGCGATTTCCAATACCCGGGTCGAGTCCACCCAGGATTTCCTCGCCCACGCCGGTGCCGACATCTACGGCCAGTACGTGTTCGGCGAGGAAGCGCAGCGCCAGTACCTGGCCAAGCCCATCGCGGCCAAGCTGCGCCGCACAACCGCGGGGCTGGAACCATTTGATCCGCAGATCGTCGACGCGGTCGCGCACGGCGTGAAGGAATGGGCGCTCAGCCACGGCGCGACGCACTACACGCACTGGTTTGTGCCCATGACGGGCTCCACCGCAGAGAAGCACGACTCGTTCCTCGTGCCCACTGGCGACGCACGCACGATCGCCGAATTCAGCGGCAAGAACCTGGTCCAGGGCGAGCCTGATGCGTCGTCTTTCCCGAGTGGCGGCATCCGCGCCACGTTTGAGGCGCGCGGCTACACGGCCTGGGACGTTACTTCGCCGATATTCCTGCAGGTCGAGCCCAACGGCGTCACGATGACGATCCCGACGGCCTATGTCTCATTCACCGGCGAGGCGCTCGATTTCAAGATTCCGCTGCTGCGCTCGCAGGCCGCACTCGGCAAGCAGGCGCTGCGCGTCCTGCGCTGGTTCGGCAATGAGAATGCGACGCGCGTGCTGACCGCGATCGGGCCGGAGCAGGAGTACTTCCTGGTCGATCGGCGCCTGGCCGAGCAGCGGCCCGACCTGCTGCTCACCGGCCGGACCTTGTTCGGCGCCCCGAGCCCCAAGGGGCAGGAGCTCGAGGACCAGTATTTCGGACCGATCCGCGAGCGCATCCTCGCCTTCATGATGGATCTCGACCGCGAGCTGTGGCGCCTGGGCATCCCGGCCAAGACGCGCCACAACGAGGTCGCGCCAGGGCAGTTCGAGATGGCGCCCGTGTACGAGCCCACGAGCGTGGGCAGCGACCACAACATGATCGTGATGTCGACGATGCGCAGGCTCGCGTCGCAGCACGGCCTGATGCTGCTCATCCACGAGAAGCCCTTTGCCGGCATCAACGGCTCTGGCAAGCACAACAACTGGTCAATGGCGACGGACCTGGGCGAGAACCTGCTCGACCCGGGCAATGACCCGCATGCCAACGCGCAATTCCTGGCGTTCCTGCTGGCGGTGATCCGCGGCGTGAACGTCCATGCGGACTTGCTGCGCGCATCGATTGCCGACGCGGGCAACGACCACCGCCTCGGCGCCAACGAAGCGCCGCCGGCCATCATGAGCGTCTTCTTGGGTTCGCAGCTCGTCGATGTCATCGAGCAGGTCGAGAAGGGCCCGGCGTCAGAGTCGAAGCAGGGCGGCTCTCTGGATCTCGGTGTGGACTCCCTGCCGGACCTGCCGCGCGACGCCACGGATCGCAACCGGACCTCCCCGTTCGCGTTTACGGGCAACAAGTTCGAGTTCCGCGCCGTGGGCTCGTCCGCGCCGATCTACTGGCCGCAGACCATCTTGAACACCGCCGTGGCCGACTCACTCGCCCAGCTGGCCGACGCGCTCGAGGCTCTCAAGCCAGGCGACTTCGACGGGCTCCAGGAGATCCTTTCCGGGATCGCCCGGGACCACAAGCAGGTGCTCTTCGAGGGCAATGGCTACTCGCCCGAGTGGCACGCCGAGGCAGAGCGCCGCGGCCTGCCGAACAACCGCACGACCGTGGACGCGCTGCCGGCGCTGTCGAAGGACAAGGCGAAACAGATCTTCTCGAAGTTCGGCGTGCTCTCAGAGCGCGAGCTGGCGGCCCGCGCCGACATCGCCTGGGAACGCTACGTCAAGGTCGGCAACATCGAGGCCAACGCGGCGCTCGACATCGCGCGCACGATGATCATGCCGGCCGCGGTGCGCTACCTGAACCAGCTGCTGCCGGCCGGCGCGGCGTCGCGCGCGGCCGCGGACCTGGCGACCAAGATCGGCGAAAAGATCGATGCGCTGGGATCCGCCATCAACAAGCTCGAGCACGCCCAGCACGCGGCGCACGAGACGCGCTCAGTCCAGGATGAGGCGCAGGCCTTCGTCCAGGACGTGATCCCGGCGCAGAACGCGCTGCGTGAGATCGCGGACGAGCTCGAGACCCTCGTCGCCGACGACCTGTGGCCGCTGCCCAAGTACCGCGAGCTGCTCTTTCAGTACTGACCCCTCGTGGGCGCCGGTGAGCGCAATTTGATCTGGCTCCGCAGTCGGCCTTCGGGCCCCTGCTGCGCGCTTCGCTTTGGTCCCGCCTGATCGGCGTGACTAATGCTTCGCTTGCTCGGTGCTGGTGGGCGGGCACCGACCCGCTCATGGTCGCCTACCACGACGACGAGTGGGGCCGGCCGTCTGCGGACGACACGCATCTCTTCGAGATGATCTGCCTCGAAGGCGCTCAGGCGGGCCTCAGCTGGCAAACGATCCTGCGCAAGCGTGAGGGCTACCGGGCGGCGTTCGCGGCGTTCGATATCGCCGCCGTTGCCCGGTTCACGGAGGCGGACGAGGCGCGACTGCTGGCTGACCCACGGATCGTCCGTAACCGCGCCAAGATCAAGGCAGCGATAGGCAACGCCCAGGCAACGCTCCGGGTACAGGACGAATTCGGTTCGCTCCACGCTTACTTGGCGAGCCGCGTGCCCCAGCCTCCGACCAGACTGCCCAGTACCGCCCAACCCGGCTCGATTCCGATCACGACGCCGGTGTCGGACGCTCTGTCGAAGGATCTCCAGAAGCGCGGCTTCAAATTCGTCGGTTCGACGATCGTCTACTCGTTCATGCAGGCGGTCGGGCTGGTCGACGACCACCTGCCAATGTGCTTCAGGTACCGCGGGTAGTCGGATAAAGGCGTCCGTTTAACGAATTTGATGCGCTGCGCCACCGTCGATACGCGCTACCGATAAGGGCGACAACCGACTCTTCCCACAACGGAGGAGTGAATTTGGTCGCGCAACCAGCGCCAATCGCAGAAGAGTCGCCCGCGGTAAGCCGTCTTACGAGGGCGATTCCAGGCGAGCGCGACATGCGCGTCGTCGAGTGGCTGGTCGCAGGCGTTGCGCTGCTGGCCAGCCTGCTCCTCGCGTTCCCTAAATAGCAGCAGAAGAGGAGTCCGATATGTCCGGACCCGTGGTCGTCAATAGCGGCGACGGTGGCAGCTCAGGCGCCACCATGCTCATCGCCATCATCGTGTTGATCGTTGTCCTGGCCCTGGGTTGGTATTTCTTCCTTGGCCCAGGCGCGAACAACAAGGGCGGCAACCCCAACGATGTGAACGTCCAGGTCCAGATCCCGACGGCCGTTCCCTAAGTCCGGCTGTCAGTTCGGTTCTGAAAACCCCGGGTTTTACGACCCGGGGTTATTTCTACGCCCCTTCGCGCCTGGCGCCCGTGGCCTCGCCGCCATCGACGCCGATGACGTTGCCCGTCATCCAATAGAGGTGCGGCGACGCCAGTGCGATCAGCGCCTCACCGACGTCTTCCGGCCGAGTCAAGCGACCACCGGGGTTGCGCGACTCAGCCGCTTTTCTCAGTTCCTCGTGACCGGGGATGCGTCGCAGCGCGGGGGTGTCCGTGACCCCCGCGCGGATGGCGTTGACCGTGATGCCGTGCGGGATGAGCTCCATCGAGAGCTGGCGGACATGCGCCTCCAGGGCTGCCTTCGCGGCCGAAACTGGGCCGTAAGTCGGCACTGCGCGCGTGGCCCCTTCTGAGGTCATCGCAAACACGCGCGAGCCGTTGGCCAGGAGCCCGGCGTGGAAGAGGTCGCGTGTCCAGTAGATGAGCGAATGGGCCATCACGTCGGCCGTCATCTCAAGCTGCTTCTGGCTGACTTCCTTGGCATCGGGCTCGTTGGTGACGTAGGACAGGGTCGTGCCGAAGGCCAGCGAATGCAGCAGCACGCATACGTACGGATCCTTGCCCTCCGCGCGCCGCTGCTCGAACAACTCTTTCGTCGCGGCCACGACGCCAGCGCGTTTCTCATCGTCCGCCGCGTTGACGTTGTGAAAGACCACGGGCACGCCCAACGCGGCGATCTCAGCCTTGACAGCGTTGGCGGCTTCGATCGTGCCCCTCAGATCGAGGTGCACGCCGATGATCGGGTAGCCGGCGCCTGCCAGCGAGCGACCCGCGGCGGCGCCAAAACCGCTGCTCGCGCCAAGGATGAGCGCCCAGCGCTCGCGCTTGTCTTCCATTTCGAGCCGAGTTTAGCGGGCGCGATAGCCTGCGCCATGTGAGCGAAGCCGACCTCGCAGCCGACTCTCCCGCCATACCCACTGCGCGGACAGACGTTCGACCGAACCTCTCGCTCTGGCTGCTCAGCCTTGCTCATGCGGTGAACCACGCCCAGGCGGCACTGTTGCCCCTGGTCTATCTCTCGATCATCAGCCAGTTCGGCGTAAGCGTCGCCGCGATCGCGTTCCTGACGTCGTTCGGCAGCGTTGCCTCGGGTCTGGTGCAGCTCACGTACGCGGGCCTGACGCGGGTCGTCTCGCGCCGCGTGATCCTGACCGCGGGCGGTCTGGTTTTTGGCGGGGGCATGGCGGCGATGGCGTTGGCGACAAGCTTCCTGCCGTTCTCCGTGTTCAACGTCCTGTCGCGGGTGGGCGGTTCGCCGCAGCACCCTGTGGGCAACGGCCTGATTGCCGAGCAGTTCCCGCCCGAGCGCCAGGGATTCGCGATCTCGGCCCATATCGCGGGCGGCAACGTCGGCACGGTCGTCGTGCCCCTCTTGGGCGCGTGGCTGATCGCCGGCGTTGGTTGGCAATGGACTGTCGTGCTCTTTGGGCTGCCGGCGATGGTGATCGCGGCCTTGATCTTCGTCTTCGTCAAAGAGACCGGCGCGGACCGCGCCGCCGCGCGCGCCTATGGCTCACTGCGTGTTGCCATGTCAACGGTGCTGCGTGACCGCAACCTGCGCCTTGTCTACGCCTCCGCCGCGGCCGGCGGCGGCGCGCGCGGCCTGGGCGTGTTGAACATCTTCGTGCCGCTCTACCTGCACCTGGTAGTTGGGCTGGACGACGCGACCGTGGCCTTGATGTACGCCGTGCTCGTGATCGGCAGTGTGCCCGGGCCGATGGTCGCGGGCTGGCTCTCGGATCGCTTCGGCCGGAAAGCGCTCATCCTCGCCGCATACGTTGGCGGCGTAGTCGGGCTCGCGACCTTCGTCCTCGCCGGCACGAACATCGCCCTTCTGTGGGTCGCGATCGTGCTGATGGGCATCTTCAATTTCGTCGAGAGCCCGCAGCTGCAGGCGCTGCTCTCAGATCTGTCGCCGCCCGCCCTGCGTGACGCTTCCTTCGCGGTCTATTTCACCCTGGCCTTCGGCGTGGGCTCGCTGTGGGTCGCGCTGTATGGAATCGTCGACCAGATCTTTGGCAATGCCGTTGGCCTGCCGATCACCTTCTGGCTGATGGCGCTGGCTTTCGTGGTCGCGTCCTTCACGGTCCTGCCGATTCGCATCCCCGACAGGCCGGGCAAACCGGCCTAGCCGCCGGGGACCTCCGGCCCTAGTTGCGTGGGCTCAGGCGGGCCAGACTCGAGCGTGGAGGTTGTGATATGACGCGTATTCAGGTCGTCTACGCGAGCCGCCACGGCGGCACGCAGGGCATCGCCGAGTGCATCGGCAAGGCACTCACCGACAGCGGCGCCGAGGCTGTCGTGGTCGACGCGGCGACGCGCCCCAAGGCGAGTGGCTTTGATGGGTATGTGGTCGGCAGCGGTGTTTACATGGGCGCGTGGCTGAAAGACGGGCTCGAGTACTTGGAGCACAACCAGGCCACCCTGGCCGACAAGCCGGTGTGGCTGTTCAGCAGCGGCCCGCTGCCCAACGCCGCGGTCGCACCGCGCTCGACTGATCCGATCGAAAACGCGCTGGGCCCGCAGGACGGGCCAGGCAGCGGCGGCCGCAAGAAGGTTCAGGCACTGGCCGATGCGATCCACGTACGTGATCACCAGGTATTCGACGGCGTCTTCAATCCCGATGCCGCGCCGACGAATGTGCTGGAGCGCTTCGTACGCCTCGTCCCGGCGATCAAGAAGGTCTTGCCTGCCGGCGACTTCCGGCCGTGGCCGCAGATCGAGAGCTGGGCGCGCGGCATCGCCGCCGACATGACCGCCGCGACGACAGTGAACTAGCGGTCTTAAGCCGCCTTTGCCGCTTCGCGCCGGTTGAAGGTCCGCACGGCGTGGCAATTGGCGCAGACGAGCTCGCATTTCTCGATCTCGGCGCGCACGCTCGCGATCGAGCTTCGCCGAGTAAGCGTTGCGATATCGGCTCTCTTGTCGGCGCCGGGCAGGTGGTCAAAGGTCATTGCGGCGGGATGGAACGTTCCAGCGCAGTCTGTACATGGTCCGGTTTTTCGAGCTCGCATCCAGGCAACTAGCTCGACTTCCCGTTCCCGCTTTTGCCTGATCACGCGATCCCGGTGGTGGGCGTGGTAGTTGGCGTCGTATGCCTTCTTGCAGGACTTACACCAGACAATTCGACCAGCGAGGCCGCGTCGATGAAATCGGTCCAGCGGCAAGTACTGGCGACATTTTCCGCACTGACGCAACTCGGGATTCGCGTCTTCATTCATGCTTGGAATGATAGAACGTCCGTTCTAATCTGCAAGGCATGATGAGGCGAAATTCCGACATTGAATAAGTGGAAAAGGCTGGTCGGGGTGGCCAGACTTGAACTGGCGACTTCTACGTCCCGAACGTAGCACTCTACCAAACTGAGCTACACCCCGACCGGACTCCGAATTCTAAAGGCCGGATAGCCTCATCGTGTGAAAGAGCTCCTTGAGACCCTCGACGCGTGGCGCCGCGACGGCGTCCGCGTTGGCCGCGCGATGGTGATCCGGACGTACGGCTCCGCGCCGCGACCCGCGGGAGCGGCGCTCATCTATGCCGCGGACGGCCGCATTGCCGGCTCGGTCAGCGGCGGCTGCGTCGAAGGCGCCGCGGCCGAGGAGATCGCCCAAGCCTTCGAAACCAACACGCCGAAGGTCGTGCGCTACGGCATAAGCGACGAGCAGGCGTGGAGCGTCGGCCTGGCATGCGGCGGCAACATCGACGTGCTGATCGAACCGGACATCCCGCGCGAGGCGGAGCAAGCAGCGCGCTCCACTGGCGGCGTTGCCGTTGTCACCGACCTATCGGACGGGCACCGCTTCATCGTTTCGGAAGTTGGCCCGCCACCTGCGGGTGCACCAACAGACGTAATCGACGCGGCGCGCGAGGCGCTCCTGCGCGGCACTTCGCGCGTTGTCGAATCGGGCGGCCACGAACTATTCATCGAGACCTATCCCGTCCGCCCGCGCATCGTGATCGTCGGCGCGGTCGAGATCGCCCGAGCCCTCACCCGTCTGGCGCGGGAACTTGGTTTTGCCACGACCGTGGTCGACGGCCGTGCGGCATTTGCCACCAGGGAGCGGTTCCCTGACGCTGACGACATCGTGGTCGGCTGGCTCGATGAGGTGGCCGACCGGATAGGGCTTAATGCGAATGACGCGGTCGCCGTGCTGGCGCACGACCCCAAGCTCGACGATCCGGCGCTCATCGAGGCGTTCAGGCGCGGCTGTCGCTACGTCGGCGCGCTTGGATCGAAAAAGACGCAGGCTGATCGCCGCGAGCGACTGCGCGAGGCGGCTATCGGCGATGCCGACATCGCTCGATTGCACGGCCCTATCGGGCTCGATCTGGGTGGCCGCTCCCCGTCAGAAACGGCACTCGCCGTCCTCGCCGAGATCGTCGCCGAGCGCTACGGCGGGAGTGTCACGCGCCCTTAGCGACGGCCACGGCCTCAGCCGCAAGCCGCGAAATTTCGTCCCAGCGATGATCCCGGATCGCGTCCGCCGTTGCGATCCACGTGCCGCCCGCGGCGATGACATTAGGCAGCGCCAGATATGACGCAACGTTGCCCACATTGACGCCGCCTGACGGCATGAACCGCACTCCGGGGTAGGTTGCGCGCACCGCCGACAGATACGCCGACCCGCCCGACACCTCGGCCGGAAAGAATTTCAGCACGCGCAGTCCCAGCGACATGGCCGCCTCGATCTCGCTCGGCGTCACGACACCCGGGATGACCGCGACGCCGCGCGCCTGGGCCACGACCACCATGCTTGGATTGAAACCGGGCGCGACGATGAACTCGGCGCCGGCCTCGAGCGCGCGATCGACCGTGGCTGCACCGAGCACCGTGCCAGCGCCAACGAGGACGTCCGGCCGTGCCGCCTTGATGGCCGCAATTGCCTCAGCCGCGGCGTCGGTGCGGAAGGTGATTTCCGCGATCGGTAGGCCACCGTCGGCCAGAGCCCCTGCCAAGCCGGGTGCGTCGGCCGCGTCATCGATCGTCACCACGGGCACGATCCGCAGGGAAGCGACCCGCGTCGCGAAGGCCTCGGGGTCCACGACTACGAGCCCGGTGCCTCCAGGACCAGGGGCGTGTCCTGACAGGTGATGCCCTTGCCCGCCAGGGCGGTCAGGTCGGTATTCGCCTGGGGCACCGCGGCTCCGTTCTGTGACCGCAGGTCTTTCGCCCGGCGCAGTGCTGCGTCCTTGCCGTTGGCGAACCACGCCTGGTACTCGGTACCGGCGCGCGCGGCCAGGTCCATGAGATCGGCGACCGCGACCAAAGTGGTGAATCCGTCCGACCAATTAGGGATCGCGCCTGCCGCATCGTGTGCGGCGTTCGCGGCCTGAACCAACTCCGCCGCGAGGGCCTTGGCGTCCTTGTTGTTGCCGTCGCGGATGTCGAGCTGCACGTCGACCAGCAACTGCTGCGCATCGACGGCATGCACAAACATCGCGCAGAAGTCTTCGTCCCAGCCGAGCGGCCAACCGCCGACGGAAGGACGCGCCGTGGCCGATGGCGAAGGGGAGGACGACTTGCTGGGCTGCGGCGTGAATTGCAGCGTGATGAGCGACGGGCTGGGTCGGGGCGTCTTTGCCGGCGAGTCGCACGCAAGGGCGCCGAATCCGAGGCACAGGAGGGCCAGCCCAAGCGCAGCCAGACGGGCCACCCGCGTCGACTGCTGTGCGGAAGGTGGGACAGGCTGCAGACGGTGAATCGGGGTCGTCACGGAAGTCGGGTCAGGATAGGGCGTCAGCCGCCCAATTCGAAGTAGCCCTCCGACAGGACCTGCTCGCCTTTGAGGTAGCGCACAAGGTAGACGCCGGGGCCGTCAAGGGCGCGATTCGGGTTGAGATCCTGCCGTGTGTAATGGTCCTGCGCGCGGCCAGCGGGGCGAGCGTCGCCCTCGCTCAGCAGCCGCTCGCCATTGGGCGCGGTGTCGTCCAGTTTGAACAGGCGCACGGTGAGATCGGCGGAGTTGGCCGGCTCGGTCAGGAAGCCGCTCCACACCAGGCGGTCACTGGGCACGAAGAGGGCACGCGGGTCAGCCACGGTCCGGTCCGCGTTGAGCCGCGTGCCAAAGGTGACGTAGCCCGGCCCGACCTGGACGAAGGGCACGAACGGGCTGGCCGTGGGGGCGAGCGACGGGCTGGTGGGCACCAGCGATGACGGCGCGCTGGGCGAAGGGCCTACGGCCGTTGCCGACGGCGCCGGACTGGCCGTCGGGCCGACCTGGCGGGTGGGCGTGGCCCCGGGCGGCCGATTGACCAGCACCACCGCGCCGACCAGCACTGCCAGGGCCAGGCCGACGAACCCCAGGCCGACTATCCGACCGACTAGGGCGCTGTTGCCCCCATCATCGGGTGAGAACCGTGGTGGACCGTAGATGACGCCTTGGCGGCGCGGCACGCGGTTGGACACGGACGGATTGTCACAGAGCCGATGTCACAACTCCGATATGTCACATGCCTGCAATCTGCCGCGGCGTGTAACGGGGAGCGCGACGCGCGGGCCGGAGACCGCTCCGCTCGATCAGGAGAACGACCCGGGCGCGCTGGCCGGCGTACGGCTCGAGCAGCTCGAGCATGCGCGCATCGTCGCCATCGCGCTCGTTGCCGAGCACCCAGCAGACCTGTTTGGGCAGGTTGTAGTCGCCGACGCTGACCGCGTCGGGATCACCCAACGCGAGGCGCATCGTCTCAGCCGCCGTCCACGGTCCGACTCCCGGCACGGACTGTAGCCGGCCGCTGGCGTCGCCCGGCGTCATGCCGCGGATCTCATCAAGCCGGGGCGCGATGGCCGCCGCCGCGCGAATCGTGTCGGCCCTGCGCCGCTCGAGCCCAAGGGTGTGGAACGCCCAGTAAGGGGTATGGGCAAGGGTCTCGGGCGCCGGCGGCAGCACCAGGTCAAAAGGGCCCGGGGCAGGTTCCCCGAAGCGGCGCAGCAACATGCGCTGGCTGCGCCGCGCCTCGAGCCCAGTCACCTTCTGGCCAATGATTGAATTCACGAGCATCTCGAAGACGGGCGCGCCGCGCGTCAGGCGCAGGCCGGTATTGCGCCGCGCAAGCTCGGCCACGATCGGGTGGTGCGCGACCAGTGGTGGCGGGTCGTCGAGCTCGCCGATCAGGCCCGGCACAAGGTCAAGCGCCTCGGCCGCGCCCGCGCCCCAGGCACGTGCCGATGCCCAGCCGCTGCCCCACGCCATCTCCACGGTGGCGGGGCCGCTCGTCAGCCGCATCGCGCGGGCGGCCTGGGCCGGTGCCAGGGCCATCACCTGGTCGCCTGGACCCCACCAGAGAGCGCCCAGGGTGAGGGCCGGATCGGTCCCCGACTTGAGCTCAAATCGGGCTTCAATCGGCTTGTCGGCGTTCGCGGCGGTCATCCGTCGGAGTCTATGCGCGCGGTCGGTTTGAGCCCGGCAATAGGACCTATGTCCGGTTGTCGCTCGCTCGGGGTGGTGCGAGATTTCAACGAAAGTGACCGCACCCAGCGTTATTCAAGGACCCAAGACCGAACCGACCACGGTTGGCAGGCTTGCGGCTGCCTCAGCCTTGCCGCTGCGTCCGCTGGCGGCATTTGCGGCCGCGGCGGGCATGGTCGTGCTCGTCGTGGTGGGTGGCCGGCAGCTTGGTCTGGAGCCCGCGCTGCTGCTTCCGCTGGTTGTCGGTGCGTCGACCTTCTTCGGTGGGCTGAGTGGCGGCTTCATTGCCGGCGGCGTGGGCGGTGCCTACACCGTCCTCTATTACTCACAGCCCGCGTGGGGTGGCTCCAACAACGGCACGGCTCACGCCATCGCCACGATCGTGGCGGCCGCTTTCGCTGCTGCGGCCGCGGTCAAGGTGCGCGACCGCCTGGATGTCTACCGGGCGGATGAAGCCGCTCAGGCCGAGTTCGTCGATCGCGTCATCGCGCTGACCGATCGACTCGCCCACGAACCCTTCGACTCGATGCCCGACGTGCTGGCCATCGGGGCGGCGTCTTTGCTCGACGCCGACCAAGCCGTTCTGACCATTCTCGACCCACCCACGGGCCGCCACTTCGTCCGCGCCGTCTTCGGTGGCAGCGGCTCGGCCCTTGGCGTGGAGGTCCTGCCGGGCGTCGGCATAACGGGTCAGGCGATCCGCCAGCGCCAGGTGATTCTCGGTGGCGCTTCGGCAGCCCTACCGGCGCTTCAGGCAGGGCGCGTTATCGCCACGATCACGCTGGGCCGCAACCCGCGCAAGCATCAATTCGGTGAGAGTGAGCGCAAGCTGCTCGAAGGCATCCTGCCGGTCGTCACGCTGGCGGCCGCGGGAACCCTGGCGCGGCGCGAGGGCGATGAGGGAACGCCGCGCGACGGCATGACCGGCGTCTTCAACCATGCCTACCTGGACGCGGCTTTGGAGCAGCTTCTTTCATTGCGCCGGCGCACGCCGCCACAGGAGCGCGTGCCGCTGGCGATGCTGATGTTCGACGTGGACAGCTTCCGCTCCGTGAATGAGCGCTATGGCCGGCAGGTCGGTGACAACGTCCTTCGTGCGGTGGCGACGCTCATCCGCCAGCGCTTCCGGGCGAGCGACATCATCGCCCGCGTCGGTCCGGACTCTTTCTTCGTGGTCCTGAATGGCGCGTCACCGGAAGTGGCCGCCGACGCCGCAGCGCAGATCCGGCGCCAGGTGCGCGAGCTCAACATGTTCGGCATCCGCGGTGAGCCGGTCGTAGTGTCAATCTCCGCGGGCGTGGCCATGTACCGTGATGGCGATCAGGCCGACGCGCTCATCAAGTCAGTCGAGGCCGCGCTCGAGACCGCGCGTTGGTCCGGGCCGGGAGCCGTCGTCTCCATTTAGCGCCGGGTCCGCCGCGTGAACCGCCGGGCTATGTACTCGGCGTCACGAGTACGGCCTGTCCGAGTGACCACAAGGTGATCGTGGTCAAGGCGACCATCAGGATCGCCAGGGGCAGTTGGGCAATTACCGTCGTGCCGCCCCGGGAACGCGCCATTTCCGCGTGACCGGCCCAGGCGCCGACGATGTGGCCGCCCACCACCGCCGCGAGCTGGATGCTCCACAGCACCGACGTGGGTATGAACAAGGTGGGCTCCCAGAAACCCAGGTCGAACGGCAACAGGTTCTGGCCGCGCAACAGAGGATCGTTGAGCGCCGCGACGATGCGCTGCCCATCCACCAGCAGATACGACAGGTAGTGCGCGACGAGGTAGCCCACAGCTACCGGCAACAGTCCCGCGCCGAGCGCGGCCACCCCAAGGCGGCGCGACATGAGCAGCACAATCACCACGAGCCCGCCGATGAAGACCAGTGAAGTGATGCTGTCGCGCACGGTGTCCGAGCCGAACAAACCGTTCTTCGTGAACAGATCGAAGTAGGCCTGGGTCTGGCTCAGCCCGTCGAAGATGATCGAACCGGTGCCGACCGCGACGAGCGCCAGGTCCGCGGCGCTCCAGTCGGCTGAAATGAGGCCGGATGCGTAGGGACGCCGGACCAGCCGGCCGTGTTCGGGCTCACCGTCGAGGGCATACGGCGCCAGCCGGCCGAGCACGCCGAACCAGACGCTGAAGGTCTCGCCATTGGCACGCCACGCCTGCTTGCCGAAGTAGGCCATCGCGCCCACCGTGGACACCGTGTAGCCGACCAGAAAAAGGCCGAGCGAGCGGCCACCCTCGACGCGACCAACCAGCTCCAGCCAGACGATGACGGCCAATCCGACGACGGCGGGCCACTTGCCGAGGCGCTCCGGATAGTCGGCGCTCTCGCCGGCCGACATTCCCAGGCGGCGCGTGACGCCCGAGAGGATGGCGTGGATGGTCGAGAACGGATCGATCCAGGACCAGACCGGACCGAGCAGGGCGCTGATCAGCGCGAGTGCGACCCAGCCGTAGACCCATAGGAACAGCGAGGCGACGTCGCCGTCGCCCGCGCCGCCGAGGAATGTTTGGGCGACGATCCACAACCAGCCGATCAGCCCCACGGCATTGAGCGTCAGGCGCAGCCAGCGCGGCGCGGTGCGCGGCGTCGCGGAGACTTCCGTCGTGGGTGCCGGCGCGTTACGCAGGATGACGAACACGAACGACATCGCGACCGCGAATGCGGCACCGCCCACGTAGATGACGAGCGGCAGCGGTGCCTGGTATTTCTCGTTGAGCTGATGCGCCAAGGCCACGCTGGGCCACGCAAGCAACAACGCTGGCCCGCCGGCAGCGCCGGCCAGCAGCGTCAGAGACGTCCGGAGACGGCGGGCGCGCAGCATCGCCGTCAAGTTAGCGGCCTTACCTGTGTATTTGGTACGAAAATTCGGCTCCGGCAGCCTTTGCGTCCGCCGCCCAACGCTCGAGGGCCGCATCGTCGTCGACGGAGTCGCGGACCAAACCGATGACCCGACTGACGCCCGCCTCGAGGTAGCCGGCGAGCATCTCGGCTCGCGCGGCGCCGCTGTCGGTGATCTGCTCCCACCAGGTGTGAACTGAGATCGCCAGCGTGGCCGGATCCCGGCCGATCTCCGCGCAGCGCGCGTGGATCGTCGGTAGCGCGTCCTTCACTTCCGCCGGCGTCATGCCATCGAGGTTGAGCTCATCGGCATAGCGCGCCGCGAGGCGCCACGTCACGTTGGGTCCGTTGCCGCCAACCATGATTGGGATCCACGGCTTCTGAACGGGCTTGGGCATGTTGATGGCGCCGTCGATGTGGAGATGCTCACCGGCGAACGTGGCGCGCTCTTCGGTCATCATCGCCCGGGCAACCTCGAGCGTTTCCTTCAGTATCGCGAGCCGTTCGGGCGCGTCGGGGAAGCCGTAGCCGTAAGCCCGCCATTCGTCGCGCTTCCAGCCCGCGCCAAGCCCGAGCTCGGCGCGACCGGCACTGATCACGTCGAGCGTCGAGATCATCTTGGTCGTAAGTGCCGGATTGCGGTATGCGGCGCACAGAACGATATGTCCCAAGCGAACGCGCGATGTCTCAGCGGCCAATGCCGCAAGCGATGTGAAAGCCTCGAACGTAATTTCCTGGGTCGGCCGCGGCACCGTGTGAAAGTGGTCGAACAGCCAGATCGATTCAAATCCAAGCGACTCGGCTTGTTGTGCCACCGCCACCGTGCGCCGCCACGCATCGACCGGAGCCCAGCCTTTGTATTCACCGGTCCAGCCCTGCGGGACTATTACGCCGATCTTCATATTTCTCCGTTCACATGACCCGGTACTAGACTGGCCCGGAGCCGTGGCGAACATCGCCGATTAACTCTTTCGAATCACCAGCGAGGCAACCCGTCGTGAGAATCCGCCAAGTCGACGTTTCAATGCTAGACAAGCCCAAGACGGCCGCCAAACCAAAGGTCTTGAGTCCCAAGGCCCTGGCGCGGCTCCAGCAGGAAAAGCAGCTCGTCGCGATGCTCAAGAAGATCACCGACCCCAAGACCGTGTTCGAAGTCGGCCTGGGCAAGGACGACAAGGCGCCGACCATGCGCCTGCGGATCCTGAAGGCTGCGGAAGAAGCCAAGAAAGAAGTCGTCGTGCGCAAGTCCGAGCGCGGCTGGCTCGTCGGAATGGCCACGCCCGAGCGCCGAACGACGCGCGGCCGGCCACGGAAGTCCTGACCGCTTACTCAGGGCCACACTGACAACGAAGCCTGCGTCGGCCGAGGTTCAGGTCTTCGGGCGACGCGACTCGCGCGACACCCAGAAGGCGCTGCGTTTCTTCCAGGAACGGCGCGTGCGCGTCAATTTCGTCGATCTCGGCGTCAAGGCGATGGCGCCGGCCGAATTGAAGCGTTTCAGCGACAAGTTCGGCGCGACGAATCTATTCGACTCGAACTCGCGTCAATACAAGGACGCTGGGTTGGGTTATCTGAGCATGACGAGCGACGGCGCCTACGAAAAGCTCATGCGCGATCAGCGGCTCATCCGGCTGCCTTTGGTCCGAGCGGGTAGTCGGTTGTCAGTCGGCCTTTCTGAAAGTGAGTGGCGCGAATGGTTACGCGCCACTGATCAGTAGGGCCTGACGGTAGCCCAGGCGACGTTGCCGTCGTTGTACCCATTCGTAGCGCTGAAGTTGACGCTCGCCCAGCCTGCGCCCTGAACAGCCTTCAGCCACTGCAGAGTGGTGTTGCTGCCGTTCTTCTTCAGCAGAGCCAGATCACCCAAGCCGTCCGGATTGATGTCGATGCCGACCGGCACGACCTCGTTAACCGACAAGCTGTTTAGCGTCACCATCTTGTTCTGGTTGCCGAAGCTGCCGCCCGCAACCATGGCCGTCGCGCCGAACACATCGACCGCACTGTTGTTATTGACCAGGGCGACGAGGTCCGCGCGACCGTCGCGGTTGTAGTCGGTGAGCGTCCACTTCGAGCTAGCCGCAAGCCAGTTGGTGTTCTGGAACCACTGCGCCGCCACGTCGAGGCCGGGGCCGGGCACGTTCGTGCACGCTCCCCAGTAGGTGAACGCGTAACCGGAGAGATCGACGCAGGACGGGAATGACGGGGCGACGGAGAAGGCGGAGCCTGTCGCATCGCGCATGACGAGGTCCGCCTTGCCATCGCCGTTCACGTCCGCGACCTGCGCCTGCTGGGTGGTGAGGTCCAGTGCCCCGCGCCACCAGTCGACGGGTGCCCCGAAAGTGCCATCGGTCTTGCCCTTCATCACGACGAGCGTGGCTGGATCACCGGGGAGCGGCGCCACTGGCGTTGAGCGCAGGAAGCCAACGTCGCCGATCAGGTCGCCGTCAAAGTCGGCCACGAAAATCTGGTCAGTTGGGACGCTGCCCGGCAGGTCCTGGGATGAAAGCGCGTCATAGCCCGAACCGTTGGCGAGAGCGACGCGCAGTTTGTTCGTGGCGCCCGTCGTGACCACAACCAGGTCCTTGCGCACATCGCCGTTGAGGTCGCCGATGCCCTGACCGGCGATCTTCGATGAGTCGAGGCCGGCGAAGTTGCCGGTATCCGGGTCGGCGAAGCCGCTATCCGTGCCGGCGTATACGCGCCAGTTAGTCGAACTGCTGGCGCCCGGTGTCAGGACGCCCAGGTCGCCGTAATAGGTCGGCAGATTGTTGACGTCGTTGTCGTCGAGGATGTCGTGCTTGCGCGGATCGACGATGAGTGCATTGGGCTCGTAGTAGCGGCGCAGCGTCTCTTCGAAAGTCATGTTCTTGGCACCGCAGTCGCGCAGGCTCTTCTGGAAGATCTTCGAGCCTGTCGAATCCGTACCGCACGGCTTCTGCTTGCCGGATCGGTAGCCGGTCAGGAAGAGGCGGCTCTTGAGCTTGTCCTGCTGCCACTTGCGCAGCGACATGGCCCACGTGTCGCGCATGCCGGCGAGGTTGTTGGCAGTTGGGACGTTGGTGGGCACCCACTCGCCGTTGACGAGCTTCTGGGGGTGGTAGATCTGATCGGCGGTGCCGTCTTTCAGATCGAAGCATTCGACAGTCGTGGAGCCATCTTCATTAGTCGTGGTCACCTTGCCGCCACGCCAGTGCATGGCGTAGTACCAGGCGTACTCCTTGACCGACAGCGCGCCGATGCGCATCCACAGCACGCCCTTCGTGGCGCCACTCGAGTACTCGGTCCGGAGGACAGTGCCGACGTAATCCCAGAACGGGACGGTTTCTACATGGCCGGCGTTGGGGCCGCTGGTGCGGCGTACGCGGACCGTTGTCGGCGGATGGAACTCGTCGGTCCAGCCCGTGCACTGGGGCGGCGGGTTCGTGGCGAGCACGACGCCGGTGCCGGCGGTGCTCAAGATGCCCGCGACGAGTGAGGCGGCCAGAATCAAGGCGCTGGGGCGCGAATAAGTCATGTGCCGCACGGTACCGGTCGCGCCGCCACGATTCGATGCGCCGATGGGTTTTGTAATCCGGGACCATCGGGTCGCCGCTGGGCGGTTAGCGCGGGTGTGCTTGAGCTCGTTCACAGGGCGGCCCCGGCTCGAGCCGGCGAGGCTGCGGAGGTAGAGGCAGCCGCGGCCTCCGATTCGGCGCGTGTCCTGAGGGCCTCGTTCATCTGGGCGAAGCCAAGGCGGGTGGCGGCCAGGCGCAGCCTTGCGTAGAGCGGCACCAGCAGGCCCGAAAACGTCTCGTCCTGGGAGAATCGCACCCGGCCCGGCGCGAGCTCTTCGAGCCGGAAGCCGTGCTCGCCGCTGAACAAGCCCGGTGCGACGAACGTGGCGCGCCAGCGCAGCTCGCGCGGCGGCGCCCAGTCAAGGATCACCGGGCGCATGACGACCGTGCGGCCGCCCGGCGGACGAGTGTGAATTCCCAAGCGACCCCCCACTTTCGGACGCCCGACGACGCGCCGGACGTGCGGATTCCACGCCGGATAGGCGTCGAAATCAGTCAAAACGCGCCAGACGACGTCGAGCGGCGCGCGAATCTCTATCGCGCTGCGAATTGTTCGCGTTGTACGTAGGTCCACGCACGGCTTCCCCTGTGACGGCGGTCCGGAGGCACGGCTGCACCCCAATACCGACTGCCCTGCAGTACCAGACTTTACCCGACTGGACCACCCAAAGGCAATCTGGGAGCGCGCGCATGCGCGCCGCCCAGGAGGCCGCTCAGCGCGGGATGCGCACCTCGATATGCCCGTTCACGACGCGCACCGGGTAGTAACGCAGCCGCCGTACTCGCGTCGCTGCCCGGGCCATCGCCTTGAGATCGGTCGGCTCCGGCTTGGGCGCCGAGTCGGCCGGCGTCCAGGGCGCGTGAGACACGCCATCGGCATCCAAGCCGCCGGTTGTCGGGAACTGCACGACATTGCCGTCGCACAGGTTGAACTTGCCCTTGTGCAGCGGGCAGGCGACGACGCAGCCCTCGAGCGTGCCCAGCGACAGCGGCGCGGACATGTGCGGGCAGCGGTCGTCGATCGCGCAGATGCCGCCTTCGGTGTTGACCAGCAGGACATCGAGATCGCCCCGGGTCACGCGCAGCATGCTGCCCACCGGTAAGTCGGCAAGATCGGCCAATCGCTCGAAGTCGGCCGTGGCCGCTCCGATCGCGATCAATCCGTCGGGAATCGGCATGAGCTGAGCGTACGCGGCGGCCATTGCGTAGCCATCTTATTCAGCGCTTCGGGAACTTAACCGGCAGCGCGATTCGTCCTCAACTCAACCGGTCCGATGCTCGCCACGTGACTGGACCCCGCTCGGGGACATAGGGGGACTGGAGATGACAGGGTGAACCGACGTCTTTCCCTCGCGGCACTGTTCGCGGTTGCAGTGGGGCTGGTGGCCGCGTGCGCCGGCGCCGCCTCCCTGCCAAACAGCGGCGGCGACCGATCCTTGAACGGCAATGGCGATACGCTCGGCGCCGTCGGCAACCCGGTGGGCGCCCCGGTGCCGGCGCCAACTGCAGCGCCCTTCCGGCCCAATCCCGGAAATGGCTCGGATGGCGACAACGCCATTCCCGACCAGCAGCTCATCGTCTACACGGGTTCGCTCGAGCTCGAGGTTGCGGATATCGACGCCGCGGTCAGCCAGGCCGAGACGCTCATCACGGGACTCGGCGGCCATGTCGCTTCATCGAACGCCAGCGACTCGGGCAAGAACAAATCGGCCGACGTCACCTACCGCATCCCGGCGGACAAGTGGGGCGCAGCCCTCGACGGCCTGAAAGGCCTGGCGACGCGCGTCACCAGCGAGCAGACGTCATCTGAGAACGTCACCGCGCAGGTCGTCGATCTTGACGCGCGCATCGCCAATTTGCAGTCCAGCGAAGTGGCCCTGCAGGGAATCATGGCCAAGGCAACGACGATCACCGACATCCTCAAAGTTCAGTCAGAGCTGACTCAGGTCCAGGGCGAGATCGAGAGCATGACCGCGCAGCGCGACCTGCTCTCCAACCAGGCGGCACTGGCGACGCTGGAAGTCGGCTTCAACAATCCGGTCGCACCGGAGGTCGCCCAGGTGTCGGAGGGCTGGGATCTTGGCAAGGAGATCGACTCGGCCCTGGCGTCCCTCGTCCGCGTCGGCCAGGGCGTCGCCAGCGCGCTGATCTGGCTGGTGATCGTCGCGCTGCCCGTGATCCTGCCGATCTTGCTGATCCTGTGGGTGGTCGGTCGGCTGTATCGCCGCTGGCACATGTCCAATGCGCCGTTCGGCGTCGAGGCAAGTTCGACCGGTCAGTTGCCGCCATCCGTGTAACTGAGTAGGGCGTTCCGTGTGACCATGTAGCGCGATGCGTTTCGCGCTCATGACCGAGCCCCAGCAGGGGCTCACCTACACGGAGATCCTGGCGCTGGCACGCGCTGCCGAGGACGCTGGCTTCGAAGCCTTTTTTCGATCCGATCACTACGCCAGCTTCCCCGGCGGGGCCGGGCTGCCGACTACGGACGCCTGGGCAACGATCGCCGGCCTGGCCCGAGAGACCAGCCGCATCAACCTGGGCGTGCTCGTATCGCCGGTGACGTTCCGATCACCGGGCAACTTGGCCAAGGTCACGGCGACCATCGCCGAGATGGCGGCGGGCCGGGTCGAGGTGGGCCTGGGCGCCGGCTGGAACGTGCCCGAGCATCACCAGCATGGATTGGCGTTCCCTGACGTGCGCGAGCGGTTCGACATGCTCGAGGAGCAGCTGGCCATCGTCCACGGACTCTGGACGGAAGACGACGGCTGGTCGTACAGCGGCGAGCATTGGCAGGTCACCGACGCGCTGTTCCGACCGCGACCCGTCGCATTGGCGGGGCGCAGGCATCCCAACCTGATCGTCGGTGGCGAGGCGAAGCCGCGCATGGCGGCATTGGTCGCGCGCTTCGCCGATGAGATCAACATCACCTCGGCCACACCATCGTCCGCTGTTGCGGGGTACGCCCGTGTCGCCGATGCCTGTCGCGCGATTGGCCGCGACCCGAATTCAGTGACGCGCTCGGCGATGACCGGCGTGTTGGTTGGCCGCGACGAGGCTGAAGTGGCCCAACGCGCGGCGGCCTTGCTCGAGAGCGTCAACCGCGGCGGCGGACTCGACGCCGACGCGTGGCTGGCCGAGCGGCGCCGGCGCTGGATATTCGGCACGCCTGAACAAGCGCGCGCCCGCGTGGCCGAGCTGGCCGACGCGGGCGTCGAACGCGTGATGTTGCAGACCTTCCTGCCGCGCGACCTCGAAATGGTCGCGCGACTGGGCGAGATCTTCTTGGGCTAGTTTTCCGGAACGGTCTCGGGCGGCGCCGGGTCGCCGATAGGCGCCGTCTCAGCCTGAACGAGCGCGGCACTCTGCGCGTGATGCGACGAGCGCAGCGGCGTCTCCGGCATGAACAGGGCGAGAACCGCGGCAATGATTGCCGCGCCCACGCCCAGCCACAACGAGTTCGCGATCGCGATCGACAGCGCCTCGTGGATGCCGGTCACGATGCTGCCGATGAATGGCTCGATGATCGCCTTGACCTGCTCGGGAACAGAACCAAGGATGCGTTGGCCCATGTCGCCGGTCCCAAACTGGTTGAGTTGATCGGACGCGTTGAAGTTGCTCGCAAAGCCGCTGATGATCTGTGGCGGCGCGCCGGCGTCCGTCAGACGAGCGGTCACCTGGAGCGGAACCTCAGTTCGCAGCGTCGAACCGAAGATGGTCCACGCCAGCGACAGACCCACCGTGCCGCCGATCTGGCGGAAGAACGTCAGGTTGCTGGTCGCCACGCCGAGCTGATTCCAGGGCACCGCGTTCTGGACGATGATCGTGAAGACCGCGAACGTCGGGCCGACGCCCAGGCCGGTCACGAACTGCCAGAACCACAAGGTCGGTGGCGGTGTCTCTGCGCGCAGGTTGGTCATCAGGAACATGCCGACGGACAGCACGACGAGCGCACCCACCGTCAGCCACTTGTAGCGACCGCTGCGGCTCACTATCTGCCCTGATGCGATCGAACTGATGATCAGCCCCGCCAGAAGCGGCAGCAGCTGATAGCCCGACGACGTCGCGCTCGAGCCGTTCACCACCTGATACCAGAGTGGCAGGAAGAGCACCGCGCCGAAGAACCCGAAGCTCGCCATGAAGGTCGCGACGATCGAGATGGCGTAGGTGCGGTTGCGGAACAGGCCAAGCGGGATGATCGGCTCCGCGGCGCGCGTTTCGATCCACAGGAACACCGCACCCAGCGCGAGGCCAAGGACGATCAGGCCGCCGACGAGCGGATCAGTCCAGTCGTGCTGCTGGGCATTGGTGAGACCGATCAGGATCGGCACCAGGGCGGCCGTGAAGACCGTGACGCCCAGGTAGTCGATCTTGCGCGTGACACCGGCCGTCTTGAGCGGCGGCAGCAGGCGCCAGATGATGAACAGCGCGACAGCGCCGATCGGGATGTTGACGTAGAAGACCCAGTGCCAGCTGATGCTGTCGGTCAGATAACCGCCGAGAGCGGGGCCGATGAGGGCCGAGATGCCGAAGACGGCACCGAACAGCCCTTGGTAGCGACCGCGCTCGCGCGGGGTGAACAGGTCACCGATGACCGCGAGGGCGATCGGGAAGATGGAGCCCGCCCCCAGGCCCTGGATGCCGCGGAAGATGATCAGCTGGATCATGTCCTGGCTGAGGCCGGACAGGGCCGACCCGAGCAGGAAAAGGAACACTCCAAACAGCAGGAGGTTCTTCCGGCCGAATTGGTCGGACAGCTTGCCGTAGATCGGCCCGGTGATGGTCGAGGTCAACAGGTAGACCGTGACCACCCATGTGTAGAGATCGATGCCCTTCAGCTCGGTCAGGATCTTGGGCATCGCGGTGCCGACGATCGTCTGGTCGAGGGCAGAGAGGAACAGCGCCAGCAGGATGCCGATGAGGATCTCGGTCCGCGCGCGGTGGTCGATCTGGACTGCCGGCTTGGCGCTCGCGGCGGCCTCTTCGGCGGTTATCGGAACAGTGGGTTCCATGTTTAGGCGGGGACTCCTTCGTTATCAAGTGCTTCGGCATTGGCGCGAAGCGCGGCAAAGATTTGCAGGGCTTGTACCTGCTGGCTGGGATTGAGGCGCGACAGCAGCTCCGCCAGCGCGCGCCGACGGACGAGATCAATCTCCTCGACCTGCGCCCGGCCCGCGGCCGTCGTGCTGACCGTGACCACGCGGCGGTCGTCGCTGTCGCGGCCCCGTTCGACCAGGCCGTGCTCGACCATTCGGTCGACCAACCCGGTCACGTTGGGCAGCGAAACACCCAGCTTGTCCGCGAGGTGAGTCATGGTCGACGGACCGTCGCTCATGAGCATGAAGAGGACGTGAAGCTGCGTCGAAGAAATTGCGCGTAGACATCCTTCGCGCGCAACCGCGCGCCGTTGGCGGGCAATCAGGGGTTCGAGTTGGTCGAGGATTTGCTCGACGAGATCGGGGGCAGCGACAGCCAAGAGTGCTTCAGTCCGTCTAAATAGTTAACGCAGCATTAGGGATTATGCCGAGCGCGCCGCCGCGCGTCAACCGCGCAGCCCTCCCTCGCCCGCAGGCGTGAAGCTTGCGTGAGTCACCTGCTGACTCATCCGTCCGCTAAGGCCCAGAAACTGCACCTTTAGCTTGGATTCGAGTCGTCCCGTGACTCATCCGTCCGCTGAGAGGCGCTCTTCGGACACTTTGCCGCCGTTCAACCGACAGTTGAGTCGCCCAGTGACTCAGAGGAGGCGCGTGGGCCGTACGAACGGCCAGTAGAGCATCGCGCCGCGGGTCATAGTTTTGACGAGTGCATAAGCGATTGCTCGTTGCGATCCTGCTCCTCGGCTGTACCCAGGCGACCTTGCCCATGGGCGATGCGGCGCGGGCATCCCTCGCTGGCCACCGCTATGCCTCGATTGCAGTCAGTGTTGACGGACAGCCAGTGCCACTCGTGCGCGATGCGCCGTGGTTTGGGGATCCGCACCTTGAGCTTGTTTTTGGTTGGTCCACGGTCGAAGAGATCAGCGGCTGCAACCATTACAACGTTCAGGGTTGGGCGATCAACGACGGTCGGCTATCGATCGGCACGGACTGGGACGGAACGTTGATCGCGTGTAGCGACGAGCAGGAAGCGCAGGACCGCTGGATCCAGCGATTTCTCGCATCGTCGCCGACCCTGACTCAGGCCAGCGACAGACTCGTTCTTTCCAGCGGACCGCTGGCGATCTCTCTCAAGGATGCGCCGCGCCTGAACTGTTGCAGCAAGCTCCCGACGCCAGGATCTCCCGGCAGGCATTAGCTAGCGGAGGCGGCCCAGGCGCGTCAGCGGCCAGTAACGGAACCAGGCACGGCCGACGACCTGCGCCGGCTCGAGCGGGCCGATGCGCTGACCCGCGTGCGCAGGGTTGTCGCTTCCCAAGAGGACGCGGCCACCATCGTCGACGTCGAGGACGCGTTTCACGACCAGCCGCTCACCTTCGTGCGCGACACAAACATCGCCCAGCGCCGGCCGCGCGTCAGGATCGACGAGCAGCCAGTCGCCATCGCGCAACCTAGGCTCCATCGAGTGTCCGGCCACGGCAACGCGTGCGCGCCATGACCGGACCAGGCGGCGAATCAGGCGGAGGCGGCCTGCATGCGGGTCGCGGCCGGACCGCCGGTCTCGCGCCACATCATGTCGATCTTGTCGATCAGGTCGAGCAGCTTCTGGGCCTCAGCGACGTCGAGCGAGCGTTTGACCATGGAAGCCTGCTTGGCGGCCTTCCAGCAGGTCTCGTGGAGAGTCGGGAACTTCTCGACATGCTCCGGCTTGAAGTAGTCGTGCCACATGACGTCGATGTGATGCTTGGCGAGCTCTGCGCGCTCTTCCTTGACCGCGATGCAGCGGGCGCGGAACAGCTCGTCGCTCGAGGCGGCGTACTTCTCCATGATCCGGTAGCACGACTCGGCCTCGATCCGTGCCTGCTGCGGGTCGTAGACGCCGCACGGAATGTCGCAATGGGCGTGAGCAGTCGCGTTGGGCGCAAGAGCGCGCGTCAGAAAGTTCATTGAAAGCGTCTCCTTCGTGCTTGAGCGGCCATTGTCGTCCAGCGTGGCGCGCCGCGCGCGCGAAAGCATTGCACCCGTAGCATTCAGCGCCGTGCCAAACACCCAGATGGATCTCCGATCCTCACGCCGCCAGCTGATCGTCGACGGCGTCGGCCTGCTGGTTTCCATCATCGGCTTCGGCCTTGTATTTGGACTCGCGGCCCGTTCGGCGGGCTATTCGCCAATTGAGGCCGCATCGATGAGCCTCATCGTGTTCGCCGGGGCATCGCAGTTCGCGGCTGTCGGCTACGTGGTCGCGGGTTTTCCGTGGATCCTGATCGCGGTCTTCACCGCATTCCTTAACTCGCGCCACTTCCTTTATGCCGCGGCCCTCGCGCCGTACTTGGCCGATAAGCCGCGCCCGCTGCGGGCGTTTATGGCTCACTTCCTGACCGACGAAGCGTTTGCCCTCTCGATCGCCCATTTCCGACGGATCGGTCGGGGCGATCTCTTCGGCTACTTCTGGGCGGCCCTCGTCGTCGTGTACATCCCATGGAACCTGGCGACGCTGGCCGGGGTCCTGATCGGCGGCACCATCCCCGACCCGCGCATTCTCGGGCTCGACGTCATCTTCCCGGCGGCGTTCGCCGGCATGGCCGTGGGGCTGATCGAAGGGCGACGCGATCTTGTCGCAGCGGTGGCCGGGATAGCGATTGGCGTCACGGTGGGTCTGGCGTTCGATACGGCGGCGGGCATCATCTGTGGCGGTCTGTTCGGCCCGCTTGTCGCGATGGTCGCGGTCAAGACACCTGCGCGAAGGTTGGCGGCATGAGCACCGCGTTGGTGTGGTTGTCCGTGCTGATGGGCGCGGCCACCTATCCCTGGCGGGCGATTCCCTTCCTTCTGCCCGGGATCGACCGATTGGCTCCGACTATCCGCGAGTACCTCCGACTCGTCGGCCCGGCCATGCTCGCCACCCTTGCCGCGGTCAACGTTGCGGTCGTGGTTGACGCCAATCGCGGGCGCAGCCTGTACGTGGGCCCGGAATGGCTGGCGGTCGCGGCGTGCGTCGTGATCGTGGCGGCGAAGCGCGGCCTGTTGCTGGGCCTGATCGTGGCCGCCGGATCGATTGCGGTTTTGCGCGCCCTGAACCTGGCCTAGTGGCCCCAGATCAGGCTGGGCGCCGCCAGGGCGATTGAAAGCAGCGTGATCGCGATGGTCGCGCGCTCGCGGCCCAGTCGGGACAGCAGCGTGGCGCCAGCGATCATCGGCGCGACCGATCCGGCGAAGAGCGGGATGACGATCCACCAGTTGGCCGTGGCGTTGTTGATCACGGTTTGCGCGATGAAGAAGCCGACAACCGCGGATGCGGCCATGAAGATGCGCGCAAACAGCGACGAGCCGATTGCCTGGCGGGGATCGATGCGCGTGAGGATGAGCAGCTTGACGCCGATGGGCCCCCAGCCGGCGCCGGAAACGCCTGACGCGAAGCCGGCCAGGAGACCAATGCCGCCGACCTTGCCGTTGGGCACGTCGTTGTCGGGCCGAACGGTGCCGAGGCCGGTGAAGCGCAGGGTGGCCAGGACGATCAGGCCCACGAAAACGATCATCGCGCTCACGAAGCGCACGATCCATTCCTTGGGGAGTGCCGCGGCAAAGAACGGACCGATGAACGCGCCGATCACGCCACCGATAACGAGCGGCAGCGCCACCTTCTTGTTGAAGTTGCCCATCTTGTAGTGCGAGCCGGCGGCGAGCGGGATGACAAGCACCTGCAGGAACAGGGAGCAGGCAGCAGCGAACCGCGCGTCGACGCCCAGGAGCAGTAGTCCGGGAACGAGCACTCCGCCGTAGACGCCGATTGCGGTGGACGAGAGGCCGGCCGCGATGGCGACGAGTGAGCTGAGGATGATCAGCATGCGCTGGTCGGTCGGCGCGACAACGATGGTCGTCGCAATGACGATCAGGCTGATGACGGGCAGAACGATGCCCGCGATGAGGGTGCGCTTCGAAACGCCAACCTTGTCCGCCCATGCGTCAAGTCGGGAGTTGGAAGCGTCCGCGCCCTGAATTTGGGTAGCGCGAGGCGAGCGCAGGCTTGTATCGGTCATAAGAATGCGTATACTACGGCGACTCAACCAATCTGACAATCCCTATTATTTTTGTGGTGATTGAGGGCAAATGATCCCCCTTGAGACGCAGCCCGAGGTCGTGGCGCGCGCAAATCTGACCCATCTCGATGCTCTGGAGGCGGAGTCCGTCTTCATCATGCGCGAGGTAGCTGCCGAGTTTGAACGCCCCGTCCTGCTGTTCAGCGGCGGCAAGGACTCGATCGTGATGCTGCGCCTGGCCGAGAAGGCCTTCCGACCGGCAAAGTTCCCGTTCCCGCTCATGCACGTCGACACCGGCCACAACTTCCCCGAAGTGCTCGATTACCGCGACCGCACCGTTGCGCGTCTGGGCGAGCGCCTCGTTGTCGCCAGCGTCCAGGAGTCGATCGACAAGGGCCGCGTCAAGGAAGAGCCGGGCAACCCATCGCGCAACCGTTTGCAGACGACGACCCTGCTCGACGCGATCCTCGAGCACCAGTTCGACGCCGTCTTCGGCGGGGCGCGGCGCGACGAGGAAAAGGCGCGCGCCAAGGAGCGTGTCTTCTCGCTGCGCGACGAGTTCGGCCAGTGGGAGCCCAAGGCGCAGCGGCCCGAGCTGTGGAGCCTGTACAACGGCAAGCTCCGCAAGGGCCAGCACATGCGTGTCTTCCCCATCTCCAACTGGACGGAGATGGACGTATGGCAGTACATCGAGCGCGAGGAGATCGAGGTTCCGTCGATCTACTTCGCCCACAAACGCGACGTCTTCCGCCGCGACGGCATGTGGCTCTCGACGAGCGACGTGCTGCCAAGGCGCGATGACGAGGAAGTCCAGAACATGACGGTCCGTTACCGCACGGTCGGTGACATGACCTGCACCGGCGCGGTCGACTCACCCGCCGCCAACGTCCACGACATCATCCTTGAGGTCGCCGCCGCGCGCATCACCGAGCGCGGCGCCACCCGCGCCGACGACGCCTTCAGCGAGACGGCCATGGAAGACCGCAAGCGCGAGGGCTACTTTTAGATGGATCTCCTCAGGTTCTCCACCGCCGGCTCCGTCGACGACGGCAAATCGACGCTCATCGGCCGCCTGCTGTACGACTCGAAGGGCATCTTCGAGGACCAGCTCGCGGCAATCGAGCGAACCTCGCGGCGGCGTGGCTATCAGCAGGTCGACCTGGCGCTGCTCACTGACGGCCTCCGCGCCGAGCGTGAGCAGGGCATCACGATCGACGTCGCTTATCGCTACTTCGCGACGCCACGGCGCAAATTCATCATTGCCGACACGCCCGGCCATGTTCAGTACACGCGCAACATGGTCACCGGCGCGTCGACGGCGGACCTCGCCATCGTGCTTATCGATGCGCGCAAGGGCGTCCTCGAGCAATCCCACCGGCATGCCTTTATCGCGACCCTGCTGGGTATTCCCCACCTTGTTGTGGCAATCAACAAGATGGACCTCGTCGGCTACTCCGAGGAGACCTTCAACGCGATCCGCGACGACTTCACCGCCTGGGCGCAGAAGCTCGACGTTCATGACATCCAGTTCATCCCGATGAGCGCACTGCACGGTGACAACGTCGTGACGCGCTCGGTGGCGATGCCCTGGTACCAGGGTCCCTCGTTGCTGTATCACCTGGAGAACGTCTACATCGGATCCGACCGGAACCTGATCGACGCGCGCTTCCCGGTGCAGTGGATCATCCGGCCACAGTCCGACGAGCACCACGACTACCGCGGCTATGCCGGCCAGATCGCCAGCGGCGTCTTCCGCAAGGGCGACGAAGTCACGATCCTGCCGAGCGGCAAGACGACCCGCATCAAGCGCATCGAAACGATGGACGGCGAACTCGAAGCGGCCGGCCCGCCCCTGAGCGTGTCGATGCTGCTCGAGGACGAGATCGACATCAGCCGCGGCGACATGATCTGCCGGCCGCACAACCAGCCAACCGTTGCCAACGAGATGGACGCAATGATGTGCTGGATGGCCGACTCGGCCCTCAAGCCGGGCGGTCGGTACCTCCTCAAGCACACCACGAAGACGGTCAAGGCTGTGGTGGACGACCTGCGCTACCGCATCGACGTCAACTCGCTCCACCGCGATCAGACAGCGACGCAACTCGGCTTGAACGAGATCGGGCGCATTCACCTGCGCACCAGCTCGCCGCTACTGCTCGATCCGTACGACCTGTCGCGCACGACGGGTGGCTTCATCCTCATTGATGAGTCGACTTACGACACGGTCGGTGCGGGCATGGTCATCCACGCGGGCCCAGAGAAGCAGCAGGAAGTCTTGACCGACTCTGCGCTCGAGGGCATGGGCGACGAGGTGGCGGCAGCCGCCTAACCCCAGCCGTGGGCCAGGTGCGAAGTAGAGGGATTTGCTGGCGGCGCGGCCAGTAAAATCGGGCGCACATGACTCAGAGGGGAGAGCTGTTCGGGGAGGGGCCTCAGGCGTGCCCGTTCATCGCTCTCGAGCTTGACCGTGATCGGCGTTCCGATAAGCCCGACTACCGCCATCGCTGTTTCGCCGAGCCCACACCTCAGCCTAGGGCGATAGCGCACCAAGAGCAGTACTGCCTCTCGCCCGACTTCGCGGCGTGCCCCATCTTCCAGGGTTGGGCCATGCGCGCGGCCGCGCGGCCGGTGCCGGTGCCCCAGGGCTACGAGGGCCGCGCCCGGTCGAACGCCCCGGCGCCCGCGCTACCGCCTGAGGTTCCGCAGCCACCTGCTGGGTCAGTGCCGCGCGCTTCTGCCGCACAGCCGGTTCTGCCGCTTGACGTGCCGCCCGTCGTGCCGCCTGAGGGTGAGTCGTGGCCCGCAGACGCCTTCGCGCCGCCCGACCAGCCGTCTGCCGAGCAGATCCCGGCGTTCGAAGCGCCGTCGGTCACCGTGCCTGGCGCAATGCCGCCGTTCGAAGCGGCGCCCCCGCCCCCAGTTGCCGGCCCTAACTCCGCGTTCGACAGCGGCACGCCGGCCGACTGGTCATCCACATCGGCCGGCCGGTCATCCGCAGCGCCAGCAAACGATGAAGACCCGCCCGTGCCGGGTTTTCTCGCCGGGCGGGCAGAACGGCCCGCGCCAACGCGCCCGCGCTCGTCGCGTGCCGAACCGGCCGCACAGAAGCCCGAAGTTCCTTATCGCGAAACCGTCAGTCGCGAGGATCTCGTCCCGTCTTGGGAGTTGACCGACCGCTACGGTGCCGATGTCACCGAACACCGCGGTCGCGCCGGTCGTGTGCTTGGCGAGGACGATGGCGGCGGCGGCGATCGCTTTGGTGGCCTGGTCACGATGATCGCCGTGATTGCGATCCTGGCGCTGGGCGTCCTTGGTGTCATCTTCCTGCCGGGCATGCTCGCTGGCCACGCTCCCGCGCCCACGGCAACTCTCCCGGTCAGCGCCCTGCCGTCGAGCTTCACCACGCCGTCCCTGCCGCCCTTTGCCACGAGCACGCCCCTGGTCACCCCGGCACCGACCGCCCAGATCACCCCGGCGCCCACGCCAGAGGCCACACCGCATCTCTACAAGATCAAGTCGACCGACAACTCACTGACCGCGATCGCCCACCGCTTTGGTCTCACGCTGCGCCAGCTGCTCGACGCAAACCCGCAGATCACCAACCCCGACCACATCCAGGTCGGCCAGGTGATCACGATTCCCGAGCCGCCGCCGAGTCCCGCTCCGAGCTAGCAGCTCCGCGCCGCCGGTGCGGCTATCCGGGGTTAGCGCCTGTTGGCCGGCGCCAGGTTTATCGAGATGATCTTGCCCACCTCAACGCGGAACGTCGCGTCGAGGTGTTGCGACTGAACTCCGGGGCGCATGACCATCAGGTCGATCTCGATGTTTGGGCCCATGTCGCGCTCGTTGGCCGGGATCATGCGCATGCCCTTGTCGGCGCGCAGGAACCAGCCGCCCACCTGCTCGACTCCGCGCAGCGTGCGCGAGTTGTCGCCCACGTGGACGCGCATCTCGACCTTCTCGTCCATCAGCTTGAGCGCGTTATCGCGATCGCCTTCATTGAGCAGCTCGAAGAACTGCTCCATCGTCTCTGTCGCTCCCATAGCTAAATTCTAGAACCCACCACCCGCGCCGCCGCCACCACCGCCACCGCTACCGCCGCCGGAGAACCCGCCTGATCCACCCGAGCCAGAGGACGACGGTGAGTTACCGATTGATGAGAGTGCGGACATCATGCCGCCGAAGTCAGGTATGGCGGAGCCGGACATCAAACCCGGCGCGATGCCGCTGTAGCCGCCCTGCCCGGAGCTAAAGCCGCTGCCGTACCAGGCGGGCAGCCACGGGTGATACGTGTTGACACCCTGCTGCGCGTCTTCGGCGCTGCGCGCGAGGACTTCCTCAACGTCGTGCTGCAATCCCAGGGCGACCCCCCAGGCGGTGGCCTGATCGGGCGTCTCCATCCACGCCAGAGTCGGTTGTTCCACGACCGTGTTCATCGATCGTGCCTGGGCCATCGTGGCCTGCATCGTCCGCCGGTACGCGGCGAGCATGGCGTAGATCATCGCCCCGGCCATGGTGCGAGCCGGCATCCACTGCGAGATAACCATCATTGCGCCGCCCGCGAGCATCAGGAACACCGACGAGAGGACCATGCCGCCGCTCGGAATGTTCACCCCGATGATGAAGACCACGAAACCGACGACGAGGGCCAAAATGCCGCGCCCCGCCCAACGTGACACGGCCTTGGCGGGGGGCTCGCGGAACCAGCCCTTCTTGACGACGTGGTTCTCGATCTGGGTGTTGAAGCCGTTGACGTACTTGCCAAAGCTCAACATGTCCGTCGAGTCGATGTAGTTGCCGGTGATCGGCGAGGCGATGCCGCGCAGCCGCTCGAGGGCGTACTGCTCCGCGTACGACAGGGGCTTGCGCCGGTTCTTGACGATGTTCGGGTCCGAGTCGTTGTAGGTGTCGTTGATCTGGATGCCCGCCTTGGTGCGGATGCCCAGGATGCCGCCCTCCGGCTTGAAGCTGAGCTCGCCCCGGCTGGCCAGGTCGAGCATCGCCGTGGTCAGGGCGCGGCGCGTCGAACGGCCCTCCCAGATGACCGCACCTGACGCGGCCGTGAGATCGGGCGGGGGGGCCGGCATCAGCACGGAGGGGTCGTCAAGGTACACCGGGTCGCGGCCGTAGCGCAGCCACGAGAACAGGGCCCCACCGACGAGCAGGATGAAGAGGCCCGGACCGGCGATCAGGCCGATGATCGCGTCGATGATGCGCGCCCGGTTGAGCAGCGCCGCGTGGTCAGGCGTGGCATTGGCGTCGATCTTGGCCATGGCCGCGAGCACCGCGCCGTCGATGTCGCACTGCACCAGCAGCGGCTTCATGTCGTTGTCGAAGATCTGTTGGCGCTCGTCGTCCGACAGGTACGCGGCCTTGTAGCCATCGCCGGCGTAGAGCTGCACCTGGCCGTTACCCGGTACGCCCGGCAGGCACTGGAGGCGGTTCATGTTGACGAGGATGTCCAGGCCATCGAAGAAGCCGGCGCGGCCGATGCCCCACTGGTCGAGCAACGCCTTGGCGTCCTCGCGTGTCGAGTCCTCATCGCTGTCCGGTTTGTACTGGGTGTAGATCGCGATCTCGGCGCCGGTGCGATGCTCGATGTCGGTGATGATCTGCGTCGCGCGCTGCTCGGTCGCTGGCGAGAGGACCTCGGCGTAGTCGTAGACCACCTGGTCGATGACCGGCGCGGGGTAGGGCGGGCCGGCCTGGGGTGGGTCGGCTGCAAGAACCGCGCCACCACCAATGGCCACGAGCCAGCCAGCGGCCAGCGTGGCGCGCAGAAGGGCGGTGGTCCGGCGTGAGGTCATCTAGTGGCTCCTCGGGTTTGGCGACGCTGGTGACGTCAGCGTGCTGGTGACGATGCGATTGTCGGCCCTGACGCGGCGAACCAGCTCGGCGGCGAGCTCATAGCGGCCGAAGCTGGGCATGATGTAAGTGCCGTGGACATCGTGCGCCAGCGCCTCCAGCAGCCGATGAGCCATTTCGAGCCCGACCTCCGCGCCGCGCTCACCGGCGGCATGCATCGCCGCCCGCACCTCATCGGGGATTGAGATGCCCGGCACTTCGTTGTGGAGGAAGTCGGCATGGCGTGCTGTGTGCAGCGGCAGGACACCCAACAGGACCGGGCGCGGCAGACCACCCGGCCAGCGTGCGGACGCGCGATCCATGAAGCGGTCCCACTGATCCTTCGAGTAGATCGGCTGGGTCATGACGACGTTCGCGCCGGCATCGATCTTGGCCGCGAGTCGCTCGATCTCGTGATCGAGATTGTCCGCGGTGGGATCGAGTGCGCAGGCTACGGTGAAGCCGGCCGGGCTGCCGATCGGCTTGCCGGCCTGGTCCTCGCCGCGATTCAGCCGCGCGAGAATGCCGATCAAGCCGACTGAATCAACGTCCCAAATGCCAGTGCCGGTGGGGTAGTCGCCCACTCGCGGCGGGTCGCCGGTCAACGCCAGGATGTTCCTGACGCCCAGTGCGTGGGCGCCGAGCAACTCCGATTCGAGCGCCATCAAATTGCGGTCGCGCGTCGTGAAATGCACCACGCACTCGAGATCGAGGTCGTGCTGGATGCCGAACGCGACCGCGAGCGCGCCCATGCGCACCCGCGCCATGGCACTGTCGCTGATGTTGACCGTGTCGACACCCGCTTCCTGGAGCAGCCGCGCGGCTTCGATCGTGCGCTCGATGCGCACCGACCGCGGCGGGTCGATCTCGACGCTGATCACAAAGGTGTCCTGCGTCAGCAGCTGCGCGAGCCGGGTGGGCGGCGGTGGTTCCGTGGCACTGCCGCTGGGACGTTCCGCGACCGGGGTCCGGGGAGTGCCGCCGATCTCGGGTTTGATCTCAGTCGCCGGACTGAGCGAGCGCTTTCGCGCGCTGTAGATATCGACGGCCTGGCGCATGGCGCGGATGTGCTCGGGCGTCGTGCCGCAGCAGCCGCCGACTATCCGCGCCCCGGCGTCGAGGAACCGCGGTACCTCACCCGCGAAGTACTCCGGCCCGGCGGCGTAGATGAAGTGACCCTCCACCCTCTGGGGCAGTCCGGCGTTGGGCACGATCGATCTGGCGAGGCCTTCTGATGGCCGGCCCATCTGCGTCAGCGCGTCGAGGCAGATCTGCGGCCCCACGCCGCAGTTCACGCCCACAGCATCGACGCCCGCTTGAGCGAGTGCGGTGGCCGCGGTCTGGGGGCTCGTACCGTCCATGGCCACGAGCTCCTCGCCGAACGTCATCTGGGCGACGATCGGCAGGTCGCCGAGCGCCTTGGCCTCGCTGATGCCGATCAGCAGCTCGCGCAGATCACTGAAGGTCTCGAACAGCAGGAAGTCGGCGCCGCCTTCGAGAAGGCCCTCGATCTGCTCGCGGAACGCGGCGCGGATCGCGGCTTCGCCGGGCGAGTCGGGACCGTGCAGCGGCGTCTCCAGCGGGCCGATCGACCCAGCCACGAGCACGTCGCCCTTGCCGGCGACATCCCGGGCTTCTCGTGCGAGCTGCGCGGCGCGGCGATTGAACAGCGCGGCCTTGTTAGCCAGGCCGTACGGCGCGAGGCGCAGCCGGTTGGCGCCAAAGCTGTGCGTCTCGATGGCGTCCGCGCCGGCTTCGATGTATTCACGATGGATCGCGCCGATCAGGTCCGGCCGCGTCTCCACCAATTCGTCGAGCGACGCCCGCTGGGGCACGCCGCGCGAATAGAGCAGCGTGCCCATGGCGCCATCGAGCAGCAGCGGCGCCTTTGCCAGCCGCTCGGCAAACATCTTTCGCGTGTGGGAAACACTGCCCTCAGCCATGTTCGCCGGAAAGCGTACAGGCGCTAGGCGAGATCCATTTCGTCGTGCCTCGGGACCAGGCGCCAGATGGTGAACGCTGACACCAGTGCTGCCGCCACGCCGACGACGATCGCGAGCTCGATCGAGCGGCTGACGATCAATCCACCCAGCGCCGCGCCGACCGGGTAGCCGGCAAAATTGAGGCTCATCGAGACGGAAAAGGCGCGGCCAACCCAGGCCAAATCCGTGCGCCGCTGGCGCAGTGTGAACATGCCCACGTCCATCGGTCCGTTAAGCAAACCGATGAGACCGATCACCGCGACCACCAGCCAGACCTGCAGCTGTGCCAGAAGCAACGCGGTGGCAATCGCAGTGCCGACGAGTCCCCAGACGATGATCGAGCGCTCGTGGCCGTAAAAATCGATGCGGCCCACGAACAACGCGGCAATCAGTGCGCCCACGCCACTGACGGCCCACGCCAGGCCGACCAGCGCCGGCCCCTGGCCGAGCTGATTGATCAGCAAGACCGGCACCAGGATCTGGAAGATCCCACCGCCGATGTTCCAGACTGATAGCCCCACCCCAAGGCCGCGCAACGTGCGGTTGCGCAGCACGTAGCGGATGCCATCCACGGCGTCGCTCAGCAAGCGGCCGCGCGAGTCGAACGGGGTGGGCGGATCGGGGATGCCAACCATGACGACGCACGCGACGAGGTACAAGGCACCCACAACAACGAGCGCGACCGCGCCGCCGCCCAGGCCGACAAGCGCGCCGGCAACAGGTGGCCCGATCAAAGTCGCGACCACGTAGCCGTTCGAATCGACTGCGTTGGCACGGCCCCACAGCTCCCTGGGCACGATCAGCGGCACGAGGCTGCGCAGCCCAACCGTGCCGAGCGGCCACGCCAAGCCCAGGACGACGGCCACCAGCACCAATACCGGCGCCGACAACAGGTTGAGCACGGACAGAGCCGCGATCGCAAAGGTGGCACCCGCGGCGAGCAGATAGTCGAGCAGCACCAGTCGCGTCCGGCCATGCCGGTCGAGCAATGCGCCGACCAGCGGCGAGATCAAGATGCCCGGCGCGAGGCTCATGAACGTCACGAACCCGGCCAGCTCGGCCGAGTGGAATTGGGTCAGCGTGAAGAGCACCAGCACGACACCGGTCATCGACGAGGCCGTGCGGGCGATGATCGAGCCCAGCATGAGCCGGCCGATGGACGGCACAGCGAATAGGCCGCGGTAGCTGGGCGCGGTCGCGTTCGTCGGGGCGGTGGTCACCTAGGGCAGCGCGGCGAGCGAGCCGCGCCGGCGCAGCAACGTGAGGCGGTCGCCATCCCAGCCCACTTCGGCGGGACGCGGCCGGCCGTTGTACGACGAGAACATCGACGAGCCATAGGCGCCGACCATGCCAATGGCAACAACGTCATCTCGCTGCAGTGGCGGCAGCGACGCCATACCGAACGTGTCGGTCGATTCGCAGATCGGTCCGTCCACCCGCACCATCGTCGCGGCGGCGTCATCGTTCGTAGTCGGCCGTCCCAGGCTGGTCAAAGCGCGCATGGGATGGACCGCGCCGTAAAGGGCGGGGCGGATCAGCTCGGTCATGCCGGTGTCGAGCACGACCAGCGTCGGTTCGCGGTCGCGCACGTGAAGCACCCGGCCGACTAACCACCCGGACGCTGCTGCGAGCGACCGGCCGGGCTCGATCGCAAGGCGCTTCGGTCGCGATTTCGCTGGCAGCGCCCGTAGTTCGCGGGCGGTCTCCTGGGCAAAGAGCGCGGCACTCGGGATGGAATCGGCGTCGGTGCCGTTCATCGGTGCCGGAAAGCCGCCACCGGCGTCGAGCGTGTCGAAGTCAGGCAGCGTGGCCCGATTCAATTCGAGCAAGCGCAGGCCGACGCGGAAGGCGGAGCGCCACGCGTCGACCGCGCCCAGTTGCGAGCCCACGTGCAGGTGGATGCCGCGCCACCTCAATGGCCCAGAGGCGCCGCCGCCGGCCGCGATGACATCTGCCAGCTCCTCGGGGGCGATGCCGAACTTGGCGTCGGGCGCGCCCACGGCGAGCGAGTGGTGCGTCTCCGGGGCCACGCCGGGATTGACGCGGACGAGGACGTCGACCCGCGCCTTTTTCGAGGCGAGCGATGCCAAGGCGGCCGCGTCCTCGGCGCTCTCGAGGCTCACCCACAGCAGCGGCGTCCTGTCCGCCGCGAGACGTGCCGCGAGGCGGAGGTCGCCACTCGTCTTGCCGATGCCCTCGAGCGCGATGTCCCTCGGCGCGAGCCCGGCGCGGCGCGCCAGGGCGATCTCGCCGCTCGATACGGCATTGGCACCGAACCCTGCCGCGGCAATTTCCGTCACCAGCGGCGGCAGGCCGTTGGCCTTGAGCGAGTACAGCCGCACCCACGGATCGGGGAAAGCGGTGGCGACCGCCGCGGCGTCGGCGCGCAGCCGCGCGAGGTCGTACAGGTAGAGCGGCGTGCCGAAGCGTTTGACCGCCGCGAGTGCGGCGCTGGGCAGCGAGTTCATGGAAGGCACGATGCTAGTCTGCCGACCTTGCCTGAGCGGAGGGTCATGGCGCGACAGAAGGACGCTCGCCACGCGCTCCTGATCGTGGAAAACCTGCCCGTACCGTTCGATCGGCGCGTTTGGGCGGAGGCAAAAGCGCTCCGCGCGGACGGGTGGCGGGTGTCGGTCGTGGCCCCGCGTCACGCCGGCAGTCGCGGGCATGAGCGCCTGGACGAGATCGACGTCTACCGCTACCCGGTCCGCGTCGCCGGCTCGAGTCTGGCCGCACACGTGGTCGAGTACGCGATGGCCCTGCCAGCGACAGCCGTGCTCGCGCTGCTCGTGCATCTGCGTCATCGCGTCGACGTGATCCACGTCGCCAACCCGCCCGATTTCTTCTTCCCCCTGAGCGGTCTCTTCCGGCGCCTGGGCGCGGCCGCGATCTTTGACCAGCACGACCCATCGCCGGAGCTCAACCTCGCCCAGGGCGGTAGAAGGGGCGGGTTGATTGACCGCTGTCTGCGCTGGGCGGAGCGCCGAACCTACCGCGCGGCCGATGTCGTTATCGCGACCAACGACTCGATGCGTGATCTGGCCGCCGGTCGCGGCGGTGTC
>JADMIO011210331.1_pt1 | contig 38059 bp, 32 predicted proteins | sample 8958161 | NCBI WGS metagenome assembly JADMIO01 (sample SAMN16585339, study PRJNA669376) | soil metagenome | isolation source: Crop rotation soil | place: USA: Cullars Rotation, Alabama | collected 2011 | reverse complement strand
ACCGACCCGCCGACGAACCTCAGACGGAGGGACCAACCATGCGAATCATCGTCGCCCTGGCGCTCACCGCCGCGGTCACGCTCGCGGCCGGTCGGGCCGCGGCCCAGCCGCTGAACACCTGCACCGCCGGCAAGATCAAGTGCGTGAACACCTTCACCACAACCGTCTTCAAGTGCGTCGCGGCGGCCTACAAGAAGCCGCCGAGCGCCGCCGTGCAGGACAAGGCACAGGCCTGCGTCCGCAAGGCGCGCCAGAAGTTCGGCACCGCGGTCTCGCCGAAGCCCGGTTGCATCGACAAGGTCGAGGCGAAGGAAGACCCGACGAAGCCCGAGAGCATCTGCCCAGCCGGCGCCGACGAGTACGACCTCGACGAGATGGTCGTCTTGTACACGGAGTCGATGCAGGGCGAGATTTCACCCGTCCTTTCGCCGGTCGGGTCCAGCTGCAACGCCGGCAAGTTCAAGTGCGTGGGCGCAATGGTGAAGGGCCTCCTCGCCTGCCAGGAAAAGGCGTTCAAGCAGGGCGTGGGCGTCGACGAGAGCTGCTGGTTCGGCGCGCTCGACAAGTTCAGCGGCAACGGCGACCCGGCGAAGGGCTGCTTCGTGAAGCTCGAGGCGAAGCAGAAGCTCGGCAAGCTGAAGACCTTGTGCGGATCGGACGGCAACACCACCGTCGTCCGCGGCATGGCCGACGTCTTCGCGAGCGTCGTAGTCGACGCGATCATCCACTGACCGCGCGAGAGCCGCCCTACGGAGTCGGGACCGCCGCGCGTATCTCGCGATCCGTCGCGAGCGCGCGGCGGTCGCGCTTGTACCGGAGGTTTTGCGCGCTCAGCTCGGCCGCCTCGGCGAGATGCACGTGCTGATCGAGGTAGAGACGCGCGAGCCCCTCGAGCGTGTAGATCTCGCCCGCGGCGAGAACACGGCGGAACCCACGCTCGGCCGCGGCGAAGTGCCGCGCGCGATCGTCCTCACGGCCGAGGTCGCGGGCGATGAGCGCGAGCCGGCGATGAACCTCCGGATCGTCCGCGCGCGACAGAAGCGATCGATAGAGCTCGGCGGCACCGGCGAGATTGCCGTCCGCGGCCAGCAGCTCGGCGCGATGGATGAGGAGGCGACGGTCGCGCGGCCGGATGCCCGCCGCGTCGCGCAGAAACGGCGCCGCACGACCGGGATCGTGGTTGTCGAGCCACACACCCGCCGCGCTCACCTGCGCCCACGCGACCAGCTCCTCCACGCCCGCGACGCGCGCGAGCGCGGCGGCGCGGACGAACGCATCGGCGGCTTCCGTCGCGCGTCCCCCGTCGGCGAGCCAGAGACCGCGCGCAACCGCCAGGTGGAAATCCTCTCCGTTCAGCGGATGCGCGCTCTCGAGGATCGCCGCCGCGGCGTCCCGCTCGCCCATCCCGACGTACGCCTCGACCTGCAGCGCCGTCACCTCGGTGTCGGCGGGCCACGCCGCTGCGGCGCGCGCGCCCCACTCGGCCGCCTCGCCGAATCGATGCGTGAAGTCGCAGAGCGCCGTCATGCCCTTCAGCGCCTCGAAGTTCTCCTGGATCGCCAGCGAGCGCTGGAGCGCGACGCGCGCGCGGCCGATCGCGGCGGGATCGAGCGTCTCGCGCGCCTGGTCGAGGTAGGCCTCGCCGAGCTGCGCGTAGGCGGGATAGTGGCGCGGGTGGTCGCGCACGCGCGCGCTGTAGAACTCGATGCGCTCGGCGCTGCCGGGCAGCGCGGCTCGACCACGCGGCGCACAGGCGGCGAGCGCGACCGCCGCGGCGACCGCGGCGACGACCAAGGTCGACCGCGGCTTCACGTCGTGGCCCGGCTCAGGGCGGCGGCAGCTGCGGCGGCGCGAGCCAGGGGAACTCGTGGAGGAACGGTACGTCGTTCTCCGACGGGAACGGCGTGTCGTTCGCGAGAATACGCGTGTCGCCGACGAGATCGACGACGTCGTCGGTGAGCGCACGCCCGTTCGGGAACGCGGCTGGCCGGGACGTGTCGTAGATGATCACGTCGGGCACCAGGCCGAGCTTCTTCTTGTGCAGCCGTGGCGGCAAGGTGTTGAGGTCGAGATTCTCGGGCATCTGGCTCCGCAGCGAACGTGCGCCGAGGTCGGCGATGGGACCGCGAACGTCGCGCACGTCGGAGCGTGCCCAGATCAGCAAGGTCGGTTGGTTGTCGAGGACGCTCTCGAGCGGCACCTCGATCACCACCGCGGCGACGTTCCGGCCGATACGCGGACCGCGAATGAACGGATCGTCGCGCAACCCGACGAAGAACTTCATGCTCGCGCGGCCCTCCGCGGAGAGACCCTTCGTCCGCAGGCGCGCGATCCCGTCCTCGAACGTCACCTCGAACGTCAGGTCGGGCCGGATGCGCTCCGGCCGCGGGATCGTGCCGCCGTAGGTCGTGAGGTCGCCGGGATCGTCGAACGTCACCAGGCTGTCGTTGTCGACGGCGATCTCGAGCTTGAGGTCGTCGGCGAACGCGTACGACGCGACACCCGCAGGGACGGTCGGATCGACGCAGAGCGAGAGCACCAGCCGGCCGTCGACGACGAACGCGTGCAGGTCCGTGATCCGCGCGTCGTGCCGTGGGATCGCCTTGAGCAGCGGCGTGTCGTCGTGGTCTGAGGCGTGCGCGGCGCGCGCACCGCCCAGACAGGCGAGGACAGCGACCGCGGCAAGGGAGCGCAGGAGTGGTTGGCGGCGTCGGAACATCGGAGCTCCTTCGAATGCAGCTGTCGTGGTGTCACGGAGGACAGGATCGCCGGTCGGCGGGCAACGTAGGTCGGTCGCGGAGCCGCGGTCAAGCGCCGAATCCAGCGGGTGCTGAGCGCCCGGGCACGGCACGCCGCGGCGCCGGAGGCGCACGGACTTCCGGCCCGTCGCGTTTTCAGGGGGTCGGCGTTGCGGTGCTCGCGCCGCCGTGCGAAGCACGCGCGCCATGGACGCCGTCGTCGAGCGTCTCCGTCGCGAGGCCAATCACACGCGCCATCGCCCCGGCGCGCCCGCCGGCCACTACGAGAGCTTCTTCGTCCGCGCGAACCACCCCTCGCGGCCGCTCGGCTTCTGGATTCGCTACACCATCTTCAGTCCGCCCGGCCGACCGGCTGACGCCCTCGGCGAGCTCTGGGCGGTCGTGTTCGACGGCGAGACCCGGAAGCACGCGGTGGTGAAGCGGGAGGTCCCCCTCGGGTCGTGCCGGTTCGATCGCACCGCATTCGCGATCGAGGTCGATGCCGCCCAGCTCGGACCCGGGTCGCTCGCCGGCGCCGTCACATCGCCCGAGGCCACGATCGCCTGGGACCTCGCATACGCAACCGACGCACCACCGCTGCTCCTGCTGCCGGCATACGCGTACGAGACGGCCATCCCGAGCGCCAAGTCGCTCGTGCCGGCGCCACTCGCGCGCTTCACCGGACGCATCACGGTCGACGGTCGCACGCTCGACATCGCCGACTGGCCGGGCAGCCAGAGCCACAACTGGGGTACGCGCCACACGGACCACTACGCCTGGGGCCAGGTCGCGGGCTTCGACGATGCGCCATCCAGCTTCCTCGAGGTCATCACCGGCCGGATGCGCCTCGCCGGGGTGTGGTCGCCGTTCGTGACCATGCTCGTCCTCCGGCACGAAGGCCGCGAGATCGCGCTCAACCAACCGTTGCACGTGTGGCGGGCGCGCGCCGACTTCGAGTACTTCCGCTGGACGTTCGCGTCCGAGGACGACACGACGCGGATCACGGGCCGCATCACGGCACCCCCCGAGGCGTTCGTCGCGCTCGCCTACCGCAACCCTCCCGGCGGCACGAAGACCTGTCTCAACAGCAAGATCGCCGCGTGCGAGCTGCGCGTCACCGACAAGCACACGGGCAACACGGCAATCTTCTCGTCACGCCATCGCGCCGCGTTCGAGATCCTCACCGACGACGACGATCACGGGCTCGCGATGCGCGTCTGAGGCGCGTCGCGGTCGAGCAGGGAGCCCTAACGTCCCCGCAGGGCCGCGCTACAGTGCCTGGCGCTCCTCGAGCCACTCGCGCGCGCGCGGCGGATAGAACGCGAGCGTCACCAGGTCGTACACCAGCCGCCCGGTCTCGGAGAGCGCGATGCGCGTCCCGTCGTCGCGCGTCAGCCCGGCAGCGGCGAGCCGCGTGAGCACGGGCCCGTACGCGTCCTCGACCGGATGGCCGAAGCCGGCCCGATACTCGTCGCGATCGAGGGGACGCCCGTCACCGAGCGTGCGGGCGATGAAGAGCGTGCGGCGATCGTGCTCGTCGTCGAGCGTGAACACGCCGTTCACGGGGCTCTCACCGCTCTCGACGCGCTGCAGGTACGACTCGAACCCTTCGATGTTGCGATAGACCGTGTCGCCGATGTGGGAGAGCGCGCTCACGCCGACACCGAGCTGATGGCCGGCGGCGAAGCCGTCGACGCAGGGCGCGCGGTCGAAGCTCGACGCGCCACCGTCGTCGCGCTCGAACATGTGCCAGCGGCGCTGGGTGTAGCCGAGCTCGCGCGTGGTCCGGTTCACGACCGTGCGCCACCGCATCAGCCGCGGCAGGTCGAGACGATCCATCTCGTCGACCACACGCGCGAGCGGCGTCCGCTCGTTGAGCCGTAGGTTGTAGAGCGAGATCGAGTGCGGCGCGCGCGCCGCCGCGGTACTCAGCTCGGCGCGAAAGCCGTCCTCGGTCTGGCCGGGGAAGCCGTAGATCAGATCGACGTTGGTGACGAAGCCGCCGTCGACGAGCAGCGAGCACGCGTCGAGGGCCTGCGCGGCATCGTGGCGGCGGTTGATGCCGTCGAGGATGTCGGGATCGAGCGACTCGATGCCCATGCTGACGCGCCCGATACCGTGGCGCCGGAGCACATCGAGGTGCGCGGTCGAGATCGACTCGGGCGAGGACTCGACGGTCATCGACGCGCCGGGCAGCGGCCGCGCACGCGCGAACACCGCAGTGAGCAGCTCGTCGAGGAGGTCGGCCGGCAGCGCGGTCGGCGTGCCGCCGCCGAGGTAGAGCTGCGCGAGCGGCGTCGCCGGCGCGATCCACTCGAGCTCGCGGGCGACCGCGCGGACGTAGCGCTCCATCTGCGCGCGTGAGCTGCCCACCCGCTTCGCGTAGAAGCAGAAGGTGCACGCGTAATTGCAGAACGGCACGTGGACGTAGAGCTTGAGCGGTCCCTCGCCGGCGTGCGGCCGTGGCGCCGCGGTCACCGTCGCAAACGTCGGCGTCGACAGCGGGTAGACGTGCGGACATTCGTATGCGACGCGCGGCACGTCGCCGATCGCGCCGATGATGCGCGCGAGATCGACGGGTCCGCCTTCTGCCGGCTGGTGGGCTCGATTGTCGGTGGCGAGGGTCACGATTCTCCTCGCGCCCCGAAGGCGGGCGCATCCTCCTCCGCGTCAACTGTCCGGGAGCACCTGTACGCAAACGGTGACAGACCGGCAACCCCGCATGTGCGCGGTAGCGTGCGGTTTCGTAGCGCCGCGCCTCGCGTGGCCGCGCTTGCTGCCCCCGCACGGCCGCATTACGGTCGCGCGCCGTGGCCGCTCGCGACGCGCCGGTGCTGGTCGTCCGCCACGGCCCAGGACGCGGCCGGTTGCCGCAGTATCTCCAGCCGGCGCTCGATCGCGTCGCCGCACGCGCACCGGACGTGTTCGCGTCGCTGCGCTTCCACGAGACCGGCGGACCGGCGCCGAGCCTCGACGGCGTGCGCGCGGTCGTCTTCTGGCTCGGCGATCCGCTCCGCGAGTCGTACCCCGTCTGTCACGCCGAGGCGGCGGCAATCGCGGCGGATGCCCGCGCGCGCGGCGCGCGGCTGATCAACCCTCCGGAGACGCTCTCGAACAGCATCAAGAGCGTGCAGGCGCGGCTCTGGCGTGACGCAGGCATTCCGACGCCGCGTCACGTGCCGTTCGCGGACCGGGCGGAGCTCGATGCGGCGCTTGCCACGATGCCGTACCCGGTCGTGATCAAGGCCGATCGCCTGCACAGTCAACGTCGCATGCGCGTGTGGCGGTCCGCGGCGGACGCCGCGGCCGCGGGCCAGCGCGACATCGCATATCCCGGTGCCGTCGCCGAGCTCGTCGACACGCGCGACGGCTGGGCGACGCGCGCGCCCGGCTCGCCCTGGGCCGTGCTGCATCACAAGAAGCGCGTGCTCGTCCTCGGCGACCGGGTGCTCCCGCGCCACGTCTTCTTCTCCACCAACCCGATCGTCGGCTACGACACGTCGAACCTCGCGCGGTACTACGGCATGCCGCGCATGCTCGCGCGCGTGCTCCCGTATCTGCGCCCGCGTGACCGCGCGGTCCTCGCGGCGGACTACGCGTTCGCGCACAGCGCGCCCGCGCAGCCGGACCTGCTCCGGCGCGCCGCCCACGTGCTCGGATTCGAGTGGGCCGCAATCGACTACGCGACCCGCGGCGACGGCACGCTCGTCCTGTGGGAGGCCAACCCGTACTTCGCGATGCCCGGGCCGTCGAACTACACGCTTCCGGGCGTGCGCCGCTTCGAGGAACGCTTCACCGCGTTCTGCGATGCGGTCGCAGAGTTCTTCCGCTCGCTCGCGGCGTAACAGCTCGGGGCCGCCGCGTCAGCGCCGGCGCGCAACGACCTCGGCGTAGGTCGCGGCGCGTGCGGTCCCCGCGACCGCAGCGCCCGACGCGGTGCCCGCGGCGATCTCGACGATCGCGAGGTGCTCGAGCGCGAAGCCGTGGCGATCGAGGAGCGCACGCAGCTCGCTCTCGGCGAGGGGAAACGTGACCGTGCGGGCCGCCCAGCGCTCAGCGGCGTCGCCGCATTCCTCGGACGTCATCCCCAGCGCCGCGGCGGCGTCGTGGCGCGCGACGGCGGCGAGGACGCGGTCGCGAAACGCGGCGACCGCTTCAGGATCCGCGCGCACGGGCGCTGCGGTCGGGTCCGACGCGAGCCGCGTCGTGGTGACGACGACGCCGCCGGGCGCGAGGACCGCACGCCACCGCGCGACGATCGCGTCGCGGTCGGCGGGCGCGAACTGCGCGAGGAACGAGTGCGTGCAGATCAGGTCCCACGCCTCGGGGCCGGCGAGATCGCGGACGTCCACCGCCTCCGGCCCGAGCGGCACCTGCGCCGCCGCGGCGAACCGGGCGCAGAGCGCGAGCGGCGTCGGGCAGCGGTCGACGAGATGGACGGACGCGGTGGTGCCGGCCGTTGCGTAGGCACGCGCGACCCGCGCGAGCATCGCGGTGTCGGCCGCGCCCGTGACGAGCACGCGCGGGTGGCGCGGTGCCTGCCGCGCCAGCGCCGCGTCGAAGAAGGCACCGTGCCGGTCCGGCGTTGCGGCAAGGCCGAGCACACGCAGCACCGGATAGAACCCGTGATACCAAGCGCAGCGCTCGCCCGGCCGCACGGGATCGGCGGCGCACGTCGAGGCGGCGATCGCCCGCGCGTGCGTCGCGTTCGCGACGAGCGACTCGGCGAACCGGTCGCGCACTGGCTCGGCTCCGTCCATCGTCCGGCTTGTAGCGCAGCTGCCGGCGGCACCGCGACCGCCGCGCGAGCCTGGCGTGCCGTGCGCGAGTGTGCGATGCCTCCCCCGCCCGCAGACCAGACGCCACGCGTCCGGGGCGCCGTTCGACGATGACCTCGCGCGTACTCGCCTTCGTCTTCCTCACCGTCTTTCTCGACATGATCGGCTTCGGGATCGTCATCCCGCTCTTGCCGTTCTACGTGCAGTCGATGGGCGGGTCGGCGGAGATCGTCGGCCTCATCCTCGGCAGCTTCTCGCTGATGCAGATGCTGGCGACCCCGGTGCTCGGCCGGCTCTCCGACCGCTACGGCCGCCGACCGATCATCCTGCTCAGCCTCGCCGGAAACGCGCTGGCGATGGTCATCTTCGCCGTCGCCGCCGATCTCCGCGTGCTCCCGCTGCTGTTCGCGTCGCGCATCCTCGCCGGCGCGACGGCGGGCAATCTGTCCGCGTGTCAGGCCGCGGTCGCCGACGTCACCGAGGGGCCGACGCGCGCCGCGGGCATGGGGCGCCTCGGCGCCGGCATCGGCCTCGGGCTCGTGGTCGGGCCGGTGCTCGGCAGCGTGTTCAGTCATCTCCATCCCGCGGCCCCGCCGCTCGCCGCCGGCGCGCTCGCGCTCACCGACCTCGTCGCCGCGTACTTCTTCATGCCGGAAACGCGCGGGTTCGGCGCCGCGGCCGCCGCCGACGTCGGCGATCAGCGCTCGCTCGGCGAGGCGCTCCGGGATCCGAAGATTCTGAGCGTGATGGCGATCTACTTCCTGACCTTCCTCTCCATGACGAACTTCACGGTCGCGCTGCCGCTGCTCGCGTACACCAGGCTCGGCTGGGGCGAGCGCGAGGCGGGACACGTGTTCGCGCTGTACGGTCTGATGGCGCTCATCGTGCAAGGAGGACTCATCGGCCGTCTGTCGCGGCGATTCTCCGCGGTCGGCGTGCTGATCTTCGGCGCGCTCTGCATCGGCGCCGGGATGGGCGCGATCGGGGAGGCGCACTACGCGGCCGTGCTCCTCGCGGGGGTCGCCCTCGCGGGGTTCGGCGTCGGCCTCACGAATCCGACGCTCGCGAGCCTCGCCTCGTTGCATGCGGGGCGCGCGCGGCAGGGCGTCATCCTCGGGTTCGCCCAGTCGGCGGGCGGCGCCGCGCGTACGGTCGGACCGGTCTGGAGCGGCCTCCTCTACGAGCGCATCGGCCCCGCGGCGCCGTTCCTCTTCGGCGTCGGCGCGGCCGCGGTCTCGACTGCCATCGCGGTCGGCCTTAAGCGGCGCGACCACCGATCACCTTGACGGCACCGCGGGTGATCAGCCCGCGCCGCGGTCCCCCGAAACGAGTTGTTGCGGTGGCCCGGGAAAACGGCACAATGGCCCGACATTCGGCGCGCGCCCCAGGCCCCCCTTTCCGGGCGCACTCTCCGACCGCCGTTTTGAGGAGGTAGCGATGGCCCAGACCGCTCAGCTTCGCCGTTTCGACACGCTCGAGAACGAGGCCCAGCGCATCTACACGCTCCAGCGCGAGGCGTATCTGCGCCACCCGTACCCGACGCTGGAGGAGCGGAAGGCGAACCTCGACGCGCTCGAGCGCATCCTCATCGACAACGCCGACGCGATCACCGACGCCATCAACGCCGACTTCGGTCACCGCAGCGCGGAAGAGTCGAAGATGCTCGAGCTCTTCACCTGCGTCGACGGCATTCGCCACACCAAGAAGAAGCTGAAGAAGTGGATGAAGCCGCAGCACCGCCACGTGTCGGTGCTGTTCGCGACCGGGAAGAACCGGGTGATCCCGCAGCCGAAGGGCGTCATCGGCCTGGTGTCGCCGTGGAACTACCCGCTCTTCCTCACCATCAGCCCGCTCACCAGCATTCTCGCCGCCGGCAACCGCTGCATGATCAAGATGGCGTCGAACTCGCAGACCCTCTGCCGCCTGCTCGCCGAGAAGTTCCGCGAGCGCTTCCCCGAGGACACGGTCGCGATCCTCCCGGGCGTCCGTCCGAACGACTTCACCACCCTCCCCTACGATCACATCATCTTCACCGGCTCGGCCGACGCCGGCCGCACCGTGATGCGGACCGCCGCGGAGAACCTGACGCCGGTCACACTCGAGCTCGGCGGCAAGTCGCCGACGATCATCTGTGACGACTTCGACGTCCAGACGGCCGCGGAGCGCATCCTTTACGGGAAGTTCGTGAACGCCGGGCAGACCTGCCTCGCGCCCGACTACCTGTTCGTCCCCGAGGGCAAGCGCGACGAGTTCGTCGCGGCGGCGCAGAAGATCCTCGCCAAGCGCTACCCCGACATCAACCAGCGGGCGTACACCTCGGTGATCGACGAGAAGTCGTACAAGCGCCTGCGCGCGACGCTCGAGGACGCCGAGAAGAAGGGCGCGCGCCTCGTGCCCCTCGTTCCCGGCGCGACCTTCAACGACGAGTACCGCAAGATCCCGCCGCACGTCGTGCTCGACGTCAACGACGATATGACGATCATGAAGGAGGAGATCTTCGGGCCGCTGCTCCCGGTGCGCACCTATCGCAGCCTCGACGAGGTGCTGCGGTACGTGAACTCCAAGGACCGCCCGCTCGGGCTCTACTTCTTCACCAACGACAAGGCGACCGAGGACAAGATCCTCTACGGCACGATCTCGGGCGGCGTCACGATCAACAACGTCGTCTTCCACGTCGCGCAGCACGACATGCCCTTCGGCGGCATCGGCGCGAGCGGCATGGGTCAGTACCACGGGCACGAGGGCTTCGTGGAGTTCAGCAAGATGCGCCCCGTATTCACGAACCCGAAGCTCCCCGGCATGGAGATGTTCTACCCGCCGTACAAGAAGCGGCACATGCGGCTGGTGAACCTGCTCCTCAAGTTCAAGCGCTAGCGGCCATGCGCGAGTTCCTCCAGCCGACCGAGACGATCGACAGCGAGCATCCCGCGGTCGTCGCGTACGCGCGCGAGCACGCCGCCGGCGCACTCGACGCTCGCGACGCTGCCGTCAAGCTCTACTACGCCGTGCGGGACGGCTTCCGCTACGACGCCTATCGCATCAGCCTCGGCGTCGATGACCTGCGCGCCAGCAAGACGCTCGAGCTGGGCTACGGCTGGTGCGTGTCGAAGGCGGTGCTCCTCGCCGCCGCGTGCCGCACGATCGGTATTCCCGCGCGTCTCGGTTTCGCGGACGTCCGCAACCACCTCTCGACCGAGCGGATGCGGAAGCAGATGAAGACCGACCTGTTCATGTGGCACGGCTACACATCGATCCATCTCGACGGCCAGTGGGTGAAGGCGACGCCGGCGTTCAACGTCGAGCTCTGCACCAAGTTCCGCCTGAAGCCGCTGGAGTTCGACGGCCGCGGCGACTCGATCTACCACCCGTTCGACGAAGACGGGAACCGGCACATGGAGTACGTACGCCAGCGCGGCGAGTACGCCGACGTCCCGATCGCCGAGATCATGGAGACGTTCCGGCAGGCGTACGCCGACATGCAGATCCAGCCGTCCGCCGACTTCGACGCGGACGTCGCCGCCGAGATCGCGGATCGTCGCTGAGGTACGCGGCGGTCGCCGCCGCGTACCGTCTGATCGTCGACGTCACCGTCCGCCACTCGCGCGGAGCCGGCGACAGCCGTCGATCCGCACGCCGTCAGTCGCTACCGAGCCGGTCCGCTGCGAGGGTCGTCGCCGTCCCGAACACGAGATGGGCGGCGATCATGAGCGCCGTCCGCTCGGTCGGTTGGTCCGTGGCAGGCCGCATGATGCCGGCGGCCGGAATCCAGCCCAGATAGCTCGCGCCCCACACCGCCAAGCCGAACGCGGCGCCGGCGACGACCGGCCGCTCGCGGCGGGCGCCGCACGTGACCGCGTAGACGGCACCGACCAGTGCCCCGTAGCCGAAGTGTCCGGCAACCGTTGCCGCCGAGCGCGCCGGCTCGTCGAGATGGCGCCCGATGCCCACGCGGTTGGCGAGACGGAGCGTGATCGTCCGTGGCGGGAGCCGATAGCGTTGCCATAACGGCAATCGCCGGTGCATCGCCGCCATCGCCAAGGTCATCGGAATCGTTGCCGCCGCGCCGGCGACCGCGCCGACGATGCCGCGAGAGAGCGCGCGTCGCACGCGCGAGCCCGCCGGTGGTCGCACCGGATCGGCCAAGGACTTCGACGTCGATCGAGCGCTCGCGTCGAGCGCCGTCGCACTGCTGGTGGTGGTCATCCGGTGAGAGTGAGCAACGGACGTGCCCACGCGACGCGACCACGCACGACGCACGAAATCCGTGGCGCACAACGGGGAATGGTCTCCGCCGCCGGCGTGCGGCGCCGACCCGGCACGTGCGCGTCTACAAACTACAGCACGCGACACGGCTCGCCGGCCCCGGACCCGCGTTGACTCGTCCCGCCGGCGCTGGGAAATCTGCGCGCCATGACGACGACTGAAAGCGGTCCACATCCGTGAGCGAGATCCGGGTCCGGCCGCTGCGGGAGAACGATCTCGCGGAAGCCGATCGCATCTTCCGCACCGCCTTCGGCACCTTCATCGGCTTGCGCGACCCCGCGGCGTTCGCCGGCGACACCGACTACGTGCGAACGCGCTGGCGCCTCGAGCCGGCCGCGGCGTTCGTCGCCGAGGAGAACGGCGAGGTCATCGGGTCGAACTTCGTCACGAACTGGGGCAGCCTCGGATTCTTCGGACCGCTCTCCGTGCGGGTCGACCGCTGGAACGGCGGGATCGCGCGGCGGCTGCTCGCGCCGACCATGGAGTGCTTCGCGCGTTGGGGCACACGGCACGCAGGGCTCTTCACGTTCGCGCAGAGCACGAAGCACGTGCACCTCTACCAGCAGCACGGCTTCGCGCCGCGCTTCCTCACCGCGATCATGTCGAAGCCGGTCGATCGCGCGGCGGCGACGGCGGACTGGACCACGTTCTCGGCCACGGCCGCGGCCGACCGCGCCGCGACCCTCGACGACGTCCGCGAGCTCACTGACGCGGTGTACGACGGCCTCGACGTCAGCCGCGAGATCACCGGCGCCGACGAGCACGGCCTCGGTGACACCGTGCTGCTCGCGCGCGACGGTCGGCTCGCCGGCATCGCCGTGTGCCACGTCGGCGCAGGCACGGAAGCGGGCAGCAGCACGTGCTACGTGAAGTTCGCGGCGGCGCGTCCCGGCGCGTCGGCCGGCGCCGCGTTCGACGATCTCCTCACCGCGTGCGAGGCGTTTGCCGCCTTGCGCGGCGCCGAGCGTCTCAGCGCCGGCGTCAACTCCGCGCGGCGTGGCGCGTACGGGCGCATGATCGTGCGCGGATTCCGCACCGACATCCTCGGGATCGCGATGCAGCGCCCCGACGAGCCGGCGACCAACCACCCTGACGCCTGGGTGATCGACGACTGGCGCTGACGGCCGCGTTCGTTACGACGTCGGGAGGTCCGGCACCAAGCCGAGCTGTCTCAGGATCGTCGCGCCATCGAAGTAGACGCGCTCGCAGACGATGCGGTCGCCTTCGAAGAGGAACACGGCGGCCATGCGGCAGCGGAACGCCTTCCCCGTCGGCGGGATCACACCGCGCAGCGGACCCTTGTGCGTGCCGAGGAGGTCGAACTCGACGATCACGCCGTCGTCGGCGTGGTGCATCGCGTGGACCTCGTTCCGCTGGTCGGGAAACGCCGTCCGCGACGCCGCGTAGTAGCCGCGCACGGCCTCCTCGCCGTCGAAGACCTCGCCGGTCGCGACCAGCTCGTACCGTGGATGCTTGAACGTCCGCAAGGTCGCCTCGAAATCGAGGCGATTCTCGGACTCCATGTGCTCACGCACCACCGCCTCGCGGCGGGTGCGCAGTGCGGCGCTCTCGGTCATGTGCGAACCTCCGGCTGTCTGCGTGTGCGGGCGTTTGCCGGCACGGCGCCGCACGCGGCGCGCAGGATGCGCACGCTCTCGCCGACCGAGCGCCGCGCGTTGAAGATCGAGCTGCCGGCGACCGCGATCGTCATGCCGGCCTGCGCGAGCGCGGCGATCTCGTGCTCGCTCACCCCGCCGTCGACCTCGATCTCGACGCGGTCGAGCGCGCGCGCCGTCAGCATGGCGCGCAGGCGCGCGACCTTGTCGATGCTCTCCGGGATGAAGGGCTGGCCGCCGAACCCCGGATTCACGGACATGATCAGCGCGACGTCGATCGCGGGCAGGATCTCCTCGAGGGCGCCGAGCGGCGTCGCCGGGTTCAGCGCGACACCCGGCTGCGCCGCGAGGGCACGGATCTCCTGTACGGTGCGGTGCAGGTGCGGCGCGGCCTCGACGTGAACCGTCATCGCGCTCGCGCCCGCGCGCGCGAACGTGCCGAGATACCGGTCCGGGTCCGCGATCATGAGATGGACCTCGAGGACGGCGTCGTAGCGCGCCGCCAGCGGGCGCAGCGCCTCGACCACCAGCGGGCCCATGCTGATGTTCGGCACGAAGTGGCCGTCCATCACGTCGACGTGGATCCGGCGCACGCCCGCATCGAGCGCGTCGGTGACCTGCTCGCCGAGCCGGGTGAAGTCGGCGGCGAGGATCGACGGCGCGATCTGCACCGCGGCGGCGGGCACCGTCGGCGCGACGCCGTCTCGCTCCGCGCGTCGTGCGTCAGCACCGCGGCCGCTGCTGGGAACGCGCTTCACCGTCCCTGCTTCCGCGCCCGGTAGCGGCGGATGAGCGCGTTCGTCGACGTGTCGTGGCCGAGCCGCGGCTCGTCGGGGCTCTCGAGCTCGGGGACGATGCGCTGCGCGAGCTGCTTGCCGAGCTCGACGCCCCACTGGTCGAACGAGTCGATGTTCCACACCACGCCTTGCGTGAACACGCTGTGCTCGTACAGCGCGATCAGCGCGCCCAGGGTCGCGGGATCGAGCCGCTCCGCGAGGATCGTCGAGGTCGGACGGTTTCCCTCGAAGACGCGATGCGGGACGAGCCAGTCCGGTGTGCCCTCCGCTCGCACCTCGTCCGCGGTCTTCCCGAACGCGAGTGCCTCGGTCTGCGCGAACACGTTCGCCATCAGTAGATCGTGGTGGCGGCCGAGCGGATTGAGCGACCGCTCGAACGCGATGAAGTCGCACGGCACGAGCCGCGTCCCTTGATGGATGAGCTGGTAAAACGAGTGCTGGCCGTTCGTGCCCGGCTCGCCCCAGTAGATCTGGCCGGTCTGGTAGTCGACGCGCCGCCCGTCGAGCGTCACGTGCTTGCCGTTCGACTCCATCGTGAGCTGCTGGAGGTAGGCGGGAAAGCGTTTCAGGTACTGCTCGTACGGCAGCACGGCGACCGTCTCGGCGCCGAAGAAGTCCGCGTACCACACCGCCAGCAGCCCCATCAGCACCGGCAGGTTGCGCTCGAACGGCGCCGTCCGGAAGTGCTCGTCCATCGCATGGAAGCCGCCGAGCATCTCGCGGAAGCGCTCCGGGCCGATCGCGATCATGGTCGAGAGCCCGATCGCCGAGTCCATCGAGTAGCGGCCGCCGACCCAGTCCCAGAACCCGAACATGTTGGCGGTGTCGATGCCGAACTTGGCGACCTCCGCGGCGTTGGTCGAGACCGCGACGAAGTGCTTGGCGATCGCGCGCTCGTCGCCACCGAGGCCGCGCAGCGCCCAGGCGCGGGCGGTGTGGGCGTTCGTCATGGTCTCGAGCGTGGTGAAGGTCTTGGACGAGACGATGAAGAGCGTCTCGGCGGGATCGAGGTCGCGGGTCGCCTCGACGAAGTCGGTGCCGTCGACATTGGAGACGAAGCGAAACGTGAGATCGCGGGCGGCGTAGAAGCGCAGCGCCTCGTACGCCATCACCGGCCCCAGGTCGGAGCCGCCGATGCCGATGTTGACGACCGCGCGGATGCGCTTGCCGCCATGACCGGTCCAGGCGCCGCTGCGGATGCGAGTGGCGAACTCCGCCATACGATCGAGGACCGCGTGCACGTCGGGCACCACGTTTTTGCCGTCGACGGTGATCACCGCGTCGCGCGGCGCCCGCAGCGCGACGTGCAGCACGGCGCGGCGCTCGGTGACGTTGATCTTCTCGCCCGCGAACATGGCGTCGATGCGGGCGCGCAGCCCGGCCTCGTCGGCGAGCGCGAGCAGCAACCGGACCGTCTCGTCCGTTACGCGGTGCTTGGAGTAGTCGAGGAAGATGCCGGCCGCCTCGACGGCGAGCCGCTCGCCGCGCCCGGGATCGTCGGCGAAGAGCGTCCGGAGATGTACATCGCCGATGGTACGCCGGTGCGCATCGAGCGCGCGCCAGGCGGGGCGCTCGGTCAGTGAGGGTGCCGTCGTCATCGTGCGTCCTCCGGGAGCGTCGCCCGTGCTCGCGGTCGGGTTCTCATCGGCTGCCGCCGCTCGCGCGCGCCGCGGCGCAGAGCGACGCCGCGTCGTATGCCACGAGATCACCGATGCGCTCCACGGTCACGTCCGCGGCGGGATAGCGCTGCGCCTCGGGGCCGAGCGCGTAGTGTCCCTGGCGCGGGAAGATCGTGGTCACGCGCGCGCCCCATACCTCCTTTACCGCGGTCCCGATGCGCAGCTTGTCGTCGACGAGGAGATAGTGGTCGGCGGGGAAACGCCGTTCGACGTCGTCGAGCTCCCGTTCCTTGTGGATGTAGATCAGGACGCGCTCCTCGACCGCGTCGAAGAGACCCGAGCGCTCGACCTTCCGCGGTTGGAACACCACGTCGCCGTCGGAGAGGATCACGGTCGTGCTGAACGTCGCGAAGTGCTCGAGGACGTCGAGCGATCCGGGGAAGAGTCGGTTCGCGAACGGATAGTTCACCAGGTACGACGACACCGCGAGCAGGTGCGGATCGCGCGGATTCTCGATGCGGTAGCGCTGCAGCGCGCCCAGGTAGTCGGCGTAACCGAGCTCGGTGCGCAGCTCCTCGAAGAGCGCCCAGTAGCGGTCGGCGCGCTCGCGCCCGACCTCCTGCACGAGGTAGCGCATGAGATCGGCGGCGACCCGGTCGTTGTCGAGGAGCGTGTTGTCGACGTCGAAGAGCGCGACGATGCGCTCCGGGGCGACGAGGTCCGTCATGCGCGCTCCAGCGCCGACGCCGCCGCGGCGTCGACGAGCCAGCGCACGCGGCCGCTCGCCGGCGCGATGAGCTGCGCCGGAAGTGCATGCGGGTCGCGCGGACCGCGCAGCACGCGCGCCAGCATCGCGGCCTTGTCACGACCCGCGACCAGGAAGAGCACCTCGGCCGCCGCGTTCGCGATCGGTGCCGTCATCGTGACCCGCGACGGGGGCACGGCATCGACATCGACGGCGACGACCCAGCGCGCCCGCTCCTCGAGCACCGGATCGCCGGGGAACAGCGACAGGGTGTGGCCGTTGTCGCCCATGCCGAGGAGGAGCAGATCGATGCGCGCGCCCGGCTCGGTGCGCGGCGGTCCCGCCGGGGTCGCGAGCTCGCGGCGCAGCTCCGCTTCGTACGCCGCCGCCGCCGCCGGGGGCGCGTCCTCGCCGCGCACACGATGCACCTGCGCCGCCGGGATCGGCACGCGCTCGAGCAGCGTCTCGCGGGCGAGGCGGTAGTTGCTCGCGGGATCGTCGGGCGGGACGCAGCGTTCGTCCCCCCAGAACGCGTGCACCCGCGGCCACGCGATCCGCGACGCGAGCGCGGGTGACGCGAGCAACGCGTACAGCCGCTTCGGTGTCGAGCCGCCCGAGAGCCCGAGGTTGAAGCGTCCGGTCGCCGCAATCGCCGTGTCCGCCGCCGCGATGACGTGCTCCGCGCCCGCGGCGGCGACGGCATCGGCGCTCGGCAGGACGTCGACCGAAGCCGCCACGCTCACGACCCGCTGCGCGTCAGCACCTCGACGCGGCCGTCGGGATGGCCGACCAGCACGCGCTCCGCGGTGCCGAGGAAGAGCCCGGTGTCGACCACGCCGGGGATCGCGCGTATCGCGGCTTCGAGCGCGCGTGCCGCGTCGGCGGCGAGCGGGCCCGCCGGTGCGCAATCGAGGGTCTCGTTGCCGTTGTCAGTCAGCGCGGCGCGCGCGCCGCTCGCGTCCATGCGCAGCGCGGGCGCGAGACCGAGCGCGCGCAGGCGCCGGGTCACCAGACCGCGCCCGATCGGGATCACCTCGACCGGGATCTTGCCGCGCTCGCCGAGCGCCCGCACCATCTTCTCGGCGCCGACCAGGATCACCTGGCGACGCGACGCCGCCGCGACGATGCGCTCGCGGACGAGCGCGCCGCCCCACCCTTTGATCACGTCGAGGTTCGGCGCGACCTCGTCGGCGCCGTCGACGGTGAGATCGAGCTCGGTCTCGTCGTCGAGCTCGATGAGCGGAATGCCGACCTCGCGCGCCTGGCGCGCCGAGGCCTCGGAGGTCGCGACCCCGGTCACCTGCAGGCCGCCGGCGACACGTGCGCCCAGGCGCGCGATGAACGCGGCCGCGGCGCGGCCGGTGCCGAGGCCGACCCGCGCGCCGTCGGTGACGAGCTCGATCGCGCGGGCGGCGACGGCGTCGATGCTGGGATCGGCGGCGCTCACGCTCACGCCGCGGCGGGCATCGGCGGGCTGTGCCAGCCGCCGACATTGGCGACCAGCTCGTCGGCCTGCGGCGGTCCCCACGTCCCGGGCTCGTACTCGTGGACCGGGGTCACGTCGCCGAGGATCGGCTGGACGATCGCCCACGCCGCCTCGACGCCGTCCTGGCGCGCGAACAGCAATGCGTCGCCGTCCATCGCGTCGCCGAGCAGACGCTCGTACGCGTCCATCTCGTCGCCCGCCGGGTTGTGCACCATGCGCAGCTCCGTCGGATCGCCGACGAATTGCTCGCCCGGGCGCTTGATGCGCGCGCCGAGCGCGATCTCGACCTCGGGGCTCAGACGGAAGCGGTAGTAGTTCGACTCGCCGAGCGCGAGCCGGCTGAGCGGCGGCCGCTTCAACGTGACCATCACCTCGGTCGTCGTCACCGGCAGGCACTTCCCGGCGCGGATGAACCACGGCACGTCGTCCCACCGCCAGGAGTCGATGTCCAGACGGACGGCCGCGAAGGTCTCGACGGTCGAGTGCGGGTCGACGCCCTCCTCCTGCCGGTAGCCGCGATACTGGCCGCGCACGAGGTCGTTCGCGTCGAGCGGCTGGATCGTCCTGAACACCTTCGCCTGCTCGTCGCGGAGGGACTCGCGGTAGCCGGTCGCGGGCGGCTCCATCGCGAGGAAGCTCACGACCTGCAGCATGTGGTTCTGGATGACGTCGCGGATCGCGCCCGCCTCCTCGTAGAAGCGGCCGCGGCCGGCGACGCCGAAGCTCTCCGCCATCGTGATCTGCACGCTCTCGACGTAGTTGCGGTTCCACAGCGGCTCGAGGAACGTATTCGCGAACCGGAACAGCAGCAGGTTCTGCACCGGCTCCTTACCGAGATAGTGGTCGATGCGGAAGATCCGCGACTCGTCGAAGACCCGGTGGAGGGTCGCGTTCAGCTCCCGCGCCGACGCCAGGTCGCGGCCGAAGGGCTTCTCGACGACGACCCGCGCCTCGTTCTCCTTGCATCCCGATTTGTGCAGGCCCTCGACCACGGCCGGGAACATGCTCGGCGGGATCGCCAGGTAGTGCAGCGGACGGCAGGCGCTACCGAGCTCGCGGCACAGCGCCTCGTACGTGGACGCGTCGCGGTAGTCGCCGTCGACGTACCGCAGGCGCTCGGCGAGGCGCGCGAACACCTCGGGGTCGAAGTCCCCGTGCTGCTCGATGCTCTCACGGGCGCGTGCCTTCAGCTGCTCGAGCGTCCAGCCCGATTTCGCGACGCCGATCACCGGCACGTCGAGCTCGCCCTTGCGGGTGAGCGCCTGCAGCGCCGGAAAAATCTTCTTGTAGGCGAGGTCGCCCGTCGCCCCGAAGAAGACCAGCGCGTCGGACCGCGGTCCGCTCACGACCCGGAGCCCTTCTCGTGATGGCCCCCGAACTCGAACCGCATCGCGGAGAGCAGGCGGTTCTGGAACTCCGCCTCGCCGCGCGAGCTGAAGCGCTGAAAGAGCGCCGCCGACAGGATGTGCGCCGGCACCGACTCGTCGATCGCGGCGGTGAGCGTCCAGCGTCCCTCTCCCGAATCGGAGACGCGGCCGGCGAACTTCTCGAGGCGCGGGTCGGCGGCGAGCGCGTTGGCGGTGAGGTCGAGGAGCCACGAGCTGACGACGCTGCCGCGGCGCCACACCTCCGCGATCTCCGCAACGTCGAGCTCGTACTGGTAGTACTCGGGATTGCGCAGCGGCGTGGTCTCGGCGTCGGCCGCGCGTTCGGTCTTGCCGGCGTTGGCGTGCTTGAGCACGTTGAGACCTTCGGCGTAGGCCGCCATCAAGCCGTACTCGATCCCGTTGTGCACCATCTTCACGAAATGGCCGGCGCCGTTCGGGCCGCAGTGGAGATAGCCCTGCTCGGCGGTGCCGCCGCGCGCGCCGCGATTGGGCGTGTGCTCGATCGTGCCGAGGCCCGGTGCGAGCGTCGCGAACAGCGGATCGAGGCGCCGCACGACATCCGGCTCGCCGCCGATCATCAGGCAGTAGCCGCGCTCGAGGCCCCACACGCCGCCGCTGGTGCCGACGTCGACGTAGTGCAGACCGCCGGCGGCGAGGCGCTTCGCGCGGTCGATGTCGTCGCGGTAGTACGAGTTACCGCCGTCGACGACGACGTCGCCCGGCGCCAGCTTCGCGCTCAGCGCCTCGAGCGTGGGGTCGACGACCGCCGCCGGGACCATTAGCCACACCACGCGCGGCGGCGCGAGCGCGCGCACGAAGTCGTCGAGCGACTCGGCGCCATGTGCTCCTTCGGCGGCGAGCGCGCGTATCGGCTCCGGGAAGACGTCGTGCACGACGCACTCGTGCCCGCCGCGAAGCAGACGGCGCACCATGTTGGCGCCCATACGGCCGAGGCCGATCATGCCGAGCTGCATGGTTCCCCCTTCCGATCCATCATGGTCCGCCGGCGACGCGAAGAATACCGGACCAGACCGACACTCAGGCGCGCGGCACGGCGCCGGGCTGCCCCCAGCGCGCTGCCGCCGCGTGGTCCGACACCTGCCACACGCGCCGGTGCAGCTCGTCGACGAGCACCGGGTCGGAGAGCACCACGGTGCGGTCGCGTGGGCTCAGCGCATGCGGTCCCTCCTCGATCGCGCGCGTCAGCAGCGCCTGGCGCTGCGTGCGGATCGCGCCGCGCATCGTCCCGGGCGTGCCGAGAATCGCCCGGTGCAAGGCGTTGACGTAGGGATTCACGGCGGCGCGCACGAAGCCGTCGCGCTCGATCGTCCGCACCAGCCGCTGGAGGGCGCGGTAGCGCCGGATGAGCTCGTGCAGGTCCTGCAGCTCGGGTGGCGGCGCCGTCTCCTCCGGGATCAGGAAGAGCCCGAGGCTGCGCGCACGATCACCGGCGGTGACGCGGCTCACGAGCACCGACACCGGCACCGACAGCAGTAGGCCGCCGATGATCGGCGTCACCCACCAGAAGTACTCCGGGTTCAGCCAGTACAGCGTCGCGCCCCACACGCTCGCGATCACGGTATCGAGGCCGTGATGGCGGATCGCCTCGGCCCAGCTGGTGTCGGCGTCGTCGCGGCCCTGCGATTTCCAGGTGACGGTGCGGCCGAAGAGGTTCGCGATCACGAAGCGGGTGTGGAACACCATCCGGATCGGCGCGAACACCGACGAGAGCAGGATCTCGACGAGGACGCTCGCGGTGAGCCGCACCACGCCGCCGAACGCACGTGCGCTCCCCTCCCGCACGACGATCAGGATGATGCTCAAGAACTTCGGCAGGAAGAGGATCATCCCGGTGACGAGCAGCAGCCACATCGCCCAGTCGGGCCGCCAGATCGGCCACTCGGGGAAGAGGCTCGCGCCGTGCGGGAAGTAGTCGGGCTCGCGCAGCGCGTTCTGGATCGCCTCGGCCGTGCTGAGCGTGATGAACGCGAACCACAGCAGCGCGGAGACGTACGAGAGGACGCCGTTCAAGAAGAGCGCGCGGTGGGCACCGAAGAGTCCTTCGGTGAACAGGAGCCGCAGGTGCTGGAGGTTACCCTGGCACCAACGGCGGTCGCGCTTCATCTCCTCGAGCAAGGTCGACGGCACCTCCTCCCAGCTGCCCGGGAGGTCGTACGCGAGCCACAGGGTGTAGCCGGCGCGGCCCATCAACGCGGCCTCGACGAAGTCGTGGCTCAGGATCTCGCCGCCGAGCGGCGGCTTCCCGGGGAGCCGCGGCAGCGCGCAGTGCTCCATGAACGGCGCGAGCCGGATGATCGCATTGTGGCCCCAGTACTGCCCGTCGCCGAGCTGCCAGAAGTGCAGGCCCGTGGCGAACATCGGCCCGTAGACACGGGTCGCGAACTGCTGCACGCGCGCGAAGAGCGACCGGCGCTCGACTGCGGTCGGCGCGGTCTGGATCATCCCCGCGTCCGGGCGGCGCTCCATCATGCGCACGAGCGCGACCAACGCCGCGCCGCTCATGATGCTGTCGGCGTCGAGCATGATCATGTAGCGGTATCGGCGCCCCCAGCGCCGGCAGAAATCGGCGACGTTGCCGCTCTTCCGCCGCAACCGCACGCGCCGGTGGCGGTAGAAGATCCGGTTGAAGCCGTTCACCTCGCGGCACCACTCGGCCCACGCCTCTTCCTCGCGCACCCAGGTGCCGGCGTCGCCGCTGTCGCTCAGCACGAAGAAGTTGAAGTGCTGGAGACCGCCGGCACGTTCGAGCGACCGGTGGATCGCCTGCAGTCCCGCGAAGACGCGATCGACGGGCTCCATCGCGATGGGCATCACGATCGCGGTGAGCGCGTCGGGCGCGATCGGCTCGTCGGGATCGCCGATGTCCTTCGTGATCGCGTAGCGATCACGGCCGGTCGCGAGCACGAAGAATCCGAGCATCGCCGTCCAGAACCCGATCGAGATCCAGCCGAAGAGCGCGCCGAAGAAGAAGACGATCGCGACCTCGAGCCAGGTGCCGCCGTGCTTCGGCAGCACGTTCACCATGAAGCCGCTCGCGATCACGCTCGGGATCAGGACCAGGAAGGAGAGCAACAGCCGGCGCCGGTGCGCGACGCGGGTCCACGGCATCGCGCGGCGCTGCGCGCGCAGCGAGCCGCCGCCCGGCAGGCTCGGCCCGCGCCATCCGCCCGACGGCTTGCCGAGCAGCCGGCGAAACATGCGGCGGAGGACGCGGCGCTCGATCGGCTCCGGCGCCATCGGCCCGCGCGTGAGCGGCGGTGTCGCGGCGACGCTCGCTGTCGTCGGTGCCGACGATCCGGCGGTCTTCGTCGTCGTCTCCGCGCCCGCGGGCGCAGGATGCGGCGCGAAGCGGCGCGAGAGCGCTGCGTCGAGGCGCCACGCGAGGAACAAATCCATGCCGACGAAGCGGTCCGGGTGACGCATCGGGTAGCGCTCGGGCAGCAAGACACGCATCGCCGCGAGCGTCTCGGCGATCGCGTCGCCGGAGTCCCAGCGCTCGCGCTCGAGGGCGCGCGTGATCGCCTCGGTCGCGAGCGCCTCGTGGTCCGCGGCCGGCACGTCGACGGCCCGCAGGTACGCGAGCGCGCGATCGTGCGCCTCCTTCCAATCCTGGAGCAGACGCTCGGCCGGAATCTCGACCAGGCGCGGACCGACGAGCGTCGCGCGCGGCGCGCTCGTCGCGTCGGCGCGGCCGTCGTGCCCGGCGGCCGGATCGCGGAACGCACGCGCGGTCGCGTCGCCGCCGTCGCTCACGGCTGGACCGCCTCCGACCAGGTCTCGGTCAAGGTCTCGCCGCCCTTGTCGAGATACGCGCGCAGCTCGATCGCGCCGCGGCGCTTGGGCCTGATCGTGAACGACAGCCGCCAGCCGCCGATGTAGGTGTTCTTCACCACGTGCTGGTCGGTCAGCTCGGCGGCCTCGTCGCCGCCGACGACCGTCACCACGCCGCGCAGCACCTGATCGGCGGGGATCGCGGCGAGCTTGCCGCCCGCGAAGTCGATGACGAAGCGCTGCGCGTTCTCGACCGTGCCGAAATCACGCCGGGTGGCGACGACCTTCCCTTGCGGCGGACGGGTCGCGTCGTCGCCGTACCAGTAGACCGTGTACGCGAACGCGGCCGCGGTGCCGACTTGCGGCGGCGGCTTCGCGATCCAGTAGGTCGCGACGTTGTCATTGACGTCGGCATTGGTCGGGATCTCGACCAGCTCGACGTGCCCCTCCGGCCAGTCACCGTGCGGCACGATCCACGCGCTCGGCCGCGTGTTCTGGTGCGTCTCGAGGTCCTGATAGCTCGCGAACTCGCGGTCGCGCTGGATCAAGCCGAAGCCGCGCGGGTGCTGCACCTCGAACGCACCCACCTGGAGCTCGCGCGGGTTGTCGAGCGGCCGCCACAGCCACTCGCCGTTGCCCGCCGCGACCATCAGGCCGTCCGAGTCGTGCACCTCGGGGCGGAAGTCCGGGAAGCAACGCACGGTGTTCTCGCCGTGGAAGAACATGCTGGTGAGCGGCGCGATGCCGAGCTTCTGCACCTCGCGACGGAGGAACAGCTGGCTCTCGACGGCGACCGCGGTCTCCTCCCCCGGACGAACCGTGAAGCGGTAGGCGCCGGCGACGCTCGGGCTGTCGAGGAGCGCGAAGATCGTCATCTCGCGCGCATCCAAAGCCGGCTTCACCAGCCAGAACTCGGTGAAGTACGGGAACTCCTCGCCCGACGGGAGCGCGGTGTCGATCGCGAGCGCGCGCGCCGAGAGGCCGAAGTTCTGGGACTTCCCGAGCGCGCGGAAATAGCTCGCGCCGAGAAAGACGATCACCTCGTCGTGGTACGCCGCGGTCTTGATCGGGTAGTGCACCCGGAATCCCGCGTAGCCCAAATCTTGTGGAACCTTGCTCGCGAAGGTGTTCGCCCCGTAGTCGAACTGGCTCGGCGAGAACGGGATCGGTCGCACGCCCTTCGCATCGATGACGTGCATCTTGACGGTGCGGTCGTAGTAGAGGCCGGGGTGGAAGAACTGCACCTGGAACCGTGATTTCACGTCGCGCCAAAGCGCGCGGTCCGGACGGAAGCGGATGTCACGCCACTGGTCGTAGCTCAGCTTGCGCAGCCACTCCGCGACCTGCTCGGGCTCCTTGTACGGCTCCTGCGCGAGCTTGCGGGCCGCGGCAATGACGTCACCGAACTGGAAGGCCTCGCGGGCGAGCGCCGGCCCCGGGCGTATCACGAGGGCGGCGACGAGCACGGCAACGGCAGCGGCGGAGCGCATCACGGCCGGGCACCATAGCGGAAGGCCGCGAGGCAGGGTACCGACGCGCGGGCGGCTTCGCCCGCGTCACGCGGAGCAGCGGACCTCGCGGTGACAGTACCGTGCCACCGTAGCCGCGACGGCTTCGAGGTCCGGCGGCTTGGTGAGCACGTCGGTGACGCCGAGACGCGCAGTCCGCCGGGGGAGGTCACTCGCCGCGGACAGCACGACCACCGGAATATGCGCAATCGCGGGATCCGCGAGCTGCCTGCGGCGGAACTCCACGCCGGACAGGCCCGGAAGATTGAGATCGAGGAGGATGAGGCAGGGCCGCAGACCGCCGGCGAGCTCCTCGAGCGCGTCGGCCCCGTCTCCGCTGGATACGATCTCGTACCCGGAGCATCGGAGGAACGTCCCCATCGCCTCCTGCACGTCGGGATCGTCCTCGACGAGCAGCACGACGTGCTTGTGATCGCTGTCGCGTGCCATTGGCTGGGGTCACGTCGAATCGGCGCACCGGAGCTTCGGAGTGCAGATCGGAGGGTGCGGAGCAGTCGAGCAGCGTCGACGATGGTTCGAGCCTAACGATGTGACTTCACAGAGGCAAATTTCCCGCGCCGCACGACTCGAGCGCACGCGCACCGCCGCCGCTCGCCCTCAACGTCCGCGCAGGAACGCGAGCACCCGTGTCGCCGTGGCGGCCGGCGCCTCGAGGGTCAGATCGTGCCCCACGTCCGGAAGCTGCTCGAAGATCGCACCCGCGATGCGCGCCGCGAAGGACGCCTGGAACGCCGGATCGAGCACCGCGTCCGCGCCGCCGGCGAGCACGAGCGTCGGCGCGACGATGCGCCCGGTCGCGTCGCTGCCGTCGTGCAGCGCCGCCGCGGCGATGTGCTTCAGCAGGGCCGCGCGCGTCGACGGCATGGCGCGCACCAGGGCCTCGACGCGCGCCGTCTCGGCCGCGTTGGCGCGAAAGCGATCCGACAAGATCTGCCGTACGAGACACGCCTCGGCGTCGGGCGCGCGCAGCGCGAGGCACCGCGCGGATGCGACGAGCCGCCCGAGCCCCGTGCGCGTCATGGTCGTTCCGCGCAGCGGTGTCGACGCGAGCACCAGACGCGCGACCAGCGGCGACGCGTCGGCGGCGAGCCGGGTCGCGACCATACCGCCGAGCGAGATGCCGAAGACGTCGGCGCGCGCGACGCCGAGATGCGCGAGCACGCGGCGCGCATCGGCCGCCATGCTCCGCGTCGTCGTGCGCAGCGGTGCCGCCGACGAGCGGCCGGTACCGCGCGCGTCGAACACGATCACGCAGCGGCCCACGGCGAGCCGCTCGCGAAACGTGCCCCACAGCACGATCGTCCCACCGAGCGGCCGCACCAGCAGCAGCGCCGTCCCGGCCGCGAGATCGCCGTCGACCTCGTAGTACAGGCGCCCGCCGTCGTCGGTCGGCGCCCAGCCGGCCTCGGCCTCGGGCTGCGGTCGCGATGCGGTCACGGTGCGCGATCTGCGCACGAGTGGCGGGCTTCGTCGGCGAGCGCCGTCAGCGCCGCCTGCATGCGCGCGCGCACCGTCTCCCGTGCCCATGCGGGCGGCTCGTCCGGCGCGATCGTGATCGGCTCCAGGATCCGCAGGCGAATCGTGAACGGCAGCGGCGCGTACGGCACCCACGGGCCGACGGCGATCCCCCACGGCAACGCGAGCGCGAGCGGGAAGCGTTCGAGCCGTCCCCAGCGCTTCAGCCCGAGCACGCTCGCGACCTCGGCCCCCTCATAGAAGACGTAGGCACTGCGATGAGCGCCGTGCGCGACGATCGGCACGATCGGCACGCGCGCCTCCTGCGCGATGCGGATGAATCCGGTGCGGCTGCCGAGCACGATCTCGTCGCGCCGCGCGAAGTGCCGGTACGCTTCGATGTCGCCGCCCGGATACACGAGCACCTGACCACCCGCGTCGAGCACGCGGGCCGCGTTGCCGGGTGAGGCACGCAGGCCCCCAAAACGCTGGATGAAGCGGCCGAGCGGCCGCCACTGGCGCATCGCGAAGTCGTGCGCCATCGCGTAGAGCGGCGTCGCGGGCCCGAGCGCGTCCCACAACGTCGCGAGCGTGCAGAGCAAGTCGGGGCCGACGATGCCGCCGTTGTGATTGCCGACGTAGAGCACGGGCCCCGCGCGCCGCAGATGCTCGAGGCCGTCGACGCGCAGCCCGCAGTAGCCGCGCGCGAAGGCACGGGCCGCGGGCAGCACGCGGGCGATCAGGTCCGGCTCGCGGAAGTCGAGCCGGTCGGGATCGAGGCTGGTGCGATCGGGGCGGAGCGCGCCGATCGCCGCGCCGACGATGTGGCCGAGGCCGGCGAACGCGCCGCCCGCCGACTCCGTCGGCGATTCAGCGGACCCGGTGCGCAACCGACACTCCGCTGGAATCCGCCGCGGTGCTGACGAAGCCACCGCGCAAGGTGCCGCCGTCCGCGGAGACGCGCCAGCGAAACCGGCCGCTGGACGCGCGGCGCGTACCGCGCTCGACGAAACGCACGGTGAGCCCGTCACCGGCGACCGTACCCTCGACCGCAAGCGGCGTCTGGCCGCCGCCGGCGATCGGCCGCCCGTTCTCCGACACCTTGCGGCCGACGCCATGGACGGACGCACCGTCCTGTTCGAGCGTCATACGGTAGCCGAGCCGCAGGCCCTCGTACTCGGGGACGCTGGTCGTGGTGACGACGTTGACGAGCTCCCACGCGCCGCTGACGTCGGCGCGGCGCGCGTCGTCCTCGTGGCGGACCGGCGCGTCTGGCACGGCGTCCTCCGCGCGCTCGTCGCCCACGGCGTCCGCGTCGGCACGCGCGACGTCGTCGAGCGCATCATGCGCGGTGTCCCCCGCTCGAGCGTCGGCGGCGGGACGCGCGTGGTCACGAGTGTCCTCGCCGTCCGCGTCGCGATCGCCGTCGGCGTCGCGATCGCCGTCGCGTCCACGCGCGGCGCGGTCGCGCGCGAGCAAGTGGTCGCCGCTCTCGGCCGACGCGACGCGGGGGCGTGGCATCGGTGTCGGCGTCGGCGGCGCCGTCCCGTCGGCCGCGATCTCGACGACGAACCCGCGCGGGTCGGCGTCGCGTCCGGGGCAGATCGACCGCGGCTCGAGCCCGAAGAGGAAGAGCTCGCGGTTGCGGGTCCCGCCGCGCGGCACGCACTCCTCGGCAACGAGCAGGCCGGTGCGCGGATCGACGGGCAGCACGCGCACGCTGCCGGGCACGCGCCACGGCTTCGGCTGCCGCCGGTCCTGGTAGATGCGCGCCATCATGCGGCCCCACACCGGCGCCGCGAGGCGGCCGCCGCTGCCGCGCTCGCTGATCATGCGCGGCTGATCGAACCCGATCCAGACGCCGGCGACGATTTCGGGTGTGAAGCCGACGAACCAGGCGTCGGTCGCGTCGTTGCTGGTGCCGGTCTTGCCCGCGGCGACGCCGCGGAAGCCGGCCTGCCGCGCGGGAACGCCGCTGCCGAGATCGAGGGCGTCCCGAAGCGCGTCGGTCACGAGAAACGCGACGGCGGGATTGATCGTGCGCTCGCGGGAGGGCTCGGCGCTCCAGAGAATCGCGCCGTCGGCGCTGTCGATGCGTGTCACCAGGCGCGGCTCGACGCGGTCCCCCAGGCTCGCGAACGCGGTGTACGCGGCGGTCAGCTCGAGGGGGGAGACGGCGACGGTCCCCAGCGCCATCGCCGGCACCTCCTCGAGCGGTCCGCGAATCCCCGCACGCGTCGCGAGCGCGATGATCGGCTCGTAGCCGACGGCCTGCGCGAGCCGCACCGTCGCGACGTTCTTCGACCGGACGAGCGCCTCGCGGACGGTGACCTTGCCGTCGTACTGCTCGGTGAAGTTGCGCGGCTCCCACACGGTGCCGTCGTCGAGCCGGATCTTCAGCGGCTCGTCGAGGAGCGGCTGGCTCAGCGCGAAGCCTTTCGCGATCGCCGCCGCGTACACGAACGGCTTGAACGCGCTGCCCGCCTGACGGTGCGCGCCGGTGACGCGATCGAACTGCGACGCGCGATAGTCGCGCCCGCCGACCCACGCGAGCACGTCGCCGCTCGTGACATCGAGCGCGACGACGGCGCCCTGTAGGCCGTCCGATCCATCGGCCGCCGCTCGCCGCGCCGGGCGCTCCGTGCGCTCGATCGCGCGCAGCTGGCGGACGAGCTCTTCCTCGGCGGCGCGCTGCGCCCGGCGATCGAGCGTCGTGTGGATGCGCAGCGCCTCGGCGTACGCCGCGTCGCCGAACCGCTCCTCGAGACGGCGACGCACCTCCTCGACGAAGTACGGTGCCACGCCGGCGTCGGGCCGCGCGGCGCGCGCCGTGACGACGCCGAGGCCGGCGTTGCGTGCACGCTCCGCCTCCCGCGCCCCGATCCGCCGCTGGCGCGCCATCGTCGCGAGCACCAGGTTGCGGCGTGTCCGCGCGGCACGCGGATGGCGGCGGGGGTCGTAGTGCGTCGGCGCTTTCGGCAGCGCCGCGAGGAGCGCCGCTTGCGACAGGCTCAGGTGCTCTGGCGGCACGCCGAAGTACTGCTCGGCTGCCGCCGCGATCCCGCGCAAGCCGTTCCCGAAATAGATGTGGTTCAAGTAGAGCTCGAGGATCTCGTCCTTCGTGAACCGGCGCTCGATCGCGCGCGCGATACGGATCTCGAAGAGCTTGCGGCGCGCGGTGCGCTCCTGACCGGGCAACGTCTCCGGAAAGACGTTGCGCGCGAGCTGCATGGTGATCGTGCTGAAGCCTTGCCGGAACGAGCGCGCGCGCAGGTTCGCCGCGAACGCGCCGACGACGCGCCGCCAATCGACGCCGTGGTGCTGGCGGAAGCGCTGATCCTCGATGGCGATGAACGCGTCGGCGACGTACGGCGGCAGGGTCGCGAGGCGCACCATCTCGCGCCGCACGGGCGCGAGGTCGGCGAACGGCTGGCCCTCGCGATCGAGCAGGACCGGCGCGCCGCCCGGTTGATACGACGCCAGGCGGTCGACGTCGGGACAGCCGCGGAACCCGCACGTCGTCCACCCCGTCGCCAGCGCCAGCGTGAGGAGGACGACCACGGCGGCGAGCAACCGCAGCCAGCGGCGGGGCGTCGCCGCGGACGGCGCCGTCCCGGCGGGAAGAGTCGATTCATCAGTCGTCATGCGAATCGGCGTAGCGCACGCATTGCCGTCGACGTCGCGTCTCGCGTCGTCGTCTTCACGCTAGCGAGATGTCATGGCAACCGCGACTGTCGCGGCAAAAACACCAGCGCGTGAGATGACGCGCGGCGATTTTCCGTTGACTCGTCGGCCCCGGCCGCCTACCGTCTGCGGCGGCGCTTGTGTCGGTCCCCACGTCTCGGCGAGCACGCCTGGAGACGTCGCGCGGACGAGGAGGAAGAGGATGATGAGGAAGTCGGCGACGACCCACCTGGTTGCGTACTCGGTTGCCCTTCTGACGTTCGCAGTCGCGACACGAACACACGCCGCGACTGTGAGCGGCGAGGCCTTCGGCACGTCGGTGAACGTCACAGGCGTTCTCGTGACCGCGATCCCCGACGTCGTGCTGCCGCCCGCGGGCGGCGCCGCGTCGGCCACCGTGCTCGGTGTGAACGCGCCCGGTACGCTCACCACCGGCACCTTGGACGTCTCGACCAGCGGCACGACCACGATGACGACCGCGAGCGCGCAGAGCGACGCGACCGTCGAGGTCATCGACATCCTCGGCGGCACCATCACCGCGACCCTGGCGGAGGCTGCGTCGAGCAGCACGTGCAACGGCGCCACCGCGTCGAGCAGCGCCGCCGGCACGCAGCTCGTCGACCTCGTCGTCGCGGGGACGCCGCTCAACGCGCCGCCGCCGAACACGATGATCCCGATCCTCGGCGTCGGCACCGTGATCCTGAACGAGCAGATCGCCGGCGGCGACGGCATCGACACCTCATCGCTGACCGTGAACTTGATTCACGTCGTGCTGACGGGCGTGGTGAGCGGCGACATCATCGTCGCGTCGGCGCACAGCGACGTCGACTGCTCGCTCGCCCCGCAGCCGACGCCAACGGCGACACCGGCGGGTCAGTGCATGCCGGTGCCCAATCCCACCGCGACACCGCTCCCGTCGACCCCGATCGTGAGCGGTGAAGGGTTCGGGCTCTCGGTCGAGACCGACACCGATTCCACCGGTCGGATCGCGCACGTGGTGCTGCCGCCGGAGGGCGGCTCGGCGTCGGCGACCGTCGTCGGCGCGAGCGTGCCCGGCACGGCGACGACCGGCACCTTGATGTCGACCACGACGGGCAGCACCACGCTCACCACCGCAACGTCCCAAACGAGCACGACGGTCGAGAACATCGACCTCTTCGGCGGGACCGTTACCGCGACCTTGGCCGACGCGGAGTCGAGCAGCACCTGCAACGGCACCACCGCGTCGAGCACCGGCGGCGGCTCGCTGTTCACCGACCTCGTCGTCGACGGTCTCGTGCTCGGCAACATCACGCCGGCGCCGAACACGCAGATCTTCGTACCCGGGGTCGGCCTCGTGATCTTGAACGAGCACGTGCAGACCGGCGACGGCATCGACACGTCGGCGCTGACCGTCAACTTGATCCACATCATCCTCGACTTCCCCGCCTCCGGCGACGTGATCGTCGCGTCGGCGCACAGCGATGTCGATTGCGACCCCGCGACGCCGCCGGTGGCACCGGGCACGACCGTGAGCGGCGACGCCCTCGGCGCGGAGGTGATCTCGCCTCTCGTGTCGTTCGGTCCCGAGCCGCAGGTAGTGCTCGCTGATACCGGGGGCACTGATCAGGCGACGACGTTCGGCGGCACGGTGCCAAATCTCTTGTCGGTCGAGACCCTCTTCGCCATGACCAGCGGCACCGCGGGCGCGACGACCGCGAGCAGTCAAAGCACCGCCACGGCGTCGTCCGTCGACATCGCGAACGGCCTCGTGACCGCGACCTTGGTCCAGGCGCAGTCGAGCAGCACGTGCGGGGGCGGCACCGCGACCAGCAGCGACGCGGGAACCGCGTTCACCGACCTGGTCGTGAACGGCGTCCCGATCAACGTCACGCCGGCGCCGAACACCACGTTGGTTTTCCCCGGCCTCGCGACCGTGGTGCTGAACGAGCAGACTACCGGCGGCGACGGCATCGACACGTCGGAGCTCAACGTCACCGCGATCCACGTCACGATGCAGACGGTCGACAACCCGCTGGCGCAGATCCGGATCGCGGCCGTGCACAGCGACGTCGACTGTGCCCTCGCGCCCGAGCCGACGCCGACGCCTACGAGCACCGTCGAGCCGACACCGAGCTGCACCGCCATCCCGACCACGACGGGCACCGTGACGGCGACACCACTCGCGACCGTGAGCGCAACGCCCACGCCGACGACGAGCCCGACACCGACCGCGACGCCGACCGGCACCCTCACCCTCACCGCGACGCCGACGACGACGGCCACGCCGTCCACCACGGCGACCGCGTCCATTACCGCGACGCCGACGACGACCGCCACGGCATCTCCGACCGCAACGTCTACGCCGACTGCGACCGCTACACCGACCGCGACCCCAACGACGACGGCGACGCCGTCCACGACGGCGACGGCTTCGACGACCGCGACACCGTCGACGACGGCGACCGCATCGGCGACTGCGACGCCGACGCCGACGCCGACCGCAACTGCAACGGCCACGCCGACGCCGACCGCGACGGCGTCCACCACGGCAACGCCGTCGACAACGGCCACGGCCTCGACGACGGCGACCGCAACCGGGACGTCGACACCGACGCCAACCACGACGACAACGGCGTCGACCACGGCCACACCGACACCGACGGCGACGGCCACGACGACCTCCACACCGTCGACGACCGCCACCGTGTCGCCAACATCGACGCTCACGTCCACGCCGACGCGCAGCGCGACGCCGACCGCGACGGTCACCAGCACAGCGACGCCGACGGCCGCCGCAACCGGCACTCCTTCGGCGACAGCGACGCCAACGCAGACCACGACCGCCACACTGACGATCGTGGCGACCGCGACGCAGACGGCGACGCCGACCCCGACCCTATCGGCGACACCAACCGCGACACCGATACCGCCGCTCAACCACTTCCAATGCTACGAGGTTCATCACGGGCCGTTCCCGGCGATCCGCGGCGTGTCACTGGTCGACGCGTTCGGGCCCAGCACGGTCGACGTCCGCGTGCCGAAGCGGATCTGCAATCCGGCCGACAAGAACGGCGAGGACCCGTCGGCGCCAACGGATCCGGATCATCTGGCCGTGTACAAGATCAAGCGGCAGGGCCGCTTCGACGGGCGGTTCAACCAGATCGTCACCAACCAATTCGGCGTGATCGACGTCGACGTCGGCAAGCCGGAGATGCTCCTCGTCCCGAGCGCGAAGGACAAGAACGCGCAGCCGCCGGCGCCCGTCAATCCGCCGCTCGATCACTTCACCTGTTATCGGCTGCGGCACGCGCGCACGAGCGTGACGAGCGTCAACATCACCGATCAGTTCGGCAGCTTGAACATCAACGTCCGGAAGCCCGTCCGGCTGTGCCTGGCCGCGAACAAGAACAACGAGGGCTTCGTCGATCCAGCAGCGGTCCTCACCTGCTATCAAATGAAGCTCGCCCCCGGCACGGCGCCGACGACGGCGCCGCCGAGCGTGTTCGTCACGAATCAGTTCGGCCCCCAGGAGTTCGACACGTTCCGGCCGGTCGAGTTTTGCGTCCCGTCGGTGTTGAATTGAATCCCTAGCGAGTAGCCTCCGCCATGGCGCTGCGGTAGCACCGGCGCCATGGCGTTTCAGAGCATCAATCCGGCGACCGAGGACGTGATCGCCGAGTATCCGGCCGATACGTCCGTCGACATCGAGCGCAAGCTCGCCGCCGCCGTCGCCGCGTTCGCCGTGTGGCGCGACACGCCGGTCGCAACACGGGCGGCAGCCCTGACCCGCGTCGCCGACGCGCTCGATGCCGAGCGCGAGGCGCATGCGCGTCTCGTGACTTCCGAGATGGGGAAACCGATCGCGGACGCGCGGAGCGAGATCGAGAAATGCGCGACCGCCTGTCGCTTCTACGCCGAGCACGGTCCGGAGATGGTTGCGCCCGTAGCGGCCGATATCGGAACGCCGAAAGGCTACGTCGCGTTCGATCCGCTCGGCCCGGTGCTCGCGATCATGCCGTGGAATTTTCCCTTCTGGCAGGTCTTTCGCTTCGCCGCCCCGGCTGTCGTCGCCGGCAATGTCGCGCTCCTCAAGCACGCGTCCAACGTGTGCGGCACGGCGCTCGCGATCGAACGCGTGTTTCGCACGGCGGGCGTGCCCGCTTGTGTCTTCCAAACGTTGCTCGTCGCGTCGGGCGCCATTCCCGACCTGCTCGCGGACGATCGCATCGTCGCGGCGACGCTCACGGGCAGCGAGGCCGCCGGCGTCTCGGTCGCGACCGCGGCCGGCCATGCGCTCAAGAAATGCGTGCTCGAGCTCGGCGGCAGCGATCCGTTCGTCGTGCTCGACGACGCCGACGTGCCGCACACCGCCGCGCAGGCTGCCGCCGCTCGCACGGTCAACTCTGGTCAGAGCTGCATCGCCGCCAAACGCTTCATCGCGGTCGAGCCCATCGCGGATGCGTTCGTGCGTGCGCTCGTTGCCGAGATGAACGCGCTGCCCCTCGGCGACCCGAGCGACGAGGGTACGCGCGTGGGTCCGCTGGCACGCCGCAACTTGCGCGACGAGGTCGCGCGGCAGGTCGAGCGTTCCGTCGCCGCGGGCGCGACGGTCGTCGCAGGCGGCCAGGTGCCGAAGCGACGCGGCTTCTTCTATCCGCCGACCGTGCTCGATCGCGTGCGACCAGGCATGGCCGCGTTCGACGAGGAGGTGTTCGGCCCCGTCGCCGCGGTCGTCCGCGTGCGCGACGAGGCAGAGGCGCTGACGATGGCGAACGCGTCGCGCTACGGCTTGGGGGCGAGCGTATGGACGGGTGATCCGGCACGCGGCGAGCGGCTCGCGCGCCGCATCGATGCCGGAATGGTTTTCATCAACGATATCGTGCGGTCCGACCCGCGTGTGCCGTTCGGCGGCGTCAAACGTTCCGGCTTCGGTCGCGAGCTGTCGCACTTCGGATTGCGCGAATTCGTGAACATTCGGACCATCGTCGTCGGTTCTGAACCCGCGAAGGTTGGACGCACCGTCATAGAATAGATTTCACAGGGATTATCCCTGTTCTAAGCGGGTTGCCTCATCTCTCGTCCGTCTGATATGAGCGAAGCCGCTTCACCGTATGTGGTAGGTGTTAACGGTACGTCATACTTCGTGAGCCCGGGGGGTCGATATGGCACGACGACGAAGAGGGGCTAGCAACAGCGGCGCAACCGGAACACTGAGCGAGCTGCGTAAGCAGGCTCAATCGGTTATGAAGCGCCTGCAGCGTGCCGGTCAACGGCAACTCTCCGCGATCGAGAGTCAAATCAACAAGCTGAACAAGCAGCGTCAGAAGCTCGTCGAAGAGTTGACCGCTGCCGTGGGCGGCGGCGGTCGTCGCGGAGGCGGCCGCGGGCGCGCCGCGGGTGCTGCGCGCGGAGGACGCCGTGGCCGACGGTCCCGCGTCGATTGGGACAAGGTGTATTCGCAGCTGCCGAAGGGCTCCTTCAAAGCGAGCGACGTGCGCAAGATCGTCTCCGGTGTCGCACCGGGCACGCTGTCGCAACGCCTCACCGGCTGGGTGAATGAGAAGAAGCTGAAGCGCACGGGCTCGCGCCGCGGGACGCGCTACACCAAAGCTGCTTGATCGGATCCGCCGCCGCGCGCTGAACGCGCGCGGCGGTGCATCTTCCCCGTCCGCACGCAGCCGTACGTCGCACCTCCCACCGTTCGAACACCTCGCATCGTCGAATTCCCTGCCCTGCCGCGGTTCGTCGGCGCTATACGCACCGCGATTTTCGCCATCGTTTTACCGACGATAAGCGCGTCAGCGGCCTCCGTTGACAGGCTGGATGACCCTGTCTAAGGTCATCGCCACGACTGAAGCGTCAGTCGCCTTTCGAACCGCTTCCAGAGGCCAGATCCATGCGCATGATGCTGCCGACGCTGCGTGACAGACGCGGTGTCGATCGATATCTCCGTGCGTTCTTCACCACTCACGAGATCGCCGATTTCCGTCGTGCGATCGTGATGATCTGTCGTTTCTACGACATCAAGCCGCCGGTCGTGGAGTGGTTCGAATACCTCGATTGGGGCAAGGGCGCCGGGCGCACGTATGAAAACGGCAAGATTCACTTGCTGCATCCGGAGAGCTGGAAGCGTGGGCGCAAGTACAACTCTATGAAGCAATGGATCCATACCGTGCATCACGAGATGGGCCATTATCTGTTCTGGACCGACGCGGAGCGAAAGGCGGATTTGTTCGCCGCCAACATGATGAGCGGCGTCCCGAGCGCATCAGGCGACCAGCCGCGGAAGCCGCTCACCCGCGTCCGGTTGACGGGTACGCGCCGCAGCGTCGGTCGTCCGCGCGCCCGCCCCTGATCAGCGCGCGACGAGGCTGACCCGCCGCGAGCGGCACCCGGCAGCGCACCCCGCTCGCACGGTCACAGCAGATTCTCGCCGCCGTCAACGCCGATCACGTTGCCGGTGATCCACTGCGCATCGTCGCTCGTCAGCATGCCGATCGCACGCGCGACGTCGGCCGTCTCCGTCAATCGTCCGCTCGGATGGCGGGCGCGCGCCTGATCGAGCATCCACTCGCTGCCCGGAATCTTGCGCAATGCCGGCGTGTCGGTCACGCCGGCGCGAATCGCGTTCACGGTGATCCCTTGACCGGCGAGCTCGACCGCGAGCTGCCGCACGTGGGCCTCGAGCGCGCTCTTCGCGGCCGAGACGGCGCCGTAGCCCGGCCACACGCGCGCATCGCCGGCGCTGGTCATCGCGAGCACCCGGCTGCCGCGCACGAGGAGGCCGCGCGCGAGCGCATCCTGGACCCAGTACACGAGGCTGTGCGCCATCACGTCGAGCGTCATCGTGATCTGCGCTTGCGTCGCCGTCCGCGCTGGATCGGGGCCGATGTAGGCGTTCAAGCTGCCAAAGGCGAGCGAATGCAGGAGCATCCGGATGCTCCCGCCGCTCTCTCGGAGACGCTCGCCGAGCGCGTCCAGCACGGAACGGCGCTTCTCCTGGTCGGCGGCATTGACGTTGAAAAAGAGCGCTTCGCGGCCGGTCGCACGTACCGCGGAGACGATCTCCTCGACGTGGGGCATGGCGACCCGCCGGTCCAGGTGCACCCCACAGATGTCGAAGCCTCGCGCCCCGAGCTCGCGCGCCGTCGCCTCGCCGAAGCCGCTCGACGCCCCGAGGATCAGCGCCCACTGCCGCTCGGCTGCCATGGCGCGGCGGACGATAGTCGAACGATCCGAGAGCGGCAACCCACTGGTTTCCTTGCCTTCTCGATACTCCACGGCTAAGGGAGCCGGACATGTCGCAGCAGCGTCCGGATGCGGGGCCGGCCGTCGCCGATCGGTGGTGGGTCGACTTCGGCAAGACCACCGACCGCGCGAAGAGCGCGCCGAAGGGCGAACGGCCACCGATCGGGACACGCTTCTTCGACATCGGCTACGAGTTCGATCAAGAGCGCGCGCGCACCCGGCTCACCGATCTGAATCTCAAGTTCCTCGAGGAAGCGGGTCCGGCGATCGGTGAGTGGAGCATCATCCGGATGGTACCGGACGAGTCCGTACCGCCCGCGGAGCTCGAGCGCTTGAAGCGGCGGCTTCCCCTTCCCCCGTTCGCGCGCGGCGTGATAGTGGACTCCGGCCGTTCGGTACGGTTCATCATCACGGGCGAGCCCGTGGGCGAGCGAATCCTCGAATTCACGCTCGGCGAAGAATCTTCATTCGACTGCTGGGTGCGTGGCGACTGGGTACGCGAGGAGCTTTTCACCAACCTCGACGACGCCCTGCAGAAAGCGCAGCCGTATCTGCACCAGTATTTGGAGGCGCGAACGGATCTGTGGTGACGCGCCCATCGGCGCGCGAAATGTGGTCACAGGAGGGAGCGTAATGGCGGAGCACGGTGCAGGTCACGAAGCGGAAGAGGTCAAAGAGGTCGTGTGGACCTATGCGGGATGGGTGGTCATCCTGCTCGTGTGCGTCGGCGCAGGCGTGTTCATCGGCTGGACGCTGTGGGGCAACGCAACGGCGCTCGAACACGACCTCAATACCAAGACCGAAGAGGTCAATACGCTCAAGAACGAGCGTGAGACGCTACGGAGTCAGCTCGCGCTGATCACGCGCGACAAGCAGGAATGCGACTTTCCAGCACATTGGGATCCTAAGCTTAGAATTCCACGTGGACAAGTTGTCGCG